>Ga0315904_10008942_pt1 | contig 13172 bp, 9 predicted proteins | sample LakEriMetagenome_6_FD_203529 | JGI IMG/M metagenome (GOLD analysis project Ga0315904, IMG submission 203529) | Freshwater fungal communities from buoy surface, Lake Erie, Ohio, United States - Buoy 12 MA120 | ecosystem: Environmental > Aquatic > Freshwater > Lake | place: USA: Lake Erie, Ohio... | reverse complement strand
TTCCGAGCCTTGCCGACTCGTTGCGTTATGCAAGAACGGAAAAAGTATCCTCCATCGTTGTTCTCATACTCGAATCTTGAAAAACCCGGGGTGACTTGATCATGAGCTTGCGGATTCCGTTAACAGCGTTGTGTACTTGCCTCGCGTGGGTATCGATCGCGGCGGCTCAGGATGACTGGTTGTTTTCCTCGCCCGCAGGAGATCGTTTCGCCAAGATCACCCCCGATGGCGAAACCGTTCTTCCTAATGGACGCTTGTTAACCCCCAAGGGTCCGCGCCTGTACTCGGGAGAAAACCTATGGAACACCATTCCCAGTCCTGACGGCAAGTATCTCATCGGCATGTGCAACGCTGGAATCGTCGTTTGCGGGGCATCGGACAGGGATCCGCAGGCACCCTCCCATTTACTGCCTTGGAAATCGCCTGCATTTTGTGGCGTCTTCACCAAGGATAGCAGCAAACTCATCATCTCGAGCGGAGACTCAGGACACGGAATCCGTGTTCTTTCCACCGCGTCATGGTCGCAGACACCCTCTGGTCGCTTGGCCAAGCTCGAAACAGAAGATGTGCTGTCGATCGTCGCGGACCGCGAATGCTATATCAACGATCTGGTGCTGTCTCCCGACGAACGATACGTTTTTGGTGCCGATGTGGCTCGTCAACGCCTCGTTGTTTTTGATCTCGTCGAACAGGCCGTGATTAGCGACACGCCGGCAGGTCGCGAACCGTTCAGTGTCGCACTCTCGGCAGACGGAACGCGTCTGTTTGTCGCGAACATCGGCATGCTCGACTACTCCTTGATCATCAATGAAGACGGTGATCCACGCGGGTTAAAGACGCCCGCCTTTGGATTTCCGTCCGTGGAAGCGGAAGAAGGGGTCCGCAAAGAAGGGAAAATCGTACCCGGCCTTGGAAGCCCTCACGTTGCGGATGCCCATTCGGTTTGGATGTTTGACGTCTCGAAACCGGAGCAACCGACGGTCCAGGCCAAAGTCAAGACCGGACTATTGCTCCAGGCGCCTGCCGATCGCGGGCATACCGTCGGAGGCAGTTCCCCGAATGGTCTGCTGGTCCATCGCGACCGTTTGTTCGTCAGCAATGCAAACAACGATACCGTACAAATTTTTGATGCCCGATCGATGGAGTTGCAGGAGACGGTCAAGCTGGCACCGGAGCCAAAACTCGCGACCTTACGGGGTGTTATTCCAACGGGCATGACAATCGATCGGGCAGGCAAACGATTGTTCGTCTGCGCCTCAGGATTGAACGCGATTGCTGTGATCGATTTGGAAAATGGCTACTCCACCCGCTGGATCGCAACAGGCTGGTTTCCAACGGCATGTCGGCTGACTCCTGACGAGAAGCAACTCGTGGTCGCGACTCAGAAAGGATTGGGGCGAGGCCCCCGAGGGCCGAAACATCGACGCGACACGAACGACGAACGATTCGGGTTGCCAGATATGCCCGGCATGATGCATGTCGTCGACCTTGACCAACGCGCCGACGAAACGCAGCAGGTACTCAAGAACAATGGCATGACCCTTCCCTCGCAGCCTCCCGCTTCGCTACCACCTGCAATCCGATACGTCGTGTTCATCACCAAAGAAAACCACACCTTCGACGGCATCTTCGGAGGGCTCCGCGGAACAACCAGCGAGCCCGAGTATGCGGAGTTCGGTGTCAACGGTTGGATCAAGGAGCAAGGAAAGGACGAGCGAGTCCCAATCATGCCCAACCACGTGCGGTTGGCCGAACAATTCTCGATCTCCGACAATTTTTACATGGAGCCACAAGCTTCTGGAGACGGACATCGATGGCTGATCGGCATCTACCCAAGCTTTTGGACCACGCGCGTTTTCTATTCGGGATGGAGATTTCAAAAGAGCGAAACCGCGCGCGGACGGATGGTCGTGATGGGCTCCAACGGCTCCCAGATCCCAGAGGACTACCTCGAAAACGGCTCGATGTTCGAGCACCTCCACCGAGGCGGGATCCCATTTCGCAACTACGGAGAAGGATTCGAGTTCCCCGACAACGATGAGGGACCGATGGCCAATCGTTCGGGCGCCTACACGCAGGTCAATTACCCGATGCCCAAGGTCTTGTTTGAGAACACCGACTTCGATTACCCAGCTTACAACAACAACATTCCTGACATCGCACGAGCGGATTGGTTCGTGGAGGACATCGAGCAGTATCGCCAAGAGCACCAAGGGGCACTCCCTCGATTCATCAACTTGGCCATCTGCAACGATCACGGCGCGGCCGCGAATCCGCAACGTGGTTATCCCTATGTTGCGAGTTACATGGCCGACAACGACTTGGCACTGGGCCGGATCGTGGCGTACCTTTCACGCCAACCGGAGTGGAAGCAAATGGCGATCTTCGTCACGCAGGACGATTCCGGTGGCGACAACGATTCGATCGATCGGCATCGCTCGTTTGTGCTGTGCATCAGCCCGTGGGCCAAGCGAGGCTATGTCTCCCACCGACACACTTCGATCATGAGCATCATACGAACGATTTATCGGTTGCATGGCTTGCCCCCGAACAATCTCTACGATGCAACAGCCAACGACTTGAGCGACATGTTTACCGACCAACCCGACTTCAATCCCTATTCGGCTGTCCCGGCAGACCCGCGTGTCTTTAAGCCCGAGGATACCTTTGACCCGACCGATCCGAAATTTGAACGCCGCCGCCGCGAGGGTCCTCAGACCAAACTCGACGACCCCGAATTCGTCGAATCCCTCCGCGACGACGATGACGGAAACTAAAAGCGAGATCCTCTCGATGACCAGATTCCACTTCACTCAATAGAAATTGAGGAGAGCGTCGCCAAGCACGAATGGCACTGTACTCGAAAGACTATTTCACGATCAACTCGACGCCTTCGACTGGACGGTAAGCCGCGTAATCTACGGTGATTTCCTTGCGACACTTCGACGACGCATTTCTTTGAGGCGTAAGGCTATGGTAGCCTTTTGGCTCGAAGTCGCAATTGGCAATTTTTGCCAATTAATAGCTCTATCGGCGGTCCGCTAGCATCAGAGGCGTCTTGGAGTACCGGAATGACAACGAAGAACATTAGTTTGACCGAACACTACTCAGAATTAGTAGATACTCTGGTCGCTTCCGGCAAGTACAAGAATGCCAGTGAAGTGGTGCGGGAGGGCTTACGCTTGCTGGAACAGAGAACCACCGAAGACAACCATCGACTTGAATTGTTGCGGCAATTAGCGACTGAGGGATTTCGACAGCTAGATCAAGGTGGCGGAGTTGGACTTAAGACCAGCGTTCAGGTCGCTACTCATATTGCCAAATTGGGGCGACAGGCGGCAAAGCACGCGAAAAATCGAAAGAGTGGTTGATTGTAATGCCTCGTGTAGTACTCTCGCCGGTTGCAGAGGAAGACATCATCGAAATCTTGGCTTGGAGCCATGAGCATTTTGGCGAGCTAGCAAGGTTGCGGTACGAGGCCCTGTTGACGCAGGACATTGTCGACATCGCAGAGGATCCGAAAAGAACTGGTATTATATCGCGAGACGAACTAGCGGTCGGTGCTCGCACGTATCATCTATGGCATAGCCGTCAGCGTGCAGAGAGGGCCGTTGGCATAGTCTCTAAGCCAAGGCACTTCTTGCTGTTTCGATTAAATTCTGATCGAGAAATTGAGATAGGACGTGTCTTGCATGACAGCATGGATCTTGCTTCCAATTTGCCGGATGGTTATTCGCTCATCCGTGGCTCTTGTCGTGCAACTCTTTTAAGGCTGATTCAAGGTCGGGGAACTGAAACCGGAATCCTTCTTCAGCCAAACGTTTTGAGACGACATAGCGGCCGTAGAGGACTAGCTCCGGGTCGGTGCGAAAGACCAGCGGCGCCCCGAGACGCACCATCCACTCGAAAGCAGGCAGCCCAATCGGCACACCGATGACCTTTCGCAACGTTCGCATGAAGTCCAGTTGCGAGACCGGGTTGGGCGAGGAAGCGATATAGGTTCCGGTCATCGAATTGTCCGCGACTGCTTTGGCGAACAGTGCATTGAGATCATTCTCGTGAATCCACGACATGCCTTGAGTTCCTTTGCCAACCTTGCCGCCTAACCCAAGCCTCGCGAGAAGGCGAAGGGCCGCAAGAGCCCCACCACCGGAACCGCGATCTCGACCAACGACGAAGCTGGTTCGCATAAGGACGCCGCGCTGATCGGGTAGTTTGCTCTCTGCAAATGCAGACTCCCAAGCTCGCCCTATGGTAGGAGCGAAGCCAATACCGAGCGGGCTTTCCTCGTCACATACGGTCGATGGCGGGTCACCATAGATGTGTGCTGTGCTCATCTGCACCCAGACCGGTGGGGGCAATTTCAGCTCACGCAAAGCTTTCCCAAGAACCAGTGTCGACTCCACCCGCGACCGAAGGATCTCGTCTTGGTGATCTGGCGTCTTGATGCAATTCACCGTCCGGCCGGCCAGATTGATGATTGCGTCCGATCCGTCCAGCGCGTCGACCCAATCACCGAGCGATCGACCGTCCCAAGAGTGATGCGAGCATCGCCCCATCCACTTGGGCTTGTACCGGGATAGAATCGTAACATTCACATCTGCATTCGAGAAATACTCGGACATCGATAATCCGAGGAAGCCACTGCCACCGGCAATGACGATGCGTTTCCCTGACAAATTGGCCATCGATTGTCGTCCTCCAAGTTCGGGGGATACGTCAATGGAGTAACCGCAAATGCCCCTGGCACATCACCTCTTTGGGCCAGGCGTTCGGCGTGGTTTCCTCTTTTTTCCTTACTGAATTCCTCCCCCCCTTCCTCGCCTCCCGAAACACCTTCGATGCGATTTCCCAAAAAACCGGGCTGCGCAATTCACGTCAGGACACTGGGGTGATTCATGAGCAGGATCATCGATTGGGCATCAATCGCTTTGCCGGAATGAAGAATTCTGGAATCCTTCGGATCATTCCCCAATTCCCGAATCACCCGCTGAGTCTGGGCGTCGTTCTTTGCTAAACGAGAATGCCCTTCACCACTTCGCCATGCACGTCGGTCAAGCGATAGTCGCGACCTTGGAATCGATACGTCAGTCGCGTATGGTCGAATCCGAGCTGATGCAAGATAGTAGCCTGCAAGTCGTGAACGTGCACCTTGTCCTGGACAATGCTGAAACCGAGTTCATCGGTCTCGCCGTACGACATTCCACCGCGGATCCCACCACCAGCCAAAATCATGCAATTGCAATCCGGATAATGGTCGCGTCCAAGCACACTGCCGCTCGCAGTTCGACCCTCGCGAAAGGGCGTGCGTCCAAACTCACCACCGCACACGACCAGCGTATCGTCAAGCAACCCTCGTTGCCGAAGATCTTTGATGAGTGCCGAAATCGGCTTGTCCATCGTACTGCACTTGCTGGTCAGGCCATCGCGAATATCCTCCGCTGGGCTGGTGCCATGGAAGTCCCATCCCCAATCGAACAACTGAACATAGCGAACACCTTGCTCGACAAGTCGTCGAGCGAGAAGGCAATTGTTGGCCAAACTCGAGGTGCCCGGCTTGGCTCCATAGGCTTCGAGCACTTCCGCAGACTCTTTTGAAATGTCCATAACTTCCGGCACGGACATTTGCATACGGAAAGCCAATTCGTATTGTGCGATCCGCGTTGCCGTTTCAGGATGCCCCATTTCATGGGCCTGCTTTTGATTTAGTTCCCCGATCGCATCCAAGGTCAAACGGCGCATCTGCCGATCCATGCCGGGAGGATCCGTCACATAGAGAACGGGATCCCCTTGTGAACGGCATTGAACACCCTGGTAAACACTGGGCAGGAAACCGCTACCGAAGGAGTTCTTGCCACCGTTTGGCTGAACGCCGCTGGAGATGAGAACCACGAACCCGGGTAGATTTTCGTTTTCCGATCCCAGACCGTAAGTGATCCAGGTACCCATCGATGGACGCCCCGATCGCGGAGAACCCGTGTAGAGCAAAAGCTCCGCTGGGGCATGATTGAACTGCTCGGTAAACATCGACTTGATGACGCACATCTCATCGGCGATCCCATGGAAATTCGGCACTGCATCGCTCATCCAAGTTCCACCGGCCCCATACTGAGCGAATTGACGCGGTGTCCCTAAAAGCTTCGGCACACCCAGCGTGAAAGCGAACGTACGTCCCTTCAAAAAGGAATCCGGGCAGTCCTCACCCGTTCGCTTCACGAGTTCCGGCTTGTAGTCATACATATCCAGGTGAGGAGGAGAACCGGTCAAATGGATGTAGATGACCCGCTTCGCTTTTGCTGCGAAGTGGGGCTGGCGTGGAGCTAGCGGATTGATCACGCCCGAGGTTGCTTCCGAAGGATCGGTTGTCGCTCCTTGGCCCAGCAACGAGGTCAGCGCAACTGCTCCGAGCCCCAGTGCAGAATCCTTCAAGAAATGACGTCGAGTCTGCCATGCAATTCGCTCGATACGAGGATCATTCCCATTCGCTGTCATGTTGTCCTCCAACTCGCTTCGAATTTGTTTTGCTAGTCACTTGTTTTGCAAATGGATTACACGCGCCATGAATGAGGTCATCGCCTCATCAGGAATTCATCCAAGTTCAAGATCGCGTTGGCGACCACCGACCAAGCTGCCATTTCGGCCGCGTCCATGCCTTCCGGTAACGCTCCCAACGGTTCGGTTGCCATTTTCACGGCTGCTTCCGGTTGGGTCTTGAAGAAGACCAATGCCTTTTCGTGCAATTTCAGCAGGACTTCGATCTCGTCTGCTTGAATCGGGCGACACAGAGCCGCCTTCAACCCGAACTCCATTCGGCCAGCATGGGAGTCGGCAGCTTTGAATATGTTTCTTCCCAGTGCCTGAGCTGCTTCGATGTAGACAGGGTCATTGAGCGTCACGAGTGCCTGAAGTGGCGTATTGGTACGTACGCGGCGAAGCGTGCAAACCTCCCGATTCGGTGCATCAAAGGCACTCATCGAGGGATACGGATTCGAACGACGCCATGTCGTGTAGACGCCTCGGCGGTATCGATCGTCCCCCGCGCTCGTAGACCAGTCGGTGCTGGATCCGAACGCGGCCGACAACCCCAGCGAAGGTTGAGGAGGTTTCACTGGTGGCCCATTCATTTTCGAACTCAATAATCCGGCGACCGCGAGAGCTTGATCGCGAATCGTTTCCGCGGGGAGTCGGAAGCGCGGACCGCGTGCCAGCAATCGATTGTCAGGATCCGACTGCACCAAATCGCTCGACACCTTTGACGATTGGCGGTACGCCGCGCTCACAAGCAGCGTACGCAGCAACTGTTTCATGTCCCAACCGTTTTCGACAAACTCAAGCGCCAGCCAATCGAGCAATTCGGGATGGCTTGGCAAATCGCCTTGCGAACCAAACTCTTCCGCCGTTGCGACTAGTCCGGTTCCAAAGAGTTGTTCCCAATATCGATTGACGGTCACCCGTGCCGTCAACGGATTGTCCTTCGAAACAATCCACTTGGCCAACTCAAGCCGATTGTGTACCTGCTGCCCCCCTGCTTTAAATGCGCCGGGGATACCTGGCTTTACTTCTTCTCCCATGTCGAGATAGTTGCCGCGATATTGCAATCTGGTGACACGTTGTCGATCGTTCGGCAGTTCCCGGAGAATCGGAACCGTGGTGGTCGGTCTCAAGGAAGCCAGTTCGGCTCGAGTCGCCTTCAAACGGTTGCGTACATCCGCTAGCTCGGGGGCGATCGAGCGATAGAAGGCTGCGACTGCAGCTTTCTGGGCATCGGTTCGATTCCCTTCGGCATTTCGCAGAATGGACTGAATGTCTCCGGGTACATTTGCCCACTTGAGAACTTCGGTTTCTCCGGTCACGGATAAACGAAATCGACCGATCACATGATGCGCGTGTTGCGATTGATGATGCAGCGAGACGCGCAGTCGACTCCCCTCGGGGATGTCGATCGGTTCGGATGCGATCAAGGTGAGTCGGTTATCGCGTCCGTAGGAACCAGCGACCCCCCATCCCTTGGTGGAATCGATTTTCTTGCTGACGAGATTCGCCGCGACAAAATCTTCTTGCTGGAAATCCGCGAATGCCGCGGCGAAGGTGATAGGGCGTGAGCCATCGATGCTCCAAGCCACATCAGGCTTGGAAGTATCATCGATCGTCCTCTCCCAGACGACCTTTCGGTCTTCGGCCAATATCTTTACCAGTGCGCCCTTGAGTCGTTCCAAAACCGGAGCTCCGCCGTCGGTGCGATTCCAAACCGCAATCTTGTCGATCTCTTGAACCGATCCAAGATCCAGCTCCCACCAGGGATCGGTGGCACCAGGGTCGGAGTGGGTTACGGAATTGGCTTCGAAAAAGGTTCCGTTGGTATTGCCGTCGATCGCCCGTGCGGGGACGCCTTCGAAGGCGACGTTGCTTTGCATTGCCGTCCCTTGCCTTGCGATATTCTCTCCCTTCGAGAACACTTCGACCTCGGCCAGGGACAGAATCTTATCCGCACCAGGCAATTCGACGCGCACATAGCGTCCGCTGAGATTCGTTCCAGCAGGAGGCAGCAACGTAGCTCGCACTTCGGTTAGAATAAAATTCCCATTGTTCCAGCCGGGCCCTCTGTTCGGCAGTCGATCGTCGGCGAAAGTTTCCAAGCTCAACGCTGCAATTTGCGATGTGCCAGCGGCTTGGATATTGGCCGGATCCAAATCGATAAAAAAATTATCCTTCCCTGCCCCCGAAGCGCTCCGAACGATGTCTGTTGCTGGGTCGATCGTCATCGTAACGCCAACTTCACTTGTCGCGGATTCAACTTTGGGAATCGACCAAGCCGGCTGCTTCGGCAAGCTGCTTTCCCAACCTTTCAGCGACGCTTCCAATTCCGGTGTCATCGTATCGAGAATTTTGGCGTCGGAAGCGATCTGCCCGTTGAGTGTAGAGCGTCGTTCCTGTTGCTCTTCGGTCCAGAATTCATACAGCGGTGACTCGTCACCCCGGTCGGCATCTTCCGTATTGTTGAAAATGGCGAAGGTCTGAAAATATTCCTGCTGACTGATCGGATCGTATTTGTGGCTGTGGCACTGAGCGCAGGCCATCGTCGTGCCCATCCAAACAGCGTACGTAGTGTTCACGCGATCCACGACAGCTACGTTGCGAAACTCTTCATCATTGGTTCCACCTTCGTTATTCGTTAGCGTGTTGCGATGAAAAGCAGTGGCTATCAGTTGATCTGCCGAAGGATTGGGGAGCAAATCACCGGCGAGTTGCTCGATCGTAAACTGATCGAAGGGTAGGTTGCGGTTGAACGCACCGATCACGTAGTCGCGGTATGCCCAAATGGTTCGGGGAGGATCGTCGGCGTAGCCAGATGAATCGGCGTACCGCGCCATATCCAGCCACATCCTCGCCCAATGTTCGCCGTAGGACTCTTTCGCTAGAAATCGATCGACCATTTTCTCATAGGCACCCCCCGAATCATCTTCGATGAATTGATTGATTTCTTCTTGGCTCGGTGGCAAGCCGGTGACATCGAGAGCGACTCGACGAATCAGTGCAAACCGATCCGCTTCCGGTTGGGGCACGAGACCTTCGCGACGCAGTCGCTCCAGAATGAAGTGGTCCAGGGGAACCTTCGCCCAGTTTTTCTCCTGCTCCGATGCCAGTTGGGGCAGCGCAGGCCGCTGGGGGACACGATAGGACCAATGGATCGCGTAGGGGGCGTTTTCGCGAACCCACCGTTCCAGCAAGGCGATTTCGGCATCGTTCAGTTTGAGCCCCGTTTCCGGAGGGGGCATCACGATCGAAGCATCTTGCGTCTTGATGCGAGAGATGAGCTCACTCTGCTCTGGCTTTCCAGGGACAACGGCAAAGTGGCCACCTAAGTCTTCCGCAATTCCCTCGGGAGTGTCGAGCCTCAAACCGGTCTTGCCGCCACCTTGGCGTTCGTTTTCGTCGGGTCCGTGGCAACGAAAGCATCGATTGGAAAGAATCGGCCTGATATCGCGATTGAAGTCAAGACTCTTCGCATCTGGCGTCTCGGCCGATACCACCGAAGCAGGGAGTACGGAGGCGATTATCGCCAACAATCCACGGGCAAAGTCGGGTGTCCGCAGCATATCAAACTCAGGGCGGGGATGGAGGGCGGGCGGGTCGGTTAACCTTTTCGGTTTTTCACCTCTGCCTAGTATAGCAGGCGGCGGTCGGTCCCAGCTACCTGAATCAGAGGCAATTCGATCGCTTCTGTTGCTCGGATCGTGGCCACGAGAGCCCTCGATTGTATGCCTACCGGGCGGAAGCGAGAATTGACGGGCAACCAAAAAGAGGACGGGCAAGCTCCAGAGTGGATCTATCGCTCACCGAGCTCGAAAATCCCTGCAAATCTCTGATGCTGGGCATTCGACTCTGACACTATCCGGCAGGTGGGGTAAGGGGCCACACGCCCCGGGGACACCGAACGACAATTCGAAGCCAGCACGGCCCAACTGCCGCCACGGACCACGGTTCCCCCCCTCGGTTGGTCCCGTAGGATCCGCTCAACGCATCTTTGGGGTAATCTCCGCACCAGTCGCTGAAACACTCCCCGACGATAACGCCAGCGGGGGCTGGAAGCCCTAGGCGACCAATTATTCTGAATTCAATCCAACGTTGACCTAAGTTGTCCATGGCTCAACGGATAATGATCGGGTTGGGTTGCGACAGACCAACCATTCCCGCACCTGCCGCAGCAATCAAACTCAAGGAAGAAGCAAAATGCTCGTTCTCAGTCGGAAAGTTGGCGACAAAGTGGTTGTCGATGGCAACATCACTGTGGAAGTCATCAAAATCCAAGGCAATCGAATCATCCTCGGCGTGGTTGCCCCACCCAATATCAAAATCCTTCGTGGGGAGTTAACCCAAACAAAGGCCGAGGTACCAATGGTGGAACTGGCCGTTGAGGATGGCTTGCTGGTGGCTTGCTAGATTTGGAATCGTTACACTTCTGCCATGGAAGTCATCTCATTGCAATCAGGAAGTGCCGGCAACTGCGTGTTCGTACGCAGTGGCAAGACGCGTTTGCTTTTCGATGCAGGCATCACGGGCAGCAATGCCGAGATGCGTTTGGCCGACTACGGTCACGACATTCGCGATTGTAATGGTTTAGTCCTCTCGCACGAGCACTGGGATCACATCAGCGGTGTCGGTGTGCTTCACCGTAAGTTCGACTTGCCCGTCTACGCGAATTTGCGAACGTGGAACGCGACCCGTGCAAAACCGTCGACAGGCTGCATTGGCCGACCGAACTATTTCGAGTCCGGAAAATCATTTCGAATCGGTTCACTCCGCATCGAGACGTTGCGTACACCTCATGATGCGATCGAAGGCGTTTGCTTCGTGATCGAAGACGTCGAGTCCGGGCAGCGGTTCGGTCTGCTCACCGACTTGGGGCATGTCTTCGGCGGGCTCCAAAAACTGATGGGCACTCTGGATGCTGTACTGATCGAAAGCAATTACGATGATGCGATGCTCCGCCAGGGTCCATATCCCCAAAATCTCAAAGATCGCATCTCAGGAAAGCGTGGGCACATTTCGAACACGGACGCGGCCGAGTTGCTCGATGCATGTGATGCCAATAAGCTGCAGTGGGCTTGTTTGGGGCACTTGTCGGCGCAGAACAATTCACCGAAAATTGCCTTAGCAACTCACCGGGAGCGACATGGAGACCGCTTCCCCATCTTCTGTGCTGATCGCGACCGGGCGCTGCAGCTACCAAAGATCGAAGTGCCGCGATTCTCCCTCCGAGCCAGCACAGTATCGGCGTAGGGAATGAGCATTACGTCCGGAATTTGTTTTGGCAAATGAGTACATTCCGGCGGACCGATCGTTCTACTCCGAGGTGCCCGACTGAAGAGGCTTTAGGCTTTAGACCTTAGGCTTTATCCAAGTCATTGCGCAAGTGAGATTTGGTACTGAAGTTCGCGCAGTGAACCATTCGCCATGTCGAGGAATCTAAGAAAGTCAACGTCGCTGCCTCGGCTGCAGCCTTCAGCAATGTTGGAAGCCACTCAAACAGCAGCACGCCGAACTTGCGAAGTTAAACCAAACAACTCTTCCTTCGGGAACCCTGCTGTCTCGCGATACACCAACAACGCCAACTCATCCGCCAACTGAAACGCCCTCAAATTACAATGATCTCGCATTTTGTTCCTCCCCACTTATCCCTCACACCTCAAAGCTCACCCCTCAAACCTTACTCGTGTGCGGACTCGGTCTCCAAAGCCGATGGCCCAGATTCCTGAAACGCCCCGGGTTCGAATCACTCCGTTCCTGCTTGCGAAGTGGTGAGGGGCAAGCGGTAAGTTGTAAGCCAAACCAGCGAACCTTCGGTCTTTGACTTACGTCTTGTATCTTACAGCTCAAAGCTTGTGACTGGCGTGAATCCAATCATCGGCTCTCAGTTTCGTCTCTCCTAACTTATATTCCTGAGGAGTTCAATCATGCGCGATGACAACCCTGCTGATTCCTTTTTTCGAACCGATGAGTAAGCGTCGACGCGGTTTCCCGTCCGAAACCCATGTCAAACGCGGTATTCGCATCGTGCATGGAGACAAGTTGCTTGAGGAAAAACTCGGTCGCAATGATCCGTGCCCATGTGGGAGTGGCAAACGATTCAAGCGATGCTGCCTCCATTCTGGCTGCTTTTGATGGATCCAACCGCGATGAGTACTTTTAGGGAGAAGGACTGAAACAAACGGCCGACTGCCGATTCGGAGTACATCCACCAAACCCAATGCCAGGATAGCGGGAGCTTTCCAATGACGTTCAACGTCATGGCGCCTCTGGTCACACTTCGTCGGTCGTTTTTCTGCGCACCTTGGAGACCCGAGCGGGTCTTCAATCGCACGCATACATCACACGAGAGAACAACTGATCAATTCGGCTCGAGCGCCAATACGTACCACCCACGCAACGTTTTGCTTACGACCAGGCTGTCGGGATAGGCAGGTGGCAGCCATCGCTCATCGAGCCGAGGCTTCGGCTTCCTAAGCCCGACAGGCTGACACAATCGAGCGCCAATACGTACCACCCACGCAACGTTTTGCTTACGACCAGGTTGTCGGGATAGGCAGGTGGCAGCCATCGCTCATCGAGCCGAGGCTTCGGCTTCTTAAGCCCGACGGGCTGACACAATGACTGCCGTGGCTCATCGAGCC
>Ga0315904_10008940_pt1 | contig 13173 bp, 8 predicted proteins | sample LakEriMetagenome_6_FD_203529 | JGI IMG/M metagenome (GOLD analysis project Ga0315904, IMG submission 203529) | Freshwater fungal communities from buoy surface, Lake Erie, Ohio, United States - Buoy 12 MA120 | ecosystem: Environmental > Aquatic > Freshwater > Lake | place: USA: Lake Erie, Ohio... | reverse complement strand
TCCTCCTGCACGCCGCGCACGGTGCGGACGCGCTCGTGCCCGTCGTCGGTGATCTCGACGTCGACGTCGATCGCGCACCCGGCGTGGCAGAACCGACAGAACGAACGCCGTGTCTCGATGGCCATCGGCAACCCCCCAGCGCAGTGGACCCGGCGCGGATGGTACTCGCCGTGACGCGCACGAGCCGCCCCGGAGGGCGGCTCGTGTCGTCGGATCGGGGTCCGCGGACCCGTTCGGATCCGCGGGGTGTCAGACCTTCAGCAGCGTCTCGGTGATGATGAGGAAGATCACCCACAGGCCGAAGGCGGCGATGAGCGGGTTGCGCACACCGGGGCCGTCGTAGAGGACGTTGAGGCCCTTGTTCGGCTGGGTCTTCCAGGGCATCAGGCCGAGGGCGTTCAGCTCGAGCACGCCGATGATGAGCAGCGAGATGATCCAGAACAGGGCCACGTCGCCACCGCTGAGCTCGACCTGCTGGGCGTAGGGACCGTGGCCGGTGTACACCATGAAGAACAGCATCGACACCGAGAACACGGCGTTCTGGCGGCTGGCCATGAGGGCCTTGCGGCCGGCGGCCGCGGCGTTCGGGTCGGCCTCGCCGCCGGCGAGCAGGTTGGCGGCATTGGCGAGCACGATCTTCTGGTTGCGCCAGATCACGCCCCACACGTTCAGCATCATGATGATGCCGAGCATCATGCCGAGGCTGATCGACAGGCCACGGCCCGACGAGCCGAAGCCGTCGTAGAAGTAGTTCTCCGTGATGATCGTGATGAGGATGCCGGTCACGAAGGTGCTGACGGCGGCCCAGCGGAACCACCACAGCGCCTTGCGAGCGACCTTGTCGATCGCGATGTTGCGGGCCTTCGCCTCGTCGCCGTACTGGGCGAACGCGGGCACCTGCACGAAGTTGAAGTAGTAGAGCAGGCCGATCCACATGATGCCGACGAGCACGTGCAGCCAGCGGAACGCGAAGTTCCCCAACCCGTTGCGGCTGAAGAAGCCGATGTATTCAGCGAGCACTTTCCGTACCCCCTCCTTGTGAAAATCCGACGGTTCGTGAACGTAGCACCGACGTTCGCAGCGGCGCGCCATTCGGCACGCAACTGCAACACGCTCCCCCGACCACGGCACGCCTCCGCACGACGGGGCTCCCCGTCACGCCCGCACCAGTAGCCTGGGGCACCGTCATGGCGCACGAATTCATCTACACCTGTTACAAGCTCGCCCGGCACTACCCGCCGGACCGCACGGTGCTCGAGAACATCTCGCTCTCGTTCTACCCCGGGGCCAAGATCGGCGTGCTGGGCGCGAACGGCGCCGGCAAGTCGAGCCTGCTGAAGATCATGGCCGGCCTCGACGACGGCTACTCCGGGGAAGCCCGCCTCAACCCGGCGTTCACCGTCGGCTACCTCGCGCAGGAGCCGCAGCTCGACCCGACCAAGGACGTGAAGGGCAACGTCATGGACGGTGTCGCCGCGGTGCAGTCGATCATCGACCGCTACAACGAGGTGATGGCCATGTGGGCCGACCCCGATGCGGACTACGAGAAGATCGGTGCGCTGCAGGCCGAACTCGAGGACAAGATCGCCGCCACCGACGCGTGGAGCCTCGAGCGCAACGTCGAGATCGCGATGGACGCGCTGCGCTGCCCGCCCGACGACGCCGACGTCACCACACTGTCCGGTGGTGAGCGCCGACGGGTCGCGCTGTGCCGGCTGCTGCTCAGCCGCCCCGACCTGCTGCTGCTCGACGAGCCCACCAACCACCTCGACGCGGAGAGCGTCGACTGGCTCGAGCGGTTCCTGCAGGAGTACCACGGCACGGTGGTCGCGATCACCCACGACCGCTACTTCCTCGACAACGTGGCGAAGTGGATCCTCGAGCTCGATCGCGGTCGCGGCATCCCGTTCGAGGGCAACTACTCGAGCTGGCTCGAGCAGAAGCAGGAGCGCCTCGCCCGCGAGGAGAAGAGCAACGAGGCCCGCAAGCGCACGCTCGAGCGCGAGCTGGAGTGGGTGCGCATGTCGCCCAAGGCCCGCCAGGCCAAGGGCAAGGCCCGTCTGTCCGCGTACGACAAGCTCCAGCAGGAGGCCGAGGCCGCGGATCGTGGGCCCGAGCGGTTGGAGATCACGATCCCCGCTCCGAAGCGACTCGGCGACACGGTGATCGAGGTGCAGCACCTCCGCAAGGGCTTCGGCGACCGCCTGCTCATCGAAGACCTGTCGTTCTCGCTGCCGAAGGCGGGCATCGTGGGCATCATCGGGCCCAACGGCGCCGGCAAGACCACGCTGTTCAAGATGCTCACCGGGCAGGAGCCCGTCGACGCCGGCACGGTCACCGTCGGCGACACGGTCGAGCTCGCCTACGTCGACCAGAGCCGCGACTCGCTGAACCCCGACGCCACGGTGTTCGAGGAGATCACCGGCGGCGTCGAGCACATGAAGATCGGCAACCGCGAGATCCACGGCCGGGCGTACTGCGCCAGCTTCAACTTCAAGGGCAGCGACCAGCAGAAGCGGGTCGGCGACCTGTCGGGCGGCGAGCGCAACCGCGTGCACCTGGCGAAGCTGCTGAAGAGCGGCGGCAACGTGCTGCTGCTCGACGAGCCCACCAACGACCTCGACGTCGACACGCTGCGCGCGCTCGAGACGGCGCTGGAGAACTTCCCCGGCTGCGCCGTGGTGATCAGCCACGACCGCTGGTTCCTCGACCGCATCGCCACCCACGTGCTCGCCTTCGAGGGCGACAGCCAGGTGCGGTGGTTCGAGGGCAACTTCAGCGAGTACGAGGCGTGGCGCCACAGGGAGCTCGGTGCGTCGGCCGACCAGCCGCACCGGATCAAGTACAAGCCGCTGAGCCGCTGAGCGTCCGGGGCCGCGCCGCAGGCCAGCGGCCCCGAACGACAGCAGACCGTCGTGATCGACCCCGACGGATCGCTCGGTCGATGCCGCTGAGCTGGACCGTCACGGTGGGTGGCATCGTCAAGAACCAGACAGGGTCATGCCCGGGCGTGGTCACGCCGGACGGTCCCACACCATGCCGTCGATCGACAGCACGGGCGGGGCTGTCCGTGGTCGCACACCGAGGGGGATCCGGTCGCTGTCCGGACGGCTGGTCGCGCTGCTGCTCGTCCCGCTCGTCGCCGCCCAGCTCCTGACCGCGCTGACCCTGCTCGATCGCCGTTCCGCGGCGACCGAGGCCCGCGAGCTGGCCTGCGAGATCGAGCTCGTCGCCGAGATCGGCGTGATGTACGCCCCGGCGTCGATCGAGGTCGTCGCGTCGCTCGGCCTCGCCGAGGTCGACCGCCTCGGCGTCGACCGGGCGGTGGTGGCCGAGGTGCTCGGGTTCGGCTACCAGCCGTACCTGACCGGTTCGCGAGCGGCGGTCGACCTCGGCCTGGATCACCTCGCGTCGAACCACGCCGACGTGGTGCTGCCCTCCGGGGATCGCATCGGCGACCGGGTGCGCGAGGTGCGGGAGTCGCTCGCCGCGAGCCGCGCGTCGCTGGACGCCGGGACCGCGACGACGACGGAGATCAGTGCCTCGTTCGACGCCGTGAGCCGGCTGACGGACGAGATCGCCGCGACCTCGCAGCATGCGCACGATGGCCACGTCGTCGACCCGGGCCTCGGCGCGGTCGGTGACGAGGTGAGTCACCTGCTCACGCTGGTCGACACGGTGGCCGACGACACGACCACCACGGCGCTCGTGCTGGGCGCCTCGGACGAGGCGCTCACCACCGACGACCTGCTGCTGGCCGCGGGCGCCGCCGACGACGCCATCGAGCGCTTCACCCTCTCGATGACGCCGGAGGACGCGGCCCGCTTCGCCGCATCGCAGGAGGCGATCACCCGGTACCACGAACTCCGCGACGAGCTGGTGCCGATCGCCGACATCCGCTCCACGCAACGGAGCGAGGTCGAGTCGAGCCTCCTGTTCACCGACCCCCAACTGATCGTCGAGCTCGCCGACATCCTGTTCGCCGCGTTCGATCGCCTGCAGGCGGTGGGCGAGTACACGCGGGCCGAGCTCACGGCCGCGCTCGAGCGGGCCGACGCGATCGCCGTGCGAGCGGACGCCGACGCCCGCACGTGGATGGGGCTGATCATCGTCACCATGGCGAGCATCGGCGCCCTCATCCTCGTGGTCACCTCCACCGTGCGACCGCTCAATCGACTCAGCCAGCGCGCCGTGGCGCTCAGCGAGGGGCTGGTCGACCTCCCGCCGCTCCCGCTCACCGGGCCGTCGGACGTCCGCGCCGTCACGGCCACGTTCAACGACGTCAACGACGTGCTCCGGATCTTCGAGGCGCAGATCCGCCGCGTGAGCTCGGGCGAGGACCCCCGGGCCGTGGACACCGAACACCTCCCCGGCGTGCTCGGCGAGTCGCTGCGCGCCCAGGTGGACCACCTCTCCGACATGACCGCCCGCCTCCGCGACAGCGAGGCGCTCTCGCGCGCGATCATCGAGACGGCCGCCGACGCGATCTGGACGGTCGACCGCCGGGGTCGGATCCTCTCGGCCAACGCCGCCGCCGAGCGGCTGCTGCACGTGCCGGAGGCGCTGCAGGTGGGCCGGTCGCTGCCGCACCTCGTCGGTGTGGTCGGCCGCCCCGATCGGCTGCGTGGCGAGCTCGAGATCGTCCGGCCCGACGGCGCCACCGTCGACGTGCTCGTGTCGCACAGCGAGGTCCCGGCCCGGCCCGAACCGATCCACGCGGTGTTCGCCCGCGACATCTCCGACCGCAAGCGCTTCGAGGAGCAACTCGCCCACCAGGCGCGCCACGACGGTTTGACCGGCCTCCCGAACCGGCTGGCCGCGCTCGAGCACCTGGAGCAGTTGGTGCGCCGCGCGGAGCGCCGCCAGACCAGCGTCGCCGTGCTGTTCGTCGACCTCGACGGCTTCAAGTCGGTGAACGACAGCCGCGGCCACGGCACCGGCGACGACCTGCTCCGCGAGGTCGGGGTGAGACTCGCTCGTTCCGTGCGCAACGGCGAGTTCGTCGCACGGCTCGGCGGCGACGAGTTCCTGGTGGTCGCCGAGTCGATCGGCCCGGACGAGGCGGCGGCGCTCGGCGAGCGGTTGATCCGGGAGCTCGCCCTGCCGTTCGCCCACGGTGACGACCTCTTCACGATCTCCGCCAGCGTCGGCGTCGCCATGGGCTGTGGGCGTCAGGGGTGCGGCACGATCGACGCGCTCGAGCTGGTGCGCGAAGCCGACGTCGCCGTGTACCACGCCAAGGCACGCGGGCGATCCCGGGTGGTGGTGTTCGACGAGACGCTGCAGGACGCGGTGGAGGCGACCGCTGCGACCGAGCTCGCCCTCCGTCAGGCGATCGCCGACGACGAGCTGGTGCTGTACTACCAGCCCGTGCTCGACCTGAGCACCGGCACGCCGTGGGGCGTGGAGGCACTGGTGCGCTGGCAGCGGCCCGGCCACGGCCTGCTCGGTCCCGACCGGTTCGTGCCGGTGGCCGAGCGGAGCTCGCTGGTGAACGACCTCGGGCGCTGGGTGATCGGCGAGGCGTGCCGCACGCTCGCCGAGTGGCAGCGCGACCCGGCCCACCGCCATCTGCAGATGGCGGTGAACATCTCCGGGCGGCACCTCGTGGAGGGGCAGCTGGTCCGCGACGTCGAGGACGCGATCAGCCGCACCGGTGCCGATCCGCGATCGCTCGAGATCGAGGTCACCGAGACCCACCTGCTGGCCGACGTCGACCGGGCGAACGAGGTCCTGTCCGTGCTGCGCGGTCGGGGCGTGCGTGTGGCGGTCGACGACTTCGGCACCGGCTACTCGTCGATGGGCTACCTCCGTCAGCTCGCGATCGACACGCTCAAGATCGACCGCGTCTTCGTCGGGCGGGTGAACGACGCCGGCTACGACCGCACCATCGTCGAGGTGCTCGTGCAGCTCGGCCTCACCCTCGGCCTCGACATCGTGGCCGAAGGGGTCGAGACCGCCGCGCAGCTGGAGTTCCTCCGCGACCGTCGGTGCACCCGTGCGCAGGGCCACCACGTGGCGATGCCGATGGCGGTCACCGACCTCGAGCAGTGGCTGGCCGGCCGGGCACCGTCGCTCGCCACGAGCTCCGCGGGTGCCACGACGACCCGCTGACCACGCGTACCTGCGACCGGCTCGCGCCGCCGGATCGCGGTGCCGGTGCCCCACGGGTGCAGAATGGCTGCGATGACCTCCGACGACGAGCTCACCGACGCGCAGCTCGCCGCCCGCCTCGCCGCCCAGGCCGGTCACCTGCTGTTGAACGTCCGCGAGCAGCTGACCGCCGAGGGCGCCCACTCCTGGCAGATCATGGACACCGGCGACCTGGCGAGCCACCGCTTCCTGGTGCAGGCGCTGCACGACGCCCGTCCGGACGACGCCGTGCTCTCGGAGGAGGGATCGGAGGACCCGCGGAGGTTCACGGCCGAGCGGGTGTGGATCGTCGACCCGCTCGACGGCACCAACGAGTTCGGCGAGCCGGGCCGGGGCGACTGGGCCGTGCACGTCGCGCTGTGGGAGCGCGGCGAGCTGTCCGCCGGCGCGGTGTCGCTGCCCGCGCACGGGGTGGTGTTCTGCACCGACCCCGCACCGCCGACGCCGCCGTCCACGCGCGAGCGCCCGCGCCTCATCACGTCACGCAACCGCGCGCCGTACGCGGCGATCCGGGTGGCGAACGAGCTCGACTGCGACGCCATCCGCCTCGGGTCGGCCGGAGCGAAGGCGATGGCGGTGGTGATCGGCGAGGCCGACATCTACGTCCACGACGGCGGCATGTACCAGTGGGACACGGCGGCACCCGTGGCGGTCGCCCTCGCCGCCGGCCTGCACGCCAGCCGCATCGACGGATCGCCGATCGTCTACAACGCCCGCGACCCCTGGCTGCCCGACGTGCTGATCTGCCGGCCCGAGCTCGCCGAGCCGGTGCTCGACGCGATCTGGGGTGAGCGCCGCCGCGGCGGCGCCGGACGATGAGCGACCGAGATCCCACGGTGCGGTGGGAGGTCGACGGCCACGTCGCCACGCTGTTCCTGCACCGACCGCACCGGCACAACGCGTGGACCGGCCGGATGCACCGCGAGTACCTCGCCGCGCTGGCGGCGCTGGACGGCGATCCGTCGGTGCGGGCGATCGTGATCACCGGCACGCCACCTGCGTTCTGCGTGGGCGGCGACAGCGAGGCCCTCGCCGGCCACGCGGCGCGGGGCGCCTATGACAGCGGTCTCGACGAGGCCACCCACGGCGAGCTCGCCCGTCCGGGCCGGGGCGTACGGCACGAGTGGGACGCCGACTTCGCGTGCCACTTCGCGCTCGGCACGCCGCTGATCGCCGCCGTGAACGGCGCCTGTGCCGGGGTGGGCCTCGCGCTCGCGCTGTTCTGCGACCTGCGCTACGGCGCGGCCACGGCCAAGTGCACGACCGCCGCCCCGAAGCTCGGTCTGCCCGCCGAGTACGGCATGAGCTGGCAGCTCCCCCGCCTGGTCGGCGTCACCCGGGCGACCGACCTGCTGCTCACCGGCCGGGTGTTCACACCGGCCGAGACGGAGGGGTGGGGCCTCTGGAACGGCGTGGGCGCCGACGGTGACGAGACGCTCGAGATGGCGCGGCGCACCGCCCACCACCTCGCCACGCAGGTGGGACCCACGGCGCTGCGGGTGACCAAGCGGCAGATCCACGACGACGTGCTGCGGGCCGACCCGGCCGCCGCGATCGACGAGGCGCAGCGGCTGCTGGCCGAGGCGATGACCACCGCCGAGTACCGCGAGGGTGTGGCCGCCCTCCGGGAGAAGCGCCCGCCCCGCTTCTGACGGCGCACCCCGCGACCGGGCCGTCCGGCCCGCAGTCCGATGCCGTGGCACGAGTGGCGCTCCGGTTGTCTAGCCTCGCTGGCGGGGGCGATCACCGGATCGCTGAGGGGGACTCACACATGACGTTCGCAGCCGATCCGTCGGATCTCGGTGCCGTGCTCGGCACGACCGCGGGCGACACCGACGCCGACGCCGCTCGCACCGGACGCACCGATGCAGCAGTCGTGCGCCGCCTTCCCGGCATCGCCGTGGCGGGCATCGCCTCGATCGCCGCCGGTGCCGTGCACGCGGGCGCGATCGGCATCCACGCCGAGCACCCGGCGCTGGCGCGGATCTTCGTCGCGATGTCGCTCCTCCAGCTCGGTGCCGGGCTCCTCGCGCTGATGCGACCCGACCGGGCGGTCGCCACAGCGACGGTGGTGGTGAACGTCGCCGCGGTCTGCGGGTGGCTGGTCACCCGGATCACCGGCATCGGTTGGATCGGTGGCCTCGAGGTGGCCGAGTCGCCGCAGTTCACCGACGCCGTCTGCGCGGCCTTCGGCGCCGTCGCCGCAGGCGCTGCGCTCTCGGCCCTGCTCGCCGGGTGGCAGTCGGCCCGCCCGCCGAGGCTCGCGCTGCCGGCCCTCGCCGCCGTGGCGCTCACGGTGCCGGCGATGATGGCCGGCACGTCGCACGTGCACAGCGAGGGCGGCCACGCGCACGGTGCGGAGGCGGCCGCGGTCGATCCGGCCACCGGTGCCGTGGCCGCCGCGGCCGACGGCCACGCCCACGACGACGCCCAGGCGCACGCCGCCGACGGCTCGGCCGGTGGCGCCGGTGCAGCTGCCGCGGCCCCGACCGACGACGATCACGCCCACACCGACGACACCACCCACGATCACGCCACCGAGACCACCGTCGCGGTCGAGGCAGGTGCCGCTCCCTGGCCGCGTCCGTGGGACCCGACGCAGCCGATCGACCTCAGCGGTGTCGAGGGGGTCACCGAGGAGCAGGAGGCACGCGCGGTCGAGTTGGTGGAGGGCACGCTGCGCGAACTGCCGAGGTACGCCGAGGTGGCCGATGCCGTCGCCGCCGGCTACATCTCGATCGGCGATGCCGGCACCGGGAGCGAGCACTACATCCGCTACGACCTCGTGCAGGACGACGTCATGCTCGATCCCACCGCGCCGGAGTCGCTCGTGTACACCGTCCGCGGCGACGAGCGCATCCTGGCGGGTGCGATGTACATCGCCAGCGCCCGTCCGCTCGACGATCCCGAGATCGTGGACTTCGCCGGCCCGCTCATGCAGTGGCACAACCACGGCGACCTGTGCTGGGACCGCGTGAACGGTGTGCCGCAGGTGGTGGGCGTGATCGACGACAACGGTGTGTGCGCCCGGGGCGTGAACTCGGGTGGCGCCAACCCGATGATCCACGTGTGGATCACGCCGCACGACTGCGGTGTGTTCGCCGCGCTGGAGGGCGTCGGAGCCGGCCAGACCGCGGTGTCGGAGGAGGAGCGGGTCGACAAGTGCCAGGACCACGGCCACGGGCACGGTGGGAGCACCGACGACCACGCCGACCACGCGACCACCGAACCCAAGCCGTACGACCCCACCAAGCCGATCGACCTGAGCGGCATGCCGGGCGTGACGCCCGAGCAGCAGGCCGCTGCGGAGAACCTGATCGCGGTCACCCTCGTGCGTCTGCCGCAGTGGAGCGACCCGAAGGTGGCCGAGGCCGCCGGGTTCCGCTCGATCGGCGACGCGGCGACCGGTCACGAGCACTACATCAACTGGGAGTGGATCAACGACGACGTCGTGCTCGACCCCGACCAGCCGGAGAGCCTCGTGTACGAGCCGCAACCGGACGGCTCGAAGAAGCTCGTGAGCGCGATGTACATGCTGCCGGACACGGTGGCGCTCGAGGACGTGCCCGACATCGGTGGGCCGCTGATGCAGTGGCACATCCACGACGACCTGTGCTTCACGACCGGCGATGCGCCGAAGGTCGCCGGGCTCGTCGACGGTCAGGGCAACTGCCGCGCCGGGCTGCAGAAGTTCCGCCCCGCACCGATGATCCACGTGTGGATCACCCCGCACCGCTGCGGCCCGTTCGCGGCGCTCGAGGGGGTCGGCGCGGGCCAGATCGAGGAGGGCGAGGAGCGCCTCTGCGACCACGCCCACGGCAGCGGCGGCTTCTGACGGGGCGCCACCCGCTCCTGGGTGCCCCCCGCTCCTGGGTGCCACGACGTCCGGCTGACCAGCACCGGTGAGTCGCGGCTGGCACCCAGGAACTGGAGCCCGATGTCTCGGGTGCCAGTGATCTCGGATCTCCAGGTGGTTCATCCGAGGTTGGCGCCCAGGACGTCCGGCCGTCGACGGTCGCTGACCCGGGGGTCAGACGATGGTCTCACCGCCGTCGGCGAGCAGGGTCTGACCGGTCACGAACGACGCGTCGCTGCTGAGGAAGAAGCAGATCACCGAGGCGAGCTCGGCGGCGGAGGCCATGCGCCCCATCGGCACGCCCTTGGCGAAGATCCGCTCGCCCTCCTCCATGTTCTCCGCGCGGCGCAGCATCAGCGGCGTCGTCATGCCGGTGATCGTGCGGCCCGGTGCCACGCAGTTGATGCGTACCTCGGGCAGCGCCTCCAGGCTGAGCTGCCGGGTGAGGCCGGCGATCCCCGCCTTGGCCGCGCCGTAGGGCGCGTTGCTCGGGTTGGCCATGAACGCGGCGGTGGATGCGATCGTGACGATCGAGCCGAGCCCTCGCGACTTCATCACCGGCAGCACGTGCTTGCACACGCTGAACGTGCCGCCCACGTGGACCTCCAGCATCTTCGAGAACCGCGCCGCGTCCCACTCCGCCGAGGGGCCGAACTCGGCGTGGCCCGCTGCCGCGAGCGCGAGGTCCACACCACCGAGCCGCTCGACCGCGGTGGCCACGGCGGCCGCGACCGCGTCGTCGTCGGCCACGTTGGCGGCCAACCCGATGCAGCCGGGAAGACGCGCTGCCGCCGCCTCGGCGCGCTCCAGGTCGAGGTCGACGATCGCAGCTCGACCGCCCTCGGCCACCACCCGCTCCGCGGTCGCGAAGCCGATGCCGCTGGCACCACCGGTGACGAACAGGACCTGGTTCTCGAATCGCATCGGGCCATTCTGCGACCCGGCGCGAGGCGCGGCGAAGGTGGAGCGGCGGACCCCGGATGTCAGCCCTCGAGCTCGGCGAGCACCTCGTCGGTGTGCTCACCGAGTCGCGGCACGGGACCAGGGCGGAACGTGCGCCCCGGGAAGTCGACCGGCCCGTTCACCGCCCGGTACGGCTCCTCCCCCGGCTGCGGGGTCATCTCCACGAACGCGCCGTTCGCCTGCGCCTGCGGGTCCTCGATCACGTCGAAGATCGAGTTGATCGGTGCCCACCACACGTCGTGCGCGTCGAACCTTGCGATCAGGTCGTCGTACGGGAAGCGGGCGAAGGCCTCGTCGAGCTCGGCGATCAGCGCCTCGCTGTTGGCCAGCCGCTGCTTGGCATCCGTGAACCGCTCGTCGTCGGCCAGCTCGGCCAGGCCGAGCGCGGCGACGAGCTTCGGCCAGTGCCGGTCGGCCTCCAGCAGCAGGAGCCAGAACGCACGCCCGTCGGCGCTGCGGTAGCAGTTGACGAGCGGGCCACGGCTGCGCTCGCGCGGGCGGGTGCTCTCGCGCTTGCCGAACCGCAGCACGATCCCGATGTCCCAGCCGATCGTGTACATGCCCGTGCGCATCAGGCTGGTGGCGACCAACCCGCCCACCCCGGTGCGCTCGCGCTCGAGCAGCTTGGCGAGGATGCCCGACAGCAGCGTGATGCCGGTGACGTGATCGCCCATGCCGCTGCGCAACGCGGGCGGCAGCTGGTCGGGCGGGACGAGCGTGTGCGCCACCCCGCTGCGAGCCCAGAACGCCCCGATGTCGTACCCGGCGCGGTTGCGCTCGGGACCGTCGAGGCCGTACCCGGTGAGGCTCGCGTAGACGAGCTTCGGGAAACGGGCGAGCACCGCGTCGTGGCCGAGGCCGAGTCGTTCCAGGGCGTCGGGCCGCACGTTGGTGACGAACACGTCGGCCGTGGCGAGCAGGCGCTCCATGTGCGCCCGGCCCTCCTCGGTCTGGAGGTCGAGCACCACCGACCGCTTGCCGCGGTTGTCGATCTCGAACGGCGGCACGCCCTGCTGGTCCGCGATGCCGAGCGCGCCGAACACGCGGCGCTGCGGATCACCCGCCGGTGGTTCGACCTTGATGACGTCGGCGCCCCAGTCCGCGGCGAGCCCGGCCGCGGCCGGTCCGGCCACCCACACGCCCAGCTCCACCACCCGGTACCCGTGCAACGGTCCGTCGGTCATCGCCCCTCCCCCATCTCCGAATCCCCATCACCGATCCGCACGACCCCCGCGGGCGGTCTGCAGCTCGTGCTGCCCTCAGCTGCGCTCGCCGGCCGCCACGGTGTCGGTCTGCTGCGAACGTCGCGCCGCCATCGTGGCAGCTGCGTCGCTGTCGCGGATGAACCAGGCGGCGAGCGCCGCCATGAACGTGAACGCCACGGCCACGCCGAACGCGATGCGGTACCCGGTGAGCGCATCGGCCATCTCGTCGGGCGCCGGCGGACGGCTGAGCGACATGTACGACGCCAGGATGCTCGCGAGGATCGCCACCCCGATCGACACGCCCACCTGACGCTGGGTCGAGAAGATCGCCGACGCACGACCGTTGTCGGCGGGCGCGATCGTGGCGTAGCTGGCCGCCTGCATCGGCACGAACGCGAACCCCATGCACAGGCCGCGCAGGAACATCATCCCCCGGATCAGCCACAGGTTCGTGTCCTCGTCGAGGCCGATGAACATCGAGATCACCAGGCCGGCGGTGAGGAGCCCGAACGTCATCAACCGGCGCGGCCCGACTCGGGCGTACAACCGACCGGCGAACTGCGACGAGATGAGCACACCGAACGCCTGCGGGAAGGTGGTGAGGCCGCTGTGGAACGCGTCCTGCCCGCGGAACAGCTGGAGGTACAGCGGCATCACGAACAGCACGCCGAGGAAGCTCATCGTGGACAGCAGGCTCACGACGTTGCACTGGCGGAAGATCCGGTTGCCGAGCAGGCGCAGGGCGAGCATCGGCTGCGGCACGTGCGTCTCCACCCACACCATCGCGATCGCGGCGAGCACCCCGACCACGAGCGCCACCAGCACCACGGTGGTGTCCCACCCCTTGCGCGGCCCCTCGCTCAGCGCGTACACCACGAGCGCCAGCGCGAGACCGGACAGGACGAAGCCGGGCAGGTCGAAGCGGCCCGCATGGCCGCTGCGGTCCTCGCGCAGGTGCCGCCACCCGAACCACAGGCCCACCAGCCCGATCGGAAC
>Ga0315904_10008937_pt1 | contig 13174 bp, 11 predicted proteins | sample LakEriMetagenome_6_FD_203529 | JGI IMG/M metagenome (GOLD analysis project Ga0315904, IMG submission 203529) | Freshwater fungal communities from buoy surface, Lake Erie, Ohio, United States - Buoy 12 MA120 | ecosystem: Environmental > Aquatic > Freshwater > Lake | place: USA: Lake Erie, Ohio... | reverse complement strand
ATACAGGCCGTCCCCGAGCCCTCCACCTACGCCATGGCCCTGGCCGGTCTGGCCTGCGGTGGCTATCTCGTGAGGCGGCGTCGCAAGCGGGCCTGACACAGCGAACCCAATCTGACTCCAACGCGAGGGGAGCAGGTCGCCATCATGGGCCTGCTCCCCTCTGTGTTTAGACGGGCAGTCTCAATCAGGCCGAACGAGCGGAATGTTCAAGAGCGAAGCCGGCCCGCTTTGGCTTTTGGTCGTGTGTTCGAATCACTCCGGGCCTCGTATGCCGGCGGTGTGGCGGCAGGGATAGGGCTCCCGCCGCTGAAAAACCGGGGCAAATAACGCGGTGGCGGGCCGATCCGTCCGGAAAATGGCATCGCGCCGATGGCGGAATTACCCTTGCCCGGAGCCCTCGGGTGCCGGCCCCGGGCCGCGATTTGTGCGGCCGATTTCAGGCTGGTCTCGGGAGCGGGCGATCGCAACAATTCCCGCCCCTTGTTGGGCCCTGCGGTTGATTCGACCCACGGATGGAACCCGTTGCCACGGCCGGCGGACCCGTTCTCCATCTACCTCATCCGACACGATCTTATGGATCCGCGCCGCCACCCGTCGCTCGGTATCTCCGCCATCGCGGTTCACCAGCCCGCCTGGGAGCTGGAGAACGCCTGGTTCGGCGACACCATGCCCCGCAAGTTCGCCCATCATACGGGCATCGAGGCCCGCCGCATCTCGCTCGACGACGAGCTGACGATGGGCCTGCAGGCCGTCCGCCAGCTGCAGCGCGAGACGGGCTGCAACCTCGCCGACTGCCGCGGCATCGCGTTCGTGTCGCCGTCGTTCATTCCCGCGTCCACCGCGCGGCAGCATCTCCCGCCGACCGACCTCGAGCGGGAACGCCCGAGCCACGCCGCCGAAGAGCTCGCCCGCGGCCTCGGTCTCACCCGCTGCCGCACCGTCGGCCTCAACTGGTTCTGCTGCGGCTACAGCCGCGCCTTCTCGGTCGTGACCCGCCGCTGGGCACCGCGGCTCTCCCTGCGTCGCGACGAGTTTGTGATCGTCGTCGTCGCCACCCGCATCAGCCGGATCACCGATTTCTCCTGCGGGCAGACCGCCGGCCTCTTCGGCGACATGGCCTCGGCCACGCTCGTGGCCCCGACGACGAGCCGCAAGTATCCGGTGCACTTCGAGATTTTGCATGCCGACGCCGAGAAGCAGGCTGCCGAGCGGCCGGCCTTCCACTTCCATATGCAGCAGCACGTGGCGATCCCGGCCCCGGATGGCGGCACGCTGCACGCCGACGAGCGGCTCGTTTATTCGCTCGACGGCATGGCGATCGCGGAATTGGCACCCCGGGCCATGTCGGCGGCGACGGCCAAAGCGCTCTCCGCGGCTCGCGTCTCGCCCGGCGACGTGAACTTCGTGGTGCCCCATCAGGCGGGCACGGGCATCGTGCGGTTCACCGGCATGAAACTCGACGAGCTCGGCGTGCAGGGTGAGCTCGTCAACGGACTGACGCGGCGGACCGGCAACGTGAGCGCCTGCTCGATTCCCCATGCCCTCAAAGAGACCTGGGGCCGACTCCGCGGCCTCATCGCCTGCCCGACCGCCGCGGTCGGCAGCCCCGGCCGCCCCGAGGTGCTCCAGGGCTGCATCCTGCTGCGGTCCACGCCGTTGCACGAGCGACAGCCGAACGTCGCCGCCTAACCCCTCACGACCCGGCGTCGTCGCTCGTCTGCTCGTCCTGCCCAGCCTTGCCGCGGCGCTGCGGCCGCGGGTCGTCGTCGCGGCGGAAGACGGCGACCACGTCCTCGATCGGCACGACGTAGAGCAGGTTGTTCTGCTCGAAGTCGACCGGGATCGAGTTCTTGGGGTGAAAGAGCACCTTGTCGTACTTGGCGATCGGGAAGTCGGCGTCCCGCTCGACCTGCAGGCTCACCTCGACGACGCGGCCGGTGATCGTCGGGATCTCGGCCTGATCGGGTAGCACGATGCCGCCGCGTGTCTTGTGCCGGCTCTCGTCCTTGCGGATGAGCACCCGCATCCCCAGTGGTTCGACGAATTCGTTCACGTCATTGCCCTCGACGGATCGTGGATGAATGTGACTTCGATACCACGCCGCCGCTCCGCTGCCAACTCATGGCTACCACCCCCCTCAGAATGCGCGGGGCGGTTCGTGCGGTGGGGCGTTGAGGCGGAAAATGAGCAGTGGCACCTCCATCACCTTCTCGTGATGGAACGCGTGGCCGTACAGCCCCTGCTCGCCGAGGCACTCGCCGTGATCGGCGGTCACCACCACGGTCGTCGGGCGGCCGCGGGCGATGAAGCACTCCAGGAGGTCGGCCATCTGGCGGTCAAGAAATTCCGCGCACTGCCGCTGCCGCTCCCAGAGCTCGCGATCGAGCGTGCCGGCCGCATCGGGCACGCCTGGCGAGTTGAACAGCCTGCCGAGGCTCATGCGGTCGGCCACCGGATCGGCGGCCACGACCGGCATGTCGGCGTGGCGAAATGGGCTGTGGGTCTCGCCGAAGTTCACGAATACGAAGCAGGGCCGGCGGCGGGCCCGTCGCGGAATCTCGCCGGCGAGCAGCTCCACCTGGCGGTGGGCGCCCGTGCCCGTGACACGAAACCACTCGAAACCCTGCTGCAGCGGACTCGGCTTCGCAAACCAGTCCATCGCCGCGACGCCGAGCGTGGCGTAGCCCCGGCGACGAAAGCCATCGACGATGCTCACGGTCCGCTCCGGAAACGTGACCAGCGGCCGCGAGGCCAGATTACGGTGCGAGATCCGCCACAGCTGCTGCACGTAGCGGTTGTAGAGCGGCAGCGGCTCGAAGACGTGCGGCAGGAACCCATTGAACATCGCCTGGTGCGCGGGGAGCGTGTAGGTGGCCATCGCCCACGCCCGCTTCGCGATGCCGTGCCGATCGAGCACGGGCGTGCGGGCCGCGGTGTAGACGTCGTAACGGCAGGAGTCCCAGGTCACGAGCAGGAAGTCCTCCGCGTCGTCGGCCGCCTGCCGACCGCGATGCCGCCACTCGTCCCAGGCCCGTCCGACGGGCGTCCTCGTCAGCCAGCCCATCAGGCCACCTCTCCCGCGATCGGCCGGCGGCAGACGGCGACGTGGAACCGCGGCGAACCATACACGTCGGCCACGGCCGCGGGCACGATGGGAAAATCGGTGATCCCTGGGGCGGCGAGGCCCGCGAGCTTGGCCCAGGGCCGTTCGTCTCGCCGACGCCACGGCCACTTCCGCCATGCCAGCACGAACAGCGGGTTGCTCGCCATCAATCCCTGCCGCAGCGCCGCCACCGCGTCACGTCTGGCCTGCGCCGCGGCCGTCTCCACCTGCACGTGCAGTTCCACGTCGTGAAAGTGCCGCCGCACGAGCGCCAGGAACTCATCGCGATACCACTCATGCTCGTGGAACCGGTTTCGCGGCCGACCGTGCACGAACGGGGCCGTGCTGGCGCGGTCCGGTGTGGAAACGAGCAGCACGCTGTCGGGAGCGAGGTGGCGGCCCGCCGCGACGAGCAGCTCCTCCGGCTGCGGAACGTGCTCGATCGCCTCGAAGCAGCAGATCACGTCCCACGAGCCAGGCGACGACGCAAGCTGCTGGCAATCGTCGACGGCGAACGTCACGCCCGGACCGCCGTGCCGAACCTGCGCCTGGGAGACGGCCTCGGGATCGACGTCCACTCCGTGCACGGCGGCCGCACCTGTGGACCTCAGCACCGCGGCGCCGTAGCCGGCACCCGACCCCAGGTCGAGCACCCGCCGACCGTTCGCGAAGCCCGCGGCGAAGAGGTAGCGGGCCAGATGCGGGGCGGCGAGATCCGCCCACTCCGGCGTGCCAGGCTCACCGCGTTCAACGGTCATGCAACGCTCCTGCGGCTCGTCACACCGCCGCGAGCAGCCTGTTCGAGCGTCTCGACGAGCTGCGGCCCCCACGCCTGCACGCTCCATCTGCGTTCCACCAGCCGCCGTGCGACCCGCCCCATTTCCCGCCGCAACTCCGGCGCGGCGGCCAGCGTCGCGATCGCCTCTCGCCACGCCTGCGGTGTGTCGGCCAGAAACCCGGTCCGTCCGTGCTCGACGAGTTCACGATGAATACCGTACGAGTTGGCCACGACCGGCACACCCGCCGCCATGTACTGCAGCACCTTGAGGCCGCACTTGCCCTCGCTCCACGGATGATCGGGCAGCCACGCCACGCCGATGTCGGCCCGGGCGAGGGCCTCGGCCTCCATCAGACTCGACCATACCGAGTGCCGCGTCGGCATCCCGATCTCTCGCTGCATTCCGTCACAGATGAGATGCAGCCGCACATCGGCCGCCGCCGTCGCCGCCGCCTGAAGGCACGTCTGGGCATCGCGAAGCGACGGGGCCGTGCTCGGGCTGCCGATCCAGACAAGCTCGACGGTGCCGGGCAGGCGATCGTGAGCCGCGATCGGATACCGACCCGGATCGACGCACGTGGGCATGACGTGCACCGAGCCGCCGCCAACCGCGACTGCTTCGCGATAGAGATGATCCGAGCCGGCCAGGCACGCATCGACCATGCGGACGATTCGCTCGAACCGCGAGCGGCGAACCGGATCAAAGGTGCCGCGGGAGCTGTTGCTGTCGCGGGCGTAGATGGCGTCGTCGAAGTCAAAGAGCAGGGTGCGTGCGGCGCGGCGGATGAGCCAGGCCTTCGCGGCCCCGAACAGGCGGCGCTGGATCACGACGGCGTCGGCGGCCCGCATGGCCCGCAGCGTCGCCGCGAATTCCCGTGGGCCGCGGGGCCGCGGCCACGGCTCGAGTGTCCAGTCTGCAGCCGCGAGGGCGGGCGCAAACGCCGCCAGCCGGTAGCGATAGCACACGAAGTCGGCGCCTTCAGTCAAAGCCAGCAGTCGCCGCACGGATCGCGTTCCTAAGACAGCCGCATGGTTTGCCGCACCCTCGAAAATCGGCGGCCGGCACGACCGCCATCCAGTCGCTCACGGAGAGTTTTCGCAACATACGCAGCCTGCCCCACCGCGCGGCGAATTGGGGGGAGTCGTGAAGATGGGCCGGCGCCGGGCCGCCGTCGCGACTCGCCCGTCGAGCCTGCCTGAAGCTGCGCCGCGCCGCGGGCCGAATCTCCTTGTTTATGGAACGCTTCCTGCTTCGCGATGCGATCGGTCTGCGCCGCCCGCCGCGGATCGCCCTGGTCGCCGATCGTTTCGACGGCCGCGGCGGCGCGGAGATGTATGCCCGCAATCTGGCTGCCTGGCTCGTGGCCCGCGGCTGCGACGTGCACGTGATCGCCCGGGCGATCGGCGCGATCGAGCAGCGGCTGCCCGTCGCGTTTCACGAGATCGCCGCCCATCCGCGACAGCCCGCTTTCGCCCGCGAGGCGCTCGCCTGCGCGGCGGCGATCGAGGCCGACGTCACCCACGACATGGGCGTGGCGGTCGGCTGCGACATCTTTCATTCCCACGTCGGTTCGCCGCTGGCCTGCCAGCGGGCCGCCGAAGCGGCCCATGCGGCCTGGTATCGCCCTGTTCGTCGGCTTTTGCACGGGGCGACACGTCACCGCCGGCTGCGGGCCCGTGCGGCCGAGCAGTTCGGGGCCCGAGATTCGCTCTTCATCGCCCTCTCGCGGCGCGGTGCGGCGGATCTCACGACGCTGCACGGCGTGTCGCCGGCCCGGATTCGACTCGTGCCCAACGGCGTCGATGCGGCGCAGTTCGATCCGGCCGCCCATCGCGACGCCGGCGCCGCGATCCGCCGACGGTACGGCTTCAGCCCCGACGACGTCGCGGTCATTGGCGTGGCGCACAATCGCCGCCTCAAGGGCATCCCCGCGCTCACGCGAGCCGTGCTGAATCTGCGGCGCGAGGGTCTGCCGCTTAAGCTCCTGCTCTGCGGAGGTCGGCCTGCCCGCGCCTCGGATCCCGGTGCCGCCGTGTTCGAGGCGGGCTGCGTCGCCGACATGGCGGCCCACTACGCGGCGGCCGACATCGCCGTGCAGCCGACGTTCTACGACGCCTGCAGCCTGGCGACGCTCGAATCGCTGGCCAGCGGCCTGCCTGTCGTCACCACCCGCGCCAACGGGGCGAGCGAACTGCTCACGTCGGAAACCGACGCCATCGTCCTCGACGACGCAGCCGACGTGGCCGCGCTGACTGCAACGCTTCGTCGGCTGGCCACCGACCGCTGGCTGCGGGCCTCGCTGGGCCGCGCCGCCCGCCGCCGGGCGCTGGAGTTGGGCAGCGACGCCGCCTTCGCGTCGCTCGTCGCCGTCTATGGCGAGGTGATGGCCGACCGCGGCCAACGGCTCCTCACCGTAGACGGCTCCGGTTCGTTCACGCTCCGCGTCGCCTGACGCGACACCGGCAGGCGTCGGCCTCACACGATGCCGCGGGCCTCGAGCAGGGCCACGACCGCATCCACGCTCTTTCCCAACGGCCACTCGTGCGTCGGCACGACGAGATCGGCATCGGCCGGAGGCTCGTAGGCGGCCGACACCCCGGGAAAATTGGCGATCTCGCCGGCGTCGGCCCGGGCGTAAGTGCCGTCGGTGTCCCGCTGGCGGCAGACCTCGACCGGTGCCGAAAGGTGCACGACGAGGAACCGCCCACGGCCCACCCGCTCCGCCGCCTTCTGCCGCACGGCCTCATCGGGGGCCACGAACGCCGCGAGGCAGACGAGCCCGGCGTCGTTGAGGATCCGCGCCACCTCCACGCCGCGGCGGAGGTTCTCACTCCGCTCCTCGGCCGAGAAGCCGAGGTCGCGGCTGATGCCCAGCCGGAGCGACTGGCCGTCGAGCACGGTCACCGCGCGGCCCATGTCGAAGAGCCGCCGCTCGACGGCCCGCGCGAGCGTCGTCTTGCCGGAGCCGGTGAGCCCGGTGAACAGGACGGTGGCCGGCTGCTGGCCGAAGCGCGCCGCCCGCTCCTCGTCGGTCACGCCGCTGGCCACCGCGTGCAGGTGCTCGGCCGCGGGCTCGTCGTCCCAGTGGGCCTTGCCCCCCTCCTCCGGCTCGCGGTCGAGGATCATGCCGGCGGCGACCGTCGCGTTGGTGAGCCGGTCGATCATGATGAAGCCGCCCGTGGCCCGGTTGCGGCGGTAGGCGTCGAACGCGATCGGGCTCGTGAGCGTGATGCCGCAGCGTCCGATCTCGTTGAGGGCGAGCGTCGGCGCGGGCTGCCGATGGAGCGTGTTGATGTCGACCCGGTAGCGGAGCGAGCCGACCGCACCGGGCACCACCTTGCTCGTCTGCTTGAAGAGATACTGCTTGCCCGGCACGAGCGGCTCCTCGGCCATCCAGACGACCATCGCGTCGAACTTGTGGTCGACCTTCGGCACGTTGCCCGGCCGCACGAGCATGTCGCCACGGCTGGAGTCGATCTCGTCCTCGAGCGTGAGCGTGACCGACTGCGGCGCGAACGCCTCCTCGAGCTCGCCGTCGAACGTCACGATGCTCTTCACGCGGCTCTTCTTCCGCGAAGGGAGCGACAGCACCTCGTCTCCCTTGCGGATGATGCCCGACGCGACCGTGCCGGCGAACCCGCGGAAGTCGAGGTTCGGCCGCAGCACGAGCTGCACCGGGAAACGGAAGTCCTCCATGTTGCGGTCGGAGCCGATGTAGACCGTCTCCAACAGCGGCATCAGCGGCGAGCCGGTGTACCACGGCATGTTCGGGCTGTGGACCACCACGTTGTCGCCCTTGAGCGCCGAGATCGGCATGAAGTGGACGTCGGGCAGCTCGAGCCGCGAGGCGAAGTCGCCGTAATCGGCCCGGATCTTCTCGAAGACGGCCTGGTCGTAGCCGACGATGTCCATCTTGTTGACGGCCACGACGATGTGCTTGATGCCGAGCAGCGACACGATGAACGAGTGCCGCTTCGTCTGCGGCAGCACGCCGTGGCGGGCGTCGATGAGGATGATCGCGAGATCCGCGGTCGAGGCCCCCGTGGCCATGTTCCGCGTGTACTGCTCGTGGCCCGGCGTGTCGGCGATGATGAACTTCCGCTTGTCGGTCGAGAAGTAGCGGTAGGCCACGTCGATCGTGATCCCCTGCTGACGCTCGTCCTCGAGGCCGTCGGTGAACAGCGCCAGATCGACCTCGCCCCCGGTCGTGCCATACCGCGACGAGTCCTTCGCGATCGCCGCCAGCTGGTCCTCATAGATCATCTTCGACTCGTAAAAGAGCCGCCCGATGAGCGTGCTCTTCCCGTCGTCCACGCTGCCGCAGGTGATGAACCGCAGCAGCTCCTTGCGCTCGTGCTGCGCGAGGTATTCGTCGATGTCGGTGGCGATGAGGGCTGATTGATGGGACATGGACTAGAAATACCCTTCCTTCTTCTTCTTCTCCATCGAGCCTGCCTCGTCGGAGTCGATGAGCCGACCCTGCCGCTCCGAGAACGTCGTCAGCAGCATCTCCTGGATGATCTCGGGCAGCGTCGTGGCATTCGAATCGACCGCGCCCGAGAGCGGATAACAGCCGAGCGTGCGAAACCGCACGCGGCGCATCTCGGGCGTCTCCCCGGGCTTCAGCGGCAGCCGGTCGTCGTCGACCATGATCATCACGCCGTCGCGCCACACGATCGGTCGCTCCTTCGCGAAGTAGAGCGGCACGAGCGGGATCTTCTCGAGGTGGATGTACTGCCAGACGTCGAGCTCGGTCCAGTTGGAGAGCGGGAACACGCGGATGCTCTCGTTCTTCCGCACCTTCGTGTTGTAGAGGTTCCAGAGCTCGGGCCGCTGGTTCTTCGGATCCCAGCGGTGGAACTCGTCGCGAAACGAGAACACCCGCTCCTTGGCCCGGCTCTTCTCCTCGTCGCGACGGGCCCCGCCGAAGGCGGCGTCGAACCGATACTTGTCGAGGGCCTGTCGCAGGGCCTGCGTCTTCATCACGTCGGTGTGCACCTTGCTGCCGTGCGTGATCGGGTTGATCCCCTGCCTGCGGCCTTCCTCGTTGGTGTGCACGAGCAGCTTGAAGCCCAGTTCCTTCGCGACGTAGTTGTCGCGGAGGTCGTACATCTCACGAAACTTCCAGGTCGTGTCGATGTGCATGAGCGGAAACGGGGGCTTCGCCGGATAGAAGGCCTTCTCCGCGAGCCGCACCATCACCGCCGAGTCCTTGCCGATGGAATAGAGCATCACCGGGTTTTCGAACTCGGCGGCCACCTCCCGGATGATCTGAATGCTTTCGGCCTCGAGCTGGCGGAGGTGGGTGAGGGTGTAGGACGTCATCGGGCGATCCGGGGAAAAAAAGGGGTTCCCGCCACTGTAGGCCATACCGCTCGTCTGCGGCAATCGAAACCGCCGGCAAAAACCGGCCGTTCACCGGCTGGGAAAACCGCTCGCGTATTTCAGCCTGGCAGGCGATAATCCTCGCCGCACCACCCACCCTCGGGAGAAATCCATGATGCCCCGCCTGTCCGTCGGTTTCATCGCTCGTGGACTCGTCGCGGTTGCCGCCGCGACGCTCGTTTCGCTGCCGCACGAGGCATTGGCCCTGCCCCGCGACCGGATCGCGGCCCGGCGGCTGGCGCGAATTCTTCCGCCGGGTTCGACGATCACGGTGCCGGCCGCCCCCTTGCCGCCACGCCGCGCCGCGGTCGTGCGGGCACCGGCCGTCGTACAGACACCGGCCGTCGTACAGACACCGACCGTCGTTTCCGCACCTCGGCCGGCTCCGGTCGCACCCCCGCAGCCAGTCCAGCCGCCGGCGGCGACCAGCGGCGTGCAGCAGGCCGGCGGCGCCGCGCCGGCGGCGAAGGGCGTCACGCCCACGGGTGCCTGGACGCTCGACGGCGCTCCGGCAGCCGACGGCACGAAGAGCGTGCTCGTGCCGGAGGCGAAGCAGCCCACGCCGGCCGAGTCGATCGAGTTGTTGCCGACGCCGTAGGCGGTGCGTGGACGGTACGCATCCTTCCCAATAAAAGCCCCCAGGCGCGAGCCGGGGGATAATGCGGGCCGTTTCGAAATGGTGGCCACATCATCCCCCTGCTTGCGCATGGGGGCTTGGATGGGCAAGGCGCAAGCCGGGGGCTTGGATGGACACGGTCACACGTCTCTCGCCCCCGGTTCGCCTCACCCAATCCCGTCGCGCAATTCGTCCGCCTGACGGCGGATCGTCCGCAGCTCACTCGCGTCCTTGCGGCCGAGGTTCTTCAGCTGCATCGTCATCCGCTGATTCTTGGCGAGCAGCTTCTCGTGCCGCGCGAGGAAGTCCCAGTAGAGCGTCGTGAACGGGCAGGCGTTGGGGCCGCTGGCCCGCTTCGGGTCGAACCGGCAGCCCTTGCAGGCATTGCTCATCCGGTCGATGTAGGCGCCGGTCGCGCAGTAGGGCTTCGAGGCCATCACGCCGCCGTCGCCAAACTGGCTCATGCCGAGCGTGTTGGGCAGCTCCACCCACTCCACCGCATCGACATACACGGCGAGATACCAGCGGTGCACCTCCTGCGGCTTCACGCCCAGCAGCATGGCGAACAGGCCGGTCACCATCAGCCGCTGGATATGGTGGGCGTAGCCGTAGCGGAGCGTCTGGCCGAGCGCGTCCTTGAGGCAGTTCATCTCGGTGGAGGCCGTCCAATAGAAGGCGGGCAGCGGCTGCTCGGCCCCGAGCGCGTTGCGGTCGAGATACTCCGGCATGAAGTGCCAATAGATGCCGCGAACGTATTCCCTCCAGCCGATCACCTGGCGAATGAAGCCCTCGGTCGCCTCGAGCGGCGCCCTGCCGGCCCGCCAGGCCCGCTCGGCGCCCGCGACCACGTCTCGCGGGTCGAGCAGCTTCAGGTTCATCGCCTGCGCCAGCCGCGAGTGATAGAGCCATGGCTCGCCCGTCCAGATCGCGTCCTGATAGCGGCCGAAGTTGGCGAGCCGGTGCGCGAGAAAATCGTCGAGCGCGGCCCGAGCGTCGGCCGGTGTGACGGGCCAATCGAAGTCGGCCAGTTCGCCGGGATGGCTCGCGAACCGGGCGTTCACGAGCTCGATCACGCTGCGGGTCGTGGCGTCGGGCGCGAACCGGATCGGGGCCGGCAGCCGGCCGGGGCCCGACTTCCCGAACGCGCCGCGGTTCTCGGCGTCAAAGTTCCACTGGCCGCCGGCCGGTTCGCCTTCGTCCATGAGCACGTCGAACTTCTCCCGCAGCGGCCGGTAGAAGTATTCGAGCCGCAGCTGCTTGCGGCCCTTGGCATGCGCGGCAAACTCGTCGCGGGTCGTGAAGAAATGCCGGTCGGGCCGGATCTCGAGTGGCAGCCCGGCGGCCCGCGCGGCCTCCACGAGCGCCGCCTGCACCCGCCATTCTCCCGGCTCGACGACGACGAGCTTCTCGGGCCCCTGCTTCGCCTTGCGGAGCCGCGCGAGGCTGACGGCGAGGGCCGCGGCGAGCGTGCCCGGCTCCTTGGCCGCCGGTTTTTCCGCCAGCTCCGTGTAGTCGACCTCGATCCCCTCGGAGCGGAGGGCGTCACGGAAATGCCGCATCGCCGCCAGGAACACCGCGATCCGGGCCTTGTGGGTCCAGACGTGGGTCGACTCCTCGGCCACTTCCGCCATCCACACGCGGTCGCGCTGCCGGTCGAAGCCGTCGAACGCACTGCTCGAGCGGTCGAGCTGGTCACCGAGCACGAGCACGAGCTGACGGGGCATGGGGCACTCCTGGTGGCGGCGTGGATCGTACGCGGTCCGCGGAAACCAGCTACTTGCAATCGCATTGCATGAACGCTATCGTCCCATTTCCCTCGGAGAACACCCCATGCCATCCCCCCGCCCTCCGGCCGACGACCGCCTCCCGGTGACCGTGCTTTCCGGCTTCCTGGGAGCCGGCAAGACCACGCTCCTCAATCACGTGCTGGCCAACCGCGAGGGGCTGCGGGTGGCGGTGATCGTCAACGACATGAGCGAGGTGAACATCGACGCCCAGCTCGTGGCGAATCCCCTGGCCGTCGCGGCCCCGAGCCGGCTGAGCCGCACGCAGGAGAAGCTCGTGGAGTTTTCCAACGGCTGCATCTGCTGCACGCTCCGCGAGGATCTGCTCGAGGAGGTCGCCAACCTCGCCCGCGAAGGGCGGTTCGATTACCTGCTCGTCGAGAGCACCGGCATCTCGGAGCCGCTGCCCGTCGCCGAAACCTTCACGTTCACCGACGAGCAGGGGCAGAGCCTCTCGTCGCTCGCCCGGCTCGATACGCTCGTCACCGTCGTCGATGCGGTGAACTTTCTCACGGACTATTGCTCCCGCGACGAGCTTCGCGACAGGGGCGTGGGGCTCGACGAAAACGATGCCCGCGATCTGGTGCAGCTTCTGGTCGATCAGGTCGAGTTTGCGAACGTGATCGTGATCAACAAGACCGATCTTGTCACCGGCGACGACCTCGGTTTCCTGGAGGCCGTGCTCCGCAAAATAAACCCCCGGGCGACTTACGTGCGAGCCACTCACGGACAGGTTCCGCTCGCCGAACTGCTCGACACCGGCCGCTTCGACATGGATCAGGCAGCGGATCATCCGGGCTGGCTGGCCGAGGCTCCCGGCGAGCACGTGCCCGAGACCGAGGAATACGGAATCTCGAGCCGGGTGTTCCGGGCGCGACGCCCGCTGCATCCCCAACGGTTCTGGAACCTGATCACCGGCCCCGCGTTCAAGGGCGTGATCCGCTCCAAGGGCTTCGTCTGGCTGGCCTCTCGGCCCGACTATGCGGGTGTCTGGTCGAGTGCCGGTGTCGTGTCGAGCCTGCAGCCCGGTGGACTCTGGCTGGCCAGTGCTGAGAAGCACGAGTGGCCCGACGAACTCGACCCCGACGAGATCGAGGCCATCTGGGAGGAGCCCTGGGGCGATCGCCGGCAGGAATTGGTGATCATCGGCGTGAAGCTGGGAAATCGCGTGCTGGCCGAGCTCGAAGCCTGTTGCCTCACCGACGCTGAAATGGCGGCGGGACCGGCGGAATGGCTGTCATTCGACGATCCCTTCCCGGCCTGGGTGATCGCCCGCGCCGATGGTGACGACGCCGACGACACGGTGGTCGAAGACGAGGCGCGCTAGCCGCGTCACGTCGCGCCGATTCTCTACCAGCGGGCTTCGAGGCCCACGTTGGCACCGTTGAGAAACACGCTGCCTGTGCTGCGGATTCCGATACCGGTATCAGGAGCGGCGCTCGCTCTGAAGTCCCAGGAGTCGGGAGCGAGGGCGACGCCCGTGAGCCAGAAGAGGTTGTAGCCGAGC
>Ga0315904_10008936_pt1 | contig 13175 bp, 21 predicted proteins | sample LakEriMetagenome_6_FD_203529 | JGI IMG/M metagenome (GOLD analysis project Ga0315904, IMG submission 203529) | Freshwater fungal communities from buoy surface, Lake Erie, Ohio, United States - Buoy 12 MA120 | ecosystem: Environmental > Aquatic > Freshwater > Lake | place: USA: Lake Erie, Ohio... | reverse complement strand
GAAACGGATCTTTTGGATCATTGGTGGTGCAGCCGCGCTGTACTTTTTAAGCCGCTACAGGTTTAGTCAAAAAGCAAATTTTTTACTGCGATCAGTTCGCGTCGGTGGCGGGTTATTTTCGCCAGTAATCAATATAGATCTAGCAGTACAAAACCCCACTAACAGTAGACTTACATTTAAAAGTATTAGCGGCAGTTTTTCTGTAAACGATCAATTTGTAGCTAACGTATCGGCTTTTGGCGATCAGGTTATACAGCCTAATAGTGAAACGATCCTAAAACTACAGGCGCGTCCTAGTGCGACTGGCGTTTTTAGTAGTGTACGCGAGTTATTAACTACGCCTATCGGTAGTGTACGCGCGAACTTTACAGGATCAGCTAACATAGACGGTATTACTTATCCTATTAACGAAACGCAAACTATTTAATGGACGCGCAGCTGTTAATGGGTTTACTAGATCCGTATCAAGGCAGAGCGGATAAATTAGTAGAGGAACAGACGACTGGCGATATTATCGAGGCGATACTAAAAGCGCATAGAGAACACGCCAGCGACTACGCGAAAATTAGTTCTTTTTTTAGTGGTGGATCTAAACGCGACGTAGCTAGAAAGATTTACAATTTTTTACGCAAAAACGTAAAATATCGTATCGAAAGCAGTAACAGGCAGACTGTTACTAGTCCAGCTAGTCTACTGGCGTTAGGTCGGGGCGACTGTAAACACTACAGCCTATTTAGTGCGGGTATCTTACAAAATTTAGGCATACCCTTTGCTTTTAGGTTTGCAAGTTACAAACCCTTTGACCGCCAGCCGCAGCACGTTTTTGTTGTAATAGATCCTAACACAGATCGCGAAATTTGGATAGATCCAGTTATCAGCAGTTTTGACTATAAAAAACCGTACACATACGCAATCGATAAAAAAATGGCAGTTTACAAAATATCAGGCATAGGCGCTACACCAGCGCAGAAAGCAGCGCTAAAAGCTGCAAAGCAGCAAAAGAAAGCGGCTGCGACTACAGCGCAGAAAAAAGCGGCTAAAACTACGGTAAAAGCCGCCCGCAAAGCTGCTGGACGCACTACTGGACAGGTACTAAAGAAAGGTGCTAAAGTGGTACTAAAAGTAGCCGCTGCGCCAGTACGCAATTCTTTTTTACTATTAGTTAGTATAAACTTTGCTGGACTGGCTACTAAGCTAGCAGCTGCGTGGGTAAAACAGCCTACTAAACTGCGTACGTTTTGGGAAGGTGCTGGCGGTAAGCTAGAGGCGCTTAAAAAAGCGTGGGAAAAAGGATCTAAGAAAAAGAGAATTTTTGGCGACGGTATGATCGGTGCAGCGCCAGCCGCAGCAGCCGCTACCGCTGCGCCATTACTAGTAAAGGTGGCAGACGTACTGCGTAGCATTGGAATAGATCCAGCCGAACTGGTGCAGATCGGTAAGGACGCTGTAAACGCAAAAGCGCAAGAATTAGCAAAGAAAGCGCTAGAGCCTAAAGCGGCAGAACTGGCTACAGATATTGACGTATCGGATCAGGTTTTTGAGGAAACTCCAGCTACTATGCAAGTTACCAGCACCCCTGAATTTAAACAGCCTACTGCTACTGGTAAAATGAATTATTTACCGCTAGTAATTGGTGGGGCGGCTGTAGTATATTTTTTAACTAGAAAAAAGTAAAATGACTGCAAAACAAAAAGCAGCCCGCGCTAAATTTAAGGCGATAGTAAAAGAGGCGAGCAAACTAAGAAAGAAAAACCCAAAACTTACGCAAGCGCAAGCAGTTAAACAGGCGTGGGCGATTAGTTACGGTAAAAAGCGTGCTGGAGTAGGGGCTACTAAAAAGAAAGCTGCACCTACTAAGGTAAAAGCTAAAAAGAGTAAGCGCACCAGCGAAATGCACACAGATACTAAAAGCCATAACGTAAATATACGCGTGGTTAGTGGTATGCCTAATCAAAGAGAGGAATTAGAAAAATATAAACGTGTTTATGGTAGACTAATGGCGGAAAAATTGACTGCTAAAACATTATCGGAAAAACGTGTAATAAATAGGGCATTAAAAATAACAAAGGCTATCATTCAATCTTTGAAAAAAAGTGTATAAAATAACGCCATACACTATGGCACAGGCTAGACGGTTAAAAGTAATTGTCAAGCCTAGCACTAGGAAAGGCAAAAAACTTGATGTTTATGACAGAAAAGGAAATTATTTAACGAGCGTAGGGGCTAGGGGATATTTAGATTATCCTAGCTACCTAAAGCTATACGGTAAAGCGGTAGCGGATCAGCGTAAGAGGTTGTATAAAATAAGACACAGAGGCGACAGAAAAATAAAATACAGCGCTGGATATTTTGCAGATCAGCTACTTTGGTAAAATAGGACGTAACAAACAAATATAAAAAACAAGAAAAATGGCAAGACGTAAAAAAAGTACCCGCAGACGCAGAACTGGTCGTCGTCGTATGGGTGCTATGGCTAAAGGCACACTAACACAAGCCTTAGGCATTGTAGCTGGCGCAATCGCTGGCAAAATGGTAGCAAAAGCATTACCTATTGGCGACGAGCGTATCAAAAATGGCGCTGTAGTTGCTGCTGGTATCTTTTTCCCACAAATTGTTAAGGGAGATTTGGGTAAGGCAATCGGCAACGGTATGATCGCTGCTGGTGGCGCTGGTCTAGTAGGTAGTATCGTACCAGCACTAGGTCAAGCAGACGACGTTATGGAGTTTCCAGTAACGGTAGGCGAGATCCCCGATAACCTTAGCGTAATCGCGGGTGAGGACAGCGTAATGGCTGGCGACAATCTTAGCGTACTGGCTGGATATGACGAGGACGATATGTACTAAAAATCATTCACCTGTATTCACCTACATTTAAAAAACAAAAAGCCCCACGTCAGGCGGTACGAATGACGTAACAAAAAATATGGCTTCAACAGTCGGAACGCGCCTAGCTTACGAAAAAGCAAAACAGGCGCTTGCAAACGCGGGTTTTAACCCCAATCAGGTAGTACTTTCACAGTCTTACCTACGTTTAGAGGTAGCTCTTTCTACTTCTATTACAAATTATCAGTTTCCTGTACTGGTAAACGACGTTTCTAGTTCTAATACAACTAGCTTTAACACAGAACAGCGTCTTAATTTACAGGATAGTTTCGTTATTTCGAGTTTAGGATTTTTCGTGGCTGCGCCTAGTTCGTCTACAGCTGTAGATTTTCAGCTGGCTACTTATCCTAACGCTACTATTTTTAGCACTACTAACGCAGCTAGCAGTTTGTTTAACTGGTATAACAGTTCTCTTACTTTGACTGTAAATAACCGCCAAATTGTACCCGCGTACGATTTGTACCGTCATTACAGCGTACCACAAACGCAGCAGCAAACAGCACCCTACTACGCTGCAAATACACAGGCGTTTAGAGATCAACAAGACGGTGGCGAAAGCGCTTTCTATCCGATCGAGCCAGCGTGGGTACTGGTAGGATCTAAGCAGAACACACTACAGGTGCAACTGCCTAGCGCTATGGCTGCTATTCAAGCTAATAGCCGCGCGATCCTAATTCTTAGAGGGCATTTAGCTCAGAACTCAACGCCAGTGCGTTGATTTTCAACTGATTATGCAATTTTGTAAGTTACATAATTAGGGTTGGTTTTAATAGGTATAGGGCTGGCAGCCTAGTGCTGCCGCCCTTATTTTAAAAAAGAAAAATTTATCAAAAATGGCATTCAAAGCCGCAAAGTACGAACTGGTAGAATTGTTAGTGTCAGGCGTAGCTGTAACTGGACAGACACAAACACAGTGGAATTTTCCTGATCTACCTAAACTGCGTTATACTGCGCTTATGGCGTTAGAAACGTTTGCTGTAGATACTATCACAGTTAGTCCTAACAACGTAGCACTGCCTACAGCTGCTATTATGCAAAAATCTTATTTAGTACTGTACTCAAACGAGCGTCAGGATCTTTACCGCATACCGCTGGTATCGCTGATCCGCACGCAAGCTACTACTACTGCTAGCGCACCTTTTGTACGTAGTTTACCTGAGTTTTCAGGGCAGAAAATTACGTGGGATAAGTCATTCGTGCAGATAGCAAGCGCACCAGCAAATACAGCAAACTTTAGTTTTTGTTTTGGAGTTTACTATATCTAATAACCTATGCCAGCAACAGCCCAATTACGAAACGCTAACGCGGTACTTAACTGGTACAATGATCAGGATCAGTCCGCGTGGAAAATTTACAGGTTTACTGTAGCCCCTAAAAACTGTACCGATCAATATAACGGTAACAGTAAAGAGGACGGATACGAAAGACTGCAAACAGCGCTTAGTTATATTACCCCTGACGACTACGAAAACTACGTTATATCCGTTTTTAGCAATAAAGACAAGGATCTAAAAAATTCTATTAGCAAGGTTTTTGTTATCAATGAGCGTCCAGCGGGTATGGGAGTTATGGTAGGCTATAACGGTATTAGTCCAGCGCAGCAAGAAATAAACACGCAAATACTAAATGAACTGCGCGCGCTACGCGAGGACAGAATATCCGAAATAGACGAGGACGAGGACGAGTCGCCTAACGATAGTATCGTAGCGGGTAACCCTGTTATGAATAACGTAAAGCAAATACTAGAAATAGTAAATACGCCTATAGTTATGGGGCTTATAGCAAAGTTTGTACCTGATCTAGCGCAGCACATACCGCCAGTACCTAGCGAGCCAGTACAGGCTGTAGCGGGTACGGTATCAGCTGAAGATCTACAGGCGACGCTAGAAACGTTATTTAGTAAAGGAGTAACCCCTGAGGATCTACAAAAGCTGGCTGGTTTGCCTAAAATGCAGATAGGAATGTTACTAGGTATGCTAAGAAAAATGTAAATATGCCAATCTATTCAGCTAGACAGATTATAGATAAAACGTTTACTGCTACGCGCCCGCTTAGTTTTTATCGTGTATTAGATATAAACAATCAGGGCGACAAAGCTAAACCTGTATCTAATAAGCTACCGAAAGGCTATAGTTTTAGAGTGGATAGCTTTTTAGCGCCTACAGCGCCCTACGTAAGCCAGTACGGTATTATGTACGCTGGTCGTAGTAACCTTTATTTTACTTTTAGAGGTAAAGACGGTAACTACTACGCTGTAAAAAATGAGCGCGGGGCTTTCGATAAAGAGGGTTTAAAAAAGCAAGGCGTACTAACGGTAGACGAGGAAATAAAGTTAGCAGAGGAACAGGCAAAAAGCCCAATCGACAAAGTATTTGAGGGTTTTGGAAACTTTGCAAATTTTGCTAAATGGATCATAATAGGCGTAGCCGCAGTATGGGCTACTGGATATATCATAAAATCAACTAAGAAATGAAAAAAGCATTACCAATTATTTTGATCGCTGGGGCAGCAATACTGCTGTTATCTATGCGTCGCAGACCTAGCGTAACAGTTACCGCTGATATGCCTATCAAGCAAACTGCTGAAGAATTTGAGGCAGAATTTGAGGCAGCTACCGTAAAGCCTAAACCTAGCCTAATAGACGCTGGTACTAATTTGATCAGCACCCTATTTGCTAAAAAGACTGCACAGCAGAAAGCTGGAAAAAAAGCACAGGCTACCGCTATTAAGCGCGCAGTAAAAACTAAGACAGCTACTAGAAAACAAGCAAAAGCAGTAACAGAGGCACTAAAAAAGCCAATTTTTATTCGCGGCTTTGCTGATGATAAAGTACTGTGCTAAAACATAACCTATGAAAAGAACAACGTGGCTATACATAATCGGTGGCGCATATCTAGCGTGGTGGTTACTGCGTAAGAAAAAAACAGGAATGAAAGCGCCTAGTGCTATCGACGCGGCTAGCACAGCTAGACAGTTAGTAGCAAACACAGTAGATCAAACTACTTTCGAGCCTGATACTACAACTATGCGCGATCTATACAAACAAGATCAAAACCAGTGCAAATGACTTGTAAAAAATTCATAACTGAAACAAAAATCTTTTCGCAAAGTAGCCAAACGGACACTAACGCGAATAGCATAATTTTTGTTAATCAGGGAACTTCAAACGTAACTGTAGACGGTTTTTTATTAACGCCTAATCAATCGTGGAATATCACAGGCAACGAGAACGAGATAAACGTAAAAGTTTATTCTTTTAATTTTTCGGGTACTGGCGTTAATCAATTAACTGTTATTTTTAAACGTTACGTTTAATGTTTGTAGATTTTAATATACTTAATCAACTAGGTAGCCCTAGTATAAATAGCAATACGTTTGCTAACCGTCCAGCTGCGGGGCAAACAGGGCGCTTATTTGTGTCTATAGATACTTTTGAGATCTACCGCGACAACGGTACGACGTGGGATCTAATAGGTGGACCTGGCACTAGTACCGTTACTGGTACTGGCGCTGCTACGCAAGTCGCCTACTGGACAGCCGCGCAGTCTATTGGTGGATCTAATAATTTATGGTGGGATAATACCAGCGGCTTTTTAGGCGTAGGCAGCGCTGCGCCTACTGCAAGAATAGAGGCAGTAAAGACAGACGGAATAGGAATTTTTGCTAATTACACTACTAACGCTGGTAGCGGATCAAGCGCAACAGCTATTTACGCAATCAATAATACAGCTAGCAGCGGTTACGCGGCAGTAATTGAGGAAAAAACAGGCAATACTACAGGCGGTCAATATCCGCTATTAGTAAAACATAGTTTATCTAGTGGAACTGCTGCGGTCGGTATGGGTACTGGATTACAATTTCAGCTGCCTGATGACGCGGGTACGTTTAAGACGACACAGCTAACTATAGAAACGACAGACGCAGCGGCAGCTACGTATTCTACTAGATATAGGTTTAATGTACAAAGTAACGGATCTAGTACCCCTATGGCGTATTTAAACGCTACTGGACTAGGTATTAAAACAGCGACGCCCTTAGGACTAATACACGCGGACGGTGGCGCTAGTGCCGCTAGGATCATTTTAGACGCTGATAATAATGTAGCACGTATATTTTCGTTTCGTACAGACGCGCTACCAAGATGGGCGTTTCGCGTGGACGGTAACGAAACTGGATCTAATGCTGGCGCTGATTTTGCAATAAGAGCATACGACGACGCTGGCGCGTTTACTTTTGCGCCCCTTAGTATAATTCGTGCAACTGGCGAAAGCACGTTCAGTTCTACAAAAACGTATAGCACAGGTAACGCAATCGGAATAGCAGTACAGCACAATTTAACAATACCTAACGGAGTAAACGTAGGACTAGCCGCGTTAGGTGGAGTAAATAGTAATCTTAACTTAACGCTAGGCGGCAGCACCACAGTAGCCAATACTGGCAGACAGGGGCTAGAGGGTAGTACCAGTATCAGCTTTACTGGCGCTGGTACTTTAACAATGACGCAAGGCAGTACGGTGCGCGCATTTAGCGCGCTTAGTAGTGTTTATGCGTTTAATGGTAGCGCAGTAGGAACTATTACGCACCTTGCTGGACTACGTATTTGCTTTCCTGATAACGTCGGTAGCGCAGTAAATATAACTAATAACTACGCGCTGTTAATAAATAATCAAACGACTGGTACAGGAACAGTAACCTATACAAATAGGTGGGGGATCTATCAAGAGGGCGCAAGCGATCTAAACTACTTTGCCGGCAATAGCCTTTATGGTACTACGACAAACGTAGGTGCTAAAATATCTATTGCTGGTTATATGTATATTAGTAATAGACCACTAGCACAAATAGTGTTCAACAGCACTGGTACTTACTACGGACAGTTACAAAATGACGCAGCCGATAAATGGAGTTTTGCTAGAAATACTGTAAACGACGGAACACTAGGAACGCCAATAATAACGTGGGACGCTACTAATATACGAGTTGGAATAAATACCAGTAGCCCTAATTCAATTTTTGAGGTTAAAAGCACTGGTACTGGATTAAAAACATTAGTAGGTGCTTTTAGGGATAGTTCTACAAATGGTAACGGAATAGAAATTTACAATCAAGATAATTTATCAAGCATATATTCTACATACTATACTGGTGCAAGCAATCAAGATTTAGGATTTTTTACAACTACTAACACTGGTGCGCAAAATGAAGTATTGCGTTTAACCAGTACACAAAGAGTAGGAATTTCAACAAGCACGCCACAGTATAAATTAGATATTACTGCTTTGGGTTATGGAGTGCAACATTATGGCGATGTAAATAATTCTTTAAGGACTTATGCTGGAAGTGGATACCAAGTAATTGAGGCAACAAATTCAGGTACAGTAAATCAATTCGGATATCTTTCAGGCGGTTTTTATATTGATACGAGTGCAACTGCAAGATTTAGAATAACTACTGGCGGAAATGTTTTGATAAATACAAATACAAATAGCGGTCAAACTTTACAAGTTAATGGAACGGCAAGAGCAAGCGAATTTAATTCAACCAGCGGATCTGTCAGCGTGCCAGTAAGTACAGCGACGACATTTTTTACGCCAACAACAACAGGACTATATTTAGCGCATATTTATTTAGGTGGTAGTCCAACACAAACGTGGAGTGCAGTAATTATTTTTGCTTTTCAAGCTACTAATGTTTTAATAGTTAATCAAACTAATGGCGTTAATGTTTCTACTTCGGTAAGTGGAACTAATATACAGGTAACACAAATCGGGGCAACTACTTATACTTTTTCATACGAAATAATAAAAATAGCATAAATGGGATATTTAATTCAGCCAGTCCAAATCTGGACTAACGGACAAGCAAGCAGCGGCAATTTTATTGACGCGTCTATCGTAAACGATAATTTAAGCAATTACGCGCAGTTTTACTGGGTAATTAGCAGCGTTACTATCGATAGCGAGGGTGCAGAAAGCAAGCAATCGCTAGCGCAAGGAAATACCAGTATATCTGGCGACGACTATACTCAATGGGGGCAAGCTGGCGACGTTAATTTAGCCGCTTATGAGTATATTTGTACGCAACTTAATTTAACCTTAATACCTTAAAAAAATGGACAAACTACAAGAACTAAAAGCACAGGCTTACGATCTACTAGCTAATATCGAATGGCTACAGGGTAAGCTACGCGAAACTAACGTCGCAATCGCTGAAGAAACTAAAAAACAGCAAGAAAGTGGACAGTCAGGTAATAGCAATAATAGTAACTAGTATTTTTAGTGCGGGTGCTAGCTGGGCAGTACTTAACCAGCGCGTAAAAGCGCTAGAGGATAAACAGCGCGCAAACGAGGATCACGATCAGCGTTTAACTAGGCTGGAAACTAAGTTGGATATTTTGCTAGAGCATTTAATTAAAGACTAGTGAAAACGCAAACCGTAAGACTGGTAGATCTATTTTTTATAGCGCCCTATTTACTAATAGCCGCTACAAAGCCTAGACTATCTAAAACGGATCGCGCTATCATTATCGCTATCGCTGCTGGTACTTTTTACTATAACGCTATAAACTATTTTAAGTATGAAACTAAAAAAACCGCGTAACTGGAAAACTACTTTTTTCGGTTTTACAACTGTATTAACAGGGATCGCACTAATTATTAAAGGATCTATCGTAGAGGGCGTAGCCGCTATTACTACTGGACTAGGTCTAGGCGTAGCTAAAGATTTTGATAAGACAGGGCTATGATCGCAGCAACGGACAATAAGTGGGATAGCTTTGTTAAGCACATTCTTAAATGGGAGGGCAAACAAAGTAAAGATCCTAGAGATACTGCCGCTAAATGCGTTAGTGCTGGACAGATCCACACTAACAGGGGCGTAACTTTTTGTACGTTTAAAACTATGGCAGCTGCTTTAGGCATTACGCCAGTAACTTACCAGCGCTTTTTACAGCTAACAGATCAAGAGGCAGCTAAGTTTATCTACCGCTTTTATACAGACGTTAAGGGATCAGCGCTGCCTGATAGCATAGCACTAGCTATGACTGAGGCTGCGTGGGGATCAGGCAGCACTAGAGCGTATAGGCATTTACGCGACGCGCTATCCGATCTAGGTCGTCCAGTAACCACAAATACGCAAGCAATCAGCGCTGCAAATGCTGTAGACACTACTAGACTATTTAAAGCCTATCAGGATCGCAGAAAGCAGTACCTACAGACTACGCTAGGATCGCAGCCCAAATACGCTGTTTTTGTACGTGGCTGGATCAACAGGCTAAATGATTTTACGCAAAAGTTTAACCCCTTTGCACTATACTGGGCGCTGCCCTTTCTTTTTTTTTTGATACTACTAAAAAATAAAAAATAATTTTCAAGCTGTAAAAGCCTGATTTTTATTGTTTTGTATAGCTTACTAGAGAATTAGTAGGCTATTTTTATTTAAATAATTAGTACAGTGTACTAAATTTTTTTTGTTTATATCATTAAAACCGATATAAATTCGTAGCGACAAACGATTTTTTTAATTTAAACTAAACCAAAATGCAAGATTATCTACAGGATCGTGCAGAGATCCTAGCGCACGTACAGCGCCTACAGGGTAAAGTAAATACCCTACAATTTGTTTACAAGCACCTTTACCAGATCGACGTAAAATTAGAAATTACGTTTAGGACTGGCGATCGTATTTTACTAGATCAGCTGCTAATACCGTTTAGCCTAGAAATGGAAATTAAAAACTTGATAGGCGATAGCATAGACGAGTACCAGCGGCAAATTGTTAATTTAACAAGTCTAGCCAATGAAAACGATCAAGATCATAACTGAATTGCTATTCGTTTATTTAGTATGTCTACCGATATGCGTTAGCCTACTAATTTTAATCGAAATAGCGTATTTACCACAAACATTTAAAAACTTTACAAAATGGATAACCCAAACTATCAAGCGCCCGCTTTCCCGCCACAAATAGCACAGGATAATTTAGGACGAGTAATAGCCCCTATCGCTGGAATGAGCAAACTAGAGTATTTTAGTTTGCAGCTGCTACCTACTTTTTTAGAACTGGCTAAAAATACTAAACTAGCCAGCAACGGTAAGCCAGTAACCGCCCCACAAGCCGCAATCGAGGCAGCAAAGCAATTACTAGACGAATTAACTAAACTAAGACAAAATGAAAACAGCAATTTATCAGTTATTGAATAGCCCTAAATTTTGGCTATTAGTAGTCCTATTTTTTATGCTGTGGCTATCTAGCTACTGGAATATGAACTAAAAAATGGCAAACGAACAGAACTATAAAACTTTACTGGCAGCCCGCAAATACGACGCAACTAACATACCTAAAGCAGAGCAAGTAGTACTAACGATACAGAGCAAAGTAATAGGAACGCTAGAAAATTACTGCGTGTATAGCGGGCTGCCCTAGCCTAAGGCGAGTAAAAGCACCTATGCTGCTGCTACGATCGCTAGCGCGCTAGTGCCGCCCTTTCAAGACGTTTTCGGGATCAAATTAAGCACCCCAACGGATCGCCAAAAAATAGCCTATTTTGATACAGAAAGCAGCCAGTACGATTTTCACAGGCAAATGACTAGGATAAAAGATTTTGCTGGCAAAAATTCTATACCTGATAGGCTGGACGCTTTTAGCTTTCGCGAGGATATGCCTAGTCGTATTCGCAAAATGATAGAAACGTATCTAATAGATACGCCTAGCTGTAGCGTAATAGTGGTAGACGGTTTACTAGATCTATGTTTAAATTACAATGACGAGCGAGAAACTAGGCTACTAGCAAACTGGTTTAAGCGCATTACTAAAGTTTACAATATCCTAATGATCGGAGTACTGCATTTAGGCAAAAATGGTGGCGAAAGTCTAGGGCATTTAGGATCTAATACAGATAGGTGGGCGCAGTCTACGCTAATAGTAGAGAAAAACAGAGATACTAAGCAATTTGTTTTAAAGCCTAAATTTTTAAGATCTAGCGACGAGTTCGATCCTATAGCACTAATGAATTTTGACGGACGCTGGCAGCAGCTACCGTACCAGCAGCCAATTTTAGAGATACCTAAAAAAGTAAAAAAATCTTAACGCGGGGACAGGCGAAACTGAACGCTAATAACTATGGAAAACAAAAACAGCGGTGCGCTATACCGCAACAAAAAAGAAAAGCAAACGCAGCCCGATTATAGCGGTAACTGTACGCTAGAGGGTAAGACGTTTAGAATTGCGGGCTGGCTTAACAAAAGCAAAAGCGGTAACGATTATTTGCGTTTGCTATTTACAGAACAGCAGCCAGCGGATCTAAACCCTAAAACAGTACAGACTACTGCTGCTATGCCGCCAATGAGTAATAACGAGGAAACTACAGACGATCTACCGTTCTAAAAAAAAGTAGCCAGCTAAGGCGCGAGGCGCGGGCTGGCTACGGACAAACGATCGCAGAACTAAACCGCAATCACCTGTATTCACTACGAAAATAGTAAAAAATGGCAAAGGATCTAAAAAGCGCTACAGTTTTTTTTAAGCCTAAGACGTTACGCCCTAGAAAATACCGCAATATCAGTAACCCTGTTAAATTCGGGCAATTTTGCGCCAATATTGGCGGCTGGTATATTAACTGGTACGATCAGGGATCGGGCAAATTTGAGCGTCGTACGTGGCTTATAGGCGATTTTAATAAAAAGTAGTATCTTAGTACTCTCATAAGCAGTTAGTTTAGGTTTTCACAAGCAAGCAAGTAAAGGACGCCCTACGTTTCTACGTGGGGCGCTTTTTTTTGCCCCTAGCGGGCTGATATTGTGCAGATTATTTAGAAATGTAGGTGAATACAGGTGAATGTGGATAAAAAGTACTACAGATTTGTAGGTTATTCACATAATTTCCCGTAACTTCGTAGGGTAGCGTGTGCGCGCACAAACGCGCCCACATACCCTACGAAAACGGTAATTTATCAAATTTGTGGATAAAACTAATTACCGTAAGTAATAGCAGTAGTTTATATTCGTAAGGACAAACGAACAGAACTAAGAAAAAGCCGCGATCCGTTAAAATGAAACGGATCTTTTGGATCATTGGTGGTGCAGCCGCGCTGTACTTTCTAAGCCGCTACAGGTTTAGTCAAAAAGCAAATTTTTTACTGCGATCAGTTCGCGTCGGTGGCGGTTTACTTTCGCCAGTTATCAATATAGATCTAGCAGTACAAAACCCCACTAACAGTAGACTTACATTTAAAAGTATTAGCGGCAGTTTTTCTGTAAACGATCAATTTGTAGCTAACGTATCGGCTTTTGGCG
>Ga0315904_10008932_pt1 | contig 13179 bp, 12 predicted proteins | sample LakEriMetagenome_6_FD_203529 | JGI IMG/M metagenome (GOLD analysis project Ga0315904, IMG submission 203529) | Freshwater fungal communities from buoy surface, Lake Erie, Ohio, United States - Buoy 12 MA120 | ecosystem: Environmental > Aquatic > Freshwater > Lake | place: USA: Lake Erie, Ohio... | reverse complement strand
GAAGTGCCTGGCTCCCGTCATACAGCCCGATGCTCGCTCGACTTTTCTCGCGGCAGTCGCCATCGGTAAAGAGAGTGGGATTGCGCCGCTCCAGATCTGCAACCTGGCGGTCGGCAATGCCTGGACTCCGGTTCCCACACTGGGTGGCCCCGCCGCCTATGGTGCCGCGCTCTGGCCTGCTCTCTCCCCCGATGGAAAGAGCATTGCCTTTGCCTCCGTGCCACGTGGGCTCTGGCTCGCCTCCGGGCCGGGTTTTGCGGTCAAGCGCCTGATCAGCGGCGATGTGATGCGCCCGCGTTTCAGTGAAGATGGAAAAACCGTGCTTTTTCTCTCGCCACGCCCCACGACAGCCGATAAAATAGCCTATGACCTCTACGAATTGCCCATCAGCGGCACAACCCCCAAGGTGGTGCTCAGCGATGTGGACTGGTTCGACCTGGTCAGCGACTGACATAAAAAGGCAGACAGACGAGAAGAATGCACCCTGATATTGACACGATCCGTATTACCGAAGAGGAAATCGCCTCCCGTGTGGCCGCACTAGGCGCACAGATCACCCGTGACTATGAGGGCAAAGATCTGATCTTGATCGGTGTCCTGACCGGCTCAACCCTCTTTATGGCCGACTTAGTGCGGCGCATCAATATTCCCCTCTCGTTTGACTTTGTCTCGGTCAGCTCGTACGGAGCCAGCAGCAAGGCCAGCGGGGTCGTGAAGATTCTCAAGGACCTGGATGAGCCGGTGGAGAGCCGCCATGTGATCGTGGTAGAGGATGTTCTCAACCCCGCGATGGCACGCCGCCTTGCCTACTTACTCGACCTGCTGAGTGCCCGCAAGTGCGCCTCGATCCGCGTGTGCACACTCCTTGACAAGCCTATGCGCCGCCGTGCTCTGGGGATTGACTTGGAGCCGGACTATTGCGGCTTCGCGGTTGAAGAAGAGTATGTGGTCGGCTACGGCATGGACTACCTGGGCCGCTACCGCTCGCTTCCCTACATCGGCACCCTCAAGCCCGTCATCTATGGCGGGGGGTAGTTTTTTTGCCTCCCCCCGCGCTTCTTGCCATCTCCCCGCGCTTCTTGCCATCTCCCCGCGCTTCTTGCCATCTCCCCGCGCTTCGTTCGTTCCTCACTTCGCGCGACCCTCTTCCTGTATCGCTCGTGCCTCGCTAGGAAGAGGGTGTGCGTTTGGATTCACGCAAAACGATTTGGCGAAGTTCAGCGGCGGACTTCGTGAGAACTTCCTGATTAGTGAGACGTAGTAGGTGAAGCCCCCGTTCTTCCAGTGCTCTTTGGCGAAGCTGGTCATTAACCTGGACTTCGGGAAGGTCATGGATGCTTCCGTCTACCTCGACAACGAGCTTCAACGCCGCGCAGTAAAAGTCCACCACATAGGGTGCAATGGGATGTTGCCGTAGAAAGCGATAGCCACCACAAGCATCTTTACGTAGCACTTCCCAGAGAACCTTCTCCGCGACGGTTGCTTCGGTACGCAAGACTCGTGAGCGTTGTCTTAAATGCTGATCCAGATTCCGACGACATGACTTTTTTATAAAATCTTTGTTCACACTTGTAGAACGGTTAGGAAGCAATGATTCTGATAAAAAATCAAAAATATCTTTCACCCTCTTCCTAGCGAGGCACGAGCGATACAGGAAGAGGGTCGCGCGAAGTGAGGAACGAACGAAGCGCGGGGAGATGGCAAGAAGCGCGGGGAGATGGCAAAGACTACAGCACCAGAACTCTGGGGCTTGTGTACTCGTCCATGGTCCAGCGGATGCCTTCACGACCTGTCCCCGAGTCGCCATCGCCGCCGTAGGGCATGGAATCGCTGCGGAAAGTGGGGACATCGTTGATAATCACGCCGCCGACCCGGAGCTTCTGGTGCGCCTGGAGAACACGGCGAATATCGTAAGTAAAAACTCCCGCTTGTAGGCCAAAGCGGCTCGCATTGATGCGAGCGATTCCTTCGTCAAAGCTCTCCACAGACTCCACCACCACCACCGGCCCAAAGACTTCGTCACAGGCGATCGGCTGGTCTACCGGGACATGCGTGAGGATACTTGGGGCGAGAGAGGCACCATCACGCAGCCCCTGGAGGAGCACTCTTGCCCCTGCCGCTTTGGCTTGCTCCACCCACTGCTCCACCCGAATCGCCGCCGCCTCGGTGATCATCGGCCCTAAATCGGTGTTCTCGTCGGCGGGATCACCGAGGCGAAGTGCCCGCGTTTTTGCTACCAGCGCTTCACAGAACGCCTCGAAATGGGTTTTATGGACAAAGATACGCTGCACCGAGATACAGACCTGACCGGAGTAAGCAAAACCACCCGCGACGCAGCGGGCCACGGTAGGCGCGATATCTGCATCGTCTGCAACCAGCACGGCGGCGTTTCCTCCCAGCTCTAGAGTAACGTGCTTTTTAGTTGCCAGCCGCTTCAGCTCCCAGCCAACGCGATCCGAGCCGGTGAAGGAGAAAACCGGCAGGCGCGGGTCGGTGGCCAGCAGTGTGCCGATCTCTTGCGGTGTCTCGGGAGTCAGCACCGCAAAAGCCGCTTCGGGCCAGCCCGAGGCATGCACCAGCTCCTGGAGTTTGAGGGCGATTCGTGGCGTTTTCTCCGCGGGCTTGAGCACCACCGGCGCACCGACCGCAATCGCCGGAGCCAGCTTATGCGCCACGAGATTGAGGGGAAAGTTGAAGGGCGTCACGGCGGCAATCGGGCCAAGTGGAAAGCGCCGCACCAGTCCCAGGCGTCCCGCCGCCGCCGCGCTCAGATCCAGTGGGAGTAGCTCGCCCCCAAAGCGCCGGGCTTCGTCTGCGGCGAGTGAGAATGTCATGCGGGCACGCTGCACCTCGACACGCGCATCCCGAATCGGCTTCTTCGCCTCCGTGCAGAGGAGCTGGGCAAAGTCCTCAAGCTGCGCCTCCAGCCCCTCGCTAATCCGTGTGAGAGTTGCATGGCGCTCAAACGATGCCCGTGCTTGTGTGGCAGGAAAAACCTCAGCGGCAGCCGCAATCGCGGACTCTGCCTCCGCTTTTGTCGTGAAGTGCATGGCTGTAGGATACCCGCATCGGGCACCGTGGGGTATCCTGAGCCATGCCAACTCTACTTCTTGCACTTCTTGCTCTCGGGCAGACCGAGACCCCTGCTCCTAAACCACCGTACATCCCTCTCTATGGTTTTAACGCGGGTACCTACTTACCCACCAGTGCCGCTGTGCGCTCTCGCTTTGGGGAGAGCTGGCTGAGCTTCTCACCCGGTTTTGGCCCCGTGCTCCCCCCCCCGGTTCCCCGGCTCTCGCCCGACTTTAACCTTGCCACCCAGAGGAAGACATTAGGTGGTTTCCAGAACCGTGCCTTCATGGCCTCTCTAGCAGCGCAGTACCAGTGGCCTCTTTTTCAGCTCTATGTCACAGAGGGCGAGCCCCTCAAGCTCCCGACGTTCTTGCCGTATGCGGGCGTGAGCTTGGGAGGAGCCTACGCCAACTTGCGGAGCCAGGCCGATCGCATTAATGGGAGCGGGTTTGCTCCTAGCGGCAGTCTCTACGTGGGAACGAGCATTGGGCTCCGTAGCTTTTTAGAGGCGCGCTGGCGTTCTGTCGGTAAAGTGCAGGGCTTTGACCTCTCGGGGCTTGATCTGAGTGTTGGGCTCCGTTTCTAGCGCATCTCTTCGGGCGCGTTGGCTCTTGGGGGCACTTTTTTGCCTGCCTCTAGGACTTGCCACGCGCCCCTTGAAACAGCACTTTGATGCGCTTGGCTCGGCACTTGGCGATGGCCTCTGGGCGCTGCTTGTCTTCTGCCTGGTCTGTAGCACAGCTCCGCGCTGGCCACTGGCGCAACGCACTCTTCTTGCATTGGCTCTGGCCGTGCTCGTCGAGGTCAGCCAGCTCTGGCACTTCCCCTGGCTCGTCGCGCTTCGTCACACAAGACTCGGCGCACTTGCCATCGGGGGAAGCTTCTCGTTTGGGGATATTGTCTGCTACGCCACGGGGATCGCCCTCGGGGCTCTCTTTGCCCGGAGATTCGAGCGATGAGCCAGCCTCAGAACCGATACGGGCGTTCTGGAGACGCTGGAGCCTGAGGGGATTGCTCACTTGATCGCTCTTGTCGTGTCAAACCCACGTGTCCGCGAAGCCGTCGACGAGTTCTACCGGGTTCCGACGTAGCTTCCTAGCTTTCCGCCCAGCCAGACAGCGAGCAGGCCCAAGGCGAGCGAGAGGGCAATATTGCCCATCGCGAGGCCAGGTTTGAGCTTCTCAGTGTCGTACATCAGGGTCGAGAACGTGGTGTAGCCTCCGCAGAAGCCGACACCGAGCAGCAAGCGCCAGCCCTCAGACTTGTTGCCCAGTGTGGCCGCAATGAGGCCGAGCACAAAGCAGCCGCTGACGTTGACGATAAGCGTGCCTGTAGGAATTGCGCTGGGCCAGCGCATGGTGACCCAGCTCCCTAGGCTGTAGCGTACAACTCCCCCCAGCGCACTTCCCAGCCCGACCAGCCCACAATCTAGCAATTTCATCAGGAGAATTGTACGGCAGAGTGCTTAAGAAGCGCTTCAAAATCACCGATCATTTAAATGGAATAACATGAAAATACTGGCTGTTGAAGAAGATGCTCTCTCCGCGCTGCTCTTGCACGAGGCGCTAGAGCGACAGGGACATCAAGCGACGATTGTCCGCGATGGTGAGGCGGCTTGGGAGCAGCTCACCCTAGGAAGCAGCCCACGCAGTGAGACGCGCACAAGCTCGCCCTATGATGTCTTAATAACCCGCTGGAACGCGCCTAAGGTCAACGGTCTCGATACCTGTCGCCGCATCCGCCACCCCGATATTGGAATCGAGAGCCTGCCGGTTCTGATGGCGATGGACAGTGATACGCCTGATACCCGAAAGCGGGCTCTGGAAGCGGGGACTGTCGTTTGCCTACGCTACCCACTCGACCCTGAGGAGATCCGTACCGCACTTCAGGAAGTGGAGACAGCACAAGTCGCGCTTCAGGCTTCTTTAGAGCCTCTTCCCGAAAGCCTTCATAGCTCAGAAAGCCTCCATAGCTCAGAGAGCCTCCATAGCTCAGAGAGCCTCCATAGCTCAGAGAGCCTTCATAACTTTGCCACAGCTCCCGTTGAGGAGCTTGCGCTTGCACGGATTGGCGACAAGGTTCCTGTTGCCGTAAGCCAGGCGGCGGCCCCTCAGGGAAATCACGTTCCCGCCACTGGTGTGGATCTGCCCGCTGTCATGCCATCATCGGGTCTGATGGGAGCGAAGGAGCGCCTTGGGGATATCTTGATTTCCCGTGGGCTCATCACACATGGTCAGCTTGCTCAGGCACTGGAGATTCAGCACCGCACACAGGAGCGTCTGGGCTCGATCTTAGTCAACCAAGGCTGGGTCAGTGAGCAGGACATTACCGCCGCACACAGCCGCCAGATAGACATGACCTTCGTCAATGTTGAGAGCGAGCAAGTCTACGACGAAGGACTCTCCCTGATCTCCCGTGAGCAGGCGCTGGCACTCATGGTGCTGCCTCTTGAGCCTGCCGTCGAAGACTCCTACCTCACCGATCCGCCGATCCGTGTCGCGGTCGGCAACCCGTGGAATACTCCCGCCATTGATCTGGTGCAGTCGCGTACCAAGCGGCGTGTACGCCCGGTGCTGGCAGAAAGCACCGCGCTTAAGCGTGCCATTGAGCTTGCCTACCAGACCAGCGGCAATACGTTTGATAAGCGCCAGGTGGCTCGCTCTTTAGAAGCAACCCTCATGATCCTCAACGATGATGCGGAGCTCTCGCAAGAAGACATCCGCCGCCTCGCGGAAGACGCGGACAATATCGCCACCGTGGACGATCCCAATGACGCGCCGATCATCAAGTTTGTCAATACGGTGCTGATCGAAGGCGTCCGAAAACGCGCCTCGGATATCCATATCGAGCCCTATAAGAAAGACTTTCAGGTTCGCTATCGTATTGATGGCCACTTGCATGTGCTTCACGTGCTCCCGAAGACTTCGTTTGCCGCTCTGGTCTCTCGCCTTAAGATCCTCAGTGACCTGGATATCGCCGAGCGCCGTGTCCCGCAAGATGGCCGTATCAACCTGGGAATTGACGGGCGTACGGTACAGTTCCGTGTCTCAACCCTGCCTAACCTCTACGGCGAGCGCGTGGTGTTGCGTATCCTAGATGGCGGTGCAACCCAGAAAAGTGTCGATCAGCTGGAGTTCTCCAAGCCCAACTTAGAGGCGTTCCACACGCTTATCAAGCGTCCCTATGGCATCTTACTTGTGACGGGTCCAACAGGCTCTGGCAAGACGACCACGCTCTACGCCGCGCTGAATGCCGTCAAGGACGAAGCCACCAATGTCATGACGTGCGAAGACCCGGTGGAGTACGAGATGGATCGTATCAGCCAGAGCATGGTCAACCCCAAGGCGGGCCTGACGTTTGCCGCTCAGCTCCGCGCGATCTTGCGCCAAGACCCCGATGTGGTTCTAGTCGGCGAGATTCGTGATGGAGAGACTGCTGAAATCGCCTTCAAGGCAGCCATGACGGGGCACCTCGTGCTCTCGACGCTCCACTGCAACCAGGCGGCAGGCGCTCCCACCCGACTGATGGACATGGGCGTGGAGCCTTTTATGATCGCCTCGGGACTGATCGGTGCGCAGGCCCAGCGCCTCGCACGACGATTGTGTTCTCACTGTCGCACGTTTGGCCCCGCAACCCCCAACCAACAGAAGCTCCTCGACATGATGTACGGTGCCCCTCTGCCCGTCAAGGCAATTGGTCAGGTTCAGGGCTGTGCGCGCTGCAACAACATGGGCACGTCGGGCCGTATCGGTGTCCATGAGCTGATGGTCGCCTCCGAGAGTATCCAGCAGCTCATCATGAAGCGCGCCACCACGGTCGCGATTCAGAACGAGGCCATGCGCCTAGGAATGATCCCCATGATCGGCGACGGCCTCGGAAAAGTCATCGCAGGCCTGGCGCTCCTCGACGATATTCAGAAAAAAGTATTCGCGGGCTAACCAACAGCAGGCAGAGCAGCGATAGAGCTTCCAGAAATTTGAGCGAGCTGGCTGGGCGACTGCCAGTTCTTGTCCTCGTCGTCCTCCGCTTTTAGGTACACCTGGCGCATCACGTCTTCGGCACTAGTCAGGCCCGCTCGGATTTTATTGAGCGCGTCCTCACGGATCGGGATCATGCCCGCCTCAATCGAGGCGCGGCGCAGAACCCCACTCGGAGCCTTGTCAATGATCAAACGCGAAAACTTCTCGTCCACGGTGACCACTTCATGCACCCCAATACGGCCTTTATAGCCCGTCCCCTCACACTCCGAGCAACCGGCGGGCTGCCAGATCATGTCCGTCTCTGAGATTCCTAGAAGCCCAGCTTGGCGCAGTGTGGGTGGCGCTTGCCGACGGCAGCGAATGCAGAGCCGTCGCACAAGGCGCTGGGCCGCCATTCCAATCAGCCCCGAGGCAATCAGAAACGGAGGAACCCCCATGTCAATCAAGCGAGTCACCGAGGTGGGAGCATCGTTGGAGTGGAGTGTCGAGAGCACCAGGTGCCCCGTCATGGCTGCGCGAAAGGCAATCTCGGCGGTCTCTTGGTCGCGCATCTCACCGACCAGAATCGTGTCCGGGTCTTGGCGCAAGATCGCGCGAAGCTGACGGCCAAAAGTCAGGCCCACTTTCTCATTGACCGCGCTCTGGTTGATCCCCTCCATATTGACCTCAACAGGATCTTCGCACGTGACAATATTAACCGTCTTGCTGCGCAGGACGTTCAGCGCCGCATAGAGTGTGGTCGTCTTGCCGGAGCCCGTCGGCCCCGTCACCAGCACCAGCCCCAGTGGGTTGCGGATTAGCTCCTCAAAAACCTCTCGGTTGGTAGGCGAAAAGTCCAGCCCCTCCAGAGGCCGCACCGACATCGAGCGGTCCAGAAGGCGCATCACGATCTTCTCGCCATAGAGCACCGGCAGGCTAGAGATACGCAGGTCAAACGACTTCCCTGGCATCGTGATGGCAATACGTCCGTCTTGAGGCAAGCGCTTCTCGTTGATATCCAGATCGGCGAGTACTTTAATGCGCACCGCAATCGGGTCTTGTAGGTCCTTGGGAAGCTCTTTCCAGCCCTGTAACACCCCATCCACACGCAAGCGTACTTCGACGAAGTTCGCACGCGGCTCTATGTGAATATCACTGGCTCCCAAGCGGACGGCATCATTGACCATCGCATTGACCATCTGAACAGCGGGTCCCTGAATGGCGGGCGATGTCCCCCCCGGCCCCGATCCTGGCATACTCATCTTAGGTTGTTCTCCTGAGATGAGATTCGTCAGTGAGGAGGGAAAATCCTGCGGGGGCTATCCCCGCTGGCCGAACTCGTAGGCGGGATCTACCTCATCGTTGCCGGTGGGAGGCGGGACGGTAACTTCGCTTTTGTAGTCGGGCTTGGGCGCGACTTTGTTAAGCTGGGTGTCCATCTGGTGCGCGAGCTCTGTGAGTTTGGTGGGATCTGGCGTTTCGCCGAGGGAAGAAAGCATAGGAATCAGCGCTCCCAGTTCAGCGGTATTGGCGGCCTGGGCTTGCTGGGCCATTTCCAGATGAAGAGTGGTGGTCTTGAGCTGCTCCTGCGCGATTCCATAGTTACGCTGGGCAATGGCCTCCAGCGACAGATCCAGAAGGCGGCGCGCTTCGAGCTGGTGCATCAAGGCGATATCGGCATAGCGCGCCAGCTCAGAGGCGCGCAGGTTTCGCCGGTTGATCTTAAGCTCTTGGGTGAGTGTCTGGAGCTTCTTGGTCTGGGAGCGCATTCCACTTCCGTAGGCGATTCCCAGAACAAAGAGCGAGCCCGTCACTAAAATCGTCCACTGAACCTTATTGAATCCCATAGTAGTGCTATCGTACCGTACAATAACTCTTATGGAAAGAGCGCGAGCCGTGCTTTTGCGGGGAATTGAGCAGAGGGCGATGCCCGGCGCGGTGGTGTGTGTACGCCGTCGAGGGGAGACTCTCTGGCATGAGGCACTGGGCACGAGAGAGGGCACTACGGCAACAGCATCTGCCACACTCTACGACCTAGCCAGTCTTACCAAGCCTCTGGCGATGGCCTCCAGCATGAGTGTTTTGCTAGAGCGCGGCGATGTCGCACTGAACACGCCGCTGGCGAGCTTTCTGCCCGAAGCGCCCCACCTCAAAGAGGCTACAGTACACCACTTGCTCACCCATACGTCGGGTCTGCCTGCGTGGATCGCGTGCTACAAAGGCGAAGGCAGTGGCATGGAGGCCGCCGTTCGTGCGATCTCGAACTTGGAGCTTCGGGGTGCTCCCGGTACGCACTACGAGTATTCCTGCCTTAACTATATCTTGCTCTCCCACATTTTAGAGATTCTCACGAACACGACACTAGATCAATTTGCCGCAGAGCACGTCTTTGCTCCGCTTGGCCTCACCGACACGCTCACGTTCCACCCCGATCCCACCCACTGCGCCCCGACCATCTCGCAGGAAGGTCCCGGCTCCGGCGAGACACTGGCAGGGATTGTCCACGATGGCAACGCACGGGCTATTGGCAGTGAGGGCAGCTCGGTTGCAGGCAACGCGGGGCTCTTTGGGACTGCCGAAGCCGTCGCCCGCTTCGGGGAGGCGATTCTCCACGGAGGGCTCTTTGGCTCTCCCACCCGCCAGCGCTGGCTCACCCCCCAGTCCATGCCACCGGGCCACACCCTCGCGTTTTTCTGCCAACCCAATGGCCTTACTCCCAGCGGCGAGCTTCTCTCCGACCAAGCCGTGGGGCACAGCGGCTTCACCGGCACGGCGCTCGTTCTTGACCCCGAAACCGGCTGCGTGATCTCCCTTCTCACCAACGCCGTCTATCTGGACAATAGTAAAGCCGAGTTTCTCCCCCTACGCCGCCGCTTCATGAACGCCGTCGCAGGGGCTCTCTAGTTGTCAGTTCTTCTTCCAAATCACCGGAACCCGTGTCACGGTGGAGCCGTCTTGGCGATCTACAAAGCCCACGATGTCACCGCTCTCAGAGATGCCCCGTGCCTCGCTCTGCTTGACGGTACCAAAGCTTGCGGGAATTAGTGCCTGTAAATTGATCGCCGAAGCTGCCGTCCCCGACCAGACCACGGCGATATCCGTCACTCCCAGAGAGTTGCTGGCTTTCCCGACTTGTTGTGCCCCATTCGTGGCACGGATCAGTGAGTTCGTCCTGCCAAGCTGCGTGGGATGTATGTCCTGAACGGAGGCGGAACTACCGCTCCAGATCGCCGCGTGCAGCCCGACGAAGCGCAGAGAGAGCGCCCCGACCTGCTGACTTCCGTGAACGCCCTCCGCAAAAGACTCCACGGCCTCAGCCGTGCCCACAAGGGCCGTCGGGTGTAGATCCACGGCAGAAGCAGCAGTTCCAGACCAGAGCGTTGCATGGTTATTTCCCACAGAGTTCTTGACAATTCCCACTTGATGCACTCCATCCGTATCAAACGCCTGTGAGCTGAGGGCTCCGTTGCCGGTATCCAGATCAACAAATGAGGCCGCCGTTCCTTGCCACAGCGCAGCATGGGAGTTGAAAGTGCCGACCTGCTGAGTGCCTCCCATTCCTAAGATCTCGGAGAAAGTGCCTGCACCAGGATGAAGATCGAGTGCCGATGCGGCGCTGCCCGACCAGAGCATTGCGTGGGTCACCGAGTTTACTGCCGATCCCCCCTGTTTATCGCCGCTACTTGCATTGGCGCGGGAGCTGGTCTTGCCTGCGGGATGTAGATCCACGACAGCTCCTGTCGCCCCGTTCCAGAGGGTCGCATGCTCCCCCACGATCCCGCTACCGAAGCTCTTGCCGACCTGCTGCGCTCCTGCGCCACCACGGGCCTCACCGGAAGAAAGGCCTCCCGAGGCGGGCAGAACAGAAAACGTGTAGGTGGTACTTGGTGCCGGAGTCGGGGTAGGGCTTGGCGTTGCACCAGGGTTGGGAGTCGGTGAAGCAGTGGGATTTGGTGTGGGACCAGACTGAGAACCACTGCATCCAAGAGCGGTGAGGCTGATCAGCCCCGCACCACTGAGTGCGAAAAATCGTCGCCGTGTGGCCTGTGACGTGTTTTTGAGTTGCATAAAACTACCTCCACCTTGCACTCTACCGGGCTACCATCATCGTAGCGTTACTCCAGCGTCATCCCGAATAATTTTCTCCCCCCTTTCCGTCGCAGAGCGGGCGAAACTTTCGGGCAACTTCGCCCGCTTCGCAGGTTGGTTACGGGCGGGCGACGACCAGCAGCAGGCAGGTGCAGAGCAGAGAGAGAGAGAAGGCGACCGGCAGTGAGAGTGCGGCAAGACCGGTCAGGACACTGGTGGCGGGCGCTTCTCCGCGCCGTCGGCCCTTGACCACGAGAGCCAGCATCCCTGCGGCAAGGGGGAAGAGAAGTAAGACACCACTGAGGCCACCCTCCAGTCGGCTTCCCCCGATGAGCTGTGCGGCCCCTGCACCCCACCACGCGGCACTTCCCACCAGCAAGAGCAGAAGTGCGGCTTGTACGGAGGCACGAGGGCTCTTGCCCACCCAGAGCGACGGGCGGCTGAGAACCACTCCCGCCACCCCCCCACAGAGTGTCGTGCCTACCAGGGCGACAAGTGCCCAAGTCGCCAGGAGGAGGAGCGAGCCTGAGGTGACACTACCCGCCACTGCCAGATGCGGAGCGGGCTGCCAAAGGGCAGCGGCGACGATCCCCTGAAGCAGTGCCCGGAGCAGCCAGCCCGTCTGTGGCAGAACCATGAGTCCCACCAGCAAGCCACCTGCCAGCCCCAGTCCTAGTTTGCGTGTCTGTGTCACATCTTAGAATTTGGCAGGGGGCGATTTCCACACAACCGTTAAAATACCAGTTCTATTAAGATACTCACAGTACTAACATTAAACATTTAATCTCTATAATTCTAAAAATCAGCATTCATTTTAGTTTGAAACCTTCAGTTCTACAAAACAGGCATTTTTTGTAGAACTGAAGGTTTTTAAATCAAGAAGATTCGCGACAACTCCCGCTGCCCTGTTAATGCGGAGCCCCGAGAACTTCAGCCCCAATACACCCTACGAATCACACGGCTGTAATTTGGTTCGCTGGTTGAAATCGGCGGCTAATCCGTCGGCGCTTAGTCCGTGACGGCTCCGACGCTTGCTGTCGAGACGAGCTTGGCGTATTTCGCCAAGACGCCGCGGGTGTAGCGCGGGGCGGGTGGTTGCCAGGCGGCGCGGCGCTTTTCTAGCTCGGCATCGTCCACATTCAGCGTGAGGGAGAGCGTAGTGGCATCGATGGTGATGCTATCGCCCTCTTCTACCAGGGCAATGGTTCCGCCAACGGCGGCTTCCGGGGCGACATGGCCGACAACGAGGCCGTAGGTACCACCGCTAAACCGACCATCGGTGATCAGCCCGACGGAGTCACCGAGGCCCGCGCCGATAATCGCTGAGGTCGGGGCCAGCATCTCGCGCATGCCGGGGCCGCCCTTGGGGCCTTCGTAGCGGATCACCAGCACATCACCCGGGTTGATCTTCCCGCCCAAAATCGCCGCTTGGGTCTCTTCCTCGCTCTCAAAGACACGTGCCGGGCCGGTGATCTTGGGGGACTTGACGCCGGTAATTTTTGCGACGCAGCCCTCGGGGGAGAGATTGCCGTGCAGGATGGCGAGGTGGCCCTGGGCGTAGATCGGCTTGTCTATCGTGCGGATGATGTCCTGATTCGCAGACGGTGCATCGGGGATATGAGCGAGGCTCTCGGCGATGGTCTGGCCGGTGATCGTGAGGCACTCGCCGTGGAGCAGGCCCGCGTTGAGAAGGAGCTTCATCACCTGGGGCACACCACCGACATGGTGGAAGTCATTGGCTAAATACTTGCCCGACGGCTTGAGGTCGCACAGAACAGGGATGCGCTGGCGGATCTCCTCGAAGTCATCGATAGTCAGCGGCACCTCGGCGGCGTGGGCAATCGCCAGCAGGTGCAGGACGGCGTTGGTCGAGCCGCCCGTGGCCATCACCACCGCAATCGCGTTCTCAAATGCCTTGCGGGTCATGATCTGACGCGGGAGAAGCTGTTTTTTAATGGCTTCCACCAGCACGCGGCCACTCTCAGCGGCGCTGTCGGCCTTCTCAGGGTCTATCGCGGCCATCGTGGAGCTGTGCGGCAGGCTCATGCCCATCGCCTCA
>Ga0315904_10008931_pt1 | contig 13180 bp, 11 predicted proteins | sample LakEriMetagenome_6_FD_203529 | JGI IMG/M metagenome (GOLD analysis project Ga0315904, IMG submission 203529) | Freshwater fungal communities from buoy surface, Lake Erie, Ohio, United States - Buoy 12 MA120 | ecosystem: Environmental > Aquatic > Freshwater > Lake | place: USA: Lake Erie, Ohio... | reverse complement strand
GTGCGCTAGCGCGGCTGAGGCTGAGATCGGCTGAGGCTGTTGAGAGCCGTGCGGCCAGCCACTGCCCAGGCGCTGCGGAGCGCTGCAATGCGCAGCCAGTGCCCAGCACCGCGGTGCAACTTGAGGTAGTTCTCTGCACAAATGCCACACGAATGCTGGCTGTTCAATCTCTCCATCAGGTCTATGGGTTCAGCGAGTGGCTCTTCTTTGAGCCGCACACCTGTCCTCTTCATTCATTGGTTATGACCTCAGTCTTCTTCGGGGCATCCCGGCTCAGGAATCGCCTCTTCAAAGCCCTGCCCAGCCCTGCCCAGCCTTGCCCTGGCCGCCACTGGCTTGGTTGCTGGCGCCAGCCTGCTCTCAGGTGGTGAGGCGAAGGCGTTTAATTGCACCTTTGGTGGTGCTTCTCCAACATGCACAACTGGTGTATGGCATCCCAGCAATCCCGCCAGCGACAAGCTGGTCAAGTTTCTGACCCTTCCCACTAAGGGAGTAGGCGATATTGAATTTCAATACTATGACAATCCTCCTCCAGGCCTGAGTGTGTCAGACCAATGGCAGGTGGATGTTGATTTCACTCCCGACTTGATGCCGGCCGATGGCGTGAGCACGTTTGATTATTTAATCAAGATCGATCCAACGGTGCCCCACCCCTTCGATGTGTTTAAGGATGTTAGTTTGAGTGGTGGCGTTATTGGCGATGCCAAGATTACCAAGGAAATCTGGTCAACCAATCCAGGAGGCACTAAGAAAGATTTGCTGCACACACTCATCTATGATCCCTTCAATATGGTGTATGATCTGCACTACGATCTGGCGGTTGGACTCAGTGAGCTCTACATTCTCGACACTGCCACCCCTGGCACTGTTGGCAATGGCGGTATGATTAATAGCTACCAAAACACCTTCACTCAGCAGGTCCCTGGTCCTCTTCCAATCCTCGGTGCCGGCGCCGCCTTCGGTTACACCCGCAAGCTGCGCCGGCGTGTGAAGGCCATGCGTCTGGCCTGATTTCTGTAGTTGCATCACACCCCTTAGCTCCATCACACCAACGTTGGATCCCTCTGCTCCCTCCGCTGCCCAGCGGGGGGAGTTTTTTGTGGAGCGGCCCAGCCGTGTCGCAGGCCCTTGCTCGCTGATGCTGTGCGGGTGGGGCGACCAATCTCAACAGCCGCCGCGTCTCAGCGGCGGATCTCGAACCAGTCCGAGCCATTGCAGGGGATCACATGGCTGGTCACGCCGCTCACCTCCGCTCCCTGGGGCCCGCGGGCGCACCAGAGTTGCAGTTCGCCGAGCAGCTGCACCGGCCCCTCCGCCTCCACCTCCACCGTGCCATCGGGGCGGTTGCGGGCCCAGCCGCTCAAGCCCAGCTGCTCGGCCTGCCGTTGGCAGCTGAGGCGATAGCCCACGCCTTGCACCCGGCCGCGCACGATCAGGCGCCAGCGCTCCCTCACCTGGGTTGGGCGGGGGGCCTGGGGATGGACAAAGCGGCGTTCCTCGGCAGCGGCGCGGCGCTGGCGGAAGCGGCGGCCAGCCGCCACGGAATCACCGGACAACCAGCCCAGTGGAGATGCAGCCATGTCGCGTGGATGTGGGTGGTCGTCCATCCCTCGGGCCTCCGCGGTGAACCCCAGCCCTCAAGCTGCCACAACCGCCGGGCTGCTGTCATGCGTTCGTTGCGCTGGTTTGCCGCCACCCCCGCCGGACCCGCCACCCCCGCAGGATCCGTGGCCTCCGCTTGGGCGGCCCCATGGGCCTCCAGCAGCTGCCAGCGGTGGAATTCATGGCCCGCCAGCAGCTCGCCGCGGCGCACCAGCAGGCCATCGCTGATCGCCTCGGCCTGGCGGTAGCCGAGGCTGAGGGCGCCGCGGCGGGCGCTGAAGGGCAGCACACCGGCCATCGGCTGGGGCTGATCATGGGCATCGTGGAGCTGCTCGCCCAGCAGCAGCAGCCCGCCGCATTCGGCCAGGATCGGCAATCCAGCGGCCGTCGCCGCTGTCAGCGCCCCGAGGCTGCGTCGGCTCGCCGCCAGCTGGGCGGCATGCAGTTCCGGGTAGCCCCCCGGCAGGATCACAGCCCGACAGCCCGGCGGCAGGGGCTCATCGGCCAGGGGACTCCAGGGCTGGGCGTCCAGGCCCACGGCTCGCAGCAGTTCCTCGGCTTCGGGATAGCGGAAGTGAAAGGCCCGGTCGCTGGCGATCGCCACCGTGAGCGGGGGCTGGGAACCGCTGGCGCCAGCTGCCTCCAGGGCGGCCAGGGCCTGATCGGCGGGATCCAGCACCGCGGGATCCAGCACCCCGCGATCCAGCACTGCGGGATCCAGCACCGCCGCCTCCCAGCCAAACCGCCGCGGCGCCGGATCGCGGCCGTTGGGGGCGCAGCCAACCGCTGACGGGGCCGCCTGGGCCAGGGTCCAGGCAATCGGATCCAAAGCGGCCGCCGTCCCAGCCACGGGCGGCGCCAACAGCGGCTCTAGCCGCCTGAGGTCGAGATGGCGCCGGGCCAGCTGGGCCCACTGGCGGCGCCGTTCGCCCAGGTCCACCAGCTCCTCGGGCGGCAGCAATCCCAGATGGCGGGAGGGCAGCTCCAGGGAGGCGTGCTGGGGCAGCACCCCCAGCAGCGGCACGGCGATGGCCTCCAGGGCTTCCCGCAACAGGGCGTGATGGCGCTCGCTGCCCACCCGGTTGAGCACCACACCGGCGAGCCGCACGGCCGGGGGGCCGTGGTCGCGGAAGCCCCGCACCAGCGCCGCCAGGGAGCCCGCCTGGCGCGAGGCCTCCACCACCAGAACCACCGGCAGCCCCAGCAATGCCGCCACTTCGGCGGAACTGCCGTCGCTGCTGGGCCCCCGTCCATCGAACAGGCCCATCACCCCCTCCACCAGCACCTGCTCGGCCCGGCTGCCGTGCCAGAGGAAGCAGCGGCGCACCCAGTCCGGGCCGCAGAGCAGCGTGTCGAGGTTGCGGCAGGGCCTGCCCGCCACGGCCGAGAGCAGCTGGGGATCCAGGTAGTCGGGCCCCACCTTGAACGGCTGCAGCGTCACGCCGCGCTCCTGGGCCAGGGCCGTCAGGCAGAGGCTGAGCAGGGTCTTGCCGCTGCCGCTGCAGGGCGCGGCGATCAGGCAGGCCAACGATCCGGCGCGGGGGTGCCGATCAGCTTGCGTCGGCGCCGGGCAACAGGTCGAGGGCCAGGGGAGCCGCCGCCGCCAGCAGGGGGTTGGTGGTGTCGTGGCCGCCGCCCAGCAGGCGGGCCAGCTCCATCTCCTCCTTCTCCTCCGGCAGAGGCACCACGTCTTCGGCCAGCTCCATCGCCGCCATCCCCCCGGATTCGAGCCGCATGCAGCCGCCGGATTCCGAGCAGAGGATCACGCAAAGCGGCGGGCGATTCGGTGGCTCGCAGATCAGGCGCAGGCCCACGATCGCGCCTGGATGGGCCTTGGGATGGCCCATGGGAACGGCCATCTGGCGGAACTGCACGGTGGCGCCATCGTTGCGTTGAAACTCGGCGCCGATGCCATCGTCGGAAGCGGCATGGCTCGCCACCAGGTGCCAGCCCAGCCGATCGGCGAGCCAGGCCGCCAGCAGCAGGCCCTTCACCGGATGATCCCCCTCCACGTCAATATCCAGCCGCACCACGTGGGCGAGGGCATCGCGGCGCGATGGAGGGTCGAACACCATCGCCAGCGACTCGCGCCAGCTGCGCAGCCTCAGCCAGTTCAGGTCGTTCACCGCTTGGCCGGCCTCGATGTGGCGTACCAGCACCTCCAGGCAGCGACGCGGTTCGCCGAGGGAGCTGTCGATCACCAGGCGGCGGCGGGGCGGCGCCAGGGCCTCCAGCATGTCGATCGGTTCATCAAGGCTGCTGTTCCACCAGACCCAGCAGGGCAGGTCGTCGCCCACCAGCGGCTGGATCATCGGCAAACCCTGCTGGATCGCGCCGACGCCTCCCCGCAGCACGATCACGTCGCCGCAGGCGTCGCTGCCGCCCCGCTCCTCCGGCAGCGGGCAGTAGGCCGCCACCATCGTTTCCAGCGGCAGAGCCGCATCGAGGGTGGGGGCGAGGGTGATCAACCGCCGCGGCATATGGGCGCTGATGGCGCTCTCCACGAATTGGCCGCGCAGGTCCTGGGCGCTGTGGTCACCGGCCAGGGCCCCGAGTTTCCAGGTGAGCCGCGGATCCATCGGCGCCGTGCTGTGGGGCATGTCGCATTCGCTGATCGCCTCCCGGGCCGCCTCCATCACGTCATCGCGATCAAGGCCGCGGATCGGCCCCTCCACCCGGCCCAGCCGCACCATCTGCTGCTCAAGCCAGGAGGGCTCCCAAACGATCAGGGTGAAGGTGGAAGCGCCGGTGGAGCCCTCCAGGTCGCGGCTCCAGAGGCGCTCCAGGTAGGGGCTGACCTCGGCGGGGGGCACCTCAGCGGGGGCGGCGAGGGTGAGCTGGGCGGGCATGGTGCTTCCAGGAGTGGGGGGAACAGGTGTTCGGCGCGGCAGCGAGGCGGGGCGGGCCGGGGCGGCTAGGGGCGGCGCCAGCTCAAGCCGTCTTCGGCGAGCATGTTGTCGGCGGCGGCGGGGCCCCAGGTGCGGGCCTCGTAGGGATGCACCGGTAGCTGCCAGGGGCTTTCCTCAATCAACGCCAGCAGTGGGGTGTAGAGCCGCCAGGCCGCCTCCACCTCGTCGCTACGGGTGTAAAGGGTGGGGTCTCCCAGCATGGCGTCCGCCAGCAGCCGCACGTAGCCCTCATCGGAGGGTTCCCCGAACGAGTCGTCGTAGGAGAAGGCCATGTCGACAGGGCGGCTGCGCATGCCGGATCCCGGGGCTTTCACCTCGAACTTGATCTCCGCCCCTTCATCGGGCTGGATGCGCAGGATCAGTTGGTTGGGCGTCGGCGCCCCACCGGCGGCATCGAACAGGTGCACCGGCGCCTCGCGGAAGGTGAGCACCACCTCGCTGAGCCGCTTGGGCAGCCGCTTGCCGGTGCGCAGATAGAAGGGCACCCCCTGCCAGCGCCAGTTGTTGATGAACAGCTTCATCGCCACGTAGGTCTCCGTGGTGCTGTTCGGGTTCACCCCCGGCTCCTGCCGGTAGCCGGGCAGGGGAGCGGCGGCGGTGCCCCCCTGGCTGTATTGGCCCCGCACGCAGCATTTCCACACCTCGTCCTCCCGGGCCAGGCGGGCGGCCTGCAGCACCTTGGCCTTCTCGTTGCGGATCGCTTCGGCATCGAAGCGGCCCGGCGGTTCCATCGTGGTGAGCGCCAGGATCTGGGTCAGGTGGTTCTGCACCATGTCCCGCAGGGCGCCAGAGCTTTCGTAGTAGCCGGCCCGCTCCTCCACCCCCACGGTTTCCGCCGCCGTGATCTGCACATTGGCGATGTAGTTGCGATTCCAGATCGGCTCGAAGATCGTGTTGGCAAAGCGCATCACCAGGATGTTCTGAACCGTTTCTTTGCCGAGGTAGTGATCGATGCGGAACACCTGGCTCTCCTTGGCGCAGGTCTGCACGATCTTGTTCAGCGTTTGGGCGCTGGCGTAATCCCGGCCGAAGGGCTTCTCGATCACCACCCGGCTGCGTTCGGGGTCCGCCAGCAGGCCGGCCCCCGCCAGGGCGCGGCAGCCACTGCCGTAGAACTCCGGCGACACGGACAGGTAGAAGGTGCGGTTGCCGCGGGTGGCCCGCAAGCGGTCGATCGCCTCCAGGCGCGAGGCCAACCGCACCAGGTGGTCGCTCTGCTGCAGATCCACCGGTTCATAGAAGAGGCCCTGGGAGAACTGCTCCCAGGCGCTGGGGTGGTCGGCGATCTCGCCCGCCAGGGCCTGCGCCATCTTGCCCCGGAAGTCTTCATCGCTCCAGGGGCGTCGGGCGCAGCCCAGCACCGCGAATTCGCTGGGCAGCCGCCGCTGGCGATACAGCTCGAACAGGGCCGGCACCAGCTTGCGATGGGTGAGGTCGCCGCTGGCTCCGAAGATCACGATGCACTGCGGCGTGATCACCCGCTCCTGGCGCAGGCCCACCCGCAAGGGATTGGTGAGGATTGCGGACATCGCTGCAGTGCCGGTTCCTCTGGTTTAACGACGGATGCCGAACCGCGCTTCCCTCCAGGCGGGAGGCAGCGTGCACTGTGAGCGTTCCCGGATCAGCGGGGCCGGGGCGTCCGGCCTGGGCAGCCAGCAAAAAGGGCCGCCGCGGCGGCCCTCGCTATCAGCGGCCGGGGGGCGGCCGGAATCGAAATCGGCGTTGACGGTGCGGAAGCAGTGCCGCTCAGTAGGTTTCCACGTGCCAGCGATCGGCCTTCTTGAGCTTGGGGCGCAGCTCAGCCCAGTCGAGCCCCTTGGCGGCGGCTGCGGCGGTCATTGCCTCATCAATGCCCGGCTCCATGCCGCGCAGGCCGCACATGTACACGTGGGTGCGGGGATCTTCGATCAGGGAGAAGATTTCTTCGGCGTGCTCCAACACCCGGTCTTGGATGTACATGCGGCCGCCCTTGGCATTTTCCTGCTCGCGGCTGATCGCCTTGGTGTAAAGGAAGTTATCGGGGAACTCGGAGAGGTAGCGCTGAAAATCGTGTTCGTAGAGCAGGTTGGCGGTTTTCGGCACCCCCATGAACAGCCAGGCTTTGCCGCGGAACTGGTAACCGGGGTTCTTGTCGCGCTCACCGGGCTCGAACATGCGGCGCAAGTAGGCGCGCATCGGTGCGATGCCCGTACCGGTGGCCAGCATGATCACGTTGGCCTCCTCATCGGGTGGCAGCAGCATCTCTTTGCCCACCGGCCCGGTGATCTTCACTTTGGCTCCCTCTTCAATGTCGCAGAGGAAGGTGGAGCAGACGCCGTTGATCGTTTCGCCGTCCTTTTCGTATTGCAGCTGCCGCACGCACAGCGACACGGTGCTGCCCTCCAGGTTGTCGCCGTGGCGGGTGCTGGCGATCGAGTAGAGGCGCAGCTTGTGGGGTTTGCCGTTGGCGTCCTCGCCATCGGGGATGATCCCGATCGATTGACCCTCCACATAGTGGAGATTGGGGTCGCCGCCGCTGATGTTGAAGGTGATGTGGTTCACCCGGCCGATGGCGCCTTCGGCCAGCAGGCTGTAGTTGCCGGTGACGGTGCCGATGAAGGGGGTCTTCGGCTTGTAGAGGTTGACCGGGACGTCGGCGTGGGCGGAGGAGCTCACTTTCGGAGTAGGGGCGGGGTTAGGGGCCTCGGCGGCAGGAGCGGGAGCCACCGAATCTGGGGTGGCCCCTGCAGCTTGCACCTCAGCTTCGTTTATCGCCACAATTCGACCACCCTGTTGGGCGATGGTCTGCATCAGCGACTGCAGACGCTCAAAGGGCACGGTGAGGGTGCGCTGGGAGCGCCGCTGCCGGCCGATGCCCAGGGATTCGACCACAACCGAGAACATCCGGTTGTCGGCACGGCTGGGCTGACCCGTGGAAACGCGCATATTCAGTGGAACCGCCGGAACGCCGGCCGATCATAAGTACCCGGGTTCCCGCTCTCAGGCCCCCCAGACGGGGACCGCGCAAAGCCGCGAAATCAGGTTAAGTTGAGTCAAAATCACCGCTCCACCGGCTTGTTTCAGCGGCTGCCCGCTCGGGTTCCGCCGATCCACGGTCCAGCCGGGTCGCCCTCGCGCTACTCCCGGCCCAGCGGTGACCAACAGCGCTGGCCTCGCCGCCCGCGCCCTCCTTTCAGGCTCCGGCGCTGCCAAACCGCTTCGCCGAGCGCTGACCCACCGCCGCTCACCCGTTTTCGGTGTCGGCCCTGACCTGCACACGTGATTTGCCCTCTTGTCGCAGCTCCTGGCTCCTCCAACTCCATCGCCCCGATCCATGCTTGAGCCGGTCGGGGACGCCAGCTGTCTCCTCGACACGATTCAGCAGGAGATGGAACGTCAGCAGGGCGGAGTTCGCCGCCTCGCGGTGAAGCTGAGGCTGGCTCTCGATCCCGACTGGCTCTGGTCCGTCCTGACGGACTACGCCAACCTGCATTGCTTCATTCCCAACCTGCAGAGCTCCCGCCTGCTCTGGCGCCGTGGCAACCGGGTGGGCTTGGAGCAGGTGGGCAGCCAACAGTTCTGTGGCATGCGCTTCTCCGCCCGGGTGCTGCTGGAGTTGGAGGAGGATCGTCAGCATGGCAGCCTCCGCTTCACCCTGGTTGAGGGCGACTTCCGCTGCTTCGAGGGGGCCTGGCGCGTCGGCTGCGATGGGATCAGCTCCTGGTTGTTGTACGAGCTCACGGTGCAGGGCAAGCCCGGCATGCCCATCGGCCTAATCGAGCAACGCCTCCAGCAGGACCTTGCCTCCAATCTGCGCGGCGTCCAGCAGGAAGCCCAGCGCCGCGCCACCCTCCTCGCCTGAAGGGGCGCCAGGAGCCGCTCTGACGCCATTTGCCCGGGCAGCGCGGGCTGGGTTCGCCGCGAAGCGGCGTCTCGATCGATCGGGCCGAGCTGGTTGTCGATGGCGGTCGGCGTCCCCGCCGCGTGGAGAGGGCCGCGGCGTGGAAACAGCCGCCGCGTGGAAACAGCCGCCGCGTGGAGACAGCCCCTGCGGGTAGACAGCCCCTGCCGGCAGACAGCAACAGCAGCGGGTGATTGCCGCGCTCACCTGGCTGCTGGCCGCGAATGGGACCTCGCCAGGCTGAGCTGAAGCCCACAGCGGGCCCTTGAGCGCCACGCCCGTCGGGAATCAGTAACCCCGGCCCGTTCGCAAGGTGATGCACAGGGCCTAGATCTGCCCTGTATCTGATACCCCCAAGGGGATTCGAACCCCTGTCGCCTCCGTGAAAGGGAGGTGTCCTAGGCCTCTAGACGATGGGGGCGAGGCCACAACGGCTTGGTGAGGCGTGGCTCGATCGGCAGGGCCGATCGACGCTGCATCGCGCCGTTGCTGATTGGAAACTACGGGGCGGTGGGGACCTTCGTCAAGGCACAGGTTCTGGCAGAGGGCCAGGCACAACGGCCGCCCTGAGCTTGGCCGAGTGCGCCGGAAACGGTTCGCCTGCCCCGCCCACCCCCCAGGCCTGAGCGAAAGCCGCCTGGCCGGGGCCATCGCCGGGCCAGAGCGGCCGCTGAGCGAGAGCGACTAACCCGTTTGCCCTGACCAGACGGGAACGGTGAAATGAAAGCAGGCTCCCTCCCCCGGTTCAGACACGACCCAGATGCGGCCGCCGTGCACCTCGGCGATGCGGCGGCAGACGGAAAGACCCACGCCAAAGCCGGAGGTGGTGCCGGAGGTTTGGGGCAGCCGCACCCGATCCAGAAAGATCCGCTGCTGCTCATCGCGGGGGATGCCCGGCCCGCTATCGCACACGCTCACCTGCACCCACTGGCTGGTGCGGTGCAACAGGGTGAGGCTGACGCGGCCCATGTCCGGCGAAAACTTGAGGGCGTTTTCCAACAGGTTGAGCAGCACCTGGCGCATGCGGCGCTGGTCGGCGTACACATCCGGCAAATCGGCCGGGATATCGGTGACAAGCTCCAGGTTGCGGCCCACCCACAGCTTTTCCAGTTCCAGGATCGCCTCAGCCACCACCGGCCCCATGGACAACCGCTGGGGGTTGAACAGCGCCTCCCAGCGGGTGGTGCCCACCTCCAGCAGGTCGCGGGAGAGGGCTTCGATGTCGTCCAGCCGGCGCCGCAGCACATCGTGGAAGCGGGGCTCATCGATCTGGCCGAGACCGTGACTTTGCAACGCCAACTTGGCGGCTGTCAGGGGGGTGCGCAGCTCGTGGGCCACCATCCGCAGCAGCCGTTCCTGCACGCCGAGGCGCTCGATCAATGTTTCGTTCTCCTGGCGCATCACCAGCAGCTGGTCCTCCAGTTGCACCTCCCGCTGGCTGCGGCTGCCATCGAACTCCTGCGGCCCCAGGCTCCTGCCCAAGGCGCTCACCACCTCCGCGTGCTTCCAGCGGGGCAGCCAATTGCGCAGCTGCAAGGTGATGGTGTTGCCGGCAAACACATGCCGCGGTGGCGGATCCAGCTTCACCAAAGCCGGCGTGGCCACGAGCCGGTGCAGTTCCAGCAATTCCGGGGCCTTGGCCGGATCGGCGATCTCCAGGGCGATCTCGAAGCCGCAATCCTCCGTGCGCAGCAGGGTGAGCAGGCCCCGCAGGTCTGGCGTGGCCAAATGCTGACGAGTGGCCACCAGCAACAGCCGCAGGCTGGGTTGCAGCAAGCCTTCAGCCTGGGACTCGCCGGCCGGCGACCTGAACTGGAGGTCATCCTCCCCGGCGCGCACTATCCCCACTCATCAGGCCTGCCCAGCCTATGGGAGCCAACGCGAACACTCCACCCTTTGCTCGCGGGCACCTGGCCCGCTCCAGTGGGGAGCGTCCGGCAGTTGGCCTCCCCCCCCCCAACGGACCGAACGCCGAGGGGGGATTGCCGCTGGCCGGCAAGACAAACCGACCGGCTGGGGCTATGAAAGGGGAACCTTCTGGATGGCGGTCGCATACGACCGGTGATGAACAGCCCGCCCGAACTCCCCGGATCGGGTCTGGGAGCACCCACCCCGTTCCATGTGCCCGAGCGTCCCATCCCGCTCGCCAAGCCGGTCAGCCGCATCCAGCTGGACAACGGCCTGCGGCGTTGGTTTTCCCGCAACCTCGGGCTCTGGCGCTCGCGCCGGCTCTACTTCTTCGCCGATGGCGATGTGTTGCGCGTGGATATGCGGTTGCGAATCGAGAGCTTCCAGGAACCAGTTCAGGGTGAGGCCGCCTATCGCTTCAGCTGGTGGCCGGAGCAGGAGTACGACTTTTTCGAGCGCAAACCGCGCTATGTGCGTGAAGGCGCGATGGAGGCTTATCTCTGCGGTCATCAGCTGCGTCGCACCACCGGTTATTTGGATGGAACGCCCAACAAGAGCCAGATCCGCCAGGTGGACGAGCATGAGCTGATCTTCGAGTCTCACTATGGCGGCTGGGACGTTCACGAGAGCATTCGCCTGGTGGACCAGGACCGCTACCGCTCCCGCTCCATCTACTGCTGGCGTGATGGAACCCTTGATCTGGCCGAGATCCACCACGAGATTCGGATCGAGCCAGCTGGAACCCCTCTGGCCGGAGCGCCTCAGCCAGCTGACCAGCCGGCCTGATCAACCGGCCACTTGAGGGGCAGCCGGCGCCTCCATGCAGCAGCATGGCCCTGTCCGGATTCACCACTTTGTTCTCCCTGCTTCGCCGCAGCCGGTTTCTCCTGGTCGCCCCCTTGGTGGCGATGCCGATGCTGCTCAATCCCGTGGCGGCTCAGGCCGCTCCGGCGACTGCCCAGGAAATGAATCTCTACACCCGAATCGCTTCGGTCAACGTTTGCATCGCCCGCTCCGCCGGCGTGGAGTTCGACAAGGCGGTGGGCATCGCTGGTGAAACGATTGCCCAGCTGATCCTCGGCATGCACAAAGGCGAGATCCAGCAAGTGGGCAACAAACCGCTCTCGATTGAGGACCTGCGCAAGGGTTCGGTCAACTCCGCCGTGATCGGCGCCTCGGAGATCTGTCCCAAGGAGGTCCCGGCCGATGTGATGACCAAGGTCAAGGCGGCCCTGCAGCAGGCCGGCGGCAAGGGCGGTGGCCAGCCGGCTCCCGCTCCCAAGTAACCGCGGCGGCCCAGGTGGTGCTCCGCAGTCCCTTCTGGGCCCAACCCTGATCGTTTGTGGCCGTTACCCCGGGGCTGGCCATGCCGTGCTCTGGATTGAGTTCGGGGTGCTGGCCTTTTTAGGATTGGCCCACCTTGAATGGCCCGCGCCCGTGCGGCTCAGCGATTACCGCCCTTCGCCTTGGCGATTGCTGCGCACCGACTTGAAGGTGTGCCTCGACGACCATCACACCACGGTTGCCGCCACGCTGGCGGTGGAACCCGATCCCCTGGGCTGGGCGGACTGGCAGGCCCACTCCGGCCCGAGCGGCCCCGAGCAGCCGCCGCTGGAGCTGCGGGGCGTCGACCTGGAGACCCTCTCCCTGGCGATCGACGGCGTGCCGCTAGTCGAGACAGACCTGCGGCGCGAGGAGGACCTGCTGCGACTGCTGGCCCCGCCGCCCCGGCCATTCCTGTTGGAGAGCGTGGTGCGCATCGATCCGCAGCGCAACACCTCGCTGGAAGGCCTTTATGTGAGCGGCGGCCTGTTCACCACCCAGTGCGAAGCCGAGGGCTTCCGACGCATCACCTGGCACCCCGATCGCCCCGACCTGCTGAGCCGCTTTCGGGTGCGACTGGAGGCCGATCAGGAGCGCTACCCGGTGCTGCTCAGCAATGGCAACTGCATCGAGACGGGTGCTCTGCCGCAGGCGGCCAGGGGCCAACGCCACTACGCCGTTTGGGATGACCCCTTCCCGAAACCCTCCTATTTGTTTGCCCTGGTGGCTGGCCAGCTGGAGGAGGTGAGGCAGAGCTTCCGCACCGCCAGTGGCCGCACGGTGCAGCTGCGCCTTTGGGTGGAACCGGCCGACATCGCCTACACCGCCCATGCCCTGGCTTCGCTGCAGCGCGCGATGCGCTGGGATGAAGAGGTGTATGGCCTGGAGTACGACCTAGATGAGTATAACATTGTTGCGGTGCGCCATTTTAATATGGGCGCCATGGAAAACAAGAGCCTGAATATCTTCAATTCCAAGCTTGTGTTGGCCGATTCTGTTACCGCCACCGATGACGAGCTGGAGCGGATCGAAAGTGTGATCGCCCATGAATACTTCCACAACTGGACCGGCAATCGCATCACCTGCCGCGACTGGTTCCAGCTTTCCTTGAAGGAGGGGCTGACGGTGTTCCGCGATCAATGCTTCAGTGCCGATCTGCACGGCCGTGCCCAGGTTCGCATTCCCACCGTGGCGCTGTTGCGCAACACCCAATTCCGGGAGGATGCTGGCCCCACCGCCCATCCAGTCCAGCCGGATGAATACCAGGCGATCGATAATTTTTACACCACCACCATCTATGAAAAAGGGTCTGAGGTTATCCGCTGCCTTCACACCTTGCTGGGCGAGGAGACCTTCCGGCGCGGCATCGCCCTTTATATCCAGCGCCACGACGGCACCGCCGCCACCTGCGACGACTTCTTGGCGGCGTTGCGGGATGCGGCCGAGGCCGATTGGGCCGCATCCGGTCGCGATGTCCATCCCCCTTTCGACTTCAACGCCTTCCGCCGCTGGTACCACCAAGCCGGCACCCCCCACCTGCAGGTGTTGCGCCGCTGGC
>Ga0315904_10008930_pt1 | contig 13182 bp, 11 predicted proteins | sample LakEriMetagenome_6_FD_203529 | JGI IMG/M metagenome (GOLD analysis project Ga0315904, IMG submission 203529) | Freshwater fungal communities from buoy surface, Lake Erie, Ohio, United States - Buoy 12 MA120 | ecosystem: Environmental > Aquatic > Freshwater > Lake | place: USA: Lake Erie, Ohio... | reverse complement strand
CCTGCCGCTGTACGCGCGCGTGCGCGGCCTGGCCGCGTCGGCGCTGCCGCCTTACGTGAGCAACTGGGGCGACCCGATTCCCTGAGCCTCGCGCAGCGTGCGGGCCTCGGGAATGCCGGCGAGCGCGAGCGCGGCGAATTCGGCCGGCGGCACCGCCTTGCCGAACAGGAATCCCTGGCCAATGTCGCAGCCCTCGTTGCGCAACCAGGCAAGCTGCTCGCGGGTTTCCACGCCCTCGGCGACCGTGGCCAGCCCCAGCGTGCGGGCCATCGCGATGATGGCCCGCGCGATCGCCGCGTCGTTGGCGTCGGAGACGATGTCGCGCACGAACGACTGGTCGATCTTGAGCACGCCCACTGGCAGGCGCTTGAGGCGCGACAGCGACGAGTAGCCGGTGCCGAAGTCGTCGATCGCCAGCGTCAGGCCATGCCTGCGCAGTGCCACCAGACGCCGCGCCGTCTCATCACGGCTGGTGTCGCGCATGATCACGGTTTCGGTGATCTCGATCTCGATGCGCGGGGGGGCCACGCCGTGCCGGCGCAGCGTTTCCTGGATGTGGTCGAGGAAGTCGCCGCGCCACACCTGCGCGCCCGCGACGTTGACCGCGACGTGGCCGATCTCGATGCCGGCTGCCTCCCAGCTTGCGACCTGCGCGATCACCTCCTCCAGGACCCAGCGGCCCAGTTCGGCGATCAGGCCGGCGCTTTCGGCCACCGGGATGAATCGGCCTGGCGATATCCAGCCGTCTTCAGGGTGCGCCCAGCGCAGCAGCGCTTCGGCGCCGGCGAGCTCGCCGGTGGCGAGATCGATCTTGGGCTGATAGTGGACGCGGAACTCGCCGCGCGAAAGGCCGGCGCGGATGCGCGACTCCATCGAGACGCGTTCGGTCACCTCGTCGGCCATCCGGCCGCTGAAGACCTGATAGCGCTGGCGCCCGCCCGCCTTGGCGGCGTTCATCGCGATGCCGGCGTTGCGCACGAGGTCCTCGAGGGATTCGGCGTGCTGCGGGTGGAAGGCGATGCCGATGCTCGCCCCGATGACGAAGTCGTAGTCCTCGACCTGCAGCGGATGGTCGAGCGCGGCCAGCAGCCGGTCGGCGAGCGCGACCGCGTCGGCCGGCGACGCGAGCCCGGGCAGCAGGACGATGAACTCGTCGCTCTCGAGCCGCCCGAGCACCGCCGGCGCCGGCAGCGCCGCCCGCAGTCGTTCGACCACCGCGACCAGGAAGCGGTCGCCCCAGCGCTGCCCGAGTGCGTCGTTGACGTTCTTGAATCGGTCGAGGTCGAGATAGAGCAGCGCGAGCGGCGCGATGGTAGCCTGGCCGGGCGCGGTGAACTCGCGCAGGCGCTCGAGCGTTGCCGGCCGGTTGGGCAGGCCCGTCAGCGCGTCGTGGCTGGCGAGGTAGTCGAGGCGCGACTGGTAGCGACGCAGCGCGCTGAGGTCGGAAACCATGACCACGTAGTGCCCGGGCCGGCCCGGCTGGCCGGGCAGCGCGCCGATGTTGACCCAGTGGTGACGCTCGTCGCTGTCATCGCCTGCCAGCGTGCGCTCGCCCTGCCAGCTGCCCGCGCCGCGCAGCGAAGGAAGCACCTGGCGGCGGAAGTCGTCATCGAAGAAATCCCATCCCTCGCGGCGCAGCCGCTCGATGTCGAGTCCGGTGATCCGCGTGAAGGCGTCGTTGACCTGCAGCGGGCGCAGCGCCGCGTCGACCAGCAGCATGCCCTCGGTCGATGATTCGATCACTTTCGACCACAGCCGCATGGTCTCGAGGATGGACTCGCGCTCGGTGACGTCCTGCATGCTGCCGAAGGCGGCAACCGGGCGCCCGTTCTCGCCGCGGCGCAGCACCCCGCGCACGTGCAGCACGAGCTCGCGCCCGTCGGGCGCGAGCCAGCGGTGCGTGAGATCGAGGCGGTCGGTGTCGGTGCCCAGCGCCGCGAGCTGCCGGCGCACGCCGCCCTGGTCGTCGGGATGGACCCGCGAGAGGTAGGCATCGCGTGGCGCGTCGGGCGGCAAGCCGAGCACCCGAAGGTGGGCGTCAGCCCCGGTGTAGGTGCCGGTCTCGAACGAGTAGGCCCAGTGGCCCAGTTGGGCGAGGTCGAGCGCCTCGTCGAGGCGGGCGCGGTTGTCCTCGAGTTCGGCGACCACCTCGGCGGCCTTCATCACGAAGCGCACCCGGTGACGAAGCAGCGCGTCGTTGACCGGCTTGGTCAGGTAGTCGCTCGCCCCGGCTTCGAAGGCGCGTTCGATCGATTCGTGATCGTCCAGGCCCGTCTGCATCAGGATGGGCGTGCTCCGGTAGGCGCGCATGCGCCGCAGTTCGCGACAGACCTCGAAGCCCGACGGTCCGGGCATCTGGACGTCGAGCACCACGCAGTCGAAGCGCTCGGCGGCGGCCAGGATCAGCGCCTCGCGGCCGTCGCAGGCGCTGGCCACCGAGAACCCGATCTCGCCGAAGCTGGCGCCCACCAGGGCGAGCGCCAGGGGATCGTCGTCGACGATCAGGGCGCGGCGCGGCGCGGCCGCGGCGTTTTGCGCGGGCTGCGCGGTGGCGATGCTGCTGGCGTTCACAGACAGAACCTACAATATTCCCGGGCGGGCGCGGCTCGATAGCTCAGGCAATCTGGGGTCGCGGCCATCGATTCTCGTCTGGGCGGCCGGTGTCCGTCCATGTCCCGTTTTTTCGCACGGCTTGCGCCGGCAGCCCGAGGCCCACGATGATTCGAGTCGTTTCTGCCAACCTCAACGGCATCCGGTCGGCCGCCACCAAGGGGTTCTTCGACTGGATGGACGCGCACCAGGCCGACTTCGTCTGCGTCCAGGAGCTCAAGGCGCACGAAGCCGATCTCGCGCCGGGGATGATCGCTCCGCCGGGTTACGTCGGCCACTTCCACTGCGCGCAGAAGAAGGGCTACAGCGGGGTCGGCATCTACGCCCGGCGCGAGCCGCGCGAGGTGGTGGTGGGGCTGGGCGACCCGCAGATCGACGCCGAAGGCCGGTGCCTCGAACTGGTCTACGACCGGCTGTCGGTGGTGTCGGTCTACCTGCCCTCGGGCTCGAGCGGCGACGATCGGCAGGCGGCGAAGTTCGCGTTCATGGCGCGTTTCCAGGCGCACCTCGCGCGGCTGGTCGCCTGCGGGCGCGAGGTGGTGATCTGCGGCGACTGGAACATCGCGCACCGCGAGGTCGATCTGAAGAACTGGAAGGGCAACCAGAAGAACAGCGGATTCCTGCCCGAAGAGCGAGCCTGGCTGTCGCGGGTGTTCGACGAACTCGGCTGGGTCGATACCTATCGGCGGCTCGAGCCCGATGCGACCGAGGAGGGCTACACCTGGTGGAGCAACCGTGGCCAGGCGTGGGCCAAGAACGTGGGCTGGCGGATCGACTACCACCTGAGCACGCCGGCTCTCGCCGCCGCCGCGCGCCGCGCCGCGGTCTACAAGGAGCGCCGCTTCTCCGACCATGCGCCCCTGACCATCGACTACGACTTCGAACCCTGACGCAGGGCGGCCCGCCGCGCCGATGGTCTTCTCGACAGCCGGGATGACGCAGTCGTGAGGCGGTCCGTATCATGACGGGGTGTGGCCGGCGCGCGCCGGCCGGGGAGCGATCGTTGCCGCAGGTTCACTCGCAGGAATTCATCCGTTTCGCGCTCGAGGCCGGCGTGCTGCGCTTCGGCTCGTTCATCACCAAGGCCGGACGCGACTCGCCCTACTTCTTCAACGCCGGGCTGTTCAACGACGGCGAGCGCCTGGGCCGCCTTGCCGGTTTCTATGCCGACGCGCTGCTCGAGGCGCGCGCGGCCGGCGGGCTGGCCTTCGACATGCTGTTCGGCCCGGCCTACAAGGGCATTCCGCTGGCCGCGGCTACCGCCGTGGCGCTGGCCGCCCGTGGGAACAACATCGGCTTCGCCTACAACCGCAAGGAAGCCAAGGACCACGGCGAGGGCGGCATGCTGGTGGGCGCGCCGGTGCGCGGTCGGGTCCTGATCGTCGACGACGTGATCTCGGCCGGCACCTCGGTGCGCGAGTCGGTCGAGATCATCCGGGCCGCCGGTGCGCAGCCGGCCGGCGTGCTGATCGCCCTCGATCGGCAGGAGCGCGGCGGCAATGCCGCGGCGCCGAGCGAGCGTTCGGCGGTCGAGGAGGTGCGCGCGACCTTCGGGATTCCGGTGGTGGCGATCGCCACCCTGGCCGACCTGATCGGCTACCTTCATGCCCAGGGCGAGGCCGGCGAGCTTGCCGGCCACCGCGCCCGGGTGGCCGCCTACCGCGAGCGCTACGGCAGCGCGAGCTGAGCGTCAGCCGCCCAGGCGGCGGCGCAGCAGGTCGTTGACGGCCTGCGGGTTGGCCTTGCCGCGGCTGGCCTTCATCACCTGGCCGACCAGCGCGTTGAAGGCCTTGTCCTTGCCGGCGCGGAACTCCTCGACCGACTTCGGGTTGGCGGCAAGCACGGCATCGACCATGGCCTCGAGGGCGCCGGTGTCGGAAATCTGCCGCAGGCCGCGGGCGTCGATCTCGCGGTCGACGGCCTCCTCGGGGCTGCCCGGGGCGGCCCACAGGGCGGCGAAGAGCTCGCGGGCGATCTTGCCCGACACCGTGCCGTCGATGACGCGGGCGAGCAGGCGGGCGAGCAGCGCCGGCGACACCGGCGCCAGGTCGATCTCGATGCCGTCGCGATTCAGCGCGGCCGCCACGTCGGCGAGCATCCAGTTGGCAAGCTGCTTGGCCTGCGCGGCGCGCGCGGCCGCATCGGCCGGCGGCAGCAGCGCGGCGAGTGCGGCGAGCGCCGCCTCGAACCACGCTGCGCTCGCCCGCGTGGCGGTGACACCCGCGGCATCGTAGGCCGACAGGCCCAGCTCGGTCTCGAAGCGGGCGCGCATGGCCTGCGGCAGCTCGGGCATCGCGGCGCGCACGGTCTCGACCCAGTCGGGCGCGATGACCAGCGGCGGCAGGTCGGGGTCGGGGAAGTAGCGGTAGTCCTGCGCGTCTTCCTTGCTGCGCATGCTGCGCGTCTCGTCGCGATCGGGGTCGTACAGGCGGGTTTCCTGCACCACCCGGCCGCCGTCCTCGATCAGCTCGATCTGGCGGCGCACCTCGAAGTCGATCGCGCGCTCGAGGAAGCGGAAGGAGTTGAGGTTCTTGATCTCGCAGCGGGTGCCGTAGGCCTGCTCGCCGGCCGGGCGCACCGACACGTTGGCGTCGCACCGGAACGAGCCCTCCTGCATGTTGCCGTCGCAGATGCCCAGCCACACGACCAGCGCGTGCAGCGCCCGCGCGTAGGCCACCGCCTCGCGGGCCGAGCGCATGTCGGGCTCGGTGACGATCTCGAGCAGCGGCGTGCCGGCCCGGTTCAGGTCGATGCCCGACATCCCGTGGAAATCTTCGTGCAGCGACTTGCCGGCATCTTCCTCGAGGTGGGCGCGGGTCAGACGCACGCGGCGCGCGTGCTGCTCGCCGTTGTCGTCCCAGGCGATGTCGAGGCTGCCGCCCGCCACGACCGGGATCTCGTACTGGCTGATCTGGTAGCCCTTGGGCAGGTCGGGATAGAAGTAGTTCTTGCGGGCGAACACCGAGCGCGGCGCCACCTGCGCGCCGACCGCCAGGCCGAAGCGGATCGCGCATTCGACCGCCTGGCGATTGAGCACCGGCAGCACGCCCGGCAGCGCGAGATCGACCGGGCTGGCCTGCGTGTTCGGCGGCGCGCCGAACGCGGTCGGGGCGCCCGAGAAGATCTTGGAGCGCGTGGCAAGCTGCGCATGCGTCTCGAGCCCGATCACCACTTCCCAGCGCATCGCGTCGTTCTCCTAGGGGCAGGCGCCGGTCAGCGCTCGGTGCGGGCGCAGGTGCCGGTGCGCGGGTCGAACATGACCGGCCATGCCTGCTCGTAGATGCCCGAGCTGCAGCGGCGCTGGCAGCCGGCGTGGGCCAGCGTGACACGGCGGGGATCCTGCCAGACCATCAGCTTGCAGCCGCTGCCGTCGCGGGCGAGCAGCTCGATGTGGGGGTGGCTGCGTACCTGCCGGAAGTCGGTGAGATCGAAGCGGCAGCCGCCGCGCCGGCCCACCCAGAGCTGCCAGTTGATCGCCTGCACCTGGTTGTCCTGCACCCGCAGGCTCGCCTCCTCGCGATAGCCATCCTCGTCGGTCTGGCTGCAGCGGCCGTCGAGGTGGATGGGCCGGTCGGGGATGGGGCGGCGCGCCGCGGTGGAGGGGGCCGTGGGCGGCGCGCTCGCGGCCGGCGCCGGTGTGGCCGATGGTGGCGCGGCCGGGGGTCGGGTGCCGGCCGCCGGGCTCACGGGCGCCGGTGGCTGGCGGGGCCCCGCGCAGGCCGCGAGCAGACCGGCCAGGGCGGCAAGCGCGGCCAGGCGTGCAAGGCGCTGATGCATGCGGACCCGAGCCCTCACCCGGCGCTCTCGGCCGGGGTGCGCCGGTGCCAGTCGGTGGCCTGCTGGTACCGGTGGGCCACGTTGAGCAGGCGCGCCTCCTCGAAGACCCGGCCGATCAGCTGCAGGCCGACCGGCCGGCCGCCGGCGCCGAAACCCACCGGCATCGACAGCCCGGGCAGGCCCGCGAGCGACGCGGGCAGGGTGTAGATGTCGGCGAGATAGTTGCGAACCGGGTCGTCGTCGCGGGCGCCGAGGTCCCAGGCAACGGTGGGCGACACCGGGCCGGCGATCAGGTCGACCGAGGCAAAGGCCGCGGCGAAGTCGTCGGCGATCAGGCGCCGCAACTTCTGCGCCTGCAGATAGTAGGCATCGTAGTAGCCATGCGAGAGCACGTAGGTGCCCACCAGGATGCGACGCTGCACCTCGGGGCCGAAACCCTCGGCGCGGCTGCGGGCGTAGAGGTCGGCCAGGTCGGCCGGGCTGGCCGCGCGATGGCCGTAGCGCACGCCGTCGAAGCGGCTGAGGTTGCTCGAGGCCTCGGCCGGCGCGATCACGTAGTAGGCGGGGATGGCCAGCGCCGTGCGCGGCAGCGACACGGCCACGGTGGTGGCACCCTGGTCGCGCAGCGCCTGCAGCGCCGCCTCGACGGGGCCGCGCACGTCGTCGGCCAGGCCGTCGCCGAAGAACTCGGCCGGCAGGCCGATGCGCAGGCCGGCCAGTGGCCGCTCGAGCTCGCGGCTGTAGTCCTCGTCGGGCCGCTCGATGCTGGTGGCGTCGCGCTCGTCGAAGCCGGCCATCGCCGAGAGCAGCAGCGCGCACTCGGCTGCCGAACGGGCCATCGCGCCGCCCTGATCGAGGCTGGAGGCGAAGGCGATCATGCCGAAGCGGCTGACCCGGCCGTAGGTGGGCTTGATGCCGGTGATGCCGCACATCGAGGCCGGCTGGCGCACCGAGCCGCCGGTGTCGGTCCCGGTGGCCAGCGGCGCCAGGCCGCCGGCGACCGCCGCCGCCGCGCCGCCCGACGACCCGCCGGGGATCGCCCGCGGATCCCAGGGGTTGCGCACCGCCCCGAACCAGGAGTTCTCGTTCGACGAGCCCATCGCGAACTCGTCGCAGTTGGTCTTGCCCAGGCACACGGCGCCCGCGGCGCGCAGCCGCGCGACCACCGTGGCGTCGAAGGGGCTGACGTACTCGGCGAGCATCCGCGAGCCGGCAGTGGAGCGCCAGCCCTCGGTGACGAAGATGTCCTTGTGGGCGACCGGGATGCCCAGCAGCGGTGCGCGCTCGCCGGCGGCCAGCCTGCGGTCGGCGTCGCGCGCCTGCGCGAGCGTCAGTTCGGGCTGCACGTCGATGAAGGCGTTGAGCGTGCTGGCCGATATGCGCGCGAGGAAGGCCTGCGCGAGCTCGAGCGCGGAAAAGCCGCGCCCGTCGAGGCCGGCGCGCAGCGCCGCCACGGGCAGCGTGTGCAGGGGGCCCGACGCGCTCACTCGATCACCCGCGGCACGAGATAAAGACCCTGTTCGACCGCCGGCGCCGCCCGCTGGTAGCGCTCGCGGCCGTCGGGTTCGGTGACCGCGTCGGCGCGCAGGCGCAACGGCATCTCGGTGGGATGGGTCATGGGGGCAATCCCGGTCGTGTCGACCGACTGCAGCTGCTCGATCAGGCCGAGCACCGCATTGAGCTGCGCGATCGTTCGCGGCAACCCGTCGGCCGGCAGGTGCAGACGCGCAAGACGGGCAAGACGCAAGGCGTCGGCTTCGGTGAGCGACATGGCGGGCGGGGCTGGCTGAGCAGATGGCCGAGACAGGCCGAGGGGCGCAAATTATACGGTATGATTTGCGGTTCCTCTGCGCCGGCCAGGGCGTCTCCGGGCCGGCCCGCCACCTCGGAACCGACATGTTCGGGCTCTTTCGCCATTATTTCTCGACCGACCTGGCCATCGACCTGGGTACGGCCAACACGCTCATCTACGTGCGCGGCAAGGGCATCGTGCTCGATGAGCCCTCGGTCGTGGCCATACGCCAGGAGGGCGGGCCCAGCGGCAAGAAGACCATCGCCGCCGTGGGCGGCGAAGCCAAGTCGATGCTCGGCAAGGTGCCGGGCAACATCGAAGCCATCCGCCCGATGAAGGACGGCGTCATCGCCGACTTCACCGTCACCGAGCAGATGCTCAAGCAGTTCATCAAGATGGTCCACGAGACCCGGCTGTTCTCGCCGAGTCCTCGCATCATCATCTGCGTGCCCTGCGGCTCCACGCAGGTCGAGCGGCGGGCCATCCGCGAATCGGCGCTGGGCGCCGGCGCCTCGCAGGTCTACCTCATCGAGGAGCCGATGGCCGCGGCCATCGGCGCCGGGCTGCCGGTCTCCGAGCCCTCCGGCTCGATGGTCGTCGACATCGGCGGCGGTACCACCGAGGTGGGTGTCATCTCGCTGGGCGGCATGGTCTACAAGGGTTCGGTGCGCGTCGGCGGCGACAAGTTCGACGAGGCCATCGTCAACTACATCCGCCGCAACTACGGCATGCTGATCGGCGAACAGACCGCCGAGGCGATCAAGAAGACCATCGGTTCGGCCTTCCCCGGCTCGGAGGTGCGCGACATGGAGGTCAAGGGTCGCAACCTCTCCGAGGGCATACCGCGCAGCTTCACCGTATCCTCCAACGAGATCCTCGAGGCGCTCACCGATCCCCTCAACCAGATCGTCTCGGCGGTCAAGATCGGCCTCGAACAGACCCCGCCGGAGCTGGGCGCCGACATCACCGAGCGCGGCATCATGCTCACCGGCGGCGGCGCGCTGCTGCGCGACCTCGACCGCCTTCTCATGGAAGAGACCGGTCTGCCGGTCCTGGTCGCCGAGGATCCGCTCACCTGCGTGGTGCGCGGCTGCGGGCTGGCGCTCGAGCGCATGGACAAGCTCGGCACCATCTTCACCAGCGAGTGACACCGGCGCGGTTGCCGGACTGACGACGGCGCCGCCGCGATGGACCGCAGCCCGCCCGCGTTCTTCAACCAGGGGCCGTCGGCCCACGCGAGGCTCGCGCTTTGCGCGGTGCTCGCCATCATCCTGCTGGTGGTCGATTCCCGCATGGGAGCGCTGGCGCCGCTGCGTCAGGGCGTGGCCACGGTGCTGCATCCGCTGCAGGTTGCGCTGCTCGCGCCGCGCGATCTCGGCGACCGGGTCGGCGATCATCTCGCCGGGGTCGAGCGGCTGCGCGCCGACAACGACGAACTGCGCCGGGTCGAGGCCACCAACGCCCTGATGCTGCTGCAGGCCGAGCAGGTCGCCGCCGAGAACCGGCAGCTGCGCGAGCTGCTCGGCGCACGCGAGCGCGCGCCGCTGCCCACGGTCATCGCCGAGGTGCTGCGCGATGCGCGCGATCCGTTCACGCGCCGGCTCCTGATCGACCGCGGAATGCAGCACGGCCTGCTCGCCGGCCAGCCCGTGATCGACGCCGACGGCGTGGTCGGTCAGGTCACGCGCGTGCTGCCGCTGTCGGCCGAGGTCTCCCTGCTCACCGATCGCGGCGCCACCCTGCCGGTCGAGATCGCGCGCACCGGGCAGCGGGCGATCGCCTTCGGCGGCGGCGATGGTCTGCTCGAGCTGCGGTTTCTCGCCGCGAGCACCGACGTCCAGCCCGACGACACCCTCATCACCTCGGGCCTCGACGGGATCTATCCGCCCGGCTTGCCGGTTGGCCGGGTGGTGCGCATCCAGCCCCCGGGCGCGGCCGGCGTCTTCGGTCGCGTGCTCGCGCAGCCCGTCGCCGCGGCCGACCGGCGCCGGCTGCTGCTGGTGCTGCGGGTCGACCGTCCGGCCCTGCCGGCGACCGTCGAGCCGGCGCCCGCCGAGCCCCGGCGCCGCAAGGGCCGCGACTGATCCGCTCGCCGCCCGCCTTGCCCCCCCGCCCCCGAAACGCCGTGAACACCGCTCCCGCCCGTCGCGAGTACGTGCTGCTGCCGGCCAGCCGCGCGTTCATCGCCTTCTCGCTGGTCGTGGGCTTCGCGCTCAATCTGCTGCCCTGGGGGCGGCTGGCCTGGATGCCCGACTTCCTCGCGCTGGTGCTGGTGTTCTGGAACATCCACCAGCCGCGTCAGGTCGGCTTCGGCATCGCGTTTCTTTTCGGCCTCCTGATGGACATCCACGAGGCGGCGCTGCTCGGCGAGCACGCGCTGCTCTACAGCCTGCTGTCCTGGGGCGCGATCGCGCTGCACCGCCGCGTGCCCTGGTTCGGCCCCACCGGGCGCCTGCTGCACGTGCTGCCGCTGCTGCTGGCCGCGCAGCTGCTCGCTCTGGTGGCCCGGGCCGCCGTGGGCAGCGGCTGGCCGGGCTGGGGCTATCTGCTGTCGGCGGTGACGGCCGCGCTGCTGTGGCCGCTGGCCGAGGCGCTGCTGCTCGCGCCGCAGCGGCGGGCCGTCGAGCGCGACGAGACCCGGCCGCTCTGAGCGCCGATGACCGAGGTTCGCGATCCTGCGCTCGAGCAGCGGCGCCTGCGCACCCGGCTGCTGGTCGCCTGGTGGCTGGTGATCGCCTGCTTCGCGGTGCTGCTCGCGCGCTTCGGCTGGCTGCAGGTGGTGCGGCACGAGAACTACTCGGCGCTGGCCGAGGACAACCGCATCGCGCTGGTGCCGGTGCCGCCGCAGCGCGGCCTCATCTTCGATCGCAACGGCCTGCTCCTTGCCGACAACCAGTCGGTGTACACCCTCGAGATCGTGCCCAACCAGGTGCCCGATCTCGACGCCACGATCGATGCCCTTGCCGATCTGATCGAGATCACGCCGCGCGACCGCCGGCGCTTTCGCAGGCTGCTCGAGGATTCGCGCACCTGGGACGCCATCCCGATCCGCACCCGTCTCGACGATCGCGAGCTCGCCCGCTTCTCGGCGGCGCGCTTCCGCTTCCCCGGTGTCGAGATCCGCGCCCGCGCCACCCGAACCTACCCGCAGGGCGACAGCGCCGCGCACGTCATCGGCTACATCGGCCGGATGTCGGTCGACGACAAGCGCAGGCTCGAGGAGACCGATCGCCTGTCCGACTTCGCCGGCGCTTCGCACCTGGGCAAGACCGGCATCGAGCAGTCGTGGGAGGACACCCTGCGCGGGCGGGCCGGCGCCGAGGAAATCGAGGTGTCGGCCGGCGGGCGCACCGTGCGCACGCTGGCGCGGCGCCCGGCGCGGCCTGGCGAGCACCTGGTGCTGTCCATCGACGCGAAGCTGCAGCGCCTGATCGAGCAGTGGTTCGAGGGGCGGCGCGGCGCACTGGTGGCCATCGAGCCGGCCACCGGTGAGGTGATCGCCTTCGTGTCGCGACCGGGCTTCGACCCCAACCTGTTCGTCGAGGGGATCGATCCGCAATCGTGGCAGGCCCTCAACGAGGATCCCGACCGGCCGCTGCTGAACCGGGCCTTGCGCGGCACCTATCCGCCAGGCTCCACCTACAAGCCGTTCATGGCGCTGGCCGCGCTCGCCACCGGGGTGCGCCAGCCCGAGACCGCCTATCCCGACCCGGGCTACTTCCAGCTGGGCAATCACCGCTTCCGCGACTCCTCGCCCGAGGGCCATGGCAGCGTCAACCTGCACAAGTCGATCGTCGTCTCGAGCGATACCTACTATTACCGCGCCGCCTTCGAGATGGGCGTCGATGCGATCCACGACTACATGGCACCGTGGGGCTTCGGCCGGCTCACGGGCATCGACCTCCTCCACGAGGCGGCCGGGGTGCTGCCGTCGTCCGACTGGAAGCTGCGCCGCTTCAACCGTCGGTGGCTGCCCGGCGAGACCCCGTCGATAGGCATCGGCCAGGGAGCCAACGCGTTCACGATGCTGCAACTCGCGCACGCGACCGCCGCCCTCGCCAATGGCGGCGTGGCGATGCGCCCGCGGCTGGTTCGTGCGATCGAGGATCCGGTCACCCGCGAACGACGACCCACCGAGGCCGGCCCGCCCCGCGCCATCCCGGTCAAGCCTGAGCACCTGGCGCTGGTGCGCGCCGCGATGATCGACGTCAATCGCTTCGGCACCAGCCGCGGCGTCTTCGCCGGCGCCGAATACGTGGCCGCCGGCAAGACCGGTACCGCGCAGGTGATCGGCATTCGCCAGAACGAGCGCTACGACGCGCGCCGCATCGCCGAGCGGCACCGTGACCACTCGCTGTTCGTCGCCTTCGCGCCAGCCGACGCGCCGCGCCTGGCGCTGGCCGTCATCGTCGAGAACGGCGGCTTCGGGGCGCAGGCCGCCGCCCCGATCGCGCGCCGCGTGTTCGACTGGTACCTGCTCGGCCGGCTGCCTGGCGAGCCGGGCGCCGCGCCACGGCGCCCGTCAACCTCACCCAACGAGGACGAGATGCGCGACGTGCCGGTGAGCACCGAGCCCGAGCCGGTCACGCCGGCGGATGCGCCGGCGCGGGGGACCGCGCCGTGATCGCGCTCGAGCGCCTGTGGGCGGTGGCCCGACCGCGGGTCGTGGTGTTCGACCCGGTGCTGTCGGCCGCGCTCGCCGCGCTCGTTGCGCTCAGCCTGATCACCATGCATTCGGCGGCATACGACTTCGACGGCCGTTTCACCACCCACCTGCGCAATCTGGTGGTCGCCTTCGGGGTGCTGTGGGTCGCCGCCAACCTCACGCCTGCGACCATGATGCGCGCCGCGCTGCCGCTTTACCTGGGCGGGCTGGTGCTGCTGGTCGCGGTGGCGCTCGTCGGCGACGTCTCCAAGGGCGCGCGCCGGTGGCTCGACCTCGGACTGACCCGCATCCAGCCCTCCGAGCTGCTCAAGATCGCGGTGCCCCTGATGCTCGCCTG
>Ga0315904_10008929_pt1 | contig 13184 bp, 11 predicted proteins | sample LakEriMetagenome_6_FD_203529 | JGI IMG/M metagenome (GOLD analysis project Ga0315904, IMG submission 203529) | Freshwater fungal communities from buoy surface, Lake Erie, Ohio, United States - Buoy 12 MA120 | ecosystem: Environmental > Aquatic > Freshwater > Lake | place: USA: Lake Erie, Ohio... | reverse complement strand
GGAATCATGATGCACCTGATCTTCGACATGAACCAGCCGTTCCGCGGCGACGTCTGCATCACGGCGGAGCCTTTCGAGACGCTCTACGAGCGGATGGAGGACCAATGAGCGGCCACCAGACGACCGTGGTCTCGCGACGGAACGCCCTGCGGTCTGGCATCGCTGCCACGCTGGCCGCCGCCCGCGGCATGGCGCCGGCCTTGTTCGCCGGCTGCTCGCTCGGCATCTCCCCGAAGGCGAAGACGGTCAGCGTCGGCATGCTCCACTCGCAGACCGGCCCGCTCGCCATCAGCGCCACATCCCTCCGCGACATCGAACTCCACGCGTTTGAGCAGATTAATGCGGCCGGCGGCATCCTCGGCCGGCAGGTGGTGGCCAGGGCCCCCGACACACGCTCGCGGGCCTCGCTGTTCCCGAAGCGGGCCAGCCAGCTGCTCGACGATGGAGCCGTCGCGGTGTTCGGCTGCTGGACGAGCTCCAGCCGCAAGGCAGTGCTGCCCCTCTTCGAGGCGGCGCAGAAGCTGCTCTTCTACTCGGTGCAGTACGAGGGCAACGAGTCGTCCCGCTGCGTGGTCTATGGGGGCATGGTGCCCAACCAGCAGATCATGCCGGCCCTCGACTGGCTGGCCTCGGCGGCGGGGGGCCTGCGGAAGAAGGTGTTCCTCGTCGGCTCCGACTACGTCTTCCCGCGGACGGCCAACTACGTCGCCAAGAAGTACCTCAAGGCCCGGGGCAAGGAACTCCAATCTGTCGGAGAGGAATACGTGCCCCTCGGCGATCGCGACTTCTCGGGCGTGGTTCGCAAGATCCTCGACTCCGGCGCCGACAGCGTGCTGAGCACCGTCAATGGCGACTCGAACATCGGCCTGTTCGCGGCACTTGCCGAGGCGAAGGTCGATCCCACGAAGATCCCGGTGGTGTCGACGAGCATCGCCGAGGACGAACTCCGCAGCCTTCTGCCCGAGCAGGTGAAGGGTCACTACGCCGCCTCGTGCTACTTCCAGAGCCTCGACACGCCCGCCAATCGGATGTGGATCGACGGCTTCCGCAAGGAGTTTGGCTACGACCGCGTGACCGGCGATCCGATGGAGCCCGACTGGTGCCTCGTGCATCTCTGGAAGAAGGCGGTCGAGAAGGCGGGTTCGTTCGAGACCGCCGCGGTCCGGCAGGCCTTCCGCGACGGCCTGGAGTTTGCTGGTCCGGGCGGCCCTGTCCGCCTCGATCCCAAGACGCAACACACCTCGAAGTTCTTCCGGCTGGGCCGGATCCGCGACGACCGGCAGTTCGACATCGTCCACGCCTCGCCCGAGCCGATCGTCGCCGATCCCTATCCGGCGGTCGCGTTTCCGGGCTGGAGCGTCGATTGGACGAAGGGTGGCATCACCCGCGGCGCGGAGGTCGACATCAATGGCGACGTTTGAGATCCAGGAAACCGAGGGGATGCGGTGGGTGAAGGTCGCCCTCGACGACGACGACGTCCGCGCCGAGCGGGGCGCACTCAACCACTACATGGGCTCGATCGCGATGGACGTTCCCCTCCCGTCGCTCAAGGCCTGGTGGGTGTCGCTGTTCTCCGACGAGTCGCTCATCCGGCCGCGGTACTACGGGACCGGCAACGTCTATCTCGATTCCTCGCTCGGTGGCTTCCACGTCATGCAGGTGAAGCCGGGCGAGCGGTGGATCCTCGACACGAAGTGCTTCTGGGCGAGCGACGGCGAAGTGAAGCTCTCGGTCCATCGCGAGGCGTTCTGGACGGCCTATTGGGCCGACCAAGGAATCTTCTGGTACAAGACCGCGCTCAAGGGGGACGGGCAGGCGGTGCTCTCGGTTCCCGGCCCCGTCGAGGAGGTCTCTCTCGACGACGATCAGTTGGTCGTCGACGGCTCCCAGGTGGTCGCCCACACAGCCGGCATCCAGCTTTCGATGCGGCGGCCGTCGCGGTCGTGGATCAGCTACTGGATGTCGGGCCAGAAGCTCGCCTACTGTTACCGCGGCACCGGCCGGCTGCTCCTCTGCACCACGCCCTACTGGCGGGCCCGGATGAAGGCCGAGGCGACCGCGCCCGCAGCGGTGTGACGCGCATTCGCCATGAACCGTCCTCGACAGCTCGTCCAAGCCCAACGCCGTGAGGCGTGGGGCGAACTGCCGCCAGACGCCATGTCCAGCGTGATGCGCCCGCGGCCTCACGGCCGGTCGGCTTTCACTCGCCAAGCACTCGAGCGCGGATCATCGGCAATCCGTGTGACGCCATGCCCCTGATCGGCGGCACCGTGGTCTGGCTGCTCATCGCCCACGCGGCCGCAGCCTGCCCGTTCTGCGGACCGGTGGGGCGATCGCTCGCGGATCGCCGCGACACGGCCGACGCGGTGCTCGTCGGCGACGCAACGGGAGATGCAAGCCGCGGTGCCGACGGCCTGCTCGTGCAGCCCCTGGCGCCGCTCACCGTTCTTCGCGGCGCGGCGGACGTTCCGGCCGGCGTGGTCGAGTGCCGCGTCTCCGAGCCGGTCACGGGCACGGGGATTCTCTTCGGCAGCCGCGACCCCGCCGGGCCGCGGTGGGAGGCGATCGCCGCAGATGAGGCCTTGATCGCCCACGTCGCCGCGGCACCCGCCGTCGAGGAGCCGGCTGCGCGGCGGCTTCGCTGGTTCGCCGGCCGGCTCGAACACGCCAACCCGGCGATCGCGGCCGATGCCTTCACCGAGTTTGGCCTGGCGCCGTTCGAAGCCGTCCGCGAGGTGGCTGACGCGTTCGACCCAAACCAGCTGCAAACCTGGCTAGCCGATCCCCGCGTCGATCGCCGGCGGCGTGGCTTCTATGCGGTCGCGCTGGGCATGGCGACCGCGGCGACCAGCCAACCAACAGATCGCAGCGGGGGCATCGCGGCGCTGCACGCGGCCGTCGAGGAAGCCGGCGATGACCTGCGGGCCGGCTACGACGGCATCCTCGCGGGCGTACTCGTCGCCGAGGCCGAGGCGGGGCTTGATTACCTGCAAGGGCAGGGCCTGGTTGCCAACAACACGCGGCCCGGCGACGCCAAGCACTCGCTGGCCGCCCTCCGATTCGCCTGGGAATGCCTCGCCGACTCGATTCCCCGCGACCGCGTCGCGGAGGCGACGGCGGGGCTGCTCGACAATCCGGCTGTGGCGGCCGATGCGGCCGTCGATCTGGCGCGCTATGAGCGGTGGAGCGAGGTGGACCGGGTCGCTGCACTCTGGCAGTCGCTCGGCCGCGACGACCCGCTCGTCCGCCGGGCGGTGGCCGGCTACCTCGAGGCCTGTCCGCTGCCAGTGGCGGCGAGCCACCGCGAGGGGCTCGCGGCGTCGGATCCAGAGGCCTGGGCCGCCGCCCGCGCGGCCGCAGCTGGCCCCGCCCGCTGACCGATCACGGCGGCGCGGCCCGGGTGGCGACCCGGGTTGCGGCGTGGGCGTTTTCGGGGATATTTGCGGCGTCAGTTGGCCTTCCCACCCGCCGCGAGCCCCACGCGATGAAGATCCACGAGTTCCAGGCCAAGGACCTCCTCCGCGCAGCCGGCGTACCCGTGCTCGCCGGCAAGGTCGCCCGCACCCCCGACGAGGCCGCGGCGGCGTTCACCGCGCTCGGCACGCCCGTCTGCGCCGTCAAGGCGCAGATCCACGCCGGCGGCCGCGGCAAGGGCAAGGTGAAGGGCTCGGAGCAGCGAGGTGTGGAGCTCGCGAAGAGCGCCGACGACGCCAAGCGGATCGCCGCCGGGCTCCTCGGCAATACGCTCGTCACGATCCAGACCGGCCCCGAGGGGCAGGTGGTGAGGCAGGTATTCGTGGAGAGCGGCTGTGCGATCGACCGCGAGCTCTACTGCGCCGTCCTCGTCGATCGCCGCGTCGAGTCGCCCGTGCTCATCGCCAGCACGGCCGGCGGCATGGACATCGAAGAGGTGGCTGCCAAGACACCGGAACTGATCCTCGCGGAGCCCTTCGACGCCGACCGCGGTCTGGGCGCCTACCAGGCCCGCGTGCTCGCCTCCAAGCTCGGCCTGCCCACCGCCAGCTGGCGGTACGCCGAGGCCTTCTTTCGCAAGCTCTGCCAGGCCTTCGTCGATCTCGACGCATCGCTCGTCGAGATCAATCCGCTCGTCCTCACGAAGGACGGCACCCTCGTCGCCCTCGATGCGAAGATGACGTTCGACGACAACGCCCTTTTCCGTCACAAGGACGTCGCGGCCCTTCGCGACGAGGCCGAAGAGGAGCCGGCCGAGACGCGGGCCGCCGCCGCGGGCCTCTCCTACGTGAAGCTCAACGGCACGATCGGCTGCCTCGTCAACGGCGCCGGCCTGGCGATGAGCACGATGGACCTCGTGAAGTATCACGGCGGTGAGCCGGCCAACTTCCTCGACGTGGGCGGCGGCGCCGACGTCAAGCAGGTGACCGAAGCCTTCCGGATCATCCTCTCCGACCCGCACGTCAAGGCGATCCTCGTCAACATCTTCGGCGGCATCATGCGGTGCACCACGATCGCCACCGCCCTCGTGGAGGCCTCGAAGACGATCGGCTTCACCGTGCCGCTCGTCGTCCGCCTCGAGGGCACCGAAGTCGAGGAGGGCAAGAAGATCCTCGCCTCGAGTGGCGCGAAGATCATCACCGCCGACGGCCTCACCGACGCCGCCAAGAAGGTCGTGGCCGCGGCCAAGGCCTGAACTGCACATCCCACCCTGCACCCGGACACACCACTCCCATGAGCATCCTCGTCAATCGCGACACGCGGGTCATCTGCCAGGGCATCACCGGCAAGGTCGGCGAGTTTCATACCCGTGGCTGCCTCGACTACGGCACGCGGATGGTGGGCGGCGTGACGCCGGGCAAGGGGGGCGAGGAGGTCGCCGGCCTGCCCGTGTTCAACACGGTGGCCGAGGCCCGCGACGCGACGGGCGCCAACGCCACGATGATCTTCGTACCCCCGGCCTTCGCCGCCGACGCGATTCTCGAGGCGGTCGACGCCGGGATCGAACTGGTGATTGCGATCACCGAGGGGATCCCGGTGATCGACATGGCCCGGGTGATGCCGGTCGTGAAGGCCTCGAAGAGCCGGCTCATCGGCCCCAACTGCCCGGGCGTGATCACGCCGGGCCAGTGCAAGATCGGGATCATGCCCGGCTACATCCACACCCCCGGCCACGTGGGCGTGATGAGCCGCTCCGGCACGCTCACCTACGAGGCGGTCTGGCAGCTCACGCAACTCGGCCACGGCCAGAGCACCTGCGTGGGCCTCGGCGGCGATCCGCTCGTCGGCTCCTCGTTCATCGACATCCTCGCCCTCTTCCAGGCCGACCCCGACACCCACTCGATCCTGATGATGGGCGAGATCGGCGGCAGCGCGGAGGAAGAGGCGGCCGAGTACGTGAAGCACCATGTCACGAAGCCGGTGGCGGCGTTCATCGCCGGCCGGACAGCCCCGCCGGGCAAGCGGATGGGCCACGCCGGCGCCATCATCTCCGGGGGCAAGGGCACGGCCGAAGCCAAGCTGGCCGCCCTCCGGGACGCCGGCATCGAGGTCGCCGAGAGCCCCGCCGACATGGGGTCGGCGATGGTGCGGGCGATCGAAAAGCGGCGTTCCTGAAGCCTGAAACGCCCCAAACCGAACCGCGGCGGCCCCGGCAGCGTACGGTCTTTGTCCGGACCCGTTTCCGGGCGATAATTCAGTCGGGCTGGCACGAGCACGCGGTGGACCCATGAAGCGGAAGCAGACGTTCGGCCGGATCGAGCCGCTTGAAGCGCGTCAGGTGATGCACGTCGAGGTGCTGGCGCCGCTCGCCGACATGACCGCGGCCCGCGACGCCTCGCCGGCGACGATCTCCCTGGCGGGCCGCTTCGACGACCACCACGTCACCGGCACGGTGGTGCGGTTCGATGTGAACGCCCCCGCACCGAACGACAAGATTTACGTGGAGCTCTTCGACCAGGAGGGCCCCAATCGCCTGCGGACCACCCCGGCCACGGTCGCCAACTTCCTCTCCTACGTGGACGGCGGCCACTACCAAAACACGTTCATCCACCGCTCGGTGCCGGCCTTCGTGGTGCAGGGGGGCGGATTCAACGTCAGCGGCAGCCCGATCAACATCGGCAACGTCACCCAGTTCGCCGCCGTGGTCAACGAGCCCAAGCCGACCACGACCACTGCTCCCAACAACATCCGCGGCACGATCGCGATGGCGAAGCTCGGCAGCGATGCCAACAGCGCCACCAACCAGTGGTTTTTCAACCTTGCCGACAACTCGGCAAACCTCGACAACCAAAATGGCGGCTTCACCGTCTTCGGCCGCGTGCTCGGCAGCGGCATGACCGCCGTCGACGAGATGGCCAAGGTGCCGCGGTTCGGCTACGCCTCGCCGTTCGACAGCGTGCCGCTCAGAAACGTGCCCGGTGCCAACCCGAGCACCGACCCCGCTTTCACCAACGCCGCGGTTGACACCGCTTCGCTCACGGCTGACCAGTTCGTGAGGTTCCCGCAGATCGTCAGAGTCGGCGAACTCGTCTACACGGTCTCGACCACGTCGCCGTCGCTCGTCACTCCGGCGATCCAGCCTGATGGCACCCTGAAACTCACCTACGCCCCGGGAGCGGCCGGCTCCGGGTCGGTGACCGTCCGGGCCACGAGCGTCTACGACGCCACGCAGTTCGCGGACGACACGTTCGAGGTGTCAGTGGCGGCGCCCGCAGGTCCCGCACCCAACGCCATCATCGGGCTCTCCGGTTCTGAGCTGATCATCAGCCGCGCGACCGGGGGCACGTTCACCACCCAAGCCCCTGTGCAACTGGCCGCCGGCGTGCCCTGGGTGAACGCGGTGGCCGGCGACTTCGACGGCGACGGGCTCACCGACACCGCCACGCAGACCGCCGCGGGAGAATGGTGGATCACGCGAACGACCGCGACCGGCACGGCTGCCCCGGCTCTCTGGGTATCGATGCCCGTCTTTCAAACTCCCACCGTGGGCGACTTCAACGCCGACGGCAAGGACGACATCGCCGTCCGCAACGACACGAACGGCTTCTGGCGGGTGTTCACCAGCACCGGTTCGGCGTTCACCTCTGCTCGTTTCGGCCGCTGGAACCCGGCCGTGACGTGGACCAACGTGCTGGCGGGCGACTTCAGCGGTGACGGAAAGGACGACATCGTCGGCCTGCGAAGCGACGGCATCTGGGTCGTCGGCGTGAGCACCGGCACGACCTTCGCTTCGGCGTTCTGGACGACGATGCCCATCGCGCAGTTCGGCACCATCGGCGACTTCAACGCCGACGGCAAGGCCGACGTTGCCGTCCGCAACTCGGGCAACGGCTCGTGGCGGGTGCTCCTGAGCACGGGCTCGGCCTTCACCCCGGTGAAGTTCGGCACCTGGGCCACCGACACGACCTGGGACAACGTCCGCGCCGGCGACTTCAACGGTGACGGCAGGAGCGACCTCGTTGGTCAGCGGACGAGCGACGGCACCTGGCACGTTTCGCTCTCCACCGGCTCTGCCTTCAACACTGCGCTCTGGGGCTACCTCTCGACGGGCCAGTTCGCCACTGTGGGCGACTTCAACGGCGATGGCAAGTCCGACGTGGCGGTCCGCAACCTGGCCAATGGCGCGTGGCGGCTGCTGGCGAGCACAGGATCGGCGTTTGCATCGACCAAGGTCGGCGAGTGGCCGACGGCAAAGGCCTGGAACAAGGCCTTCGCCGCTCGGGCGTGAAGACTGATCCCCCGCACGGCCCCGAAACCAAACAACGAAGCCCCCGCCGGACGTCTCCAGCGGGGGCTTGTTGCTTGATCAACTGAGGAACGTATCACCGACGCGTCAAGCCTTCTTAGCCCGGCGACGGGCGGCTGCCCCGGCTCCGAGCACGCCAGCCACCATGGCCAGGGCGTAGGTCGGGGGCTCAGGCACCGCCACCGCGTTGATGCCAACGCTCAGCGAGGGAATCGCGGTGGTCCACGAGCCGCCTAGGTCGTTCCGATCCTTCGTGCCGAGGTAGGTGACGTTCGAGGCATTCTGCTGCGTCGGCTGTGTGAAGGCGTCATTCGTGTACCACTCATACGCCTCCTGCGAAGCTGCGTTGGCATTTGAGAGCACGACCCAGTAACTGGTGTTCTCGAGGGCCGTAAAGGAACCTGTGAACGTGTAGATTCCCTTTGAGCTGACGGCCGTTGTGCCGGTGAAGGTCGCCAGCAGGGTGCCGGGCACCGGGCCGTTGATCGAGGCAAAGTCGCTGTAAATTCCTACCACGGGGCTGGGGTTGCCTGAGGAACCCAGGCCGACCTGGATTTCCTTGATGTCCCATGCGGACGAGCCCAACTGATTGCCCACGCTGAAACCCTGAGACTGGAACTGGTTTGGCTGGGCCACGCTCAGGTATCCCACGGAGTTGCTCGTGGTGGTGGCGTTCACCGTTCCGAGGTTGCCATAGATGTTGATCGGCGACGAAGGAGCGGCCTCGGCGGTGGCGACCGCCAGCACGACGGCGGCGATGGCGAGGCAGACGGTGGTGGCGAGCGAGCGGAACATAGAGAGTTTCCTGTCTTGACTGGGTGACTTGCGTGCGAGTGACTTCGCGTTGCCTAACTCACTAAGCGAACGCCGTGCCAAATCCCTGGCCACCCCAAAAAAAAGGCCCTCTTCCCGCAAATCACGCCGAAAAATCCACCCAAATCCCGCCAAGCCGCCCCGTTCCGGGCCACGGCAGGCTTCGTTTCGCAGTTCCTGCGAATCCGGTTTCGCAAAAACTGCGAAATGCCTCACCACGGTAGTGAGCCGTCCAGGCCCGTCTACACTGCCTCTACCATGCGAATCAGCCTTTTCATCCCCTGCTTCGTCGACCAAATGACCCCCCGGGCCGGCCTGGCCGTGGCCCAGGTACTGGAGCGGCTCGGCCACTCCTGCGAGTTTCGCCCCGCCCAGACCTGCTGCGGCCAGCCGAGCTTCAATGCCGGCTACTGGGACGAGGCCCGCGCCGTGGCGATCCGCGCCGTGGAGGTGTTTCAGGGTGCCGAGGCCGTCGTCGGCCCCAGCGGCTCCTGCGTGGCCATGATGAGGGTCTTTTATCCTCAGTTGCTCACCGGCACGCCGCACGAAACCGCCGCCCTCGACCTCGCCTCGCGGACGTTCGAGTTTGGGGAGTTCCTCGTCGAGAAGCTTGGCGTGACCGACGTCGGCGCCCGCTTCCCGCACAAGGTCACCTACCACGACGGCTGCCACGGGCTCCGCGAACTGCGGATCAAGGAGGCGCCCCGGAAACTATTGCAGGCGGTCAAGGATCTGGAACTCGTCGAGTGCGACGAGCCGGAGAGCTGCTGCGGCTTCGGCGGCCTCTTCAGCGTGAAGTATCCGATGATCTCGACCGCCATGGCCGAAGTGAAGGGCGGATCGCTGGCCCGCACCGAGTGCGACTACATCGTGTCGAGCGACCCTTCCTGCCAGCTCCAGCTCGACGGCTGGCTGTCGCGGAACGGCAAGCAGCCGCGGACGATCCACCTCGCCGAAGTGCTCGCGGGGGCCGACGCATGACTCTCAGCTCACCCACCGCCGATCCGCATCCGGTTCACGAGGCCGAGAACCCTCACCTCGCCAAGAAGAAGTTCCTTCACGACGCGGCGGAGCACGTCCGCGACACCGGTCACCGGGCCTTCGTCCGCAAGGCGCTCGGCGGCTACTACACCAGCCGCGACACCCAGAAGGCCCGCTACCGCGACTGGGAGCAGGCCCGTGACGCCGCCAGCCTCGCCAAGTGGTCGGCCGTCAACAGGCTCGACGAACTCCTGCCGCAGTTCGTGGCCAACTTCGAGGCCAACGGCGGGAAGGTGCACTGGGCGCGAACCGCCGAGGAAGCCCGCGACATCATCCTCGGCCTGCTCCGGGCCGCGAAGGCGAAGGCCGTCATCAAGAGCAAGTGCATGACGAGCGAGGAGATTCACCTCAACGCCGCCATGGAGCAGGACGGCTACGGCGTGGTGGAGAGCGACCTCGGCGAGTTCATCCAGCAGCTCCGCGGCGAGCCGCCGTACCACTTCGTCTTTCCCTGCATGCACGTCCGCCGCGACGAGATCAGCGACCTCTTCGGCAAGCACCTCGGCACGCCGCCGACCGACAGCCCCGAGGAGCTGACGATGATCGCCCGCCGGCACATGCGGCGGCTCTACGTCGATGCCGACGTGGGGATCACCGGCGCCAACTTCCTCGTTGCCGAGACAGGCCAGATCTCGATCACGGAAAACGAGGGCAACGCCCGGCTGACTGTCGCTCTGCCCCGCATGCACATCGCGATCTCGGGCATCGAGAAGGTGGTGGCGAACCTCGACGACCTCGCCGTGCTCCTGCCGATGCTCGCCACGGCCGGGGCCGGTCAGCCGATGACCTGCTACAACACGCTCTATGCGGGGCCGCGGAAGCCGGGCGAGTGCGACGGCCCCGAGGAGATGCACCTCGTCCTCCTCGACAACCAGCGGACGGCGATCCTCGCCGACCCGGAGCAGCGGGATAGCCTCCACTGCATTCGCTGCGGTGCGTGCCTCAACGTCTGCCCGATCTTCAAGAACGTCGGCGGCTTCACCTACGGGACGACGTATCAGGGTCCGATCGGCTCGGTGATCACGCCGCACCTCCGGGGACTGGCCGACTGGAACCATCTCTCGGGGGCAAGTTCGCTCTGTGGGGCCTGCACCGACGCCTGCCCGGTGCGGATCGACATCCACCACCACCTGCTCCACAACCGCCGCAACGCGGCGAAGACCGCCCCCAACCGCTGGGAGAAGCTTGGCCACCGGCTGTTCGTGATGGTGGCAAGCCGTCCGTGGCTCTTCGCAGCTGGCGGCGCCGCCTTCCGTCACACGCTCTGGCTCACCAAAAAACTCCGGCCGCCACTGCTCCGCGACTGGCTCGCCACCCGCGACCTGCCCGCCGCACCGCCGGCGAGCTTCCGCAGCCAGTGGAGGGCTAGGTCGTGAGCGTAAACACGAGCACCTCGTCGTCGGCCCGCGACACGATCCTCGGCAGGATCCGCGAGGCGCTCCGCGTGCCCGCCCCACTTCCGCACATGAAGTCGCACGCGACGGAGGAGTCGGCCACGGCCGGCCCGGGAGGGCTCACGATCCTGCCGGCCGACGTCGCCCGCCCCTGGCTCCCCGACGGCGGCGACACCCCGGAGGAGCAACTGGCGCTGCTCACTGAAAACCTCGGCAAACTGCGGGCGGAGGTGCATCGCGTGGCTGATACCGCTGCGGCCGCGACCCTCCTGGCAGGGATCGCCCGCGACCGTGGCTGGCGGAAAGTCGCCTGGCACGGCCATCCGCGCGTCGAACCACTCGCCGCGGCCATCGGCTGCGAGGCGCACCGCGTTGACGGCACCGCGTTCGACAAAAACGCCCTCGAGGCCTGCGACGCCGGGATCACCGCCTGCGATGCGGCGGTCGCCCAGACCGGCTCGATCCTGGTGTCGAGCGCCACCTGCGGCGGCCGGGCGCTTTCCATCCTGCCGCACGTGCACGTGGTGGTCGTGTCGCTCGACCAGATCGTGTCCACGCTCGGCGACGCCCTCGACCTGGTGCGAAGCGGCTACGCCGGCCGGCTGCCGAGCATGCTCTCGTTCATCACGGGGCCGAGCCGGACGGGCGACATCGAGCGGATCCTGGTGCTCGGCGCCCACGGACCGAAGGAACTCATCGTGATCCTCGTCGGCTGACCGTGAACGGCTGACGACAGACGGCGACCACGTGTCTGCTCGACGACGTCCGGTGTTTTCGCCGGTAGCGAAGGTCGCCGGCCGATGGCGCGATCACCGTCGTAGCATCGTGCAGATGGCGGCGGCCGGTTCGCCGGTCGCCAATCCGGTTTGCATGGTCAGGCGGATGACGAGCCTGGGCCTCCCCCGCAGGGCGGCCTCGGCCAACGGGAGTGAGGGTCCCATGTCGGCGACTGTGGCACGTACGGAGTCGGGCTGGCCGGAGGCGACGGCCGGACGATTCACCGTGCGCGTGACCCACACGCTCCCGTTCCCCGCCGCCGCGGCCATGGCCCGGACGTCTGCGACGACTGCGCCACCCGGTTTTCACAGGGTGGACTGTCGGCCTGCCGCATGGGCGACGAGCCCGCGAGCGGTGGCCCACGGTCTGCAGTCGCCGCGGCCGCCGTCGCCTCAACCCACTGCTGCGGCTCGCACTTCGGTGCGATCCCATGCATGCCGACGGGCGGATCACCCGCCGACTGCATGCCGCCACGCAGCGTGGCCGATGCAGGCGACGGCGTTCCATACACGGCCGGCGGGCTTGAACACGAACCGCCGCGTGGGGGACGCCCGCGGCCTCACGGCCGGTCGGCTTGAACGCGAACTCCTGCGTGGGGGACGCCCGCGGCCTCACGGCCGGTCGGCTTGAACAACTGCCGTACAAGCCCAACGCCGTAAGGCGTGGGGCGCGGCCAGGACAGAGCCGCGATCCTTCCCAACGCCGTAAGGCGTGGGGCGAACCGCCAACAGAGCCGCGTCCAACGTGATTCGCCCGCGGCCTTACGGCCGGTCGGCTTGAACAACTGCCGTACAAGCCCAACGCCGTAAGGCGTGGGGTGCGGCCAGGACAGAGCCGCGTCCAACGCGATTCGCCCGCGGCCTTACGGCCGGTCGGCTTTCATGGCACGGGGATCGATGCAACGCGGAAAGTCACACAGGTTGAAAACCTGTGCTACAGGAGCAGCGAGGGGCTGCCCGTGCCCTCGAGCGGGCTGTGGGAGCAAGCGGAGCCAGGATGGCGAAGCGCAGCGGACACGCAGTGAGCCGAGGCCGGGAGGGCCGAGGCGAACGTCCAGCGAGAGGGCACGGGCAGCCCCTCGCGGCGCGCCAGCAACAGCCCGCGACAAGCCGAGAGTCGCTGCCGTATGCTCTCGCCCATGAGCACCTGCCGCTGCCCGATCTGCTCGGGCGAAACCCACGAGATTCGCGCCAAGCTCGTCTGCCGCCAGTGCGGCGCGATCCTCGAGACGTGCTGTGAGGGCGGCCCGATGGGGGCACCGACCGATGACGCGGCCGCGCCATCGTCACGATCGGAGCGACCGGAAAACCCACGCGACGAGTGAGTTTTCGGGTCGGGAAAGATCGATCTGGTGAGGGAAGTTTGCCGGCAGCGCAAACCGGGCCGGTCGCGGTGTCCCTGCGTAGCGGGACGCCCTGACGGCTCGGCATGCCGGCGGC
>Ga0315904_10008928_pt1 | contig 13184 bp, 14 predicted proteins | sample LakEriMetagenome_6_FD_203529 | JGI IMG/M metagenome (GOLD analysis project Ga0315904, IMG submission 203529) | Freshwater fungal communities from buoy surface, Lake Erie, Ohio, United States - Buoy 12 MA120 | ecosystem: Environmental > Aquatic > Freshwater > Lake | place: USA: Lake Erie, Ohio... | reverse complement strand
ACGGGGCAAGGCTGGTTGCTCGAGGTGTTGGCTCAGCTCCTACGGGTATCAACCCTATATCCTTACTTGTATGCGATGACCCGATAAAGGATAGGATGCAAGCCGAGAGCGAGACGGAAAGAAATAATATCTGGGACTGGTGGACTGGTTCGGTAGTTCAAAGATTCTTCCCTCGAACGAAGGCGTTTGTCATTGCCACCCGTTGGCATCATGATGACTTGATTGGACGGCTCAAGGCTCAAGGCGATGATAGCTGGACGTTCATCAACCTTCCCGCCATTGCAGAGGAGGGCGACCCGCTCGGAAGGGCTGAGGGTGAGGCGTTGTGGCCGGAGGTCAAACCGTTAAACTTCCTTGAGGCCGTCAGAAGGCAGATGGGCGAGTACAACTTCCAAGCCCTATTTCAAGGTAACCCAAGCCTTCGAGACGGTGCGATATTCAAGGTAGACAAGGCGAGCTTCATAGATGAGCGGGAGTTGCCTCCGATGGTGGAGCGGGTGCGGAAGTGGGACGTGGCAGCGAGCTCTGGAAAGGGAGACTATACGGCGGGGGTACTGGTAGGCAAGGATGCCAACGGGCGGTATTATGTCCTCGACGTTCAACGCTTCCAAGAGGGAACCGATGCGAGAAACCAGAGGATGTTAGCGACCGCAAGGCAAGACGGTACGGCGGTGAGGGTGGTGGTTCCCGAAGATCCCGGCTCGGCGGGTAAAGACCAAGCACTTGCATATCTTCGCCTCTTGAGTGGGTTTAACGCCAAGGCGGTAAGGGAGACGGGGAGCAAGGAGACGAGAGCGGACGGTATTGCATCACAATTCAACGGTGGTAACGTCTCTCTTATTAGGGCTAACTGGAACTCAACCTTCCTTGAAGAGCTTAGGCAATTCCCCACGGGCAAGCATGATGACCAAGTGGACGCTTTGGCGGGAGCCTTTAATGAATTGGTGAGCAGTAACAATGTTTGGAATTGGTAACGCATGAGATTATTTGGACTTGAAATTAGAGCAGTCGGGCGGGAGCCTCGGAACCGAGACCAACAATTTACGGGTATTCCATTCGTAGGTGGAACCTCGACAATGGGCGGCTATCTCCGATACGGGGCAACAGATAGGAATTGGCGAACCGAGGCGGGACAGATTGAAAGCAATTCGACGGTAGCTATCGGTTTAGGCAAGATAGCTCAGAAGGTGGCTCAAGCCAAGTTGACCGTTAAGACAATCAACCCAGACGGTAGCTACTATTACAAACCAGACCCTCGCTTATTCTCCTTCACCGCACCGATGCCGGGACTTGATGAGGCGACAATCCTTAAAGCCATTGCTTGCCCGCTCAAGGTCTACGGAAATGCCTACCTTCTGAAGAGACGTAGCAAGACGGGGTTCTTGATTGGTTTGGCTCCCTTGATGCCTTGGCAAGTCGTACCGAAGAGCGATATACACGTTGACGGTTCTCCCAACAATGGGAACGAGCTTATTACCCGTTATCAAATAACCCCTTACGGTGGCGGTGCGATGTTCTATGCCGCTCCTTCCGAGATTATCCACTTTAGGGATGGGATGGTAGATGTTGCAAACCCAGCCCTTGGAATGTCTCCATTGATGGCCGCATTGAGGCAAGTAGTTACCGATAACGAGGCGAGCAACTACGCCGCTACCTTGATGACAAACATGGGTATTCCCGGTGTGATATTCTCACCGAAAGACCCTAACGCCATGGAACCCACGCAAGAACAAAGAAAATCTATGCGTGATCGTTGGCAAAGCTTCAGCCGTGACCGAAGAGGGCAAGCGATGGACTTGCCGGGAGCCTTCGAGATTACACGGGTTGCAATGTCGCCGACCGACATCAAGGCGATTGAGCAGAAGGTTCATACGATGACCGAGCTTCTCGCTTCGCTTGGGGTTGACCCGATGATTGTTGGTTTACCCTCAGATTCTAAGACATATAACAACATCTCAGAGGCGAGAGAAATCTTCATTGAGGACACCATTTTATCCTTGCTCAGCGTTATCTCAGCGACTCTCGACAAGGCGTTTGCTGATGAGGGGCTAGGGCTGAAGCCAAATGAGTTCTTAGCCTTTGACCCAAGCGTTTACCGTGAGCTGGATGAGGATATTACCGCCAAGTACACAAGGGCAGAACTAGCGTTCAAGGCGGGAGCCTCTACCCGTGGCGAATTCAGAAAGGCACTCGGCTTCCAAGACGACTTGGCAGACCCTCGGACGTGGTTCGACATGAACGCTTTGGCAAGCCCACTCCCAACCACCCGAAGCATTAAGAAGTACGATAAGAGCCAACTAAGACGGCTTGAAGACATTCAACTTGAAAGCTGATGCCGTGTAACCATATCACCGAAAGCACCGCAAGGAAGCTCACCTTTATTCCCAAGGTGGTAGAGTTTCGTGCGATGCCAGCCGCCTTTGATAAGCCCGGTCGGAGTTATCAGAAATGGTATGAAGATATGTTGAACTTCAACTGGAACACCGCCAAGAACGCAAGCAAGCGATTGGTAAACGGTGGAAACGTTGAGGCATGGGCAGACAACTTCTTTGATGCCATTCTCCAAGCGAACGCTAACAGTCATTGGATTGGGCGGGACTTAGTGAGTCTTGACCCGACCAGCTTTGAGGAACTCGACATCCTAGCAGCCAGAGCGATTGCAGACGATGACGCCGAGTACCTCCAAGGGTTTATAGATGACATCCTCGACGGGCGTTACACCGATGAGGCGGGTGACTTGATGCTCGACCAAATTCTCAACCGCCAAAAGTTGTACATGGGCAAGGCGAGGGGCATAAGTGCTCAAGCCTCGGTAGACGCTCTTGATCTCGAAACAGAGATAACTTGGGTGCTGGGTGGTGCTGAGAAACATTGTTCAGATTGTCCACGGCTAGCAAGCATCTCACCCTACTTCAAGGATGACCTATTCACCACGCCGGGAGCTTGCGATACGCCTTGCCTTGGGAACTGTAAATGCCATCTGGAGTTTGAGGTCGGCGGTAAGAAGGTGCAGACAATTAAGCCCGTAGTATTGGAGAATGATTGAGAATGGCAGAGAATATAATGGTTCCACCACTTGGAGTACAGAGAGCGTGTAAGCGTGGTCTGGTGATGTTTGAGGAAGGTAAGGGTGGGGACGGCTTAGAGCCAGCCACCATCAAAGAAGCCCGCTCAATGGCAAGAGGCGAAGAGCAGACCGAGGCAAAGATTCGTAAGGGTAACCGATGGTGGGGAAGAAACGCACGATTCCTTGATGAGCCAGAGGACAGCCCCGCAATGGTTGCCGCCCTTCTTTGGGGAGGCGAGCCGGGTATGAGATGGTTCAAAAGGGCTTATGAATCCGTCATAAAAGAAGAGAAGTCTTTACAAATGAATTTTAATACAAGACAAGAACGCCAATTCGAGCTCCGCATGGAAGGGGCAGAAGCCTCTAACGGTGGATTAAAAGGGATGGCATTAAAGTACGGGGAGTTAGATAGTTACTGCTCGGTGTTCGCTCCCGGCTCCGCTACCGCCGCCCTTCCAGACTTTGTGGCGAACGGTTCCTTCCTTGAATCTCATGATGCCGACGATCTCGCCATTGGCTATATCAAGAGTGCAACCGATAACGGCGTAGGCGTTGAGGTCGAGGTGGAATATCACTCAACCCCAGCCGCTAAGGATGCCCGCACCGTGGCACTTGAGCGATTGGCTGCTGGCAAGAAGGTGGGCTTGAGTATCGGCTTCACTATTGGTGACTACCTTGAGTTTGAGAACGGAGAGGAGATGCTCCGAATGGTTGACACCTTGGGCATGGACAAGAACCTCTTTAATGTCGAGTCCATTCGCAAGTGTAACCGTGAATGCTACTTAATCATGCGACTGGCGAAAGTATATGAGGTAAGCCAAGTCAACTTCCCGGCGGTTCCAGAATCGGAAGCCTCGGAAGTCCGAAACAGTTTGAAGGGTGCTCATGCTGGCAAATCCTTCGCAGACGAACTCTCCTCCGTTCTTGATGCGGTTGAGATTGTCACAACCAGAGCCAACGAGGTACTCGTACTTCGTGAAGCTCAAGACAAGACACTTGGGAAATCAACCCTTGAGCGGTTAGAAGCGATTCGGAGCAATCTGAATGAGCTACTGACCCGAGCAAATGAGCCAACGGTTCAAGAGCTTCAAGCGGTGAAGTTTGCCCAGTTGGAGAAACTACTAAGATGAAATCTAACCAAGAACTCAACCAGATATTGAGCGAAGCGGTAAGTTTTGTTGATGCGACCCGAAGCGAATACGCCGGCAAGAAAGTTATGCCCGCTGACGTGGAAGCCCGCTTTGACAAGGCAGTTGCCGACATGCTCGACGCAAAGAAGGAGCTTGAACTTCGCTCCCAAATCGACAACGCTCGTTCATTCCAAATGGCAGAGGGTAACAACCCGTCCATCATGGGCGGAGTGGCACAAGACAGCAAGCAAGAAGACGCTCTCGTTCGAGCATGGAGAGGTTACCTTCGAGGTGACAATAGCCAACTCGCACAAATCCGAGCGGCTCAACAAGTCAACCCTAATACAGCGGGTGGATTCCTTGTTCCTAATGCGATTGCTCAAGAGATTATCAAGCCGGTCGATAACCCAATCTTCATGCGACAAATCTCTAACGTTCAGCAAATCAATGCGAACGTTGCGATTCCTCGGCAAAATACCCGTCTTACCGCTTACTGGCAAGGCGAGACAGAAACCGCTCTTACCTCTTCGGTGCAAGTGGGTCAACGAGACTTCAAGCCTCACCGAGTAACCGTAAGAACTTCGGCTTCTCGATTGCTCATCGACCAGTCGGTTATCAACGTTGAGCAATGGCTCGGTGGCGAACTTGACTATGCTTCAAGGCTCAAGGAAGAAGATGCGGCGATGCAAGGTAATGGCGTTGGGCAATGGCTTGGCATCTTTACAGCATCCGCTGACGGTATCCCAACTTCACGAGACGTTCCAACCGTTGGAGCGGCGATTGCGGCTGATGACATCATCTCAACCTTGATGAATGTTAAAGCAACCGTTAGAGACCGAGGTAGCTGGGTTGGCTCTCGCCAATTCGTCACCGCCGTTATGAAGCTCAAGGACTCCGCAAACCAGTACATCTTCACAGAAAGTGCTGGCATCGGCAACGTGCTTGCAGTAGGTACTCCAATGTTCCTCAAGGGGCGACCTTTGTACGAATCGGAAAGTGCTCCAACGACTCTCGCTGCTGGAACCTACGCCGCCGTATTCGGTGACTTTAACTTCTACCGCATCTACGACTTCTTGAACCTCTCGGTACAAGTGCTCGACCAAGATCCATACGCCAGCAACGGCGAATACGGTTACGTCATGCACAAGTTCAGCGACGGTGCTCCAGTCCTCGACGAGGCGTTCAGCCGACTCCAAGTGAAACCATGATGGCTACATTTAATGAATTCCAAATCGTTACCGTCTTCCCAGATGCCACCGCCGCAACCACTAAAGGGCTTGCCGCTGGTACAACTGACGTTAACTCTTCGACAATCGACTGCTTGGGTTGCTATGCTCTCAACGTGGTTATCGACCTTGGAGCAATCACCGCTACTGGCGTTGGTACATTCCAACTTCAGCGAAGCGATAACAACTCTTCGTGGGCAAACATCACCGGAGCAGCTTACGCTTGGACAGATGCGGATACCAACAAGACAGTTACCATTGCTCTTGCTGAGTTGACCAATCGGTACATCCGAATTGTTACCGACCGAGGAACCGCCAATACCGTTATCAGCGGTATCAAGGCGTACATCGCTCCACGAGCACTTGCGGTCACTCAAGCGACCGGAGCCAACCAGAACGCCGCTCAACCAGTAGTGGTCGCTGGCTCCTACCTCTAAGAACGAATGGCATATATCACCACCACCGACTTAAATACCTACCTTGTAGCGAAGGGCTTTGTAGATGACGATCTCGAATCATCAGACCTTACACGGCTTCTAAATACAGCTATCGGGGAATGGGAGAAGTTGGTGGGGGTGACGCCATTTCAAGCCGTCTCTTCGTTGAAAGTATTCGATCCAAGAGACATTCAAGCAGACCGGAGGGGTTATATTCTTGACCTCTCCGTTCCCTTGTCAGCCGCTCCAACTCTTGTTAAGTCTGGAGTGGAAACGGGCAACGTTGGGCAGACGATGAACCAGTACGATGACTGGCTTCTCCCCGACTACTCAGCTCCGTACAACCAATTAATCTTCAGAACCAAGCCATCCTTTCGACTTGAAATCACCGCACCTTGGGGTTACATGGCTTCAGCTTCTATCGGTGACCTTGTGAACGATGCTATTTACTGCTTGGCGTCCGCAAGAGTGGTAGAAGAAAATGCGGGAGCACAAGGCAACCAGACAAAGATTAAAACCGGACTTGTTGAGGTTACGGTTGATGACCCCGTACCAGTTCTCAGAAAACGGGCGATGGAAATTGCCAAGATGTTTATTCTCTCATGAGCGTACCACTAAAGCCTCATACCTTCCGCATCTTCCTCCAAGAGGCTCGCATTGTTGCTAACCAAGTTATTCAAGGGTACGACCCCTTGGAGCCGGGGCAATCGGTGCGGGGATGTGCTCAACACCTCTCACCGTCTGCCTCTTATGATGCTTTCGCACGAGAGGTCAATAACGGCTTCGCCTTCTATCTTGACCCTTCCGATATGAATAAAAGCGTGACTCAAGTGGGCGGGACAATCGAATACAATGGCGACCTCTACGCCATTGAGAAAGTGCAGACCAATGAGCAAGGGATTGCCACCGACCATATAGCGGTGTACGCCGTTCAAGTGAGACATTAATGCCGCATTACACTTCCCTCTTTAATGCTATCGCCGCTCATATCAAGACGGCGTGGGACGTTGAAAACACCTCAGCGGGTAGAGCAGCCAAACCAACGCCTCAGCTTCCAAGGGCGGTAGTGACCCTTGAGAGTTGTGATCGTAACCAAGCGGGAAGAAGCGTCGAACAAACATGGACGTTCACGATTGGCGGTGAGTTCGTTTTGCCTCTGACGCCCGACCCTCAACAGTTTATAGCGAATCAAGCCGAGGCACTTATTGACCTTTTAACCCCGTTCTCGGAGAACTCTGGAAGTATCCCCACGGTTCCGGCCGCCTTCGGTGGCGTTGGCTACCAACCCTTTGTAACAACATGGACGCCTATCCCAATGGATGACGCCGACAACTCTTGTGGCGTCTTGATTACCTTTACCGTGAGGTCTACGGTATGGCAGTAAAACGGACGCCAACACAGAGCTACTTTGCGACCATTGACAAGTTCAAGAAGATGAACGCCACGATGGACGAGGGAGCCGCCGAGATTCAGAAGTCCTTAGACCGTGACCTCAACGAATTTACCAGCGGAGCCAGCCCAAGCGGGAAAGCACGTCTGAAGTGGTTACGCAAATTGGGCCACCCTTACGGGCGTGGAATGAGTTCAAGTGCCTCGACACCTACGGGCAGAAAGAGAGGAGCGGGACGCAAGGGGAAAGCCCCGACACTACCCATCGGACAGATAACGGGAGGACTTAGAAGAGCCAAGTTTACCAAGCTCTCGAAGGGCAATCAGAAGTATACAATCACGGCGGGATTCAACAAGGGTGCAAAAGGTGCACTCTTTGCCGTCTTACCTTTTGGAACTAACAAAATGGTTGGGAGAGGTCTTTGGGCTCCAACCGAGAAGGGAGCTTTAGGGAAGCGAGTAAAAGCCTACCGCAAAGCATTCCGAGATACATTTATCACAAAGAATAGACAGCCATGAAATACGCCGCCGGAGACTTAACAGCCTACACCCTCGGAGGGACATCGTACCTTGCCGACTTTACCAACGTCAGCTTTAAGGTTGGCGTCAAGACTGAGGAGGGCAAAGCGGGAGCCGCTCGCCATGCTCAAAGCACCCCAGTTAAGAGAATGTTTGAGGCGAAAACCGAGGTCATGAGAACCGTGACCACGACCCGCCAAACATCCCTTACCGTTACCGTTGCTTCTATTGTCGCAAGCATTACCGCCAAACTTCGCTCTTGCACGATCAACGTGACAACCGCCTCTCAAGAGTGCTCGGCACTTGCGGACGGCTTCGAGACATACCAAGCCACGGGAACCAAGTTTACGGGTTCGGGTGTCCTTCAAATCCTTGACGCTGATACAACCACGTTAATGGAGACGGTAAACAATGCCACTCTCTCAAGCGTTGAGACTACGTTATCTTTAAGCGTTGGTGGCGTGGTGCTCGTGCTTCCAATCACCTTGACCTCGGCTGAGATTGCGACCGAGCGAGATGGGCTTATCTTGGTTAATATTGAGTTCGAGCAAAGAGGAACCCCGACCACCGTGAGCGGCTCAACCCTTCTTACCTCGGTACTCACGGGAACCACGCTGATTGCGTTTGTAGCGACTATACAAACCATCGGAACTTACACGGGCTCTACGCTGATTGACTCGGCAACCTTCACGGTTCCAGAGCAAGGAATCATCACTGAGCAGTACAACTTCAAAGGACTTGGTACTCTCGTTAAGTCGTAAGGTAACCTTACAATAATTGTTAGGAGAACGAACAATGGCAAAAGAAGAAAAGGTACAAGAACTCGGTGGAGGCTTTAAGCCCGTGAATTGCGAACCAGAAGTGAAGGAAGAAGTGAAGCCCGCCAAGGATGAGGCGAAAGAACAAGCATGATGAAGCCCAAGTCACCCGATGACTTGGTGTCTAAATATGCCAAGCCACTTGAGGAAGAGACGTTTAACATCTATCTTCCAGACGGGGAAGCGATCGTATGCAAAGTGCCAGACCGCTTAGGGTTCATTGAGGACTTCAAGGCAGAGATGGGTAAGTTCTGGAAGCTCGTTAGTTCTGAGCGAGTTCCCGATGCTTGGAAGGCGTTCTTGCCGATTACATGGGAAGAGGCAGTCGGTGTGGTTGGTCTCTATTACAACAGTTGCGAGCCTACAAAGTTTAACCAGTACCAAGCCTTGCAGATGACCAAGGCGGGCGGTGGTTACATCCTCAACTCTCTCATTAATCAGATTGAGACGCATCACCAATCCATCGGCTATAACCAATTCGTCTCTAAGGTAGAAGAAGAAAAAAAAGACTTGAGTCCAATGACGTCCGAAGATGGCAGCTTAGAATTGCCGCCAGAGTCTACGGAAAGCATTGCGACGAACTAAGTAAGACAGAAAGCGAACATCTAGCGGAGTTGGTGGCAAGTGCTCTTCTCGACATGGAAGAGGCAGAACCAGCGGTAGCAATGTTGATGCAAGCGATGGCTTTTGTAGGATGATAAAATGGCAAGCGTAGTAGTTGAAGAAGTTATCTCGAAATATGTCCTTGATGCGTCCAGATACAAGGCGGGTGCTCAAGATGTTAAAAATGCTTCTGGATCTATCGCTAAAGATAACTCCCAAACATCTTCATCGTTTGGTTCAATGTTCAGCAAAGTAAACGTTGGAGCGGTTGCCTTGAAAGCCGTTCTTGCGGCGGTTGCGGCGGGCGGTGCGATATTAGCCGCTGAAGTGAATTTTCTCGGTGGAGCTATGCTAAAGGCGGCGGCTTTTGAGTCTCTTACATCTTCTCTTGAGGCGGTTGAGGGCGGTGCGGATAAAGCTCGACGGTCTATAACAAGACTCAAGGAAATTGCCAAGGCTCCCGGTCTTGGACTTCAAGAAGCGTCGACTGGCTACCTCAGATTGAGACGTGCGGACATGGGGCGAGAGGAAGCGTTCCGAACGGTTGCCGCCGCTGGAAAGGCGAACGCTCTAAGCGGTGGAACTAAAGAAAATCTTGATCGTGTGCTTCTTGCTATTTCTCAGATTGCGTCGAAAGCATTTGTCAGCCAAGAAGAGATACTTCAGTTAACCGAAGCCGGAGTCAATGCGGGCAAGGCTCTCAAGGACGCCTTTGGAACGGCTGACACCGAGGAACTTAAGAGGATGGGCATAACCTCTCAGATGGCTATCGCCGCTATTGTTGCCGCTTTTGAGAAGTTGCCAGACAAGGCGGGAGGTGCTCAGAACGCCTTCGATAACTTGAGTGATGCCATCGACTTTGCCACGATTGCCATTGGTGGAGCATTTAACGCCGCTCTTCTTGGACAGATAAACGAGTTCGCCAATAACATTGGTGAGTTAACTGACCGAGGTGTTTTCAAAGGTGCGGCTGAAATGGTTGCCAATTCGTTTGCGGAAATGACTGACAGACTTGGTGGAACTCGTGAAACAATTCTCAAAGTAACGGCTGGATTCGTTGTGTTTAACGAGTATCTAATTGGGTTATTTAACTCTATCATCGGCATTGCAAACAGACTTAAGAACCTTCTGCCACCACCATTGCGAGGCTTTGCAGATTATTCTCCAGCCGCTGGGTTTAGCTTTGGTGAGCGATTCGACCAGATTCTTTCTGAGCTTAGGCTATTAGACCAAGCTGGGAAGATTCAATTAGAGAAACAAGCCAAGCAAGATAAAATAGCTGAGGCTCAAGACAAAGCCAAAGAAGGTCAAGATACGCTAGGCGGGATGAAGGGCAAGAACCCCGTTCTCGATGAGTTGACCAAGAACTCAAAACGAACGGCAGACAATACCGAAAAGATTGCGAACATTCAAGATAGTGTGCTCGGTGGTGGTTCACTCGGTGGACGTGGTTTATCCCGCCAAGAGTTGAGCGACATTCAGACGGGCAGAGGTGCAAGCGGAACCCGTGAGATTAAGACTATTTTGGTTGAGCTTGGAGTTGCCATTGAGCGAGGCATGAGCAGAACGGCGGCGAGAGCGATTGGTAACAACGTAAGCCGAAGGGAGGTTTAATGCCTAGACCAGAGTTTGATGTCACCATTGATGGAGCACAAGCAAGACAAGCGAGAGATCGCATCGGATTCTCGGCGGGTGGGGACGACTTCAACACGGGTAGCTTCTTCAGCGATACTTACATTGACCCGCTCACCTCGACCTTGATGCTTCGACCTCGACCGCTCTACACGGCGTTCTACACGAGCAACACCGCACCCTATGACAAGTTAGGGCTGGCAGATTTTGGGCTCGGAGCGACTTGGAAGGTGGCAGACCTCACGGGGGTCGGTGGCTCCAAGTTCTTGCAAGGGCCGACCTCAGCTCTAGGAACCGCCGTAGTCACCTCCGCAACGCTTGCCAAGAACACGGGCTTCTACCTCGGCTTCTTTGCCTACTCGGACGGCTCAGATTACATTCTTGCAGAATTCGGGTATGCAAACAGCGGAAGCCTAACGAGTGAGACGGCGTTCAGATTGTATTCCAGCGGACTTCTTGAGGTCTGGAGAGCGGGTGTTAAGATTGCAGAGGGTGAGGTGTCGGGAGCGTCGAGCGGGAACAACGTACAAAACAAGCTCATTCACTTGATGATAATTCCGTGTAGAAGGCGGGAAATATTGGTTATCTCTTCCGAGGGTCAAGGAGTGAGGGCGGTGATGCCAGATATAACCGAGGCAGATACGAACCCAACCATCACCCCAGCGACTTCCTTCTGGGTGCGGATGTACAAAAATTTTGTCTTCCAAGCGGCTCCCTTGAAGTACGCCACCTCTGGTTACGCTTGCTCACAACCCTACAATCTCGCTCAAGCACCGCCAACGGGTGCGAGCCTTGAGACTTACACAAATCCCGCATGGGCTTCTGGAGTCGGTCGGGTGTACGGTGACCAATCTTACCGAACGGGCAACACCGATGCGGTGGTCTCAAGCATTACCCAGACAGACGGAACAACCGCCTTCGTTGCGAACGGAACACTTGACACCTTGAGAATGAAGGCCGCTCTCACGGGTAACGGCTTATCCTCTCCGGTCGTCTACGGTATCAACGGCGGGTATGCAAGAACCACCGCCAACACGGATGCTACCGAGTCAGCAACCCTTAACGACAAGTGGCAGAGAATGACTTTCGAGTGTCCAGAGACGGGCGGCGGTTCGGTCTCTTTTGATGTAGTCAACCCAGCGAATACCGCTATTGTCGGGGTCTACAGCCACGCCAACAAGCCAAGCCTTGTCAAGCTCGGTACTACCTTTGTTCATGAGGGCATCACCGAACCCGTCGAGTTCTCAAGAGGAAGTGTAGCAGCCAATGATAGAATCACGATCAAGAGCAACTCAAGAATCACTCAGCTCCTAAAGGATTATATGTTCCGGGAGCGGATGGTATTCGATGGCTTGCCAATCTCTCACGCCTCGAACGATTGCGTGATTCGGCGGTTGGTGGACTTGGTGGGCGGTGGAACGCTCGACCTTGAAACAGCTACGGTGACGGCGGGAGAAATTGCACCCGCTAAATGTGGCGAGTTCTCAGAAGTTGCAGACATTGGCGAGAACGCTTGGAGTTATCTTTCAAGGGTGATGCAAGACTATTTAGGCGGTTGGTGGTATGGTGAATATCCCGGAGCCTCTGGCGTAGCGTTCACTACCAAAAGCCCGACCACGATTAACGCCGCCGCCTCTAAATACACTTATTACCAAACTATTGCAGATGCTATCTCTATTGGAGGAAAGAGTACTGATGACGCTTGGAGATATGTCTACCGTCAACTTCGGTGGCACTACATCAACCCAGAGGCGAATGAGATTGTGGTCACGGGCTTTGACCCAAGAATTCAGCAACCAGTACAAGCGGTGAAGCGAGCATCTACTTCTATTGACCCAACCGTTAAGCCGTCTCTCAGACCCACTAACTGGGTGGGTGGAACTACCCGCCTTGGGCTAATCAATAAGGGTATCGCAAGCCAGACCATTGCGAATGACGCCGCCTCTTTGCTTTATGATAGATGCTCACCCTCAAGAACGGTGACAGAGATAACCGTTGAGCTTCCGGTTCGCTCGGATGTAACGGGCTTCCCAATCTGGGTCACCGACAAAATAACCTTGTACGGGGATCAAGACTATATCGTGACCTCTATCAATGGCGAGGTAGTAAAAGACCCAGACGGAACCGACCAATGGATGTGGCGACCCGTCACGCTCATACTTTCAAACATTGTAGGGTACTCCAACAGTTCAGACTTTGATGACATCGTTCAATTCCAAACCATGAACGGTTATCGCTCAGCTATCGCAAGACGTGGCTTTATTGATGGCTCAATGACACGGGTGCCGATTGTCACAAGGGATATTCTCTAATGCTCAGAGGGCGAATAATCACCCTCAACAAGTGGGAAGCGTTCTTTGATG
>Ga0315904_10008927_pt1 | contig 13184 bp, 14 predicted proteins | sample LakEriMetagenome_6_FD_203529 | JGI IMG/M metagenome (GOLD analysis project Ga0315904, IMG submission 203529) | Freshwater fungal communities from buoy surface, Lake Erie, Ohio, United States - Buoy 12 MA120 | ecosystem: Environmental > Aquatic > Freshwater > Lake | place: USA: Lake Erie, Ohio... | reverse complement strand
TCTGGCCTTATGTGATCCAAAAAGCCCGGGAATTCACCATCACGCGATGATGGAATTAGGACAGGCGATATGCCGACCCGGTCGTCCAGCTTGCGAGATGTGTCCTGTCGCTTCGTATTGCCAGTGCACCGAACCCGAGAAACTTCCGATTAAAAAACCTTCGGTAGCAATCACCAGTGTCGAGGAGTATGCCATTTTTAAACGCGATCCATCAGGTCGAGTTTTGCTTCATCAGGAATCTGGGAACCGTCGTAATGGCTTATGGAAATTTCCGCTCAGGAGCCGCAAGGATTGCGAGGACTTGGAGGAGATCTATGCAGCAACTTATGCGATCACACGTTATCGCGTCTGTCTCAAAGTTTTTATCAGTGTCGCGAATCATTCTCTCATCTTGATGCCAGGAGATTCATGGGTTGAGCCGGATCGATTCAATCAACTGCCTCTAGCAGCTCCATTTCGCAAGGCTCTGGATGCAATATGCAGTGATTTTTGAAAACTTATGTGACGTGAGTGTCGACTTATGCTCTGATTAAGCCGATGGATAATATTTATCAAAAAGTAACTGTGGCTTTTTTGGCTGTCTTATCCGCGGCTTGCTCAGTTACAGCTCCTATTCCAGCAAGTTATCAGGCTCCAGATAAAACCACGCGTCAAATTGTTAGGGAGAGGGTCTCTGCTGTTGTGCTTACTGGGCGTAAAGATATCAGTAGTTGGACGAATCAGCAATTTATGATTGAAGATGCTCCGAAAGATGCGGACGGCGGATCTGCCGCTCCTATTAGTGACGATGGATATTTTCTAACAGCCGATCATGTTTTGGTCGGTGTATCTGATAAAAATGTTTTCATCATCTATGCTAACGGTGGTAAAATCACGACTTCTAAGGCCAGAGTTGTATGGCGCTCCGCCAAAGATGATCTCGCTCTCTTACATATTCCTATGAAAACCCCCTACTATTATCGTTGGTCATCACCGGCTCGGCGTATTTCACAGGGGCTTCCGGTCATTCATGGAGGCATGGCAACGGGTACAAAATCATCTATAGGTATTCTGCGAACAGGTCTGGCTGCTGAGAGTTGGATGACTCGTAGCCGCTTTTTTAAGATGGATATCCGATTAGAGCCGGGAGATAGCGGCGGACCGGTCATCGACGCTTATGGTAATTTGATCGGTATTAATTCTGCGGTAGAATTTCTTATTCCTCTAGAAACAGCGATATTCATAGATTCTGAGGGAGTCCGACCAAATATCCGAAAAATTAACGAACTGATTCAGGTAGACAGAAATTCCAATCCAATTTCGAATCGTTAAATCATGCCACGCTTCCCTCTTTTTTCCCTTGCGCTTAATTGCACTATGCTCGCTGGGCTGAGCTGCTGTGGATCACTAGGAAATAGTGGCTATCTTTATCAAACAGCAGGTGCAGCGAATGATCATATCATGTTGGTGGCGAAAAATCCCGTTACTTTTGGATATGAAAGGCTTCAGGCTCTATCCATCAGGCATCCCGATTTGGCAGCGTTTATCCAGCAACAGGGGCTACCTAGATATTACGCAGAAACTAAGAATTCGGGGGATAGCTACTTCATCCTATATTATCCGAAAAATCGCCAAGCCTTTGCCTGTCGAAGTATGCCAAATTCGGCACAAAAAGTCGAGTTTTCTGGTCCCTACCCCATTACGCATAACGAATTGGCGACCCTCCGGAAACTTGAGGTAGGAACTGACTAATCGCTTAATCCATAGAGATTAAAGCCTCGGGCTGGAGTTTAAAAATAGCTTGCAACGCCATCAGCGTTTTATAGCCTCTTAGATTATCAGTTGATTATATTCTTCTGATGAATAAACATAATCGGGCAATTGCCCACCATATAAACAAATCCAATAAAACCATGAAAATAAATACAAATCGCAAGCGTGGCTTCACTCTGGTGGAGCTTCTAGTCGTTATCGTGATCATCGCCTCCTTGGCGGCTCTATCAGCTCCTATGATCATGGGTCAAATTAGTAAGGCTCATAAAGCAGAAGCTATTTCGAACTCCAAGCAGGTCGGCCTCGCTCTGTTTGAGTTCGATAGTGATTACGGCTCCTACCCAGATTCAGATACTGCTGCTGAAGTTGACGATGCATATCCCGATGCTGAGATAAAGGCCCCGTCCTCAGCCTCTGATGCTAATTCTTACTTTTTGCAATTATTCCAAACAGGTATCGTCAAATCTGAGGAGATCTTCAAAGTAAAAGCCGCAGGTATGAGAAATCCTGATGGTGATATTTCAAGTGCTACAGAAGCACTTGCTGCAGGTGAAAATGGTTTTGGCTATGTCATGAATGGCACCGAAGCCTATAGCACCTCTGGAAACGCATCTCGTATTATTCTCGTAACCCCTCTTGTAGAGGGTGGAGATGATTTCGATGTCAATCCATTCAAGGGTGTTGCGGTTGCCTATAAGATTGATAACAGTGCAGCCACCTTAAAGATCCGTCCTGCTTCAGGTGCAGAAAGTGGTCCAGCTATCATCGCAGGTAAGGACTTCCTGGAAGCTAAATTCTGGGGCACAACAACCCCAACCATTGTTAAGCCTAAGACGGATTGATCATCCTGCTTTTTCATATTCCAAACCGGACGACTTTCGAGTTGTCCGGTTTTTTTATTTGTGGATTTCGCAATCCTCGTCGAGATATACCCCGCCACCATGTCTTCAGAAAAAGTTTCACAGGCATTCATGCCCTACCCAGTTTCAACCTTGAGTCCTAGGATAGTGCCGACCGATCTGAGTTCGTTCAAATCCCGAGGTATTTCGGAAGTGGAAAGAGAGCTTCAGCAGAAGCTGACAGAGATCCGTGAAACCTATCTGGCGGCAATTGACCATTTCAATTGGAACAAACTCATCTACGAGGCCGACATCAATTTTGAACCCATCATTGGGCAGACATATCATCTCTATGAGGTGCGCGGTCGTAAATTGCTCTCTATGATCGCCCCCGACCAATGGCATCACAAACACCTCGCCACCGTGCGTCTCAATGTGGATAGACAATGGAAACTCGAGGTGATGTCTGATGAGTTAGATCAGAAAGCGTTGTTCGGCGTTTAAATGCTTGCGAGCGTTTCGGATGAGTCAGGTATTTTTTAACAAGGAGGGAGGAGAATACGGAAAGCAGTGCGAGCATTAGCGAGCTAGGTGAATTTTGGCGAAGCCGTAATGGCTTGGACGGAGCGAAGCGGAGTCAAAGGAGGAGAACTAAATGGGTAGATCATATCTTTTTTCATTTTACTCCTCTTCTCTAAAACCTCCTCCCTCTCAGCAAAAAAATGCCCAAAAAATCACCCTGGTTGAAAACGACAAAAAAACGCCACAGGAAGACCTGAGGCGTTTTTCGAAATTAACTTTTCGCGAAACTTAGTTTGCTGCGATCACGTTGACGCGGCTGCCTTCGCGGTCGAACTTCACTTGACCATCGGTCAGAGCAAATAGGGTGTGGTCTTTACCGCAGCCAACACCCACACCTGGATGCACTTTGGTTCCACGCTGGCGAATGATGATGTTGCCAGCGATAACGGCTTGTCCGCCGAATTTTTTCACACCGAGGCGATTGCTGCGTGAGTCACGTCCGTTCTTGACGGATCCTTGTCCTTTTTTATGGGCCATGAGAGTAGGTTAGTTGAAATTGATGGATTAGCCAATGGAGGTGATCTCCAATTTGGTCATGTGGCGGCGAAAGCCTTTGGTTTTGTGGAAACCTTTGCGGCGCTTGAATTTGAATGCGACACCTTTAGGACCACGGAATTGATCGATCACCTTCGCTGTGACGCTGCCGCCTGCGATGAATGGGGTGCCGATTGTTACGCTATCACCTTCGCCACGAAGCAAAACTTCGCTGAATGTGATTTCTGAATCGACAGCCGCTTCGAGTTTCTCGACGTCGAGCTTGTCACCTGTTTGGACGCGGTATTGTTTACCGCCTGTTTTGATTACTGCGTAGGCCATGGCCGTTTAGGGAAAAGTTGTTTGTCCGCTATTGGAGCGGGCGCGGAATCCACCATGAATCGACCTAGCTTGCAAGAATTTTTTGAGTGTTTTTAAAAAACTTTCTCATTCTGGGCGTTTTGATGCAGAAACGGTAGGGAAATACTCCATTTGTGAAAAAATCAAAAATTAAATTAGAATAGTTCTTGATCAAAATAAGAACCATTCTAATTTTCCGCCGCGATGACAACCCAAGGCATACAAAATCGAGAAACAACCATCCCTGAGGAGATTAACGGTCTCCGGATGACCCGGCAACGCCAAGAGGTCTACAGATTCCTGATGGGGGAGCGCACCCATCCTACTGCTAACGAGGTGTTCATGCGGATCAAGGAAGCCCTACCGAATGTGTCTCTGGCAACGGTGTATAACTGCCTAGAGGCCCTGGTGCAGCATAAAATCATCCGCCAAGTCAACTTCGACCGCGAACCTTCCCGTTATTGCCCAAACCTCGATGAGCACGGTCATTTTCACGATGAAACCACAGGCACGATTCACGACGTGAAATTCAAGCCCGGCATCAACCTCACCGACATTCTCGATCTTCCTCCCAATACGGTCATCAAAGATATCGAAATCACCCTCCGCGGCCAACTCGCCTAAATTTCAAGTTTCAACATTCAATTTTCAAATAAGCAAACTGATCACTGATCACTGATCACTCGGCACTTTCCACTTTTCCAACACATGAGCCTCCAAATCAACAACCTCCACGCAACCCTCGAAAACGGAACTGAGATTCTCAAAGGTGTGAACCTTGAAATTCCTGCCGGTGAAATCCATGCCATCATGGGACCTAACGGATCAGGAAAATCCACACTTTCAAAAGTCATCGCTGGACACGAATCTTACATTCCAACTGCCGGTCACGTTCTACTCGATGGAATTGATATTTCTGAGATGTCTATCGATGAGCGCTCGCGTGCCGGTATTTTTCTCGCTTTCCAATACCCAAATGAAGTTCCAGGTGTATCAAACGCGAACTTCATCCGCGCTGCGCTTCAAGCACGTTTGCCAAAAGGCGAAGAAATCGATGCCGTAGCTTATTACAAATCGCTCTACGAGAAAATGGATCTGTTAGAAATGGATCGCAAATTCACGGGTCGTGCAGTAAACGAAGGTTTCTCTGGTGGGGAGAAAAAGCGCAACGAGATCCTTCAGATGATGATGCTCTCGCCTAAGTATTGTATCCTCGATGAAACCGATTCCGGACTAGACATTGATGCATTAAAAATCGTCGCAAAAGGTGTCAACGCAATGCGTTCACCGGATCGCGGCATGTTGTTGATCACTCACTATCAACGTCTATTAGATTACATCAAGCCCGACCACGTCCATGTTATGGCGGAAGGTCGTATCGTCAAATCCGGTGGCCCTGAACTTGCCCTGGAGCTTGAAGAAAAGGGCTATGATTTCCTTAAAGAACCGGCCCTCGCGTAAACACCTGAGTTTCAGCAAACCTTTCAAAATTTATCCATGTCATACCAAGAAACAGCCACCGCAATCCTTGATGAGGAAACGCACGATGCGATCAATATTGACCGCACCAAGGGCGACTTCACTTTCCCCGAGCGCAACAAATTCGATGCAGGCTGGGGGCTGTCCTCCAAGACGGTCGATTACATCTGCGATGTGAAAAAAGATCCCGATTGGGTTCGTGAATTTCGCCACAAAGCCCTCGCGGTTTTTGAGAGCAAACCGATGCCCACTAATTGGGCGACGGAGGATTTGAACAATATTCATTTTGATAAAATCCGTTACTATCTCTCGGATGGTGAAAAACCGAAACGCACATGGGACGAAGTACCGGCGGAAATTTTGGAGACCTTCGAGCGCTTGGGAATTCCCGAGCAAGAGCGCGCCTTCCTCGCCGGCGTTGAAGCGCAATACGATTCCGAGGCGGCATACTCTAACATGAAAGAGGAGCTGACCAAACAAGGCGTGATTTTCGTGACTTCTGCAGAAGGTCTCAAAGAGCACGAGGAAATTTTCCGTCCTTGGTTTGGAAAAGTCATCCCGACTGGCGATAACAAATTCTCCGCCCTCAACAGCGCGGTGTTCTCTGGCGGTTCATTCATTTACATTCCGAAAGGCGTGAAGTTGAAACAACCACTCCAAGCCTATTTCCGCATCAACTCAGAATCTTTCGGTCAATTTGAGCGCACACTCATCATCGCCGACGAAGGTTCTGAAGTGATGTATATGGAAGGTTGTACCGCACCGAAATTTGAAACCGCAACCTTGCACTCCGCTGTGGTTGAATTGGTTGCACTTAAAGGCGCGAAAATTCAATACGTTACGGTGCAGAATTGGTCATCGAATGTTTTCAACCTCGTCACCAAACGGGGCTTGGCCATGGAAGACGCGGAAGTTCGCTGGATCGATTGCAACATCGGCTCACGCCTCACGATGAAATATCCAGGAGTGATCATGAAAGGCGAACGCGCCCGCGGCGAAGTCATTTCCATCGCTCTGGCCAACACCGGACAACATCAGGACACCGGTGCGAAAATGATTCACGCTGCCAACAACACCACGTCTAACGTCGTCTCAAAATCAATCTCGGTAGGCAAAGGTCGCTCCACCTATCGCGGCCAAGTTCACATTCCAAAACATCTTAAAGGCTGCAAAAACAATACGGAATGTGATGCACTGCTCATCAACAGCAATTCTCGCACCGATACCTATCCAGCGATTACCGTAAAAGGCAATCGCCACGCGACTCAGCACGAAGCTTCGGTTTCACAAGTTTCCGAGGAAATGTTGTTTTATATGCAACAGCGCGGACTCAATGAAGGCCAGGCGATGTCACTCGCCGTCAACGGATTTATCAACGATCTCGTGCGTGAGTTTCCGATGGAATACTCAGTCGAATTGAAGCGCCTCATCGATCTCGAAATGGAAGGCAGTGTTGGGTAAATGCTGAAAATCTGAAAATCTGAAATTATTCTTCATGAGTTCCACCACCACTCTTCCCACTTGGCTCCAAGCCCGCCAACAAGCTGCCCAGCAACGCTATGAATCCACACCCACTCCGAAACGGGGCGATGAAGCATGGCGTTTTGCAAACATCAAACAGCTTAATTTTGAAAATCTAACAGGAATTCCAGCGCCTGCCGACCCTGCGGATTTGATTTCCCGTTCGGTCGGAATCGAAAACCCAGTCGCGAAATTTGTTTTCCTCAATGACGAACTCATTCACTCCAAAATTTCGTTAGCGGATGCCATCATCTGTCTTCCTCTCGTGGAGGCGTTTGAAAAACATTCTGATCTCGTTGAGCAGCATTTCATGAAGCAAGAGACTCGTCTTGGTTCTGCGAAGTATGCCGCACTGCATGAAGCATCGGTTAGAAACGGTGTGTTTGTGCACGTGCCCGAAAATCAAATTATCGATGGCACAATCGAAGTGCATCATTGGATTTCGGGTGGCGTCACGATTTTTCCCCACACGCTCATCGTGACCGGAAAGTCCTCGAAAGTCAGAGTGGTCGATATTTTCCATTCCGCTGACACCGAAACTTCTGGCCTCGCCATAGCGTTCAATGATCTCTGTGCCGGCCAGAACTCTAGGCTAGATTACATCGCGATCCAAGCACTCAACGAAGTGAGTCGCATCATTTCGATCAACGAAACTTCCACGGCTCGCGACGCACGTGCGAAAGGATTTGTACTGAACACCGGCGCGGCATGGGCACGTAACGAGTCGCTCTCCCGCCTGGAAGGTCCCGGTGCGCATTCAGACATGCTCAGCGTTTCGATTCCCGCCCGCGAGCAAGAATATGATCAACGCACCTTTCAACACCACGTCTCCGAAGGCGCTTACTCCGATCTGCTCTACAAAAACACTCTATATGGTCACTCCAAAACGGTTTTCTCCGGTTTGATTTTCGTGGATGAAAAGGCTCATCACACCGATGCCTATCAAACCTGTCGCAACCTGTTGATGACCGATGACTGTGAGGCAAATTCGATGCCCGGCCTAGAAATTAATGCGGACCAAGTCAAATGTTCTCATGGCTCCACCTCCGCTCAGATTTCCGATGAAGAAATTTTCTACCTACAAGCTCGCGGCATCGATCCCGTCCGCGCACGCCAACTCATCGCACGCGGTTTCTCGGTCGAAGTTGTCGAACGATTGGAGGACGAAGCAGTCGAATCCCTCGTCCTGAGCTACATCGATGAGAAATTCAACGGCATTGCCAAAGATTGAATTCGATCACTTGATAAATGAATGAATCGAACTAAGCTGAAGCATGTTTCATAAAATCCTTATACCAGCCATTGCTTTGACCGCTTCCGCTTTCGCCGCAGACATCTCGAAAATCCCGTTCATAACCGCTGATGGCAAGGAAACCAACCTTGCGGCCTACTCAGGGAAAGTCGTGTTGTTAGTGAATGTGGCCTCCAAATGCGGCTACACCAAACAATACGCCGGCCTTCAAAAGCTATACGAAGACAACAAAGACAAAGGCTTGGTCATCCTGGCGTTTCCTTGCAACAACTTCGGCGGTCAGGAGCCTGGGACGATCGAAGAGATCGAAAAATTCTGTTCGACGACCTATAACGTAACCTTTCCAATCATGAATAAAATCGACGTGAAAGGGGATAAGCAGCACCCGCTCTATGCCGCTCTCACAGGTAAAGACGGGGCGTTTCCTGGTGATGTGAAATGGAATTTCGGTAAAATTTTGATTGGTAAAGACGGCAAACCGCTGGCTCGCTTCGAATCCGGCACCAAGCCCGACAGCAATGAACTTACCGACGCTGTCAGAGCCGCTTTGGGGGGGTAATTACTGTTTGTCGTTAAACGTTGCTCTGATACATGTTAAGTAAATATGAATAAACATTCAGTCTTCAACAAAGCCGCTTTAATGTCCTTGTGCGCTTTAACCATCCTTGGAGCGTCATCGTGCCTTCCGCTTGCTGCCGGTGCGGCAGCTGGTTACATTGCGCATGGCGAAGGTTATCGTGTATCCAATCCGATCAAAAAAACGGACTAAAACTCATCCATTTAACCGCCCTGCATTTATGAGAATCCCAGCTCTTAAGTTCTTATTGATAGGCCTCATCATCGCAAACGCGATGAGCTCTTGCGTGCCCTTGGCGATTGGCGCGGCAGGAGCTGCCGCAGGTTACATCGCACGGGATCAAGGCGTTGGAACTGTTGAGCCTGTCGAGTCGAGCAACTCAAATCAGACTTACGATTCCTACGATCCAGCGGTGTATTGATTTCTTCGCCCAGATAAAATCCTTTGTATCCATGACCTAAGGTTCATGGCGAGTCATGCAGGAAGATCGGTTGCCAGATGCATGTAAATCCAGCGCATTGCCGGCCTAGGCTCTTCCCAAAGCACAAATGGTGCGCCCAAGTATCCCAAGCAGACTCCGTGATGCAACCACACCCAGCGCCAGGACAAAGTTTAGTATTTCAACAAACTGAAACCAAAGTCCCAAGTTATCCGGCATTTTAAGTATGAAATAGACTTGCCTAAGACTCTTTTTCAAATTGAAGTTTTTTTCGTGTCGACGTGAATCTAGATGGCGGAAAAAAACGGATAAACAAACACACCTATAGAATGAGCTATCCCCCAGCAAACTTAGTTATGACCGCAATCCCAAGAACACCGCTTTTGTCGATAAAAAACTTGATCCATGTGCTAGTGATTTTAATCACATGCAGTCTGCCGATTCATGCGGAATTGGGCCCTAAAGTTCAGTTGAGATCCAAGCTATCGTCGAAAAATCAACAGATATCAGTCACAGTCCCGAAAGGATATTCAAACGTCAGCGTGGAGATGCTGCAGGGGGATTCGGGATGGAAAAGTATTGTAACCGCGGATGCAAAGGCCGGGGTGATGACATTCAACTTGCCGTCATCCTCCAAGAAAGATCGCTGGCGTGTGATGGGCCGAAAGTGGCTGAAGGATAAGCCATTGCTGTCTCGAAACAAGTTTCCCGCCAAATTTTATAAGGGGCAAAATACTTTCAATGCGATTGATGTCGCACCAAGCGATGATGGGCGAATGATCAATGGTGATTTGATTACCATGACGAAGGCTACCGACTCAGATGACAGTTCACCCTCCGCGGATGCTGGGCAAGTGCCAGAGGAGGCCGACATTTGGAAAGTTGATGGGAATACGGTTTATTTTTTCAACCAGCTCCGTGGTTTACAGGTGCTCGATTTATCAGATCCCGCCGATCCCCGTCTCATCGCAAGTCTCAGAATGCCGGTGATCGGTCAGGATTTATATGTGATTCCTGAAAGCGATGGTAGCCGTAGGCTGGTCTTGCTGACACAAGGCTGGTCGCCAGAAGGTGGGCAATGGACTAGGATTTCACAGGTGATATTTGACGGAGTTGCTGTGAAACTGACCCACGAGCAGGAGCTTCCAGGCGGACTTTCAGATAGCCGATTGGTAGGCGATAGGCTGATTTTGGTTACCTCCCAATGGAAAGCCTCGCCTATATCGGCGACAGGCGAATGGACATCTGAGACTCGCATCAGTGAGTGGATTTTGAGAGCAGATCAGGCTCCCATGGCTTCTGGCGAGAAAGTCGTTATCGGAGCCAATCCATTGATTGCAGCTGGAGCGGGCTGGCTTGCTGTCTCCACGCATCCCCAGGGCGAGTGGGGCAAATCAGAGGTGAGTTTGTTTGCAATCAAGCCTACAGGACTCGAGCTAATGGGTCCACCCATCATGACCGAGGGAGTGATCTCGAGCAAGTTCGCCATTTCTTGGAGCAATAATGTTCTCACCACGGTTTCCCACAAGGGTCGTTGGAGTCCCAACTCCTCATCCGTATTGGAAAATTTCAGGGCTTGGGATCCCGATGTGATTCGGCCGGCTGTCATCGAGGAGATCAGACTTGGCAAGCTTGAGTTGGCAAAAGGCGAAAACCTTTATGCTACTAGGTTTGCTGGCGACAAGGTCTATGTGGTGACATTTCTTCAGACCGATCCTCTGTGGGTAGTGGATTTGAAGGACCCAGCAAATCCAATGGTTTCCGGACATTTAGAAGTCCCAGGCTTTTCGACATTCCTCCAGCCAGTTGGAAATTATCTCTTCTCGGTCGGTCTTGAATCTGGAACCGTCGCTGCTTCGCTATTCGATGTCTCCGATCCCGCAAATCCCGGACTGGTGAAGAGGCTCAACCTCGGCAATTCCTATTCTTACAGCGAGGCGGTGTGGGATGAAAAAGCCATCAAGATCCTGCCCGACGTAGGTCTTGTGATGATTCCTATTTCGACGAATGATCCTGCCGATGGCAAATGGAAATCGAGCATCCAACTTCTGGATTTGGACGCGGCAAACGGCATTCTTACGGCAAGGGGAGTGATTTCGCACGACTTTGAGGCGAGGCGCTCCGAAATAGTAGGCGATGCTCTTGTTTCCATTTCACAGAGAGAATTGATTGCCGCGGATATAACCGACCGCGATGCTCCATCGATCTTTTCCGAGGTATCTCTCGCTTGGCCCGTGGATCGTTGTCTCGAAGTTGGTAATCACTTGATCCAGATCGAGTCTGGAAATTGGTTTTCCGGTGATCGCGCCACCGCCCGCATTTCACCCAATGACAATACCGAATTGATTTACGCCGAGATTGATTTGGGTGAGGGACAGGTGAAGATTGCCGAGCGACGTGAAAATCATTTTTTTGTCATTCGGGATACTAGCAATAGGCCATGGTATCGTATGGCCTATTCGTCAATTGGCGAACCAAGTAACCTTATTCTCGACATCTACGACGTATCGAATCTACCTAATATGGCTCTGCTTGGGTCGGTTACCATACCAACGGGTAATTCCGAAAGCGTCCTGCTTTCAGGACATTTTTTATGGCCGCACGGGAACCGTCCAGCGATCCTCATGCAACCCAGTTTTTCATACTGGTATGGAAGGCCTATTTTGCCCCAACTATTACAGCCAGTTGCGGTCGATAGAGACGATGTTTCCGCGCCGGTCTCTCTGGCCAAGACATCAAGGATCAATCCTTACTGGGTCTCCTATGCAAGACCCCAGTTGCTGGTTCTTGATGTGAGTGACCCAACTGCTCCTAGTGCGGGAAAATCAATCGATTTTGGTCCCGAGGGATCGAGACTCAGCGGCGCATCTGCAGCTGCCAACGGTCGCTTGGTCGCGGGCGTTTCTAACACCTTTAATTCGAGCACCGTGCAAAAGTATCAAAACAGCCAGACTCAACAGTGGGCTCAAGTGATCGAAGTGCCAGTCTCCGGAGATCCTGTGATCCGCTCGCTTATGGATCTGCCTGGCGAGCTGATTGCTGTCTCGGAACTCGATGGCAATGGTTTCCTTGGTTTCACCGTTCGTCAGGATATTGGTGAACTTCAGGTCTGTGCTTCAGATGGCCAGGATGCCTTCCTTGTCAGTAAGCTGAATATTCCCGCTTACGCTCCTTGTGTGGTCGATGGCAGGCGGGTTTATGCAGTCTCTGGCAATACCCTGCTGCGTAGTTCATTGAGCGACAAAGGAGTATTCTACAGTGAGGAAAATGTGGATATCGGCTGGGCACCATATTCTTTAAAGGCGATCAATGGAACGATTATCGGATCAGCTAGCCACTCATTCTTTGCAACCAATTTAGGAACTGATCAAATCACTACTTGGCAATTTCCGACATGGAATATTTTTGCTGACTTGGTCGAAATGACAGCGGATGGAGATATATTAATACCGCTTGGTGAATATGGAGTGGAACGATTGAATCGCTGATAGGAAGTATCAATAATACCCTCACGTCCAAGATGAAATAAGAATGAACGTACTCGTCTAATTAATAATCTAACAGAACTTTTGGAAGTATAGTTAGGCTAATTAGACGAGACTATTCTATGAAGATTCGATTAGAGCGCTTTGATCGCATCCATAATGCGATCTGTTAGTTTCTCGTATCCAGCTTTGTTTGAGTATGTCTTGAATTCCTCAGGGGAAAGGATTATGGGCTTGCCGACTTTCACGGTGATTCTGGCAAAGCTCATTTTGCTGGATCCCCGGGGAAGGGCTTTGTCGGCACCGAAGATGCGGACGGGCTGGATGGGAACTCCGGCTTTCGCGGCGATCATGCCTATACCAGGAGCAGCTGGCCCTATTTCGCCGTCCAAGGTTCTTGCGCCTTCGGGGAAAACCAATACCC
>Ga0315904_10008926_pt1 | contig 13185 bp, 17 predicted proteins | sample LakEriMetagenome_6_FD_203529 | JGI IMG/M metagenome (GOLD analysis project Ga0315904, IMG submission 203529) | Freshwater fungal communities from buoy surface, Lake Erie, Ohio, United States - Buoy 12 MA120 | ecosystem: Environmental > Aquatic > Freshwater > Lake | place: USA: Lake Erie, Ohio... | reverse complement strand
GATGGCCACTTTGAGTGGTTCATGGACGAGTTTGAAGGTTTTACTCGCAGACAAGAACTGGAACGTGCTATCCTTAAAAGTGCAGATTTGTTGGAAAAAGGCGAGTATGATCCTGTGGAGAAGTTGATCAAAGATGCGGTGCAGATCAGCTTGACCAAGGACATGGGCACAGACTACTGGGCCGACCCTAAGATGCGTATCAACAAGTATTTTAATTCAGGTGGACAAGTAAGTACAGGGTGGCCGCAGATGGACAAGATCCTGTACGGTGGATTCAGCCGCGGCGAGCTGAACATTTTTGCAGGTGGATCTGGTAGTGGTAAAAGTCTTGTGATGATGAACATAGCACTGAGCTGGTTACAGGCAGGACTCAGTGGAGTGTATATCAGTTTAGAATTGTCAGAAGAACTGTGTGCGTTAAGAACCGATGCAATGTTGGCCGGAATGAGCACCAAAGAAATCCGCAAGGACATTGATCAAACTGAACTCAAGGTCAAGTTGGTAAGCAAGAAAGCCGGACAGTATCGTATCAAAGCCCTTCCAGCACAAAGCAACATCAACGACATCCGCAGTTACATCAAAGAAGTGCAAGTGCAAACAGGACTCAAGGTAGACTTTGTCATGTGTGACTATTTGGACTTGTTGATGCCGGTCAGTGCCAAGGTCAGTCCCAATGACCTGTTTGTCAAAGACAAATATGTTAGTGAAGAACTGCGTAACTTGGCCAAAGAGCTCAATGTGTTGTTTGTGACAGCGTCACAGTTGAATCGTAGTGCTGTGGAAGAAATTGAATTTGACCATAGTCACATTTCGGGTGGTATTAGTAAGATCAACACAGCCGACAACGTGTTTGGTATCTTTACAAGCCGAGCCATGCGTGAACGTGGCAAGTATCAGATCCAGTGCATGAAATCGCGTAGCAGTACAGGTGTAGGGCAAAAGATAGACCTTGACTACAACATCGAAACCATGCGTATCACAGACCCAGGTGAAGAAGCCGGTCCTGTAAACAGTTTTAGAAAGCCAGACATACTAAACAGTATCAAAACACAAAGTCGTATGACCACATCTGCAGAAGAAGAAATCGTAGAAACTGGAAAAATTACAGCCGATGTGCAGAGTGCCAAACTCAAACAGTTATTAGGCAAAATTAAAACCACGTGATCGCATATCAAGACATAAGAGATGTACATTTGGAAATCTCTAGCCTTTGTAATGCCAGTTGTCCATGGTGTCCTAGAACCTTCTGGGGGTATCCCTACAACGGCGGTTATCCAGAAGTCAATCTTTCTCTTGCACAAGCAAAACAGATCTTCCAGCCGGAGTTTTTGACACAGCTAAAAAGTATTCGCATCAACGGTAATTTTGGCGATATTGTGATGAATCCAGAAGGGCCTGATATTGTTGATTATTTTTTTTCAGTCAATGCAAAATTGCACATCAAGATTAGCACAAATGGCGCGGCCAGAGACAAAAATTTTTGGACACAGTTGGCTCAAACTCCGGCCGTGGTGATGTTTTGTTTGGATGGGCTAGAAGACACTCATCATCTCTATAGACAAAATACCCAATGGAAAACAGTGATCCGCAACGCACAAACCTTTATCAGCGAAGGGGGTCATGCTGTGTGGAAAATGATACGCTTTGAGCATAATCGTCATCAGATTGATCAGTGCAAACTACTCAGTGTGGAGATGGGTTTCGCCGATTTTGAACTAGTAGAACATGGTCGCGATACTGCGCCAGTTTTTGATCAACATGGCCGCTTGGTACATGTCATGGGCAATTATACCGGGGAACTCAATTTTGATGTTTTATTCTATAAGAAAAAAAATGATCAAATATTGTTAGAAGATATATTAACTGATTGTGAACCTGCAAAAACAATCAGTTGTGAAACTAAGAATTTAAAATCCATTTATATTTCTGCCACTGGGGATGTCAGCCCTTGTTGTTACACTGGATTTTATCCTAAAACTTACGGACATGGTCAGTATCATCAAGCAGCCAATGCTCAACTGATTCCACTGATTGCAAAAAACAATGCCTTGGAATATCCATTGCAGGATTGCATACAATGGTTTAAATCAGTGGAAAACAGCTGGAAAATATCAAACTATCAACAAGGTCGACTGGTAATATGCGACAACAACTGTGGTCAAAAACAATAAATAATAAAAAGGTCCTGGCCCAAAATGCAGAAAAAAACACGTAGCCTACTGGAAGAATTAGATGCCATGTACATCGAGCGCGATCAGCGCCATGTCATAGAAACCCGCGCCAGCAACATTATTGCCAGTGCCATACGCTTGTTGGAGCAAATTGACGAAAGTTATTCTCCCGACCAAGCAGAAAATCTCAAAAGAAAATTGCTCAATGCAATCAATCAAAGAGATCCCGGCAAATTCACTCGCACGGTAAGGAAAACCGATGCAAATTCATGAAATAACACGACCTGTGTTAAAAGAAGGATTGTTTGACGCTTTTCGACAACCTTCTGCAGTGGCAGCTGATGCGGCCAGTAAGTTAACTTCTCAAGGATATGGCACTGCCTACAAGGCACCCAGCGACAAATGGGAAGACAAATATGCCACGGTATTGCAAGATCCTGCAGTGAAACAATATGTCAAGAGTCTGGCACAAGGTTGGACAACCTATGCAGCTCAAAACAAACTAAAACCAGTTCAGCCACAACCAGCTCAAAAAACATCAGCTGCCCCAACAGCCACTATGACACAACCCGTCATGTTGGGCGGAAAACGGTTGGATCCTAAAAATCCCAATGATGCTAAAATTCTAGCGGTCATGCAGTCTCAAGGCAAACTTGAGGAAGCTCCACAAGAATATACCACACCCGGTGGTATTGTGGTTCCAGCAGGAGCCAAGACAGATGTTGCACCTACACCGGCTGCAGATACAACTGTGAATGTGGATCAATACAAACAATCTTTCATTGGCTGGTCAGATTCTCAACTGGCCAGTCGTGATCCAGTTTCAAGAGACGCAATTACCATGAATGATGTGCGTGGAAAATTTACCGACCTTGATACCAGGCTCAACAAGTTGCTAGATCAAATTGTGCGTGTACAAGGCACACCTCAACAAGCCAATGTCATAGAAGAATATTTTAAACTGGCAGTGGCAGGCATACAGGCCATAGCCCAAACTTCCAGAAACAAAGCACCACAACAGCGTGATACTAATCTTGGAGTCAGTCCACAACAGCTGGCCAGCCTGCGTGCCTTAGCACAAAGCCCTGCTGGCAAGGATCTTTTGGTCAAACAACTGGGACTATAACATGCAAATTTTTGAAGGCGGCAATGTATTCAAAGATGCCGACGGTCGTGCTGTTACACAGCGTATCAATCAGACTGATGTCAAAAGCACCCTGGCCTGGTTGGAAGAGCTGGTACCTGGCCTAGATCTACAGAACAATACCTTGGGATCAACAGGAATCAAAGACACATCGGGAGATCTTGACATAGCTGTAGACAGTGGTCAAGTTACCAAGGAACAGATGGTAGCACAGCTCACACGCTGGGCACAGAGTCATGGTTTCAAACCCGAAGAGTGGGTGCGTAAGTCAGGAACAGCAGTGCATTTTAAAACACCCATCAACGGCCGTCCTGACAGCGGGTATGTACAAACTGACTTTATGTTCTTGAAGAATGTGCCTTGGTCCAAGTTTGTGTTGGGTGCCATGCCCGCAGATTCACGATACAAAGGTCGTGAACGCAACGTGCTGATCAACAGCATTGCCAAGAGCATGGGCTACAAGCTGAATCAAATTGCTGGCATACAACGCAGAGATGATCCCTCAAACACAGTGATCACTGACGATCCAGATGCTGTGGCCAAAATGTTGTTGAACCGAACCGCCACACGGCAGGATCTAGCATCAGTGGAAAGCATCTTACAAGCACTGAGCACCGATCCTGAACGTGAAGCCAAGTTGGCTGATTTTCGTGAACACATGAAGCGTGAAGGCCTGCCATTTTTAGAAAGTGCTGAACTACTTCAACCCGTCAGCGACACCTACTTCCTGGCACGTCTAAGAGATCGTATTGTAAATCAAGGCATGCAACCCATCATGGAGGCAGCCAATCCTAGAATTGAACACCTGGAAGACTTGGTGTTTGAACGTGGCACCCGTGGTGTGCGTGAAGCCCTGGACATCATCATGCATGCCGCAGAAGATACCAGAAAAACAACCACAGTCAAGTGGGATGGCAAACCAGCCATCATCTGGGGCCGCAAACCCACAGGCGAATTTGTACTCACAGACAAGAGCGGTTTTACGGCTAAAGGCTACGACGGCTTGGCCACTAGCCCAGAACAAATTGCAAGAATCATGAATCAGCGTGGTGGAGAACGTGGCGGCCTGATTGCTGTCTATCAAAAACTTTTTCCCATGTTGCGGGCAACCACACCTGAAAACTTCAAGGGTTATATCCAAGGTGACTTATTGTACACAGAAACTCCACCCGAAGAAGCCGGTGCTTATGTTTTCCGGCCCAACTTTGTGGAATACAAAATACCAGCGACTAGCAAACTTGGTGAGCGCATTGGCGCCAGTGAAGTAGGCATTGCCGCACACACTAGATACCGTGCTCCAGATGCTGCTGCAGAACCCATACACCATGTAAATCTTGAACCTGTGCCTGGCCTGTTGATCATTGAGCCCACGGTCAAAGACATCAAAAATGTAGTGCCCAACAAAAAGCTGATCCAACAACTCAAACAAGTGGTCAATTCCAATGCCGCTGCCATAGATGGCCTGTTCAATCCCACAGAACTCAGAGCCGCTCAACTCAGTGACTTGCCACAACTATGCAAACGTTATATCAACAGCAGGATCACTAGCGACTATGACAATCTCCTGCCGGATTTTGGTGCTTGGCTCAGGACCAATGTGACACCCAGGAAGTTTGCCAACATCATAGAATATCTGCAGAGTCCCAGAAGCAACATGGATGGTATCACAGCCGCATTTACAGCATTTCTGTTGTTGCACGAAATCAAAACTGATATGTTGGAGCAACTAGATCGACAGCAACCTGGGCAAGAAGGCTGGGTCCTGGCCACACCCGCAGGTCGTGCCAAACTGGTCAATCGCTTTGGATTCAGCGCCGGAAATCGCATCTTAAACAACCCCAATTTGGCCACCTAACTCCTGATTTTTTACCAAAATGGTAAATACTTTTAGGTCCTCAGTGACCATATATTAAGGAGAATCAAAATGGCTTATATTACCCCCGTATCTGGTGGCGCACAACCAGTATTTGCAACCGACGTTCGCAACCCTGTAGCAGCTGGCGCAAGCACAGCAGCAACACCTGTAAACTTCCAAGGTCCTAAATTAGACTTTTATCGTGTAGTTGCCAACACAACTGTTGCTGGTCAGCAAGACGTTAACGAATATGTTTCCAACGTTATTCAAGCGATCCAACAAACAGCCACAGTAGCTATGTATCAAGTTGATGGCACAATCCTCAGCTTTGGTATTTTCCCAACTGGCGCATTTGGTAACAGTGCTGCAAATCCTCCAACAACAACAGATACAGCGTTGTTCTTGGCAGCGGCTAACATCACCTACACAGGTTATCAGTTAGACTCCTGCACCAGCATTGGTTTCAAATTGGCTGCATCCTAATCCACTCATTGGATTACACAAAAAGCCCCGCAAGGGGCTTTTTTATTGACTTTATAACGCGGTATGTTACAATAGTTAAATACAAACATGCAAGTCAGCAAAATCACAGAAGTTACCATATTTGAAAGCCCCGACGGCGGACGCACGGTGTATGCTCGCAACCCTGGCAACAAAGATAGAACGCTACACTGGCAAGATCCAAATCTACAACGTGAACTGGAAGAATTGGAATCACAAAAACGCTGGGTAGACATATTCCAAGCCAGGCGAGACAATCCGGAACTGGATCGCCTGTGCGAACAAGTGGAAATACTCTATGAGCTGGGACGGCAACAACCGTGAAATACGCTTGCCAAACCTTGTTTGATATAACGGCCACAGGTGTAACCGGTCACTACAAAGTCACACGCATGCCTTTTGTTGATCAGGCCGGACAACGCATACATGATCAGACCAGTTGGAATCGCAGTCGCAACCAACAGCGAAACTGGGAAACTCTAACACAAATCCTGGGATTACGAACTCAGTTGTTTGACATGACTGATCCAGTACGGGACAAATCTGGAACCAGCTGGATGTTTGAGTTTGAAACAGAAATCTCAGGGGCATTTGGCCCAGATTCAGATCCCACGCAGATCTTGCGCACTGATGCTGAGGGCGTGCCTATGATCTTGGATCTTGACAACCGAAGTGATTTGGTTCCTGTGTTAAGGACCCAGGGTCCTGAACAAAACATTTGGTTTGCAGTTGCGCCATAAATATTAGATTATGAGTGACGCTACTGATATTGAAAAGAAAAGCCTGGAAGCACACGTAGAACTGTGTGCCGAACGCTACAATCAGCTGGAAGCTAGGTTTGAGCATGTGGAAGGCAAGATCAATCACTTGGACACCCTGTTGCGTGAAGTGCATGACATGGTACAGCGCATGAGCGACAAACGCACAGATCAGATCATAGGCTGGGGAGTTGGCGTCATTGGAGCACTTGTGGCAACCACAGTATATCTCATCACAAACTACGTGTTAAAATGATTTCAGAACGCGAAGTGGAACGCATGTTCCGTCAGGAATTCCGCGATCTCATGCCCAACGTTATTTGGCAAAACGACGAGGGAATTTTTGAAGTTTTTGGCCGCTACCGAATAGTGCCAGAACCGAACGGATTTAGAGTGTTTTGTAGTGCCACAGATGTGGGCACATTCGCTAGTACCCGTAGCGCACTCAGCTGGTGTATAGCCGATAAAAATCAAGCCTACAACTTGGCTCGCGAATTACATGAATTAGACCGCAAACTCACAGCGTTGAACAACGATATAGCTACGAGATCAGCCATTGCTGAACATAGTCGTCGTTGGGAATTTAGAGATCCTGTGGCTACCAAACTAGAAACCAAAATCATACGCAGGAAGCAAGTGGAAAATCGTCTAGCCAAATGTATTGACTGGGCTAAATACAGTCAACAACGAGGATTTAACAATGAAACTCAACGAATTGGCCGTAGCCAACCCAACAAAACAAGCCGCTAAAGTATTCGAAAGCTACTTTGCCCAGGGCGTAAATTTTGACAGCATGACTCCTAGTCAAGCTCGTGGCATGCTCAAGCGTGTGCGTGCTCTTATTGCTGAACACCGCAGAACTCCAGAATTTCACAGCAGTGAACAAAATCCTGCATATTTAAAATTAGTAGTCATGGAACAGGCCTTGGCCACAGCAGCCACAACACCAGCAACTGCTCAGGCCTCACCTCAACAAACAGCCGCAGCCATGAGCTTACAACGTCAACAAAAACAACGTCAACTCGATGACGAAGACAAACAGTTGACTCAGCAAGCACAAGCTATCACTGCTAGAAAAGCAGCCATACAAAAAGAAAAAGCCATGATGGAAGGACGTCGTAGTTTACGTCAACGTCTCAAAGAAGCCAGCGAAGTTCAACAAGCTCAAGTAGTTCTGGCCAGTCAAGACATGGTTGATCAAGTACAGAAAATGAGCGAACAGATCAGTGCCATGCAGTTCAAAGATTTGCCAGCCTTGGTTGATCAGATCAAAAACGAAGTTGGCACAGATCAAGCCATGCAGTTCAACACAGATGCCACAGCCGCATTGGCAGGTCTCCTACAAAACTTACAAGGTGCCAAGACACAATTAGAAGCTGCACTTGGGGTGGTCACCGGACAAGCTCCAACAGTTCCAGGTGCCGACATAGGAACGAATGCTGGACTTGGTGGCGAAATGCCAGCTGAACTACCTGCTCCAGGTGAAGAAGAAATTGATGTCACTGATGTAGACATTGAAGAGCCTGAAGAAGAACCAGCGGCAGCCACCTTGGGTCGTGCCCGCAGATAATGTTGATCCGTGAATTTGCTCTTGACAACAGTGTAAAGAGCGACGAAAAGCTCTTGGCCTTGGTGACCTTTCTCAAAGATCGTGCTGAAGATGAAAACGCTCAGGCCGAAATAAGTCAAGACGCTTTTATTGAAACAGCAAAAAGTCTAGGTATCAATGTCACTTCTGACAACTTGGCTGACATGATATCTCGAGAACCTCTTAAGAATGTGCTGGAACCATTGCAACCAAATTCTAATGTGGTCAGATTCAAAGGCAACACCGAAGAGGTCACAGGCATGAGTGTGGACCAAGCACGTGCCGTAGTGGATGCCAATGCCAAACAGGCCATGAAACGGCGCATGTAATCTGGCCAAATCTGTTGTAAATACGCAAACAAAGTGTTATAATACTTAGAGGAGTATACTATGGCCTATTCAGAAAAAGTAATCGATCACTATGAAAACCCCCGCAACGTGGGCAAGCTAGAAACCGGCGATGTTAATGTGGGCACCGGAGTTGTGGGCGCACCGGCCTGCGGTGATGTCATGCGATTACAAATAAGGGTACAAGATGGAATCATTCAAGATGCAAAATTCAAAACATACGGGTGTGGGTCGGCGATCGCGAGTAGTAGTCTCGTTACGGAATGGGTCAAGGGTAAAACGCTGGACCAGGCTGGCGCAATTAAGAATGCTGAAATTGCACAGGAACTCGCGCTCCCGCCGGTTAAGATCCATTGTAGTATCCTTGCGGAAGACGCTATTAAGGCAGCCATAGAAGACTATAGAAAAAAACATCCCAATGATTGATGTCACTGCGGTTGCAGCCCAAAAAATTCAACAAAATTTATCGCGACGCGGCAGTGGAATCGGTATTCGCATAGGCACAAGGACCACTGGATGTAGTGGACTGGCCTATGTGTTGGAATATGTAGATCAACCTGAACCCACTGACCAAGTTTTTGATCAAGAGACATTTAAAATTGTGGTTGATCCAAAAAGTCTGCCCATTGTGGATGGTATCACTGTGGACTATGTACGTCAAGGACTCAACGAAGGCTTTGAATTTACCAATGAAAAAGAACGAGACCGCTGTGGTTGCGGGGAAAGTTTTCGTGTATAATTGGGGATGGTGGCAATTTAATCCAAAAATTCCATACTTGCCATGGACAATCTACGAATCTACTAATCCGGAACTGCCAAAAACTTTGGCTATTTTAGATGCAGCCTGTGATCCCATACGACCACAGGATATTGTTCAAAAAATTATAGAGTTAAACAACAAAGATTTAATTATACTGGTCAATGATAAATCTTGGGCACAAGATCATCATGACCTGGGATTCAGGTATTTTCCAACTTGGTTGGTAACTGCGCAACACACAGTGGCACCCTCGTTGATTGGGCATACCTGGCCAACGCAAAGAAAATACAAAATCAGTTGTCTAAATCGAATGCCTCGTTATCATAGACTTTTGTTGTTTTATCTTATCAAACAACAATCCTGGACAGATCAATGCTTGTTGAGTAGTACTGGTTTGCAGGGGCTGGATGGGTTACAGGGAGATGCCGTTACATCTGCAGGACTAAAATTATTGGATCCAGAGTTGGAATCTTGGTATACTGCTCACGCTGACGAATTTCCTTGTTCTTATCAAAAAGATTATCGTTGGGAAAATTGTCACGATGTTACCACTGATGCTTATGCAAATTGTTATCTAAATATTGTTACAGAAACCAGCATAGATATTTTCTGTCCCACTGAAAAAACCACCAAGACATTGATGGCCGGAACCATGCCATTGTTTTTGGCAAGCATAGATCATGTGGATCAATTGACCAGTTTGGGGTTTGATCTTGATTATCAAATGATTTCACAACCCAAAGACCCAGATTATTGTGTTCGAGCACAGGATATTGTAAGACACATCGGCCAAATCATAGATAACATACAAGAAATTTATCACAACAATCTAGATCGAATCAAGCACAATCAGCAATGGTTTTACAGTTCAGATCTACGTCGCAATTTAACCAATGATGTCAGGGAATTTTATGATAAATCAGCGATTTGATTATCAACCTTTGAACCGAGTCACCGAAGACGGCCGTAGGCTGTACGACACACCCGGCGGCAAGTTGCCCAGCGTGACCACGGTGTTGGAAAAAACCAAGCCTGAAGAAAAGAAACAGGCCTTGCAAGAGTGGCGCAACAGAGTAGGCCATGCACAGGCACAGGCCATAACCACCGAAGCTGCCAACCGTGGCACCAGAATGCACACTTATCTTGAGCACTATGTTAAAACAGGTGAGCTCAAAGAGCAAGGATCAAATCCGTTTGGATGGGCCAGCCATGCCATGGCCGAGACCGTGATTGAAGACGGCTTGAAAAATGTCACAGAATTCTGGGGTGTAGAGATACCTTTGTATTTTCCTCGACTATATGCAGGGACCAGCGACGGCGCTGGTATACACATGAACGAAGAAAGTATCCTGGACTACAAGCAAACCAACAAACCCAAGCGCCGGGAGTGGATAGAAGACTATTTCTTGCAACTAGCAGCCTACGCTCTGGCGCACAATGAAGTGTATGGCACAAATATCCGCAAAGGTGTGGTACTTATGTGTGTGAAACCACCGGTGGACGCACAGGGCCGCCCCACAGCCCGTCCAGAGTATCAGGAATTTGTGCTGGAAAAAGCAGATTTTGATAACTGGTCTGATCAGTGGTGGCGCAGACTGGAGCAATACTACCTGTTGACTTAAACAGCTAAATACTGAAAGAATTCAAGGACAACAAACGTGGCTATTGTACAAATATCTCGCATAACAAACCGCAAAGGTTTACAGGAAAACTTACCGCAATTGGCCGGCGCAGAACTGGGCTGGAGCATAGACGAACGTAGACTGTTTATTGGCAATGGTACCTTGGAAGAAGGTGCTCCAGTAATTGGCAACACTGAAATACTCACAGAATTCAGTGACATTCTTGAATTACAAACAACTTACACCTACAAGGGCGAAGCTGCGGGCTACACCGTACAGACAGGACCAAATCCTGGAAATCCAGTAACACAAAGTCTACAAAGTTGGCTGGATCAGTTTGCCACGGTAAAGGATTTTGGAGCTACAGGTGACGGAATCACCGATGACACCGAAGCCATCAATCGCGCACTGTACCAACTGTTTTGTCGTGAAACCAATCCACAAATACGTCGCAGTTTGTTTTTCCCAGCCGGCGTTTACAAAATCACTCAGTCAATCAATATTCCTCCATATGCCACGTTATATGGCGAAGGTTCTGACAATACCATTATCCAGCTACAGGTTGGTGATGACAGTACTCTGCATGAATGCGTGGCACGCACCGCTGACAGTCTGCAACAGATAGGGGCTGATATCGGAGACAATGGAGCCACGCCTCCAACCTTTATCACCATCAGCAACATGCGATTTGAAAGTGTTGATCCCACTGTGGATATTTTTATAGTACAAGATGCCACCAACATGAAATTTACCAATGTCAGTTTTATTGGGCCCTTGACCACTGGAGATCTCAACACCTCCGCTGATGATACCCGTGCGGTGGCTTTTTCTAGCACGGCACCAAATTTTTGTAATCAAATTGTTTTTGATAGTTGCATGTTTTCTGGCGCAACATACGGCACCGAGACTGATCAAGAAATACAATCTATAACTTTCACGAATTCTTATTTTGATACCTTTTATCAAGGCATAGTCATTGATGTTGGTGTCACAGGCATGCGAATAGTTGGAAATCAATTTGACAATATCTATGCCGAAGGAATTATTTTTGGCAGTGCATTGACTCCTGCACTGAATGCCAGTGGTCACAATACATTTTATGAAGTAGGAAATCATTTTCTAGGCAGTGGTAATCCTTTTACTTCAATCATAGACATACAAAGTAACAACAATATCAGTGTTGCAGACATGTCTTCTCGCAATGGTACAGATTCGGCCGTTGTGTCTAGGATACAACTTAACAATAGTTTAGCTATAGCTACTAATAATGGAAATTCGCTACTAGTTGGAGCATACTCAAGAGTTTCTGGTACTACCAGCACTATAATCAATGATACCTCAGGAACAGTTAGAACTGTTAATGCTACCATTGCAAAAGCATTTAAAGTTGATTACACCATAGAAAGAAACTATGCTTATAGAACAGGAACCATTACGATAGCGTCTGATGTAGGCGATTCAAGCAGTGGATTGTCCTTCAATGACGACTATGTTGAAAACAACGACACCGGAGTAACGCTGTCGGTATCTCAGATCGGTGATATAGTAAGCATAACGTATGTTGCCAATGAATTGGGTGTCAACGGATCTATCACTTCCAGTTATACGTTTTTAGCTTGATCTGGCCAGCAACATTTTCTGCCCGGCTTGAAAGCTGGCACCAACTACGAGATCGAACTCAAAATTTCTCTATCGAATCTGCCCTGACCGAGATCAATTCATGGTGGTTTTGCGCACCATGGCGTCCGTATTATCTACATTGGGATGATCAACACACTTGGCCAGATCCCTGGCAACTTTTGAGCGATGATGTCTATTGCGAAGTTGCAAGAGGCTTAGGAATCCTGTATACTATAAAACTTATGGAACGATCTGATTTAGCGCCAGTAGACTTGGTTTTGACCCAAGAAGGTACTAATTTAGTCCTGGTCGCAAAAGAAAAATATATACTTAATTGGGAACCTGACAGCGTCGTAAATACCATCCAAGAGGTTAAAATCAAACGGCAGTACCAGCAACACCCTATTATCTAGCAGTAAGTAAAACAAAACGAACGAGAGACGGATGACGCAAATTACAGTTGTAAAAAGAAGCGGACACAAAGAGCCACTACAAATAGACAAGTGGCAGGCACAAGTTGCCAAGGTCTGCCAAGGCATAGCTGACGTAAGTCAGAGCATGATAGAAATCAAAGCACAGTTGCATTTCTACGACGGCATAACCACGCAGGAGATTGATGGTATTACTCTCCGGGCCATCGTAGACTTGATTGATGTAGAAGCCAATCCTGACATTGGTCACACAAACTATCAGTTTGTGGCTGGCAAGCAACGTCTATCAATGTTGCGCAAAGATGTGTATGGCAGCTATCAACCACCGCACTTGTATGAGATCGTCAAACGCAATGTAGAGGTAGGTCTCTACACACCAGAGTTACTG
>Ga0315904_10008925_pt1 | contig 13185 bp, 8 predicted proteins | sample LakEriMetagenome_6_FD_203529 | JGI IMG/M metagenome (GOLD analysis project Ga0315904, IMG submission 203529) | Freshwater fungal communities from buoy surface, Lake Erie, Ohio, United States - Buoy 12 MA120 | ecosystem: Environmental > Aquatic > Freshwater > Lake | place: USA: Lake Erie, Ohio... | reverse complement strand
CTTGGGAATCCGGTAAATCCTACCTGAAACCACAAAACTAACAGAAAACATAAACCACAGCCACCTGCTTCAGCTAAAAGCCTTGAAGAATTTTACAGAAAAAAATTTGCGCGGCCTGCGGCGGTGGTGGAGTGCCGTCCGGGATTTTGTAGGGGATGTGGGCGCGGCGCTCTTGAGCGACAACGCCTGATGAATCGGAGATGATGGATGGGGCGCTATTTTCCTCCAATTGGGCGTGGGAAGAGAAACTGGATAACAAAAAGCATGTAAAGATGGTGACTTTCATCGGATTGCGATAGCAGGTTGTTCGAGGTGAACCACAAACAGCCGCGTTTGTGGCAAACACCAACCTCTGGATGAAAAAAAAGGGCGCGACTTGATCACGCCCCACCTTCAGGCACCAGCAAGCGCCCTCCAAAAAAGACGCGCCAGGCCGCGCCGATCTGGCGCGGAAGTCTGTCGTTTTTGGATAGGGTCGAAGAAATTGCTGGTTTCGAAGGTGACCCAGAAGCCTTTGTTGGTCGCAAAAGCAGATGTTGGTGAAATTGAATTAAGCGCAGGAATAACAGTGCGACGGAGCCAGATTCCCAAAGCTCTTCTTTCTGGCAAGTGGAAAGTGGGATTATCAGGCTAGCGGGCCGCCTGATGGCTTTTCACGAAGTCATCCATGCCGATGAGCTTTGGAGTTTGGGTGCTGCTTTCGATTGTCTTGATGGCCTTGTCGAGCATGGCCGAGTTGTCATCGGGTTTGGTGAAGGTTTTCCGGATCTCCTGCAACTGCGGAAGGACTTCCCTGGCGTGGGACCCGTAGCGGGCGAGGTATTCGAGGCACTTCGGCATGCGCCGCCCCGATCCCCAGCGGCTGGCATCAATCACCTCGACGCACAACGCCATGCCCTCGCGGATACCAAGGCGCGATAACAGGTCGAGTCCGGCGAGGCGGATGCCGTCGGCGAACATTTCGCCGCTGGGCGCCATTTTGCTTACGGCCTGGATGACGTCGGGCAGCAGCACGGCGATGTCTCGATCGGTGAGTTTGCCATAGATGGGGCTGAGTTCGCCGCGCGCGCGACCGTCCTGGTTTTGCAGTAGCGACTTGATGGCCGGGTAGAGAAGCTCGCGGTCCACGCCGTCGAGAGACCCGGTCATGATGCCTCCGCGTTTCGCGAACATCGCTTCGGCGGCGGCGCGCTGCGCCATGCCCCGCGGGTCGCCGGGATGCGGCGTGGCCATCATCACGAGCAAGTCGGGCAGGGATTTTTTCCGCTCCTCCTCACCGAGCGCGGCAAGGGAGGTGACGGCGAGCGCGCGCATCCATGGATCGGGATCCTTGAGCAGTTTGCGCAGTTGCGGCGCGGCGGAGTCCGCCTTGGGTCCGAGGCAACCGAGCGCCTCGGCAGCGCCGTAGCGGGTGTTGGTGTCGGAGGATGTTAGAAGTTTCACCACGTCGGGCAGGACCTTGCCGTCGCGGCGGCCGAGCTCCTGCGCCGAGCGTTTGCGGACGGCGGGCGACCAACTCGACAAACCTGCGATGAGCTCCTTGTCGCTGCGTTTCGAGTAGAGCAGCGGGGCGTTTTCCTTGGTATCGAAATAGCCGCGTCCGGCGTTGATGATTTCGACGACTTGTTGTTGGGTGAGTGGCGTGACCGAAGATGATCCTTTGCCGGTGATGCGGATTTTTTTGAGCGGTAGCGCGTAGGCCAGCAGATAGGTGCCGGTGTTGTCCCAAGAGGTGTATTTCCCGTGCTCTTCCTCGCCGACGGGTGAGCCTTGGTAGCGGAAACTTCCGTCCCAGCCGCGGGCGAGGTCGTAATACCAGGCCTGTTCGCGCCAATAGGCGCCGCTGGCATGCGGACCGCAGCGGGAAACACCGGGCATCGCCCAGATGATGTTGAAGAAATTGCCGGTATGGCCTCGTTCGCGCTCGTCGTATGCGGCGACGCTCATTTTGGCGAAGAAGTCCGCCGCGTCGCGGTCGCCTAACAGATCGAAGAGGACCGCGGCGTTGGAGGATTTGCCGTTGTCCTCATGTCCCGGCCAAGGCGCGTGGTCGCCATAGGGCGGCGCGCCCTTGTTGACATACCAGCGCAGGAAGGAGGCGGAGCGGTCGATGGCCTTGTCGAGCGCGGGATCTTTAACGCCGGCCTCGCGGGCGAGTATCATGGCCACGGTGAGCGGCATGCCCGGCGAGTTCATGGCACCGTAGCCGTTCAGGTTTCCGTCCGGTCTCGCAAACTTGTGACCCCAGGTGCCCACGCCGCTCTGTCCGTTGGCGGCTTCGAGGGCCAACCGTTTGACACCGGGCATGACCGATTGATCGCCGGTGGCCATCACATATTCGGCGAGGAAGGCGAGCGCGTAGCCATAGTGCCAGGTGGCCATGCCTTCCATGTGAAGATCGGCGGCTTTTTTGGCATACTCGGCGAGCATGGGCCGGTATTCCTCATTGCCGCTGGCAAGCAGGGCCATGGCGTTGATGCTGTTGGGAATGGAAACCTGCGCCAAGCCGCGCTGCGCGATGGCCTTGCAGCCGAGTTCGAGGATCTTTGCGGATTTCTTGCAGTCGTAAGGCGCGGTCGGGCTGTATGTGCCCATGACGGGAAGTTGGATCGAAACGTTCTCGGTCTTGCCGGCTCGCCAGCGGAGGAGTTTGAGAACGCCTTTGGAAGAATCCTGCTCGGCGACCATGACGGCCTTGGCAAACTGGATGCGGGCATCATCCGTGAAAGGTTTTCCGCCCGTACCGAGAATCACATCGTCCGGTTGGAGCACGCCGTCGGCGGGCGAACCCTTGGCGACAGCAGTGACGAGAATCTGGCGGGCATCGCCGGTGTGTTTCCACGCATACATCCAACCGCGCGCGCCGGTGGGGCCGAGCGTCCAGTCGTGGCTGCCGTCGGTTTTCCCGCCTTTGGTGAAATCCGGAACCGGCTGCTTGCCACCGCGCGGCGCGGCAATGGCGTGATGTGTCAGGCAGAGCATCCATGTGCAAAGCGCGAGCAGCGCCGTGGTCGTTGTTTGGAGTGTCTTCATGGGGATGGGATGGGTTGACAAACTGCCAGCGGGGGCACTGAACGAAAAATACGCCATGGATGGGAAGCACATTGCAGTTCCCGGAAATTCATGAGGTCGGCGGGCGCTATTTTTCCGGGAAAATTCATCCCGGCCCGGATTCGGGCTTGCGCCGGGTCAGGTCCGTCTTTTGACTCCCCCATGGCGGAGATTTCCTTGGGATTATCTTTTGACGACGTGCTGCTGCTGCCGGCTTTGAGCGAAATTTTGCCCGGCGAAGCGGACCTTTCCACCCATGTCACGGCGGGCATTCCACTGTTCCTACCAGTCGTTTCGGCGGCGATGGACACGGTGTCCGAACACGAACTCGCGATCGCGCTCGCACGCGAAGGCGGCATGGGTGTGATCCACCGCGCCTGCCCCATCGATGAGCAGGTGGTGATGGTTTCCCGGGTCAAGCGTTCGGAAAACGCGGTGATCCTCAAACCGCACACGGTGCGCAAAAACGACAGCGTCGATCACGTGCGCGACATCATGGCGCGCAACGGATTTTCCGGCTTCCCGGTGGTGGATGAAAACGGCCTGCTCGAGGGCATGGTCACCGGCCGCGACGTGCGCTACCTCGACCGCACCGACGCCAGCGTGGCCGATGTGATGACTCCGCTTGCGAAACTCGTCACCGCACCGCCCAACACCAGTCTGGAGGAAGCCCGGCGCATTCTCTATCAGGCACGCATCGAGAAGCTGCCGCTCGTTTATCCCGATGGCCGCCTCGCCGGACTCATCACCGGTTCCGACATCGAGAAACGAATCACCTTCACCAACGCCGCCAAGGACGACAAAGGCCGCCTGCGCTGCGGCGCGGCCGTGGGCGTGGGACCGGACTGCATCGACCGCGGCAAGGCGCTTATCGAGGCCGGCGCGGACGCCTTGTTCATCGACGCCGCGACCGGCCACACCAAGCACGTGATGGAAGTCATCGGGAAACTCCGCGCGCTTTCCGAAGTGCCCGTCGTCGCAGGCAACGTCGTCACCGAACAAGGCGCGCGCGATCTCGTCACCGCCGGTGCCAGCGCCGTGAAAGTGGGCGTGGGTCCGGGTTCCATCTGCACCACACGAGTCATCTCCGGCGTGGGCATGCCGCAGTTCACCGCCATCCGCAATGTGGCTGACATCTGCCGCGAGAAGGGCGTGAAAGTCATCGCCGACGGTGGCATCCGCTACTCCGGCGACATCGTCAAGGCGCTCGCCGCCGGTGCGGATCTTGTCATGCTCGGCTCGCTTCTGGCAGGAACGCGCGAAAGCCCCGGCCAAACCGTCCACTCCCAGGGCCGCCGTTTCAAAACCTATCGCGGCATGGGCTCCATCGGCGCGATGCAGAAAGGCTCCGGCGACCGCTACGGCCAGAACAGTTCCGGCAAACTCGTCGCCGAGGGCGTCGAAGGCCGCGTGCCCTACAAAGGCCCGCTCTCCGATGTCATCTTCCAACTCATGGGCGGCCTCAAGTCGGGCATGGGTTATGTTGGCGCCTCCAATCTGACCGAACTCCGCGAGCGCGCCCAATTCACCCGCATCACCGCCGGCGGGCTGCGCGAAAGCCACGTGCATGACATCGTCATCACCGAGGAACCGACGAATTATCAGCCGATCAGTTGATCTCATATTTCGGTTTTTCAGCATCCCAGCCTTTCAGCTTCTACTTTCCAAATGCACGATTCCAACCACGTCGCCGTCATTGATTTCGGCTCTCAATACACCCAGCTCATCGTCCGCCGTGTTCGCGAGTTGGGATTCTTCGCGAAACTCCACGCCATTGAGGATTTTCCGGACATCGGGAAGCCCGGGGCCATCATCCTGTCAGGCGGGCCGCGCAGCACGAGCGAGCCGGACGCTCCGGATCTCGATTTCGAGGCGCTGAAAGCCTTCAACGTGCCGGTGCTCGGTGTTTGCTATGGCATGCAGCTTCTCAACATCAAGTTCGGCGGCACCGTCGAAGCGAGCGATAAGCGCGAATACGGTCCGGCCAATCTTTTCCCCGCCGAGTGCAAGGGGCTCTACGAAGGCGTTTCCGCATCATCGCAGGTTTGGATGAGTCATTCGGACACGGTGAAGGTTTTACCCGAAGGCGCGAAAGTCATCGCCGCCAACCAGCACGGCACTCCGGTTTCGCTGCAATGGAACAAACGCTTCTTCGGCATCCAGTTCCACCCGGAAGTCACGCACAGCCATGAAGGCCTGCGCATCCTTCACAACTTCCTGCTGCATGCGGAAAACCTGCTGCCTTTCCGCATCGACGACCTCAAGCGCGAGATCATCGACGGCATCCGCGAGAAGGTCGCCGGCAAACAGATCGTCTGCGGTGTCTCGGGCGGTGTGGACAGCACCGTGCTCGCAGTATTGCTTCACGAAGCCGGTGCCAAGGTGCGTGCGATCTTCGTCGATCACGGACTGATGCGGAAGGACGAGGGCGAGGAAGTCCGCAGCAACTTCCACCGCATGGGCGTGCCCATCGAGACGGTGGATTGCGGCGAACGTTTCCTGGCAGCCCTCGACGGCGTGGACGATCCCGAGAAGAAGCGCGTGATCATCGGCAACCTGTTCATCGACGTCTTCTGGGATTCCGTCGGCGATGCCGAAATGCTCGCCCAGGGCACGCTTTACCCGGACGTGATCGAAAGCGCGTCCAACGCGAAATCGAAAGCCTCCAAGATCAAGACCCACCACAACCGCGTGGACCGCATCCTCGAGCTCCAGGCACAGGGCAAGGTGCTCGAACCGCTCGCGGAGTTGTTCAAAGACGAAGTCCGCGCGCTCGGCGCCTCGCTCGGCATCCCGCACGACATCCTGCACCGCCATCCGTTTCCCGGACCCGGCCTCGCCGTACGCTGCCCGGGTGTCATCACACAGGACCGCCTGCGCATCATCCGCGAGTGCGATGCGATCTTCATCGGCAAGCTCAAGGAGCACGGCTGGTATGACCGCGTCTGGCAGGCCTATGCCGGCCTCATCCCGGTGAAAACCGTCGGCGTGAAAGGCGACGAGCGTTCCTACGAATGGGCCATCTCCCTGCGGGCCGTGGTTTCCGAGGACGCCATGACCGCCGACTGGGTGGATCTGCCCTATCAACTCCTGCGCGAGACCAGTCACCGCATTCTCAACGAGGTGAAAGGCATCAACCGGGTGCTCTACGACGTTTCCACCAAACCACCCGCAAGCATCGAGTGGGAGTGAGGAATCCATGACGCGCAAGAATTAGGACACCACCTGAAATCCGCGGCTTTCCGCTGGAATTGTGGCGAATGCCCGGCATCGTCCGCGCATGCCGATGACGCTCTTCCAGAAACTCGCCGCCGCCGCGTTGGTTTCCGTCCTGTTCCTGATGTTCGTGGGGGCGATCGTGCGCGTCACCGGTTCCGGCATGGGTTGTCCGGACTGGCCGACATGCTGGGGCTGCCTGATCCCGCCGACCTCGGTGGAGGATGTGGATTTTGACAAGCTGCCGATCGAACGTTTCCAGAAGAAAGCCGAACGCATGGGCCGCGATCCATCGACGATCACGGCGGAAACCCTGCGCGCGGAGTTCAATCCACGCCATGTGTGGACGGAATTCATCAACCGCCTCTGCAGCCTGCCGGTCGGGTTTTTCTCGCTGGCCACGTTCATCGCCGCCTTCTGGCAACGGGAGAAACGACCACTGGTTTTCTGGATGGCCTTCGGCTCGCTGATCGTGGTGCTGATCAATGCATGGATGGGCGCGCGCGTCGTTTACAGCGGATTGAAACCCGGCGTCCTCACCACCCACCTCGCGCTGGCGATGCTGCTGACAGGCATGCTGATGTATTGCGCATGGCGCGGCACCGATCATCCATGGCGCGTGAAAATGCCCGCGCTTCCGCTGGCCCGCCTGCGCCTGGCGGTGACGGTTCTGTTGGTTGTGATCATCATATCAGGAGTGATCGGCGCGCAAGTGCGCGAGATGACCGACGCGCTTGCGAAGTTTCATGACAACGCGCCGCGTTCCACCTGGATTGGCGAGCTTGAGGGATCGTGGAAATACCTCGCCCACCGCAGTTTTTCCTGGGTCGTGCTGGCCGCCGCCTTCTGGGCCTGGGTGCTCACCATCCGTCATCGCCCGGAAGGCCCGGGATGGGTCGAGCGCACGGTGCTCGGCATCGTGCTCGCGCAAATGGTGCTCGGCCTGGTGATGGCGCAAATCCACATCTACTCGTGGGTGCAGGTGCTGCACGTTGGACTGGCCGCCGTGCTGCTCTCGCTAGTGTGGCTGTGGCTTTTCGCGGTGAGCCGGAGCGGCGGGACCGAATGATGAATCGGAAATCAGCTCACTCCTCCACGACCTTCGCAGCCTTTTTCGCGGCTTTTTTCACCGGGCGCGGCGGGAAGTCGAATCCGATTTTGCCGTCCTTGGGATCGAAGGTGAGGTGGGCGTCGAACTTTCGCTTGGTGCGGTTGGAGACGAAGCCCTTGATGACATCGGTCTTGCCGGTGGTGAGCATTTTCTTCACCTGCTCCACAGTGATGTCATGATGGAGAATGGACTTGCCGATGCGGATGCCGTTGGGCTCCTTCTTGGTGACGATATCCGGAATGTGATAAGCCTTTTCGGTCTCGAAGAGTTTCACAGTGCGACCGTCCTGCATCGCAACATCGCCGATGAAGTGCTCCTCGGTGAGTTCGGGCGTGTTGTCGCGGTCGTCGTTCTCGAAGAAGAAGTTCACCTTGAACTTGTCATCCATCTTGAGCGCGGCGTCGAAGGGCTTGTTGAACTTGGATTTGAAGCCGGTGAGCGGGCCGACAAAACCCTTGGTGAAAAGTTCCTTGGCCTCATCTTCGGTTAGAAGGCGGCCGGCGATGTGTTTCTTGGCCTTGAACTTGCAGTCCGGATTGCGGCACTCGTAGGTGGCGTCGGTTTGACGGAGCTTGTCGGCGCCGCATGCGGGGCATGCAACCGCGAGGTCGGGAAAATCCTGGTTTTTCGTATCCTCGGCGAGCTTGCGCGCCTTGGCGACAATGTCCCGCGTGTAGGAAATGATTTCCTTCATGAAGGCCTCGCGCTGGAGCTGGCCGTGCTCCATCTGGCGGAGTTTGTATTCCCAATCGCCGGTGAGGCGCGGCGAGTAAAGCCCCTCGATGTCCATCTCGCGCACGAGCTGGATGAGGCGCATGCCGCTGCCGGTGACGTGAAGCTCGCGCCCGTCGCGCGCGAGATATTTCTGGGCGATGAGTCCCTCGATGGTGGCCGCGCGGGTGGCGGGCGTGCCGAGTCCGCGCTCGGCCATGGCCTCGGCAAGGGCCTCGTCGTCGATGAGTTTGCCCGCGCCTTCCATGGCTGATAGAAGTGTGGACTCGGTGAAGCGCGCGGGCGGCTTGGTTTCCTCGTGCAGCACCTCGATATGTTCGACGGCGGCGGTTTCGCCCGCGGTGACGGGCACGAGTTCGTCCTTGCCGGAGGCGACGCCGGACGCGCGGCCATACACTTCGAGCCAGCCGGGTTTGACCAGCACGCGGCCTTCGGTTTTGAAAGTGTCTTCCTTGATGCGGGTGAGGCGCGTCGTTTGCTCGAACTCGGCGGCCGGATAGAACACGGCGATGAAGCGCTTGACGATCATGTCGAAGACTTTCTGTTCGGTATCGCTGAGTCTGGCGGTCTTGCCGGTGGGGATGATGGCGAAGTGGTCGGAGACTTTTTTGTTGTCGAAGACGCGGCGCGACTTGCTGAGGCGCGGTCCCTGCTCCCCTTCCCCCTTGAGCACGGCGGCGGCGAACTTCGCCACCGGAAGATCGCTGTTGGAAATCTCCTTCATCGTTTCGCGGACGTTGCCGGTGTAGTCTTCCGGCAGGTAGCGGGAGTCGGTCCGGGGATAAGTGATGACCTTGTGTTTCTCGTAAAGCGCCTGGGCGATTTGCAAAGTGCCTTTGGCGGAAAACGGGGCCTCGCGCTGGAGCGTGGTGAGGTCGTAAAGCTGGGGTGCGATTTGTGACTGGGCTTTCTTTTCTTCAGAAACGGTGCCGGCTTTTCCATCGCAGCGGGCTTTGATCGCATCGGCTTCGGCTTGGTTCCAGATCCGTTCGGCACGGCCGTGCGGATTGGCTTCGTCTTTTTTCCATGCCTCGTCGATCCACTTGCCGGGGTATTCGCCGGCCTTCACCGAAAAGGTGGCGTGGACTTCGAAATAAGGCGACGGTTGGAACGCGCGGATCTCAGCCTCGCGGGCGGCGAGGATGGCAAGCGTGGGAGTTTGCACGCGGCCTGCGGCGGTGATGTTGAATCCACCGTGGCGCGAGTTGAAACAAGTGAAGGCGCGGGTCGCGTTGAGACCGACCAGCCAGTCGGACTCGGAGCGGCATTTCGCCGCATCGGCGAGCGGGCGCATTTGTTCCTCGCTGCGCAAAGTTTCCCACGCTTCGAGAATGGCGTTGTTGGTCATGGATTGCATCCAGAGCCGTTGCACGGGTTTCTGGATGCCGCCGATGTCCATGATGTAGCGGAAGATGAGTTCGCCCTCGCGGCCGGCGTCGCAGGCGTTGACGATGCGGTCGATGTCCTTGCGCTTGGCCAGCTTGAGCACCTGTTTGAGGCGCGCCTCGGAATCCGGAATCGGATCCAGATCGAAGTGCTCCGGAATGGCGGGCAGAACCTGGAAATTCCACGGAAGTTTCTTGCCGTTGGGACCCATCGGCATGCGCAGCTCGACGAGGTGGCCGACGGCGGAAGTGATCACCGCCTTGTCGTTCTCATAATAGACATCGCGGCCGGAACCCTCTTTTTCGAACTTCCCGAGCGGCTTGGCGAGCGCCCGGCTGAGATCGGTCATGACGCTGGGTTTCTCGGCGATGATGAGTGTTTTTCCCATGGTAAAGGCGCAGGGTGCTGCAAATGCGGGGTCAGGGACTAGACCGGGGCGGGACAGCTTGGCAAGCGGATTGCGGCATGCCGCCGCGGCGTGCCCTCAACGCGAGCGCCGGTTCGCGGGAAAGCGTCCGCGGCCCGGGCCGTTCATCCACAGCCATGCGGGACGGACCATGTCGCGCACGTCGCGGTGCCGGGCCTCCCAGCCGAGCACCTGCTTCGCATGCGAGGGATCGGCCACCAGCGAGTCCGGATCGCCAGCGCGGCGGGGTCCGTATTTCACGGGCACCGTCTTGCCGGAAATCTCTTCGACTGCGGCGATGATCTCCTTCACGGAAACCCCGACGCCGGTTCCGAGATTGCAGTGGATTGACTCACCGCCGGCCGCTAGATGGTCGAGCGCCTTGGCATGCGCCTCGGCGAGGTCGTTGACATGGATGTAGTCGCGGATGCATGTGCCGTCCGGCGTGTTGTAATCCGTGCCAAACACCTCGATGTGATCGATCTCGCCGGTCACCGCCATCAACACCCGCGGGATGAGATGCGTTTCCGGATTGTGATCTTCGCCGATCAAACCGTCGTCCGCGCCGCCGCAGGCGTTGAAATAGCGCAGACAGGCGCTGCGCAAACCCCACGCGCGGTCGCAATCGCTCAGAACCCACTCCACCATCAGCTTGCTGCGGCCATAGGGATTGATCGGGTTCTGCTTGTTGCTCTCGGTGATCGGCAGCTTGTCCGGCACGCCGTAGGTGGCGCAGGTGGAGGAAAACACGAAAACCTTGCATCCAACTTTCTGCATCACTTGCAACAGCTTGACCGGCTCCGCGGTGTTGTTCTGATAGTATTTGAGAGGATCGGTGACCGACTCGCCGACGTAGGCGAAGGCGGCGAAATGGATCACCGCGCCGAAGCGGTGTTTTGCAAAAAGCGAGCGAAGCAAGTCCTGATCGCCCACATCGCCGACGACCAACTCAACTCCGGGATCGACGATCGCCGCCTCGTGGCCGAACACCAGGTTGTCGAGCACAACGATTTTCCGGCCTTGTGCGGCCAGCACCCGCACCGTGTGCGACCCAATGTATCCGGCGCCGCCGGTGACCAGTATCGGCAATTCGCTCGCGTTGCTCATGGAGCGTTTCCATGGCGGGAATGGCGATAGCTGTCAATCCGGGCGGCAATCACCAGCGAAAAAATCCCGGAAAACCCGTCGAATATCCTGCGGATGCGTGCTGTCTTATGCACATGAGAAACAAACCCCTACCATGGTTCGCCGCTGCGTGTGCCGCGGCCTCGCTGGCCCTGAGTTCCTGCGCCTATGACCCCTACTACTCGTCCATTGGCGGATACTACAACTCCGGTTATGGCGATGGCTACGGCTACGGTGGCAGCAATTTCTCCACCTCTTTCTTCGTGAGCACCGGTGACGCGCGCTGGGGTTACGATCCATACACCTACTGCTACTATGACTACCGCAGCCGCCGTTACTACGATCCTTACCTTTATGGCTATTACCCGCTAGGCTACCGGCCTTATGCGGTCCATGGAGTTCCCCATCCTTACGGCTGGAGGCCGGGACACGGCAACTGCCCGCCGCCGCGGACGGTTCGCAATGTCACGGTCGTCAATTACAAGGATCGGGAATCCGCCTACCGGAATACCGACTACAGTTGGGCGCGCCAGGTTCGGCAGAAGCCGGTGAGCCAAGGTCCGCGTCAAATCGATTACAGACGTGAGGCCGCTCCATCGCAACGTTCATACAACGACATGGGTTCGAGCCGCAGTTGGCTCAATCCATATAGTCGCGAGAGCAATCAACACGATATCTCCGGTGCCTCCGAAAACAGAAGTGGCAGACGCGCGACCGATTCATACAACCCGTCGTTCATCCGCCCGGATGTTAGAACCACATCTCCGGATCGTTACAACCGTCAGGGTTCTCGCGGCTCTTACAACGCGCCAAACATCCGCCCGGATTTCAACCGCTCGTCGCACCGCATCGAACCCTCGGTTCCCCGGTCAAGGCCGGATATCCCGCGCTCGGAAGAATCACGCGGCAATCGCGGGAATTTCCAACCCCCGCAACCCGTGGCACCGCCTGCCGTCAATCCGCCGCCCGCCGGCGATGCCCAACCGTCACGCGGTGAAGGCCGCGGAAAACTGCGCAGCCTCGGCGAGGGTTGATCACCGCGCGCAAGTCATGGACATTCCAAATAGCCGCGCGCCGGCAACTCGACGCGTTACACTATGCCTTATGTCTTGATGACGAACGCCCGCAATCCGTTCCAAAACTAGCGGAACGCATTCCCTAAAAACAATTACGCAAGAGCATGCCGGCTCTCTCAATCGTGGAAATTGAAATGGTGGGCAGAGCTGGATTCGAACCAGCGTAGGCGTTAGCCAGCAGATTTACAGAATGTTTAAGTCGTTGCATATCAGTCTTTTGCATACATTCACATGCTTGTTTTTTCCCGGTTTTTCCATCTCCGGGCAATCCCTATGGGAGCAGGTTTGAGCAACAACGGGAAGGTATTTTGTCACCATTTGTCACCAAGCATCAATGACTTATGGCAATTCCAAGCACCCACAGGAACCCAAGTTGACACGGCATCACGGAGCATGGATACGCAACCTAGTTCGCCGCGCACCGAACTCGATCTGATGACCGAACATGAACTGGCCCGTCACCTAAAAATCTGCCGCCGCCAACTCTACAACTGGCGCATCGCCGGTCTGATCCCCTACTTCAAAATGGGCAAGGCCGTCCGCTTCCGGGTGGCGGATGTGGCCGTGGCGATTGAGCGGATGAGGGTGGGATAGATCAGAAATACAGCAGATGCTCACAAACGATCTCATCCTCCAGGTGTCAGAACCGTCGAGAGAGCAGACGCCACCTTAGAGTGAAGCTCATTCCGGATTTGTTGCAGCGAATGGCGCAGTCTGGACTCAGGATGCCCTTCAAGAATAACGATGCACTCGCCAGGATGGAGAGCCACCAAGTCGCGCAACTTATCTGAAGCAAGCCGATCAGAGGCGTGTAGTAGGACCGCAAAGGAGTGGCTTTGGGACAGACCATCGAGCAGGCTACCACCTATTCGATCTGCCGCGTGCCTCAATGCAATGGACGGGTGCAGCATCGCGCACAAATCGACCTCCTCCGAGGTGATCGCGGCCCCAAGGCACTGTCCCGGTTTTTCGTGAATGTCCGAAAGGTGGCTTTGAGTTAAGCTACGGCCGGAGTTGTTAGTCGTTGGTTGTGGTTTGTTTGCAGGGAGAGTCTCTGACGGGTGATTCTGCGGCGATCGCGG
>Ga0315904_10008923_pt1 | contig 13186 bp, 8 predicted proteins | sample LakEriMetagenome_6_FD_203529 | JGI IMG/M metagenome (GOLD analysis project Ga0315904, IMG submission 203529) | Freshwater fungal communities from buoy surface, Lake Erie, Ohio, United States - Buoy 12 MA120 | ecosystem: Environmental > Aquatic > Freshwater > Lake | place: USA: Lake Erie, Ohio... | reverse complement strand
CGCGTCGCCGCGGGCGATCGCCTCGGCGAGCCGCTTCTCGTCGGCGGCCGTGAGCAGGGAGGTCTCGTTGATCTCGCGCAGATAGGTCTCGAGCGGATTCTGCACGGCGGAGGCGACGGGTTTGCGACGGGGCGATGGCATGACGGGGCGACGGGCTCCGAGGGGCGGTGCTTCCCAGGGCGCGGGGCCGAGCGGCCTCGCGGAGGCCGGATCGTCCCGGCCCACAGGGAGGTATCGACGCGGGCCCGCGGCGACTGCACAAAGCGGGAGGGGGAGGCAGACCGCAGCGCATGGCGCGGAGGCAGCGGTCGTGCGGGTCGCGGCGGGCGGCCGGACCGAGACTCAAGGAGCCCGGTATCGCGCTGCCCCGCCCACCGGCGCGGGGCCGGCGGGCGGGGGCAGCGGACGGACGGTCCTCACCGCCGGCTCGGCAGCTGGCCCTGCGGCGTCAGCTCGTCGATGATCCGCGGGATGTACTTGGCGAGCACCTCCGCGAGCTGGTCGCGGTCGATGCCCTTGGAGCGGGACAGGTCGTCGAGCTCGCGGCGGCCGAAGACGTCCTCGATCTGCCGGCGGTCCACCGGCTTGTTGGGGCCGGTGCGAACCCACGAGTCCACCTGATCCCGCATCCCCTTCTCCTCAAACTGCCGCACGACCTCGGGCAGCTTCTGGGCACCGCCGCCGCCGAAGATCTGCGTGAGGATGTCGCCGAGGTCGGTCGGGGAGGGCATGCCCTGGGGCGGCCGCTGCTGCGGCTGGGGCTGCGGGGCCCGCGGCTGGGGCTGTTGCTGCTGTTGCTGCTGCTGGGCGGCGCCTTCGAGCACCTGCTTCAAGATCTCACCGAGGATGTCCATGCTGAACCTTTCGTGACAGGGGTTTCGACCGGGCCGGGGGGCCGGCGGCCGGTCATCATCCGGGACCGCACAGCGGCACGCGCGGCCGGCACCACCACCCGCGCGACCCGGGCAGTCTATGGCCGGCCCGGGGTGAGGGAAAGCGCCGGGTCTATTCGAGCGCAGCCGCCTCGCCGCCGGCCCGGGTCGCCAGCTGGCCGAGGATCCGCACGTCGGTGTCCTCGGCCACCCGCTGCACGGAGGCGTCCGCCATGGCGACGTTCGCGCCGCCCGAGTGGAAGGCGTACATCAGCCAGCCGTTCTCGTTGGAGCCGTTGACCCGCATGAGATCCACGGGAATCGGCCCCGCGGTCGGGCTGCCCGACGAGGTCGAGCACCAGCCGGACGGCTTCTCGCCGAAGCGGTATGCATTGTCGTTCGTCGCCCAGGCACCGCCCTGGGCCCGGGCGCAGGCGGCGCCGGCGGCGTTGTCCGCGTTGGCCGAGGTCCGCGTCCGCCCGCGCCACACGTCCTCGCGGCCCGCGCACTCCGCCAGGAGGAAGGTCTTCGAGGTGCCGTCGGTCACCTTGGCGAGCGTGCTCTTCGGCCGCTTGGCGGAGCTGCCGCAGCCGGACCATTCCTCGAGCACGCCCACGGCCACGGGCACGGTGCCCGTCGTCGCCGTCAGCGCCGCCAGGGTGTTGAAGGCCGGGCCCGTGCCCGCCACGGCGAAGTAGTCGCCGCAGGCCCCGGTCTTCCGCGGTTTGGGGGCGACCTCGAGCTTGTCCTGGATCCGATTGGGATTGGGGGACGACGGGCACTGGAGCAGCGGCAGCTGGGTGCGGACCAAGGCGCGATTGCCGGTGACGGGCGTGTCGAGGACGCCGGCCGTGCCGGCACTGGGCGCGGAGCCATCGGCGTTCTCCCACCAGTTCCGCGACAGGTCGTAGGTGGTCAAGAGCGTGGCCTCCTCGACGTAGGGCAGCACGTCGGGCACCCAGCTGCGGTGGGCCATGCGGGCCTCGCAGCCGGCGGCCTGCGGCGAGAGGTCGCCGGTGTAGAGCCGCTTCAGGGGCGGCAGCGTCTGGCGGCCGGTCTCGTAAATGCGAAACGCGATCGCCAACTGCCGGAGGTTGTTGGCGCAGGAGATGCTCCGCCCCATCTCGCGGGCGGCCTGGACGCCCGAGATCAACAGCCCCATCAGCATGGCGAGGATGGCGATCACGACGAGCAGCTCGATGAGCGTGAAGGCGGGCCGCGCGCTCGCCGCGGTGCCGAGCGACACGTCGTCATCCGCATCGATGATGGTGTCGAGCCACGTATCGGCTGCGACGTCGTCGCCGGGGCGGCCCGGCGTCGTGCCGAGGAGAAAGGTGTCTTCCTCCGCGGCGGTGACGGGCGCGGGGTGGCGGGATCTTGGATGCATCGGCTGATTCCGGAAAGCGGTGGCGGCGCCGGGGCCGCCGTGCTTCCGATAAGTATTTCGCGAATCGGCGGCCGCCGGAGGCGAAAATCCGCCGCCGGCCGCGGGGAACTTTTCGACCGCGCGGTGAAGAACTCACCGCGCCGGCGGGCCGTCAGTCGTCGAGGCCGAGGAGCCGCAGCTTCGTCCGCAGCGTGGCCCGGTCGAGGCCGAGGAGCTTCGCGGCGGCGGTGCGGTTGCCGCCGGTGTGGGCGAGCACCTCGCGGAGCAACGCCGCCTCGAATGCCATGCCGGCCCGGTGGTGGAGGTCGGGCTCGGCGAGGTCGCCGAACTCGTGGCGGGCCGCGGCGGCCCATTCTTTCGTGGCCGCCGTGAGCGCCAGGGTGGCGGCGGCCAGCGGCGTGGCGGTGGCCGCGGCCGCGGCTGCGGGCAGATGCTCGGGCCGCAGCGTGCCGCCGCGGGCCACCACGGCCGCGTGCTCCACGGCGTGCTTGAGCTCCCGCACGTTGCCCGGCCAGGCCCGGCCGCGAACCGCGGCGATGAACTCCGCGGCGATCGCGGGCATGGGGGCGGGCTGGGGCTGCCGGGCGACGTGCCGGGCGAGAAAATGCCGGGCCAGCGGCTCGATGTCCTCCGGCCGCGCTTCCAAGGGCGGCACCTCGATCGCCAGCACCCGCAGCCGCTCGCGGAGATCGGCGCGGAATGAGCCGGCCGCCACCGCCGCGGCGAGATCCTGGTGGGTGGCGGCGATCACGCGGACGTCGGCCGTGATCGGCGTGGCCGAGTCCACGCGGGTGAACGCGCCGGATTCGAGCGTGCGGACGAGCTTCGCCTGCACGCCCAGCGGCGCGGCGTCGATCTCGTCGAGCAGCAGCGTGCCCCCGGCGGCGAGCTCGAGGAGACCGGGGCGGGCCTGACCGAAGAGCTCGCCCTCGACGGCGGCCGGGGCCAGCGCGGCGAGGCTCGCGGCCACGAAGGGCCCGGCGCGGCGCGGCCCGTGGGCGTGGATGGCCCGGGCCACGAGCTCCTTGCCGGTGCCGGCGGCACCGCTGACCAGCACCGGCAGGTCGGTGGCCGCGACCAGGGCGATGTGCTTGAAGACCTCCTGCATCCGCGGCCCGGAGCCGACCAGCCGCGGCGCGGCCGCGTCCTCGGAGGGGGGCCCGGCCGCCGCCCCGCCGCCGGTCCGCTCGGCGAGGGCCCGGGCGACCACCGCCGCGACCTTCTCCAGGTCGAAGGGCTTGACGAGGTAGTCGAAGGCCCCGGCCGTGATGGCCCGCACCGCGGTGTCGAGGTCGCCGAAGGCGGTCATCACGATCACGGGCGCCCGTGGGGCGAGCGCCCGCAGGTCGGGAATCGCCGCGATGCCGTCGCGGCCGGGGAGGCGGACGTCGAGGAGGATGGCGTCGGGCGGGCGGCGGCTGCAGGCGGCGACCGCCTCGTCCACGCTCGCCGCCAGCGCCACGTCGTGGCCCTGATCGGTGAGCAGCTCCTTCAGGCTCCAGCCGATGGCCGGCTCGTCATCGACGATGAGGATGGCGGTCATGCCGGCGACTCCCGCCCGCCGCCGGCACGCTCCACGGGCATTGCGATGGCAAACCGTGTCCAGCCGCCGACACGGCTCCAGGAGAGCGTGCCGCCATGGGCCTCGGCCACCGCCTTGGCGACGGCCAGGCCCAGGCCGATCCCCTCCGGCTTGCCGGTCACGAACGGCTCGTGGAGCGTGTCGCGGATCGCCTCCGGCGGCCCGGGGCCGTCGTCCTCGACGGCGAGGATCAGCCGGCTGTCATCGACCGCGGCCGCGAGCCGCAGCGTGCCGTCGCGGCCCGTGGCGTCGATGGCGTTGAGGGCCAGGTTCACCAGCGCCGCCCGCAGGGCGTCGCGGCGGCCGACGATGAACAGGCCCGTCGCCGGGCCGACCTCGACCGTGACACCGGCATGCTGGCAGCGGGGTGCGGTGAGGTCGCGGACCTCGGCGAGCAGCGGATCGACGGCCAGTGGCTCGGGCGGCCCCTGCGGCGGACGGCCCAGGGCGAGCAGGCCGCGGACCTCCTCCTCGAGGATGTCGAGCTGGCGGGCCGCGACGCCGAGGCTGTCGTCGGCCGCACCAGACGGGCAGCGGCGGCGATGGAGTTCGATGGCGAGCTTGGCGCCGGTGACGGCGTTGCGGAGTTCGTGGGCGAAGCCGGCGGCGAGCTGGCCGAGGAGCCGCTGCCGTTCGCCGGCGACGAGTTCGCCGCGGAGCGTGTCGAGCGTGGCGCTCATCCGGTTCACGCCGGCCACGAGGCGGCCGACCTCGTCGGCGTCGGCCGTGTCGGCCGCCGGCAGCGTGTGTCCGAACTCGCCGCCCGCGATCCGCCCCACGTGCCGCTCGAGCCCGCGGATCCGCTGCGCCAGGCGGCCCGTGGTTCGCAGCGAAAGCGGCACGAGCACGGCGAGCGTGACGGCGGCCACGGCGAGCACGGGCCACAGGGCGTCGAGCGTCGTCCGCAGCGGGCTGGCCAGGGGCGTGAGCACGAGCACCGTCTCCGGCCGCACGCCCGCGGCGCGGGCGATGCCCACGCGGTGCGGCCGCCCGGCGACCGTCGCCACGCCGCCGAGGTCGTCGGCCAGCGCCGCGGCGGCGGCCGGATCGTCGCGGGGCAGGGTCGAGGCGCCCGCGGTGCGGCTCGTCGCGTCCCAGACGACGAAGTGGCTGCCCGTGAGCGCGTGCAGCGTGTCGAGCACCTGTGGCGAGAGGGCCACGCGGGCGTCCCGCAGCGCCGCGGCGAGCCGTGCCTGGCCGTCGCGAGCCGCCGCGCCGCTGCGGCGGGCGGCGAGCCAGGCCGACACGGCCACGTTGGCGAGCACCGCGGCGAGCACGAGCCCCACCACGGGCGCCACGAGCTGCCGCGACAGCGAATTGCCTCGGGAGGTCGGAAGCATCGGTGCGCGGATCCGGACGTCGGCCTCGGGGCCGCGCCACCCCCGGCGGGCCGCACCCGCGGCCCTGGCTCAGGGTGCCGACCGAGACGTCATCGTACCCTGCCCGCGATCACCGCGTCCCAGGGGGCCGCTCGTAGAGTTTGCGGTGCCAGGCCGCGGCCTCCTTCGGGTCGAGCTTGAGCACCGCCCGGTCGTAGGTCAGCAGGCCGTTGACCTCGACCTCGACGTCGGTCGTCTGCGTGTAGACCGCCGCCGCCAGGCCCTGCCCGACGAGGCCGTGGAGGCGATCGATGAGGTCGCGGTAGGCAGCCCGCAAGTCGGCCTCCGACTCGTAGTTCTTGTAGCCCCAGTTGTCCACGTCCTTCCACAGGTGGCCCTTGACCGGCAGGCCGAGGCCGCCGAACTCGCCGAGCACGCTCGCCCGGTCGGGCAGCGGCGGAAACATCCCCGGTCCGGGATACTCGTGCCGGTCCTTCATGTCGCCCCAGCCGCGGTCGGTCCAGCCGCTCGGGCCGTCCACGAGCCGCGTCGGGTCGCGGTCCTTGACCCACTTGAGGATCTCGTTGGTGTCGTGCTGGCCCCAGCCCTCGTTGAAGGGCACCCAGACCACGATCGAGGGAAAGAACCGCAGCCGGTCGATCATCCGCGCAAGCTCCGTGCGGAACTGCGCCTTCTCCTCGGGGGTGAACACGGCGTCCTCCGCCCAGTCGGCCTTCACGCCCTGCTTGCGGCCGGCCTGCATGCCGCTGGGCTGGTCCTGCCAGACGAGCAGCCCCAGCCGGTCGCAGTGGTGGTAGTAGCGGGCCGGCTCGACCTTGATGTGCTTGCGGAGCATGTTCATCCCCAGCCGCTTGAGCACCTCGAGGTCGTACTTCATCGCCGCGTCGCTCGGCGGCGTGAGCAGGCCGTCGGGCCACCAGCCCTGGTCGAGCGGCCCGTACTGAAACAGCGGCACGCCGTTGAGCAGCAGCCGCTGGAAGCCCTGCTCGTCCTTGCCCACGGCGATCGACCGCATCGCGAAGTACGTGCCCACACGGTCGAGCACGGTGCCGTCGCCGGCCACGAGCTCCACGTCCACCGGGTAGAGATGCGGATCGTCGGGGGTCCAGAGCCGCGGCCCGGGGACGCCGCAGCGGATCGGACGGCCGGCCGCGGCCGTGCCGAGCACGGCGCGGCCGCCCCCCACGTCGCCCACGACCCGCACCTGCGCGCCGGCCGGCGGCGGGCCGGCGACGTCGACGGTGAAGTCGACCGCCTCGCCGGCCAGGTCGGCGCGGGGAACAACCCCGGTGACGTGGGCTTCGGGCACCGGCTCGAGCCACACCGACTGCCAGATGCCGGTCACCGGCGTGTACCAGATGTTGGCCGGGTCGCTCCGCTGCTTGCCCCGGGGCTGTGCGGCCTGCTCGGTCGGATCCCAGACGCGGAGCACCAGCTCGTTGTCGCCCGGCCGCAGCCGCGCGGTGACGTCGAAGGAGAACGGATCGGAGCCGCCGGCGTGGCTGCCGAGCCGGGCGCCGTTGAGCCACACCGTCGCGTGCCAATCGACGGCGTCGAAATGCAGCAGCACCCGCTTTCCCCGCCAGGCCTCGGGCACGGCCAGGCTCCGCCGGTACCAGAGCAATTGGCCGGGGGCGACGCGGCGGCCCACGCCGGAAAGCGACGACTCGGCGCAGAACGGCACGAGGATCTTGCCGTCCCAGGCACCCGGCGGCGTGCCGTCGTCGGCGGGCGGGCCCGTTTCGCCGTCCGGCCGGTCCACGATCGCGTGGTCCCAGAGGCCGTTGAGCGACTGCCACGCCTCGCGGGTCAGCTGCGGCCGCGGATACTCCCGCCACGCATTGTCGGGCGTCACCTGCCGGCCCCACTCGGTCGCGAGCGGCCCGGGAGCGGGCTTCCAGTCCGCGGCCCGCACCGGGAGGGCGGCCAGGATCACCAGGGCGAGAACCTCGAGGCGGCAGGCGATGGGCATGGCTGTGGATGCTCGCGAAAGGGGCATGACCCGGCGTCCCGGCCGGCGTCCGGCCGGCAGTATCGCGCACCGACCCCCGCCGGTCCACGGGGCCAGAGGGCCGCGGCACCCGCCGGCGTGCCGACGTGGAATCGGCCGCGTCGTGCTCCTCGTGGGTCCGATCAGCACGCTGTTCGACCTCACCACCCTCGCGGCGCTGTGGTTCCTGCAGTCGCCCTGGGGGCGGCCGCGCGGGTTCGTGCCGCTGCCGCCGGCCTTCAAGCCGCGGCGGCGCCGAACAGGCGGCGGGCGTTGGCGACGCAGACGTCGGCGACGAGGCGGTCGAGCCAGTCGCGGCGGTCGGGCAGCCGGCCGCTCTCGACGTCGGCACCGAGCAGATCGCAGAGGATGCGGCGGAAGTATTCGTGTCGGGGATAGGAGAGGAACGACCGCGAGTCGGTGACCATGCCCACGAACCGCGAGAGCAGGCCGAGATCGGAGAGCATGTTCATCTGCTCGCGCATGCCGCGCTCCTGGTCCATGAACCACCAGCCGCTGCCCCACTGGATCTTGCCCGGGATCGCGCCGTCCTGGAACGAGCCCGGCAGGGCGGCGAACAGGGCGTTGTCGGCGGGGTTGATGTTGTAAAGGATCGTGCGACCGAGGCAGCCCTCGGCGGCCAGACCGCCGAGGAACCGCACGAGCCCCGGCCCCTGGCGGGCGTCACCGATCGTGTCGCAGCCGGCGTCGGCGCCGAGCCGTGCGGCCAGCAGGGGGTTCGGGTCGCGAAACGGCCCGAGGTGCAGCTGCGTCACCCAGCCCTTGGCATGGTTGAGGCGGGCGACGTGCCGCATGAGGCACGCGGTGAACGCGGCCTCCTCGGCCGCCGTGGCCGCCGTCCCCGCCATGGCCCGCTCCCAGACCGCGCGGGCCTCGGCCTCCGTGGCGTCCACGTCGGGAAGGAACTCGAGGCCGTGATCCGTCGCCCGGCAGCCGGCGGCGGCGAAATCGCCGTGCCGCTTCTCGAGCGCCGCAAGCAGCCCCGCGAAGGTGTCGGCGGCCCCGCCGGCCGCGGCGGACAGCCGCCGCGCCCAGGCCCGCACCTTGTCGGGATGCCGCACCTTGAGGGCCGCGTCGGGGCGGAAGGTGGGCACGACGCGGGTGGCGAGTCCCGCGGCGGCGATGGCGGCGTGCCAGTCGAGCGAGTCGGCGGGATCGTCGGTCGTGCCCACGAACTCGACCCGCATCAGCCCGAGCAGACCGCGGGCGGTGAGCGGCCCGCGGGCGAGCTGCCGGTTGGCCTCGTCCCAGATTTTCCCGGCGGTCGCCGGCTCGAGGAGATCCTCGATGCCGAAGTGCCGGCGCAGTTCGAGGTGCGTCCAGTGGAAGAGCGGGTTGCGGAGCGTCTGCGGCACCGTCTCCGCCCAGGCGCGGAACTTGTCCTCCGCCGGTGCCGCTCCGGTGATCCGCGCCTCGGCGATGCCGGCGGCCCGCATCGCCCGCCACTTGTAGTGGTCGCCCTCCAGCCAGACGGCGTGGAGATTCTCGAACCTCCGGTCCTCGGCGATGTCCTTGGGGGAGAGGTGGCAGTGGTAGTCGAAGATCGGCTGCACCGCGGCGACGCGGTGGTAGAGGTCGGCGGCGGTGGCCGAGGAGAGCAGGAACGCGTCGTCGCAGAAGGCCATCGGGATGCTCCACCGGGAAGGCTGCGGCGATGATCGCACTCCGGTGTCTGCCCGGCAAGCGGCCGCGGTTGCGGGCGCCGCCCGTCAGAAGTCCGCAGGGGCCTGGTCGAGTTTCCGAACCCGGAGCTTGCGGATCCGCAGCTGCTTCGGCTGGGCGTAGGCGAAATCACCCAGCGCGAGCAGGTCGCCGGCGAGCCAGTCCGGCGGCACCTCGACCCGGTCGAAGACCTTCTGGTCGTTGAAGAACACCGAGATCTTTCCGTCCCACAGCACCGCCCGTAGCGTGCTCGTGGGCTTGATCTCGACGCGGGCCTCCTGGGATCCGGCGTTGGTGGAGCCATTGTTCAACCACACCCGCTGGGCGACGCCTCCGGCCACCACCGCGCAGGTGCGCTTGGTCTCCTCGTCGCGCGCCAGCATGAGCGAGCACCCGTCCACGGGATTCTGCCCGGCGGGCCGCTGGCCGAGATCGCATTCGAGCGTGACCTCGACGTCCTGGCCGATCGTGGCCTCGCAGACGAGCGTGGAGCGGCTGCGGGCGGCCGTGGTGGCGACCAGGGTCCCGTCCGCCTCCACCTTCCATTCACCAGACACCACATGCCAGCCCGCCAGATCGGCCGGCGGCTGGAGATCGACCCAGTCGGCACGGTCGAGGGCCACGGCCATCCTCACGGTCGCGATTCGGTCGGCGACGATCCGCCGGCCGGCGGCGGGCAGGTCGGCCGCGGCGGCGAGCCGTTCGTACGCGGCCCGGGCATCGTCCAGCTTCTGCGCCGCGATCAGCGCCTCGGCCGCGTCGGCGGCAGCGCCATGCGGCCCGCCGAACAGCCGTGACTCGCCGATCAGTTCCTCGAGCCGGACCCGCGACTCCGTCAGCGCCTGCGGCGCCGGCTCGTCCCGAAGTTCGTCGAGGATCCGGGCGGCCTCGGGATAGCGCCCCGTGGCCCAGTGGAGCACCGCCAGCCTCGACCGCCACAGCCGGGCCACCGCCGGGGCCGTGTCGGCCGCCTGCAGGTAGCCGTTCGCCGCCCGCAGGCAGTCCTCGTACACCCCCGGCATGGCGAAGGCGTCGCGTGGCCGGGACAGATCCTCGCCGACGGACAGGGCGACGTCGAAGACGAAGCCTGGCACGAAAGTCTCGAAGCGGCCGGTGTCGAGGCATTGGCGGCCGAAGGCGAGCATCGCCTCGTGGCTTCCACCCCAGCGGGGCCGGAGGGCCGCCGTTGCGAACCGCCGATACGCGGACTCGTGGTCGAACTCAGCCGCCACGGCCCGGTCGAACCACGACCGCTCCTCGTCGGTGCGGTCACCTATGCTGACGGTGATCATCTCGGTGGCGGCATCGGGCCACTCGGGATGCATCTCGTGGGCTGCGACCAGCGCCTTGCGGGCCAGGGCGAGGTGTTCCTCGAAGCCTTGCCAGCCCTGGGGCTTGACCTTGGCGGCGAAGCCGCGGCCCCGGGCCGCCCAGGCCTTGCGAATCTCCGCACGGCCGGTGGCGACTGCCTTGACCCACGGGTCGACGCCACTGTCCGGCTTGGCGAACTCGTCGGCGACCGCGGCCAGGACGTCGTCGTCGTCGGGCAGCAGGGTGCGGATGTAGATCAGCTTGTCGTCGCCGGCGAGGGCCGGGTCGGTCGCCGCTGCCGCGACGGCCGCGGCGAATCTCGGCGGCTTCTTCGTGACGCCGAATTCGCTGCGGGCGGTGCGCAGCCAGAGCGTGGCGAAAAAGACGCACACGGGGGAATATCCGGTCGCGCGAACCTTGTCGGCGAGCGGCCGCAGGGCCTCATCGGCCTGCCGGGCCCGCTTGCAGGCGACGGCGACCCGGGCCTGGCACGCCAGGAACAGCGGATCGTCGCAGCCGGCCTTGGCGACCGCGGCGGCCAGGACATCGAGCCGTTCGCTGGCCGCCTGGTCGGCGAACCGTGACGTGTAGCTGGCGGAAAAGGCGCTGAAAAACCGCTCCAGGTCGCCGGCCCAGGGAGCATCCGGCTGCCCGTGGGCCTTGTACTCCGCCTGCAGTTTCGTCGCCATCCATTCCCGGAAGTGCGTGTTGAAGGCGGCCGTGGTCGTCGGCTCGGCGGTCGTCACGGTCGCGCAGAAAACGACGAGCGCCGCGGCCGAGACGACGCGGATCGGATGGGAGCCAAGCATGAAAACTCCTCGGAGCGGCAGGGTGCGGGGCCCGGAGCAGCATGCGGGCTGGCCGATCACCGACCGGTATACCGTATCCGCTGTCGCGGTCAGTACCAGATGCCGCCGCGGACGACGAACGTGTCGTCGGGCCGGTAGTCGGCGGTCTCGGTAACGTAGTACTCGACGAGCCGGCCCGTGACCCAGCCGATCTCCGCCCGCCAGCTCGCTCCCAGGTCGGCCGGCCGCCGCTCCCAGCCGGCCAGCAGCCGGTAGTCGTGGTAGACGACGACGTCGTTGACGCCGCTGTCGCGCCGTACGGCCCACTGGTTGCCGCCGAACTCACCGGCCAGATAGACCCACTGCGAGGCCCGGCGGCCCTCGGCCACCCGCCAGGCCAGCCGCGGCCGGGGGAAGATGAGCTCGAAGCGGCGATCGTCGGCGGGCGTCCAGAGCAGGCCGCCGGCGGGCAGGATGTTGACGTCGTAGCGATCGAGGTAGATCACGCCGGCCACGATACGGAGATCCATCCCGGCTTCGTAGGCCCCGAAGCCGTGGCCTGTGACCCGCAGGGCCTGCGCGGTGTCATTGACGAAGTCGCTGTACCAGCCCGGCGCCACGGCGACATCGACGCCGAGCCGCTCGCCGACCTTCCGCATCCACCGCGCCTGGATCCACGACTCGTAGAGTTGCGCGGGCAGGCCGGGGTCGGTCGGGCCGGGCACCTCGTCGACGAACGTGGTGCCGAAGCCGGGCGTCACCAGCAGCGGCGAATCGACGGTCGGCGCCGGCATCCCGATCGTGAGGCTCGTCTCGAGCGTGGCGAGTCCGAGGCCGTCGCTGCCCAGCCGCGGCAGCTCGGTGACGGTGAAGATCGCCTGCTGCAGGGCGCCGGGCTTGGCGCCCGGGGGCAGCTTGCGGCCGGGCGGCTCGAACTCCTGCCGCGGCTGGCCCGGCGGCGCGAGATCGTCGGGAAGCAGGGGCTCGGTGAGATCCTGCGGGTCGCCGAGGGCCGCCAGGCGGATGCGGTCGAAGAAGCTTTTCTCGACGGCGGCGACCGGCGGCAGCGGCCTGACGGCCCACGCCTCGCCCGCGGCGACGGGCGGCAGCGGCCGTGGCTCGTCGGCCGCGGCGGCGGCCATGGTGATGAAGGTCGCCAGGGCGGCCACGGTGATGCGGGTCACCGTCGGGCATCGCACGGCGCGTGGGGTGTCTCGCGGCATGGATGACGCGGCAGCGCCGCTTTGGTGCCGAGGATCTCGGGTCAGACCAGGTTGTGCGTGGGTCGGGGGTGCCCCTGCCACGTCTCCGGACGTTCGCTTTGGCCCTCCAGGCCTTCGCTCACTGCCTGTCCGCTTCGCTTCGCCATCCATGGCTGCGGTCGCTTCAGAGCCCGGCGACATGGCAGGGGCACCCCCTCGCGGTTTTCGGCACAAGGGGACCGCAGGGTGTCGTTGTGAGGATCGCCGGCCGTGATGGCCGGCGTCCCGCGCTGGGAACCCTTGGCGTTCCCCGGGCGGGATCAAGCCTGCGGTTGCCAAGGGGACCGCAGGGTGTTGTTGAGAGGATCGCCGGCCGTGATGGCCGGCGTCCCGCGCTGGGAACCCTTGGCGTTCCCCGGGCGGGATGAAGCCTGCGGTTGCCAAGGGGACCGCAGGGTGTTGTTGAGAGGATCGCCGGCCGTGATGGCCGGCGTCCCGCGCTGGGAACCCTTGGCGTTCCCCGGGCGGGATCAAGCCTGCGGGGGCCATGGATGGCCCCGCAGGCGCTCAATTCAGTAAGCCAGTCCCAGCCTGAACATGATCGTGTCGGGGAGATCCTGATACTGCGGGGGTCCGTCCACGTAGAACAACTGGCGGTAGAAGACGTAGCCGATCTCGGCGTTGCCGGAGAGGCCGGTCGTCGTCAGGGGCACGAACTCGGTCCCCAGCGCGATGCGGATGTCGTTGTAGTCGAACGGCGAGATGCCGTTGTAGGCCGGCGAGTTGCGGCGGAACGTCCAGGCGCCGCCGCCATACTCGCCCGACACGTAGCCCCACACGGCGTGCCGGGCGGTGTTCGTGAACCGCCGCGCCGCCTTGGGGGCGGGGAAGAAGATGTCGTAGCGCGAGTTGGCGTCGGGGGTCCAGGTCAGGCCCACGGCGGGCAAGAGCTTCACGAGGTTGCGGTCGAGATACACGATGCCCGCCTTGCCCTGCATCGTGGGCGTGAGCTGCAGCGTGCCGATGGCCCG
>Ga0315904_10008922_pt1 | contig 13188 bp, 10 predicted proteins | sample LakEriMetagenome_6_FD_203529 | JGI IMG/M metagenome (GOLD analysis project Ga0315904, IMG submission 203529) | Freshwater fungal communities from buoy surface, Lake Erie, Ohio, United States - Buoy 12 MA120 | ecosystem: Environmental > Aquatic > Freshwater > Lake | place: USA: Lake Erie, Ohio... | reverse complement strand
GGCCTGAAGGCGAAAGCCAGTGGCTCACCAGCAACTCCGCGCGCGTCCACGGCCGCCGCCTGCGCCTGCGCGCCGATGCGATCATCGTCGGTGCCGAGACCGTGCGGAAAGACAATCCGCGCCTCACCTTGCGCGATGGCTGTGCCGCCACCGGCAAAGAGCAGCCCTGGCGCGTCGTCCTCAGCCGCAGCCGCGACATTCCCGAAGACTGCCATCTGCTCACCGATGCCTACAAGGACCGCACGCTCATTGTCAGCGGCCCGGACCTGCGCGATGTCCTCCGCCAGCTCAGCGAGCGCGGCATCGTCACCGTCCTCATCGAAGGCGGCGGCGTCATCCTCGGCCACGCCTTCCGCGAGCAGCTCGTCGATGAAGCGCACTGGTACATCGCTCCCCTGCTCTGCGGCGGCGGCCGGCCATCCGTCGCCGGCCCGGTCCTGCCTGCCTCCGTCGAGCTCGAAAACGCCAAAGTCCTCCCCATCGGCGACAACGTGCTCATCAGCGGCTTCCCGAAGTGGAAAAAGCCCAGTGTTTGATCAAAGAGAGAGCAGATAGGATCAGCGAGGCGCAGATGCTCTCTGTGTGAGCGGAAAAATGAAGGGACGCGCTTCAGGATAAATGTCGCCATCATCGACTATTCTCCGGACTCCATTTTCGTCCGTGTGGACAAAGCTTTTTGTCAGTGAAGTGAGTCCATCCAGTCTCTCGATGACGAAGGAATCCCCCTTGGCTGATAGTCGCAATCGAGGCCAGCTTTGTGTTTTAAAGGATAGAGTCATCTCATTGTTTTCGGTGACAGTGTAGGAGCCTGTATAGTTCGAGAATCCATTGCCCCATGTGTAGATTTGAATCTTGGCATCAGGGAAAAAATGCAGGCTTAGAATAGCGCCATCCATTGAAGCTCCACGGTTTGAGCTGTCGATGAAGACCATTTCCTGCTTATCGACTGCCTCCGTAAAGGCACGGATCAAAGCTGCATCTTCGGCAGCACCTTTGGTGTGGATCCAGAGGGCTGCGGCCAGCACTAAGAAGAGTGCAGAGAGCGCGTATTTCATAGGAATACCCATGGTTGATTTGAGAACATCGAAAAATCAACAACCCCTTGTTCGACAATCCTCAATCCCCAAGCGCGCCTCAACGCTTTGGACCAGCGGTTGCACTCATCACGCGATCAGTTCCGGAATCGCGCGCCCGTTTTCCACGATGTGCACCGGACGGCCATTCAGGTCGTTGATCGTTACCTTCGTGTAATCCACGCCGAGGTGATGATAGATCGTCGCCAGGAAATCCGCCGCGTTGCACGGCCGCTCGACCACATCCTCGCCGCGCTTGTCGCTCGCACCGATCACGCCGCCCGTTTGGATGCCGCCACCGGCCCACACATTCGTAAAGGCACGCGGCCAGTGATCACGACCCGGCTGGAGCGTGCCCGCAGGCGCACTCGCGTCACCCGCGCCCGTGCTGCGATCAAAGCTGATCTTCGGCGTGCGGCCAAACTCACCCGTCACGACCACGAGCACCTTTTTATCCAGCCCCCGCGCATAAATATCCTCGATCAGCGCCGAAACCGCACGGTCATACGTCGGCATACGGAAGCGCAGCGCCTCAAACTGGTGCTGATTCACCGCATGATCGTCCCAGTTGTTCACGCGGCCGCAGAGCGGACCGCTCAAACTGCTCGTCACGATCTCCACACCGGCCTCCACCAGCCTGCGGGCCAGCAAAAGCTGCTGTCCCCAGCGATTCCGCCCGTATCGATCCCGCGTCGCCGCCGCTTCCTTGCTCAAATCAAACGCGTCCCGCGTTTGCGGATTCGTCAGCAGCGTCGCCGCCTGCGCTTCGAATTCATCCAGCGCGCCCATCTCGCCCTCGCGATCAAACGCACGCTCCATCTTGTCCAAACTCCGCCGCAGCGCGATCCGGTCGCTCAGACGGCGATTCTCCGCCTCATCTGCCAGCCCGATGTTCGGCACCTGAAACGTTGGCCGGTTCGGATCATCACTCACCGCAAACGGCGCAAACGCATCGCCCAGATACGCCGGGCTCGAATACTCCGGCGAAGCCGCTGGCACGCCGATGTAGTTCGGCAGCGGATTCGTCCGCCCGCCCTCTTTCGCACGCAAATAATGCACCACCGACATCCAGTCCGGCAGCCGCGGCTTCGGCTTGTCCCGCGTGTCCTTGTCACCGGAAAACATCTGCATCGTTCCTGCCGGATGACCGCCCGCGGTTTGATTCATCGAGCGCACAATCGTGAACTTGTCCGCGATCTTCGCATTCATCGGCAGCAGCTCCGTAAAGCGCGTGCCCGCCACCTTCGTGCTGATCGTTTTGAAAGGCCCGCGATACTCGCTGCTCGCATCCGGCTTCGGATCATACGTGTCGATGTGCGACTGCCCACCCGGCAGCCAGACCATGATGATCGACTTCCGCTCCGCCTTCGGCAGCGCCGCATTCGCCGCCCGCAGCTTCAACAAGCCCGGCCAGCTCAGCGTCGCCATCCCCGCCAGTCCAAACTGCATGAAACTCCGCCGCGATGTGAGCGGCCCGGCACAACGAACAAGGGATGGAGGCTGAATGATGGAAGACATGCTTGGAAACCTACGCGGCGAAGCCCGCCTTTTTTGCGATGCATCTCCAACGCTCACTTCCCAAACGCCACCAGCTCTTTGCCGTTCGTGCCGTCCCAGACGCGGAGGATGCTGTCTTCGCCGCCGGCGATCACGGCGCTGCCGTTGGGCAGGCTGGCGGCGGCTTGCATGTAGTCAGGGAGGTTGGCGATGCTGCGCACTTCGCCGCCGTCATCGGTGACGATGCGGACTTTGTTGTCTCCGGCGCTGGTGACGATCTGATTCGTGGCACCGATGAAGTGCAGCGACGTCACTTCCTTCGTCCAGCCTTCGATCTTCTTCTTTCGCTCACCGATGATCATGTCCCAGCTCGTAACGACGCCATCCGCGCCCGCCGTGGCCAAAACGCGGCCATCACTGCGGAAGGCGATGCCCATCACGTGATGCGTGTGGCCTTCGAAGATGTTGAGTTGCTTCCCCGTGACCACATCGCACACTCGCGCGATTTTGTCTGCGGCACCCGAGGCCAGCTTTTTGCCATCGGGGCTGAAATCGAGGCACAGCACCGTGTCGCTGTGCTTCTCCTTCCAACGCTGCGTCACCTTGCCGCTCGCCACATCGAAGAAAACGATGTCGCCACTCCGCGAAGGCTCACCGCCGCCTGTGGCGAGTGTTTTGCCATCGGGACTGAAGCGCAGCGCGTTCACGCGATCCGCAAAGAGGCCCTTTTCATCCCAAGCACGCTCCAGCGTCCACTTCGCCGTGCCGCCGGTGCTCAGCGACACCGACTTCACCGCCACAAAGCTGCCATCCGCAGCGGCGCTCACCGTGGTGCTTGCTGCCGCCGCGTTCGACTCCTCGATCACCTGCCCTGTCGCGACGGCCCACACGCGCAACGTGCCATCTTCGAGCAACGCGGCCGCTTTTTGGCCATCCGGCGAAAAAGTCACCGCGATGGGCTTCACGGCGGTTTTCGTCGAAGACAGCTTCAAAGCGGCCAAATCGGCAGTGGCCTTTTCCTGCGCGGTTTGGGCCGTTTTGATCGCCAAATTGGCTGCGGCGATGGCTTTGGCGTTCGCGGCCTTCGAGTCGGTGATGCGCTTCACATCGTCCTCGGCGTCTTTGACGTTGCTCTGAGCTGCCGAAACGGCCGCGAGAGCCGAAACCTCCGTCATGTTGGCCGTGATCAGCTTGTCCTGCGCGGCTTTGAGTTCTTTCTCCACCGCAGCGTCCTTTTTGGCGATCAAATCATCCACCACCTTCTGCGCGGCCACTTTCGCATCCGTCGTCGGCTTCACCAGCTTCTGTTTTTCAGGCACCAGCTTGCTCATCGTCGCGATCGCCTCCTTTGCTTTGCCCAGCAGCACCTCCAGCGCCTTGTCCTGGGCCTCCATGCGTGTGATGTCGCCCTTTTGGAAAGCTTGCTCCAGCGTTTGCGCCGCCACAATCCACTCGAGCTCCGCGGTTTTCACCTTGGCCGCCAAAGTGCCGCGCAAATCGGCCACCGGCTTCACGCTCGCCACCTCAAACACCCGCACCGAGCCATCGGCGAGACCCACCACGACTGTTTTGCCATCCACAGCCAGCGCACTGCTCAAAACAGCCGATTTCGCCGCGTCGCCGATCTTCTTCAAAAGTGCCGCATCCGCGCTTTTCGCCGCCACAGGCTGCGCGGTCGCTTTTTGCGGCTGTAGCTTCCAGAGCTTCACCTCGCGGAAACTCCCGCTCGCCAGCCGAGTGCCATCCGGGCTGAACGTGAGCGACTGCACCAGCGCCCGATGCGCATCCGTGATCTGCATCGCGAGCTGACGCGTGGCCAGATCATAGATAAAAATGTCATTCGACCGGCCGCATGCCGCATAGCGACCATCCCGCGTCATCGCCACCGCGTAGATCGGGTCCACGCTGGCGGAGATGGTTGTTAAAACAACCGCGCGCTCCTGCTGCACCGAGCTTTTCGCCCCTTGATCAATCCACTGCCTCAAAATCGCGATCTCCGCCGGCGTGAGATTCACCGCGCCCGTTTTGTTGTTCGCTGGCGGCATCTCCATGTCATTCGCATGCAGTGAAGCCTGAACGACAAGGCTCTCCGCGCTCTTCCCAGGCACGATCGACGGGCCGTTCTCGCCGCCTTTGATCATGAGCTCCGGCGTTTCCATGTTCAGATCCGCCTTCGTGGTCGTCTTGTTGTGACACGAGATGCAGTTCGCCTTCAGGAACGGGTAAACATCCTGATAGAAATCGAGATCGGCCGCTGAAGCGGAAATCGCGAGAAGCAGAGCTGGGAGAAGCCTTGGAAGCATGTTCAACCTACGCGCGAACAACGCCAGTCCCATCACGCAAACACGGCAGCCTTTTCGGGCTGCCGTGTTCGTGGGATGCGTTTTGCCACGCGGTGAATCAGCGACGGTCGCGCTGCGCGCCGAGCATGTTGCCGCCAAGGGCACCGATGCCAGCACCGAGGGCAGCGCCTTCGAGGCCGCGGCCGCTCTGATGACCGATGATGCCGCCGACGGCCGCGCCGCCAACTGCGCCAACCACGGTGCCGCGGCGGGCGTTCGGACCATTTTCACAGGAGACGAGGGAGACGGCAGAGAGGAGGATGAGGATGCTCTTTTTCATGATGATGTTGTTGGATGTGAGGAGCGCCATCGGGATGCTGGAACTCATGAGGTTATTGAATCAGTCGCGAAGAGTGCGCGCAAATGGTCTTTTCACCTCATTGCCCTCAGCCAACTGCTGAGCGCAGCTCAGAGCATGCCACCCGCCTTCACATCGAGATATTTGTTCGCCAGAGCCACCGGGAGCATCTGCGCGGTCTCATCCACGGTCAGCACGCGCTGGGAGCGCAGGTTTTCCAGGAGCTGGCGGCGCTCGCTGAAATAATGGGCGAGCGAACCGTATTCGAGCGCGTCGGCGAGGTTTTGCACGGGCCGCGCGGCACGATTTTCGAGCTCCTGCTCCCGCAGCGTGGCGGCGAGCACGAGATGACGCCGCTGCATGAGATGCGTAGCCGCGCGGAGCGTGCCGCCGTCCTCGCTGCGCAGATTCGTGAGCAGAATTACGAGCGCGCGGCGCTTTTGACGCGCCATGACCTGCTCTGCGGCCTCCACGAAGTCACTCGGCTCGTTGGTGGTGTTGTAATCGTAGAGATGATTGAGCAGCTTCGGCATGCTGTGCGCGCCTTTGACGGGCGGGAGCCATTTTTTCGTGCCGCCAAAGCCGCACACGCCGACTTCATCCCCCTGCCGCAGCGCGATGAAGGCGATGAGCAGCATGGCATTGAGGCAGTGATCGAATTGGCTGAGCGAGCCATCGAGCGCGCGCATGCGGCGGCCGCAATCGGGCACGAGGAGGATGGTTTGATTGCGCACCTCGTCGAAATCGCGGCTGATGAGGCTGAGGCGGCGACTGGTGGCTTTCCAATCGACGCGCGAAAGCACATCGCCGTCCTGGTAATCGCGCAGTTGATGAAAATCGAGCGAGGCACCGATGCGGCGGCGGCGAACGATGCCCATTTGGTCGAGACGATTCGCCGTGGCGAGCAGCGCAAAGCGCACCACCGGCTCGTAGTTCGGGTAAGCACGTGTCTGCGCGGGCTCGCCGACATGCAACTGCCTGCGCCAGAGACCGAGGAGCGAATCCGCGAGCATCTGCACCGGCGCGAAGGTGTGCTGGCCGCGATTCACAAAGACAGCCTCATACGTCATCGCCGCAAATTGGCCCGGCGGGATGGAAAGACGCTGCGGGAGGTTTCGCGCGGTCGCGGCAGGCGGAAGACCGTCAAACACCTCCACCTCGAGCGTGCGCCGCGTGCGGTGCGAGACGGTCAAAGTGACTGAGGAAGGCACTCCGAGCGCAAAACGGCCCGGCAGCGACCTTTCGACCGAAACGCGGCCTTTTCGCGGCAGCGTGAGCGCATCGACGATGAGCACGAGAGCCGCCAAACCCAGCCCACCCTGCCATAACACGACAAACTGGCTCCAAATGCTCGCCAGCACCGCGAGCACCAGCAGCGCGATCAGGAGGGTGAGCAGTCGAGGAGTGGGGCGCATCAAAGATGTTCCAAGTTTCAGGTTCCAAGTTCAAAGTGGCTGCAAACGATGCGCCGCGACGGATTGAAAACGGAGAACTGAGAACTGAGAACTAAAAAATGCTCCCTCACGCGAAAAAGACGCGTCAGCGCTGCACCTTCGCGTCGCCGCCTTCGGCAAGTTTTTGGACTTCGGCCAAAGTGGCCATGCTGGTGTCTCCGGGCGTGGTCATGGCCAGCGCGCCATGCGCCGCGCCGAGATCGACGGCTTTTTGAGCGTCGTTTTCGATGAGCAGGCCGTGGATGAGCCCAGCCACGAAGCTATCGCCCGCGCCGATGCGGTCGAGGATGTCGAATCGCGGATAATTCCGGCTGCGGTGGTAGCTGCCGCGGTGCCAGCAGAGCGCGCCCCAGTCATTGACGGACGCGGTGTGCACACGGCGCAGCGTGGCGGCGATGCAGCTCAGATTTGGATACTGCGCGGCGAGTTTTTCCATCTGCGGGCGCAGTTTGGCATCCTCCGCGGCAAAGATGTCGCTGCTGCCTGCGACGACGGCTCCAGCGGAGGGCGGATCATCGCTGAGCACGCCGATCATGACGTCGATGTAAGGCGCGAGGCGGTGATTCAGCGCCTGCGCGGCGGGGAAGCCGCCGCGCTCCTGCCAGAGCGAGGGTCGGTAATTCAGATCGTAGCTGACGGTGACGCCGTGGCGCTTCGCGGCCTCGCAGGCCTCGATGGTGAGCTGCGCGGTCGTTTCGCTGAGTCCGGCGAAGATGCCGCCGGTGTGCAGCCAGCGGCAGCCGAGCGTGCCAAACAGATGGTCGAAGTCGAAATCGCCCGGTTTCATCTGCGAGGCGGCGCTGTTGCCGCGATCGACGCTGCCTTTGGCTCCGCGCACGCCAAAGCCGCGCTCGGTGAAGTTGATCGCATTCCGCACGCGCTTGCCCATGCCGTCATAGGGCACCCATTTGACCAAAGAGGTGTCCACACCGCCTTGAAGGATCAAATCTTCCGTGAGGCGGCCGATTTCGTTATCCGCGAAAGCCGTCAAGATGCCCGCTTTGAGCCCGAAACAGCGTCGCAGGCCGCGCGCGACATTGTATTCGCCACCGCCTTCCCAAGCAGTGAACTGGCGCGAGGTGCGCACGCGCCCTTCACCGGGATCGAGGCGCAAAAGGACTTCACCGAGGGAAAGGACGTCGTAATGAGGCGTGCGGGACATGGCTGGGAGATGGAAACGGCTGGAGCCGAGTGAATAGACCTGCGCCGGGAAAAATCACGCGATTGATTTCAGCAACTCGATGACCGGCACATCTGCCGGAGCGAGCTCATAGCGCGAAAACTCCTCCAGCGTGACCCAAGCGAGCGCGGAATGCTCATGTGCGACCGGTTCCGCGCTGCCAGCGGCCAGTTCGCAAACGAAGGGCATGAGCCGGATGCCGCCCCATTCATAGACATGCTCCACGGGCGGCAGCGTGTGCGTGATGACGACCGTGCAGCCGAGTTCTTCCGAGAGTTCGCGATGCAGCGCGACCTCGGCAGACTCACCCGGCTCGATTTTTCCGCCGGGGAACTCCCAAAAGCCGCCGAGACGCTTTCCCTCCGGCCTGCGGGCGAGGAAGAACAAGTTTTCACGCTTCAAAATGGCGCAGACGACAGGGACAGGCATGCAGCGCTGTCATCGGATCATCCATGGCTGCCGTCAAGATTCCCGGCATTCGGTTTCTTGACTCCCCTCCCCTCCCCTGCCATCTCAAGTCGTCCCAAATCATAAACATCAATTCAATGGCCGCCCCCGCCCACAACTACAACGAAGACAGCATCAAATCCCTCGACTGGCGTGAGCACATCCGCCTGCGCCCGGGCATGTACATTGGCAAGCTGGGCGATGGATCGCTGCCCGAGGACGGCATCTACGTTTTGCTGAAGGAAGTGGTCGATAACTGCATCGACGAGCACGTCATGGGCTTCGGCAACACGATCGAAATCGAGATCGACGACGCGCAGACGGTCACGGTGCGCGATTACGGCCGCGGCGTGCCGCTGGGCAAGCTGATGGAGTGCGCCGCGCAGATCAACACGGGCGCGAAATACGATTCGGAGGCCTTCAAGCGCTCCGTGGGCCTCAACGGCGTCGGCATCAAGGCGGTGAACGCTTTGAGCGAGTTCTTTGAGATCCAGGCCATGCGCGAGGGACAGACCCGCAGCATCGAATTCAGCCAGGGCCTCGTGAAATACGACATGGGCAAGCCAAAGCCCTGCACGGAGCCGAATGGCACGCGCATTGTCTTCCGCGCGGACACGGAAACCTTCGCCGCTGACACGCATTTCCGCCTCGATTTCGTCCGCGAGATGCTGCGCTTTTACGCCTGGCTGAATCCGGGGCTCACGCTCGTTTTGCGCCATCCGGCCGGCGAGGAGAAGTTCAAGTCGAAGGACGGTCTGATGGACCTCATCCGCACGAAACTGACGGAGCAGCCGCAGTATCCGATCATCCACATCGCCGGAAAAGACGTGGAGATCGCCTTCACGCACGGCACGGGCTACGGCGAGGAGTATTACAGCTTCGTGAACGGCCAGAACACCACGCAGGGCGGCACGCACATCGCCGCCTTCCGTGAAGCGATCGTGCAGGAGTGCCGCGAGTTCTTCAAAAAGCAGTTCGAGCCCGCGGACGTGCGCGGCAGCATCGTCGCCGCGATCAGCGTGAAGGTGCAGGAGCCCGTCTTTGAGTCCCAGACGAAAACGAAGCTCGGATCGACGCACATGGAGCCGGAGGGGCGCAATCTGCGCACGCACATCCTCAACACCGTCGTCACGCAGCTCGACAACTTCCTCCACAAGCACGCCGATGTGGCCAAGGCCCTCCAGGAGAAGATCAACGCGAACGAAAAGGAGCGCAAAGAGATCAGCGGCATCCAGAAAGCCGCGCGCGAAAACGCCCGCAAGGCCAAGGTCTGCAACAAGAAGCTCCGCGACTGCCGCATCCACTTCGACACGAAGGACAAGCGCCGCGACGAGAGCACGCTCTTCATCACCGAGGGTGACAGCGCCTCCGGCAGCATCACGAAGAGCCGCGATGTCGAGACGCAGGGCGTTTTCTCCCTCCGTGGGAAGCCGCTGAACTGCTTCGGCCTCACGCGCAAGATTGTGTATGAAAACGAGGAGTTTTACCTCCTCGCGAACGCGCTCCAGATCGAGGACGACCTCGAAGAACTGCGCTACAACCGCATCGTGCTCGCCACCGATGCCGATGTGGACGGCATGCACATCCGCCTGCTGATGATCACGTTCTTCCTGCAGTTCTTCCCCGAACTCGTGCGCAAAGGCCATCTCTACATCCTGCAGACGCCCCTCTTCCGCGTGCGCAACAAGAAGGACACCTTCTACTGCTACAGCGACGAGGAACGCCAGCGCGCCATCCACATCTGCGGCAAAAACGCCGAGATCACCCGATTCAAAGGCCTCGGCGAAATCTCGCCAGATGAGTTCAAGCACTTCATCGGCCCGAACATGCGCCTGGAGCCCGTAACGATCCGCGACCACGCTTTGGACGAGCAGGGCAATCCGATCCCCAGCGAGCACAAGAGCGTGAAGGAGTTCCTCACCTTCTACATGGGCAAAAACACGCCGGAACGCCAGATGTACATCGTGGACAACCTGCGCGTCGAGAAAGAGCTGGAGTTCAACGACAAGGGCGAGAGCGTTCCGGAAGGCGAATTCAAGCTGGCGGCCTGAACCGGCCTGAAAACGCCGCCGGAGGAAAAACGAGATTCCTCTTGAACAGACACGGGCGGCCGATGTCTGCTTGATCGCCATGAAAACACCCCGCACCACCCTTCTCCGCCTCGTCCTCGCTTCGCTGGCTGCTGTGATGCTCGCCAGTTGCGCCACTTCCGACACTCCGCAGCGACGCATCGCCCGCAATCCGCAGCAGTTCATGACGCTGAGCGCTCGTGATCGTGAGTTAGTGACAAACGGCATGATCCGCGAAGGCATGACCCGCGAGGGCGTCTTCCTCGCCTGGGGCCTGCCCGCGCAGACCTCCGTGGGCCGCAGCGGCGGTCGCGAGGTCGAGCAATGGATCTATCAAGGTCAACGCCCGGTCCGCGTGATGAGCACGAACATCGGATTTGGCGGCGGCTGGGGAGGTGGCTGGGGCGGCTGCGGACCGTGGGGCTGGGGCAATCCCGGCTGGGGCTGGGGTGGTCCGATGATGGGAATGGGCTCCGACGTGATCTACATGCCCTACACCTCCGGCGTGGTCACCTTCCGCAGCGGACGCGTCACCGAATGGCGCGCCGCGCTGCGCTGAGTCACCAGCCCGCCGCTCACATGCGGCAGATCAGCAACTCGCGTTCATAAACCATCTCTTTGGGCAGGTGCGTCTTCAAATCGAGGAAGAGCTCCTCGTGCGAAAGGATCTCCGTGCGCCACGCCGCGCGGTCAAAGCGCTGCAACTCGTCGAATTTCTCCTGCGGGAAGCTGAGGCCCGTCCAGTCGATGTCCGCGTAATGCGGCACCCAACCCACCGGCGTTTCTTTGGCCACGCCGCGACCATTTGCACGGTCCACGATCCATTTGAGGATGCGCATGTTTTCACTGAAGCCGGGCCAGAGGAATTTGCCGTCCGCGTCTTTGCGGAACCAGTTCACATGGAAAATGCGCGGTGTCTCCGTGAGACGGCGCTGCATTCCGATCCAGTGGCGGAAATAATCGCCCATGTGGTAGCCACAGAAGGGAATCATCGCCATCGGGTCACGACGCACCTTGCCGAGCGTGCCAGCAGCCGCGGCAGTCATCTCACTGCCCATCGTGGCGCCGGCATACACGCCGCAGCTCCAATTGAAGGCCTGATACACGAGCGGCATCGTCGTGGCGCGGCGTCCGCCGAAAATGATCGCGCTGATCGGCACGCCCTCCGGTTTTTCCCAGTCCGGATCGATCGTGGGGCACTGCGAGGCAGGCGCGGTGAAACGTGAGTTCGGATGCGCGGCCTTCACGCCCTTTTCCTGCGCCAGCGTGGGCGTCCACTCATTGCCCAGCCAGTCAGTGCAGCGCGCGGGCGGCGTTTCCGTCATTCCCTCCCACCACACACCGCCATCCGGCGTGAGTGCCACATTCGTGAAGATCGTGTTTTTGCGCAGCGAGGCCATCGCGTTCGGATTCGTCTTTGCGCTCGTGCCAGGCGCGACGCCAAAGAAGCCCGCTTCTGGATTGATCGCGTAAAGTCGGCCATCCGGGCCCGGTTTGATCCACGCGATGTCATCACCGACGGTCCAGACCTTCCAGCCCTTCTTCGCGAACGATTCCGGTGGCACCAGCATCGCGAAATTCGTCTTTCCGCACGCGCTGGGGAAGGCGGCGGCCACGTAGGTCTTCTCGCCCTTCGGATTCTCCACCCCGAGGATCAGCATGTGCTCCGCCATCCATCCTTCATCCCGCGCCATGGCGGAGGCGATTCGCAACGCGAAGCATTTTTTTCCCAGCAGCGCATTTCCGCCGTAACCGCTGCCGTAGCTCCAGATCTCGCGCGTCTCCGGAAAGTGCACGATGTACTTTTCGGGATTGCACGGCCACGCGACGTCCTTTTGCCCCTTTTTCAGCGGAGCGCCGACGGTGTGCATGCACGGCACCACGCGTTTCTTCGTCGTATCGATCAAATCGAAGACCTTCGCGCCAATGCGGGCCATGATTCGCATGTTCACCACCGCATAGGCCGAATCCGTGAGTTGCACGCCGATCTGGGACATCGGCGAACCCAGCGGCCCCATGCTGTAGGCCAGTACATACATCGTGCGGCCGCGCATGCAGCCATTGAAGAGCCCGCGCAGCTTTTCCTTCATCTCCACCGGGTCCATCCAGTTGTTCGTCGGGCCTGCACCGTCCGGTGAGCGGCTACAGATGAAGGTGCGCTCTTCCACGCGCGCCACATCGCTCGGGTGCGAGCGCGCGAGGAAGCAACCGGGCCACTTTTTCGGATTCAGCCGGGTCAAGGTGCCTCCAGCGACCATTTCATCGCAAAGGCGATCGTATTCAGCCTTCGTGCCGTCCACCCAGTGGATGCGGTCCGGTTTGCACAGCGCCGCCATTTTTTCCACCCAGCGGATCAGATGCACGTTTTGACTGAGGACTTTGTTCGACGGGATGCGCGGCTTCTTCATGGAGGTTTTCATGGCCCCTCATAGACGCAGCCGTCGTGCCACCTGTCCAGTTCACTTCCGTGACCAATATTGGCGATCTGCGCGCGACTCATGACAAAAAGGCACCGCAAAACAAATAACATGAGACTTGGCACATCTGCGCGGCCTTCTATGCTCGCGCCTCGTGCGTTGTCCCGCCTGCCAGTCCCCGCTCACCGAATCCGACCCCGCGTGCCGCCAGTGCGGCTTTTCGCTAGAGGTCGCGGATCGCGTGCTCGGCATCGCGCCCTCGTTGGACAAACCGATCACCGATCCGGATCAGCACCTCGGAAAACTCGCACGTGCCCGCGTGAAGCGCAGCATCGAGCAACTCCAGCGCAAACATCCCCAAATCGGAATCGCCATCCTGCTCATGAGCATTCCTGCGCAGGTGCCAGCGGC
>Ga0315904_10008921_pt1 | contig 13190 bp, 22 predicted proteins | sample LakEriMetagenome_6_FD_203529 | JGI IMG/M metagenome (GOLD analysis project Ga0315904, IMG submission 203529) | Freshwater fungal communities from buoy surface, Lake Erie, Ohio, United States - Buoy 12 MA120 | ecosystem: Environmental > Aquatic > Freshwater > Lake | place: USA: Lake Erie, Ohio... | reverse complement strand
CTAATGCCAGTCCGGCAGCCGGCGGCAGTGCCGGCAACAGCGTTGGCGAGATCTGGCTTGACACCAGTCTGACCCCCGTCGGCGTCAAAATCTGGAACGGCAGCGCCTTTGTCAACGCCACCCCCATCGGCAGCACCACCGTTCAGGGTCTGCTGGAACTTGCCACCAGCGCCGAAACCCAAACTGGTACTGATACCGACCGCGCTGTAACTCCCGCTGGTCTGCAGTCCAAAGTCAGCGATAGCACCAGCACCACCAGCTCCACCACGATTGCTTCGAGCACAGCAGTCAAAGCCGCCTACGACCTGGCCAATGCTGCACTGCCTAAATCCGGTGGCACGGTTACCGGCAACCTGGAGATCGGCAGCACCGGCAGCCTGAGTTTTGAGGGCGCCACCGCCGACGCATTTGAAACCACGATTGCGGTAACTGACCCCACTGCTGACCGCACCATTACCCTGCCGGATACCACTGGCACGGTGGTCACGACTGGTGATACCGGCACCGTCACCAGCACGATGATCGCCGACGGCACCATCGTTGACGCAGACGTCAACGCTTCTGCCGCCATTGCTCACACCAAACTCGCCAATATCACGGCTGGTTCGGTGTTGATGGGCAATGCCTCCAACGTGCCAACCGCCACTGCCTTCAGCGGCGACGTAACTGTTAGCAGCAGCGGCGTTACCGCAATCGGCAGCGGCGTCATTGTTAATGCTGACGTCAACGCCTCCGCCGCCATTGCTGGCACCAAGATCAGCCCGGACTTTGGCAGCCAGAACACCACCACCACCGGCACCAGCACCGCTGCCAGCTTCATCCCCACCAGCAGCACGGCTCCCACCAACGGGGTTTATCTACCTTCGGCAAACAACGTAGCCATCTCAACTAATGGCACTGGGCGGTTGTTTGTTGATGCGAGTGGGCGGACTCTTATTGGCACGTCTAGTGCGCGTAGTGTTGGTGGACTTACAAACCAAGTTCAGGTTGAAGGCACAAATGCTGGCACTTATTCTCAATCTTGGGTAAGAAATGTTGCTGGTACAGGTGGAGCAAGTCTTCTTTTAGGAAAAAGTAGGAGTGGTTCTGCTGGCGGCGTCACTATTGTCAATAACAACGATCAGCTAGGCGGTGTTTATTTCTGTGGTGCTGATGGTGTAGATCTCGATACACCTGCTGCGTCTATTGAATCCTATGTAGACGGCACCCCCGGCGCTAACGACATGCCGGGCAGGCTCGTATTTTCTACTACCGCCGATGGAGCGAGCAGCCCGACAGAGCGCATGCGCCTGGACTCCAGTGGCCGATTAGGTCTGGGGACTAGTAGCCCTAGTGCTGCGCTACACGTCGCTACCTCCGGTGCTGGACAGATTCGTTATTTCGACGGAACCGTAACCGGCGCATTTGGTTCATTTGGTTCTGGTAATGAAGTATTTCTTGGCTCTGGCAAAGCCTTAGCCTTTACAACCAATGGCATTACATCCTCCGAAACAAGGATGACTATTGATACCTCAGGCCGAGTAGGGATTGGCACTACTAACCCAGGAGCTTATGGCGCATTTGCTGTTCGTATTGCGTCTGGTGGCACCAGTGGAAGTTTCTCGGATGGCTCAACAGGTAGCCTTCACATTGATCACTCATCAGGCATTGTATCTCTGCGTTGCGATACATCAAATTTAGCGTTTCAAACAAGCAGCACTGAACGCGCCCGCATCGACAGCTCGGGTAATTTATTGGTTAACAACGCAACATCAATATTTATTGGTCAATATGAAGGCGGCTCAACTAATCCGTCTACAGCAAATTATTTTGCGGGGATGGAGTGCAGGCTCGGCGGTGATAGGAATTTAGTTTTAACCGCTAAAACGGGAGATAGTGGTGGAAACATACTTTTCAAAACTGGATACACAACAACGGGGTCGGTTAATGAACGCGCCCGCATCGACAGCTCGGGACGCCTGTTAGTTGGCACGTCTACTGCGCGTGCGAATTTCTACAACTCCACTACTTCACCACGGCTTCAGGTAGAGGGAACTGATACCAACAGCTCAAGCATTGGTTTGATTTCTAGCGCTAATGGCGTTTTTGACGGCGCAAACCTTTTGTTTGCCAAAAGCCGTGGCACAACAGTAGGCTCAAACACCATTGTTCAAAGCGGTGATTCACTGGGATTTGTTGGCTTCCAAGGCTCAGATGGTTCTGAGTTTGTCGATGCGGCAAACATTGGCGTCTATGTAGACGGCACACCTGGCGCTAACGACATGCCTGGCCGCCTAGTGTTCTCCACTACCGCCGATGGAGCGAGCAGCCCGACGGAGGCAATGAGAATTACTCAAAGTGGTAGCGTTCTTATACAGACAACTCAGCTTGCCAGCACTACTGATGGTTGTTATTTTAACTCTACCACTAATTCGGAATTTCACCAACTTCTTTGCCATAGCTCAATTTCTAGCGGCCTGGCAAATCTTTACATAAATCGTCAGGCATCTGACGGAGCTTTGATTGAGTTTCGCCAAGCGGATACGGCTGAAGGAAGCATTTCTGTTTCCGGCACAACGGTTACCTATGGTGGTGGTCACCTTGCCCGCTGGTCTCAACTGCCTAACGACGAAGACCCTTCTGGCATCCTTAAAGGCACAGTTATGTCCAACTTGGACGAGATGTGCGAATGGGGCGATGAAGATAACGAACAACTCAACAAGACCAAGGTCAGCGATATTGAAGGTGATCCCAATGTGGCCGGTTTGTTTGTCTCCACGTCGTTTTCTGAGGATGGTCCGCTGGACTTCTGGCTTGCAATGACGGGTGACATGATCATCCGTATTGCCGAAGGTGTCATGGTGCAACGGGGCGACCTGCTGATGTCCGCTGGTGATGGCACCGCCAAACCGCAAGACGACGACATCATCCGCAGCAAGACCGTCGCCAAGGTGACTTCAACTCACGTCACCTGCACTTATGCCGATGGCAGCTACTGCGTGCCGTGCGTGTTGATGGCCTGCTAAACCCCTTAGTCCTACTCTCTACTGGGCTTGACGCCGTGTTGTAATGTGGTAGGGCAGCGAGTTTCCGGCTCCTGCCCACGGCCACAGTTCCCTAGAAACCATGACCAAACAAGAATATCGTGGCTCGCCCCACACAGCTTGGGCTAAAGACGGAAAAGTCTTTCTAGCCAATGAAGAAGACAGTTACTACACCGAAGAGTTCCGAAGCCGCGAAGAGCTGGAAGTCTTTATTCAGGAGTTGCGTGCCACGGCTGATGAAGCGTGGCCAAACTGAGTAGTCACCTTCTTTAACGCTCATGACGCGCTCCTTTTCAGACCTCACCAAGGACTTCAATCCTGAGCGTCGGGAGCGCATCGAACAACACAAGGCCGAAATTCGCCAACGGATAACCGACTATTCCCAACAGGTTGCACCTCCACTAAACTCCAACAGAACCAGTTTTCACCATGGCCAAAGCCTCCGCTAAACCTGAAGCACCTACCACGGTGTTTACCTGGCACATTGCCAACCTAGAGCGCGAGACCGCTGATGGTTTCGTCTTCACCGCCCATTACACCGTCGACGCCAACGACGGCACCTACTCCGCTGGCGCTTACGGCTCCATCGGCTTCGAGCGCCCGGAAAACCTGATCCCGTTTGCGGACTTGAGCGAGGATCTCGTAATTTCTTGGGTCCAGGAAGCCCTCGGCGGCGAAGAAAAAGTCAACGAAATCCAAGCCGCCCTCCAGGCTCAGCTGGATGAGCAACGCCACCCCAGCAAAGCCGCCGGCGTTCCCTGGGCTAACTGATGGCAGTCAAAGCAAAGACTGGCGCCAAGACCGTCCAGCACCAGCCGGGCAAGCCGAAAAAAACTCGGCAGGGTCAAGGCCAGCACAGCCTGCCCAACCACGGCAGGAAACAACTGCGCGGCCAAGGTAGGGGCTGATGCCTGCCTGGTTGTGGCGATCCATCGTTGCCACCTCAATGGCAATCGTTGTGGTCGCCACGACCCAGTGGGCATCCTGCCGTTTCTACACCCTCCCAAAAATCGTCTGGCCCTGGTACGCCAAGTGGGTTGGCACACCCCAGGGCCGCATGATCGACCCCGCCCCCATGGGCTGTACCGATACCGACACAAGAACGATTACCGTTCTCATGGGAGTTCTTACAACTCTGATTAGTCTTAGTAGGAAAGCAGAATGAAAAAGTGGACGCCAAAACTAAACAAAACTGGGAAAAAGTCCGCCTGGCACTAGAAGCTGCCGGCAAAACTGATTCCTTCTTTTACCGCCGTGCGATTGCCATCGCAAAGATGGGCTACGACCCGGAAGAGCCGCCAGCACCAAATAAGATATAAGTAGATCTCCTGGGACTCGTGGCGCAAACCCCGTCTGGCGACAGTTTTTGGCGGGGAGTCAAGCAAGAAGCCGCAGCTGGCCTGGTCGTACTTCTCGCCGGCGGCGCCATCACCGGCATCGGCTACCTCGTCTACACAGTTCCATCCCAACTGGAGCGTGTCATCCAAAATCAAGAGCAGTTCAAAACCCGCGTTGGTGAACTAGAAGACACCGTTAAAGATCACGACGTTCGTATCATCAAGCTGGAGTTACGCCGCTGATGGCCGTCATCCACGTCACTGACCACGGCAACGGCTACCGCCTGGAGCAACTGATGAACGAACGCGGCGATATTTATTACCGCGCTTGCAAAGATAGCGTGTGCCGCTACGCCGAAGATCACTACATCGCCGTGATGTATCTCGAAGGTATGGGCTGGGACCCTAAGCAACAAGACCGCCAGTAATCCAGAAAATAATCTGATCCTCCCGCTCCGGCGTCCAGAACGGCTGGCGCCGATACCACTCCAGCCAATCCTCGGACGACTTACCAATATTGCAAGCGAAGCAGCACGCCACCAAATTCCACTGGTGCGTAAGGCCACCTTTCATCTTGGGGTGTACATGATCCAGCGTTGCATTACGCCTGAGATCATCACCGCAATACGCGCATTTGTTATCCCAGTCGCTAAGGATTGATTGCCTAAACCTTAACTTCGCCTCTTTTTTGTTTAAGTATTGGCCATCCTCAATGCGATGGTCCATACCCGGCAGTGGCTACTGGAACGGTAGCGGTAGAAACTATTACGTGCTCTGGCTTTCTTCTCTACTACAGCTAAACTCAATAAAAGCTGCAGCTTTTTATGACCGACCAGCAAGTTGCCGTCGCCGCCATTGTGGTGGCCGCCGGATCCGAAATCATCGGCATGAGCAAATTGAAGTCCAACAGCTGGATCCAGCTGGGCCTTCAAGTTCTCCAGCTGAGTTTTCCCAAGCGTCGCCGCTGATCCTCCCGAGGGCCTTGTAATGGCAACCAACAAGATTCGTCTCGCCGACCTCTTCCGCTACTACAAGGCCCTTCCGCACCAGCTCGCCGCCTTGACCGAGCTGGAGCAAACCATCAATAAATCCAACCCGAACATCCTCGGCCGCGACCAGGGCTGGTTCAAAACCTGGAGCGTGGCCGGCAAACAAAGCAGTTTCCCCAACACCTGGGAAGGCGTACTCGAAGCCGCCCGCGTCGCCGGCGCCAAGTTCCCGGAACTTGTTGCTGCCCAGTGGGCACTGGAATCCGGTTACGGCAAGTTGGTCTCAGGCCGCAACAACTTCTTTGGGCTGAAAGGCGAAGGTAGCGCCACCAAAACCCAGGAATTTATCAACGGCCAGTGGGTCACGATCACCGACACGTTCATCGACTTCCCGGACCTGTTGTCGTGCGTGATCTACCTCGTCGACCACTGGTACAAGGACTACAAGCAGTACCAGGGCTGCAATAACGCCAGCACCCGAGACGATGCAGCCCGTTGGCTCCAGCGCGAAGGATATGCCACCGACCCGGCATACCCAGAAAAACTGATCGTGCTGATGAACCAGCACACCGGCCTAACCCCCAAAGTCAAACCCAAAGAAAAAATTCTCAAAGTTCCCTACGAATACCAGCTGGGACCCGACGATGGAGCCACCGGCTACCGCCAGTGCTTCAGCTCCAGCTGCGCGATGGTGGCCCGCTACTACGGCAAGATCTCGGGCGACTACGAATACAACAAACTCCGCGCCCGCTTCGGCGACACCACCGACCCCAAGGCCCAACTCGCCGCCCTCAAAGCCTTGAAGCTGACCGCCAGCTTCGAGATGGACGGCACAGTCGAGGAACTGGAGAACGAGATCAACAATGGCTATCCGGTCCCAGTTGGCTGGCTCCACAAAGGCCCCATCAGCAACCCATCTGGCACCGGGCACTGGAGCGTCGTCGTGGGCTACACGCCTACCCACTTCATCATGAACGACCCCTACGGCGAGGCCAACCTCGTCAACGGCGGTTACGTCAGCCACAAGGGCGGGGCGGGCGTCGCCTATTCCCGCAAAAACTGGGTCCCGCGCTGGCTCATCGAAGGCGACGACACCGGCTGGTTCATGAAAATCCGCCCTAGTTAGCCATGCGCCCCATCGAACACAGCACAGAATCCAGCTTCCACAAGGCCGCCACCGATCAGTGGCTGATCGACCGCTTCAACTCCGGCGACTACCGCGGCCTGCTGGAGGCAGCCTTGATTTTGAATACTCTCCATCAGCTGGAGAAAACCAAGGCCACCTGGGCTATCCGTGAAGCTGCCGAAAACCTTGGCGAACAATTCGGCCTGGACCGCGACTCCGCCTAGTCGCCCTGCTCCAGCTGCTGGATATACAGCTGGTACAACCCGGTGTACAGCGAGTGGAGCGGATGCTCGGGATTATCCCGACCATCTTGCGTATAAAGCTTTTCCATGAAATCAGTCCGCGCCTGATCAACGCAGACCCGCGCCCAGGCTTCCGTCGCCCAGTCAGCTGGAGTGCTCATTCCGTTTTTTCTCCACAAGTTTGAGTCGCCGGCTCCGTTCTTCCTTGGGGCCAGCATGTGACCGCGCCAGCCTAGGCTTCGGCGCCGTCTCCGGTGGCACCTCCACCATGCAATTCGGGTAACGATTTCTTGCCACCTGAATCGCATGATTCAGCGAGAGCCCTTTGACGAGATCTCGCTTGGCACCTTTACCGGGCAACCAGATTGTCAGCTCGTACGACCGAAGGCCGCCCTGCCCCGGCACTACTTCCATGACTTGGGGTAATTGGGTTCTTCAATGCTATGAATAGCAACAGGGCTATCAGTGCACTGAGCAACAACTCGCGCCGCCGCAACAGCCCGCTCATACGTAACCCAGGTCGACGCATCCTCTTTGGTGCGCGTGTACCCAATTCCGTTACCTGGACCGTACACCGCGGTGATCCAGCGATCCCCAGCCATAACGACATAACGAGTCATGAGTGATAAATAAATTACTGTGTAAGCCTAGTGATGTTACCGCATCACGGTCAGACTATGACGACTTCTAACTGTGTCTTATGCGTCTTGATCTGATGGCCGCTCTTCTTGCTTGGAGCGCATCCTTCCCTGCACCCGCCGCTGCACCGACTCAGCCCAAGCCGCTTTATCAGCTGCTTCCGCCGCTTTGTAATCCGAGGTCGGCAGAGCTTTCTCCAGCGCCGCGTAAACCATTTCACGCAACATCCCCGTCACTTTTTTCCCTTGCTCACTGGCGAGCTGTTCGGCCAATTTGTACCGATGCGTATCCAGCAACAGCTGGCAATACACCTTTTGCCCGTGCTTCAGCGGCATGATACGCCCTCTAGTCTCCTACACGATAGCATATTGAGACACACTAGACGCCCCATCGGACGTCATCATCCACCTTTTTCCTCCACGCATTGGACTGCGCCGCCCGCGCCCCACTCCTCTGCTTGGAGCACCCCTTCCTAATTCCCCGCGCCCACTCCAAAAAAGCCGCGGCCCGATGCAAATCCGCGGTCTTCGCCTGGCGCACCTCCCGCACCAACCACTCCATCACCAATTCGCGGCCAGTGCGGGCTGGACTCATAAGACGCAATCTGCGACTCGCATGATCGACTGGATCATGCAGCCAGGGTATTCGTGCCGCACCATTTGATGGGCGTGGAACGCATCAGGCGCCACGACAAAGACGTCGAGCATCGGGCCATGAAGGCGGTACATCCTGACCCGATACTCGAAGTCTTGGCGCGTCACTTTGCCTGATCCCAGCTCAATCCGACCTTAGCTTCGGCAAGCGGCGGAATATCCCCAAGCCAGCGAGCCTCACACTCTTCCATGATTGTCTGGAGCTTTAGCGCCCAATCGTCAGCGTGTTTTTCTACGACGAGCAGGATGATCTCGTCATGCACCACGCCGGCCAAGCGCACGACTTTTTCCCCGTCAGCTCTAAGGAGCGGCCACAGTTTGCCGAGCGTAGATTTGAGCACGGCCGCGCCAGCTCCTTGGATTGGGGTATTGCAGCGGGTGGTGAGTTTGTTGTTTTCACCCAAAAGAATCCGCCGGAGCCCCGATAAGCGGACGTTGATAAATGACATTTGCGCAGCCGCATCAGCAGCGCGAGCATTTTCGGACTGCCACTCGTGGATCCCCGTATAAGCAGCATGGAACTTTTCCCGCACTTCTTTCGCTTCATCAATATCCATTTGGATTCCCATTGTTGCTGCATAGTTTCTGAGTCCTTTTGCACCGCTTCCGTATAACAATCCGAAGTTGGCCGACTTTGCAATCTGGCGCTGCTCCTTCGTAACCTCATCCTCGGCGACCCCGTAGATCTGCATCGCCGTAATCGTATGCAGGTCCTTCCCCTCCTGGAACACCCGAGTCATAAGAGGATCTTGAGCTTCTGCTGCCGCCAATCGCAGCTCCATCTGCCCGTAGTCCGCTACAACCAGTCGCCAGCCAGCTGGAGCCTGCACACACGCCCTAAACCGTAGATCCCGCGGAATCTGTTGCAGGTTGGGACTCATGCAACTCATCCGCCCCGTATCCGCACCCATCTGCAGATAGCTGGCACGAATAAACCCATCTTTCGACAGATTTTTTAACAAAGTCTCCGCCATTTGCCGCCGCTTTTCTAACCGCTTCCACCGCAAATAATCAGCAACAACTTTATGTTCTGCCACATATTCCTGAAGCGCAGCTTTACTTGCACTCTGCTTATCCGTCTTTGGATCAACCGGCGCTTCACCCAGTAATGCCGTGAACTTCTTAAGTAGCTGCACCGGACTGTTTAGGTTGAAAATTTCCGCGTCCACCTTTTTACCTTTCGCCCCCGGTTTTGTCTGGTACAGCAACTTTCCATCCACTCCACGATGCAACTTGGCGTGCTCGGGCAGCGCGGCATCAAAATCCTCGATGAACTTCTCACCAACCTCGTAGTGCTCGGTGTCTAAGTCCTCGATCAGCTGGGTCAAGGACTCCTTACTGAAAGGAAGCCCGGTACGCCACAACTGCGCCATCGCCGGCAACGCCTTGCACTCCAACCGCCAAGCGGGCTGGAGAGGCGGCTTTGCTATAGACATCCGCTGCTGTATTTCGTCGTAAATCTCCAGCAAAACTTTCACGTCGTTCGCGGCATATTCCATCTGGCTCCGTGTCAGATCTCCCGACCAGTCACTCTTCTGTTCCTCCTTAGAAATTTCCCGCGTCAAATACCGCTTCACTACATGTTGCAGACCGTGTTTTACGTTGGTCATGCCATTAGTAAGAACCCGGCTAGCCAACATCGTGCACAAAACTATGCCGGCCGGATAAATCTCATATTCCTGGAGCCAGCCCAAATCAAACACCGCGTTGTGTGCAAGCCAGGTGCGCTCGACTTCAAAGAACTGCTCCAGCTCGATCCAATCTTGGCTTTCAAGGTCGAAGCAGTCGAGCACCACAGGCGTCCTGTCGTACGCACAAAGCTGAAGCAGCCGCAATCCGCCTTGCGTTGGCTGGAGCCCAGTCGTCTCCACGTCAAATGCAACAGTAGTCGCCCCCTCCAAAGTGGAGAGGTGCTCGATGCCAAAAAGGATTTTCATGCCTGGTAGGGCGTTTACTCTCCTACTCTAGCAGATCTCCCAACTCCCGAGCAGCGCACAATTCGGCAAGGCGGGTGCCACCCTCGGGAAACCCCAACGTGCAGCGGTGGTACCAGTGCACGCACCGCCGACACTCACCGCCATCCTCCAGCGGCTTGTACTTTTCCATCAAACGCTGCACCCGCAACTCCTCTTTTCCGGCATCGCTGGAGCGATAACAGGTGAAGCAGTGAACAGCATTTGTAGTCGCCCGGCCACACTTTGCACATGGCCGACTGTTGATTGGAATCTGCATCAGAAAAACTTGACTCGTAAAAATCCAGGTAAACGTTTCATGGTGCCAGTCCTGGTGTGCTGTGCAGCATCAGGCGGCATCTCAACTTCCAGCGTGAACACTTTGTGCCCACAGACTGGGCAGACGCGCTGGCGCAAGATCGTCTCGGCGGTATCCCGACAAGTCCGACCTACATCCATCCGCTTGAAATCACACTTGGCGCACCGCATTTCGCCACTTCCTGTTTTTTACGATGCACCAAACGTGCTGGTACGACACCCCATACACCTTGGCCAGCTGATTAAGCGGGAAGCCAGCGGCGTGGAGTTGCCTAATGTCCAGCGCGTTCTGCGCCGTCAAAACTGCAGTTCCTGGAATCGACCCAGGTTTGAACGACGTCTTTGTTGGCGCCCTCTTTTTGTCAACCATGCCTGCCGTTTTTGTCAACGTCATTGTCAACATCAGAGGTTGATGTTGGCCCAAGTGATCAGTTCCTTTCGATTGAAAGGTCCAGCTGGATCTCCATCGGGCAACTTAACGGTATAGGTCGGCATGGCGTGAGGCTGGCGCTCAATCCAACCACCCTGCCGATGCACCGCGTACGTCACCAACTTGACGGTGCGAAATCGAGTCGGCATCAGTCCCGGTAAGCCTCCGTCGCCAAGGTGTTAATCAGCCGGTTCAAATACCAGCGACACTTTTCCGCATCTTCCAGCGGATCTTTCTTCAGCCACATCCGGCTGAGATACTTCAAACACTGCCACTGGAGCGAACCAGTCACAGCATCTGGAGCGTGCTGCACCCAATCCTCCAGCACTTCGATAACTTCGATTTTGCCGGCGGTGTAGTGCGCGGGGTGATGCACAGTTTCCTGAACATCCAAATGAAATTCGTTCATCCTTTGGAAGCCTGTACTTGAGTGTCGCCGTGATAACGGCCGGTCTTTGAGTAGTCCTTACTCGGCAGCATGGTGAGCGTATGGAACACGATCTGCCCAATCCGCATCCCAGGCCACAGCGGCACCGCGTGCATGGAGCGTGCGTTCTGCAACTCCAACGTGAGGCGGCCGGCGTAACCGGGATCGACGTACCCCGCAAGGAGATGTTCGATCCCTTCACGCGCCCGGCTGGACTTGAGCGCCAGCTGCCCAGCAATACAGTCAGGCAGCCGGAACTCTTCCAACGTCTCCGCCAGCACGAACTCATGCGGCTGGAGCATGAACGGTTCTTCCTGCGTGTGCCCAGCAATAGAGCGATGGACTAAGTGGTAGGTCAAGGGCGACTCCACCAGCAAGTTCTCGCCGAGTCTCACATCGAGACTCGCGGGATTCACTAGCTCCGGCACGAACGGGGTCACAAGATCCCGCCGCGCCAGCGCAAAGATATCAACGTCAGAAAGAACCGCCACCCTCAGATCACCACGGTGGTCGGCTTGTCCTGCTGGAGCGTCACATGCTTCCAGGTCTTGCCCCACTTAATGCAGTTGATGGTGGTGCTGTGCACCCCAAATTCGCGGGCAATCTTGGCCACCGACTTACCACCAGCCTGCAGCTGGCGCTTGATCTCCAGCACCTTCTTCTCGGTCAACGAAGCCCGCGCCTTGCGGCGCGACACACGAGTCTTAGGTTGAGACTGGCGTACGGACTTTGTACGGACAAGTTCCTCGCCAGCCGGCAGCGGAATGGTCTGCTTGGGCTTGTTCAGGTCAATCTCAACGTGCTGGGCAGCGTTGATGGCCACGAAGGCTTGCTCCAGTGCATTGGTGATCTGCTGGAACTGCTGGTCAGAAAGGATGTGCATGTTCATAGGTCGAACGGGTTGAAATGTAACACAAGAAAGCCCTAGTGGAGGGCGGTGCCGATGTAGAGGATGCCAATAGCAACGGCAAGAAAGACGCAAACAGCGACGGTAAAGACAGTCATCGGTTCTTGAGGGCTATCTCGATGGCAGCCTGAAAGTAGCGGGCAATTTTCATGCGCCGATACTCCGTGCTGGCCTCCTCACTGTTCTTGTCCTCAATCTGCTGGTGCTTCTCGGTCGCTTCCTGGAGCGCCGCCCGTGTCTCCACGTTCAGCAGGTCCAGGTCCCGCATCGGCATATCGGCAATGCCATCGAGATGAACAGTCCGCCCCAGCAAAAACGAGCGGTAAAAGGGAGTGATCGAAGTGTCAGTCATGCGAAAAAGCGAGGGTCCTGCTGCCGTATCGAGATGAGACCCGATAGACGCATCTTGAGAATCTCGTAGATGGCCAGCTCGGCCAGTCTGCTGGAGCAGATGGTGTCGCTGGTGGCAAACACGTAGATCAGGTGACGATAAAGCTGGGTCAAGGTTTGGATCTTGACCCAGTGGGTATCGCCGGGGATCGGCTCGGTGCCGTACTCCCAATCGTCGTAATCGGGAGCGTTACGAAGCTCGCGGGCTTCAGTCGTACCAATCGCTCTGGTCGATTGGCGCCCAGTCGTCGACTCGCTGGGCGAGGAGTTCTCGGAATCCGGCATCGCTGGAGGGGATCACATCCTCTTCGTGAAGCTCGAAGGAGCCTCGGCACAAGGCAGGCCCCCACTCTGCCGGCTCGAAGTGACTTTGCGAACGCACCAGAACAGCGTCATCAATAACGGCGTCGACAACGAGGCGGCGGCCGCCGTCTTCAAAAGTAACGGAGTCAATTTCCAGTACGTGGGTCATTTGGTCTCCTGAGCAGTCTGCCGAGCTTGAAGGTTGTCGAGCCACTGGTCCCAGCTCATCTTCAAGAACATCTCCAGTTCCTGGATGTTCTCCAGCTGGCGGATGTCGTAGATGGGATCGCCGCCGGCAGCTTCCATGTCGGCGATCTTCTGCTGGAGCACCATGCCAGCCCAGTGGACGGCGAAGTACCAGGGACTGAGCTTGGTGTTCTCGATCTCGGTGTGCGTGAAAAATTCCATTTGTAATAGAGAAACAGGGCAGCCCACGGGGTGTGAGCTGCCCTTA
>Ga0315904_10008917_pt1 | contig 13192 bp, 10 predicted proteins | sample LakEriMetagenome_6_FD_203529 | JGI IMG/M metagenome (GOLD analysis project Ga0315904, IMG submission 203529) | Freshwater fungal communities from buoy surface, Lake Erie, Ohio, United States - Buoy 12 MA120 | ecosystem: Environmental > Aquatic > Freshwater > Lake | place: USA: Lake Erie, Ohio... | reverse complement strand
GAATCTGGTGGATGGTGTGCTTCAGCGGGCGTGGCATGAGAACAATGAGTTCCTCCGGCTGTGCGGCGTGGGCGTGACGGGCGTCGCTGAGTGGGAGTATGCGGACGATCCGAAGGCTTGGCAGACGCTGAAGCTGACGGCGAAGACGGCTGCGTACAAGATGGCCGACGAACTTGGGCTTCCCCGGCCGAAGGCTGTCACGACGGTCAAGCCGTCGGGTACTCTGAGCAAGATTATGGACACGACTGAGGGTGTTCATAAGCCGCTGGGCAAGTTCATCTTTAACAATGTGCGGTTCAGCAAGCACGATCCGTATGTTGAGAAGCTGATTGCCGCGAACTATCGCGTGTTTCAGGATCCGTCCAGCCCGGATGCGGTGCTGGTGACTTTCCCCGTGGCCTATGAGAACGTCAAGTTCGATGAGGTCGATGGGAAGTTCGTGAATCTGGAGCCGGCGACGGTGCAGTTGGACCGTTATAAGCTGCTGATGGACCACTATGTGGACCACAACTGTTCGGTCACGATCAGCTATAGCCCGGAAGAAGCCAGCGCGGCGGCTGAGTGGCTGCACAAGAACTGGGATCACTATGTGGGCGTGAGCTTCCTGTACCGGACTGACCCGACGAAGACCGCCAAGGACCTCGGTTACCTGTATCTGCCGCAGGAAGTGGTGGATGAGGCGACGTTCCGGGCCTATGCGGACACCCTGAAGCCGCTGGAAGGCGGTGCGAAGGGGGCTGAAGAGGGCGATAAGGACGAGCAGGAGTTCGAAATTGACACCGGGAGCGAGTGCGCAACCGGGGCTTGCCCGATCCGCTAAGATCGAGAGCCCGTGTAATGGAAAGTGTAGTGTTGATAGGGCTGTTGAGCCTGCTTGTTGTAGCTCCTGCCGCCGTACTCTTGAGGAGTTGGCGGGATGGCGCGGATTTACTGACGAAGAACGGCGGGCCGTCATGGAGGTGCTGCCTCTAAGGGCCCCCAAGTCTTGACTTCTGGAAGCCGGTAGGGTACTATTCCTATCGGCTTCTACCTTTTGAGGGCAAGGTTATGCAGTTTAGCGTGGAATATAGGGGCGGGGTGTTCTTTTTCTCGGTGAGTGCGCCGGAGACGGACCCGAATTACCTTGAAGAGTTCGAGATCGAGGACCCAGAGCAGGCCAAGGACATGGTCGAGGACCTGATTGAGGAGATTCAGGAGGCTGAAGAGGTCGACGACGACGTTGATGACCTGTTTGGCGGGATGGATCGCTAGTCGTGTCCCCTCCTGCGTCCAGCAAGGAGGCTATGGACGCCCTCGAAGAGTTCGCTGAAATGGCGGCACTCGACAAGAAGGTGGCATTGGCCATTTCTAAGGTGATGGCGCGGTCACCCAGCGCAGTAATGATTGCATGGGAAGAGAATGGAGAGGTCAGGGCGACCACTATACCGTTCTCGATCTGCTTGGCTAAGGGAATGTCCGATGCTGTTTACGAGTTACTTTGGGGTGATGCAGGTGGTTCGGCAGATCAAGAGGATGATGAGGCCGGTGACAACTAGGTTTCTCTTCCACTGGAATACTTTGCCGATGTATGTTATACTGTTCCGCTGAATAAGGACGGGCAGAAAGACTGACGTGCATGGCTAACCCGCAGAAAATCTCGGAGCTTACAACGGCTGGCCCTCTTACGGGGGCTGAACTTGTTCCAATTGTGCAGAACGGCGGTACGCTCCAGACTACTGTCTCTGCTCTCAAGGCTTTCAGTCTTGGTAACGTTGAGAATGAAGTCTCAGTTCTTAATGCTCGTGTCGATGCTGTTTCGGCCGTGGCGGATCAGCAAGCAGAAGTTGTCGCTTCACTTTCGACAGCGGTTACTGATCTAACTTTGCGTGTGGTCGCTGTCTCGGCTGCCGTTTCCGTCAACGCTGTCCAGGTCGCTATTGTTTCGGCTCAGATCGCTGTTGTTTCGGCTCTCACCTCCGTCAATGCCGCTGCTATCACCTCTGTCAACGCGGTTGTCTCTACCAAGGCGAACCGCAACGGCGACTTCCTTACCAACGTCCAGTACATCGACTTCAACACCACGACCAGCTACGCGCCCACAGCGGGCCGGCTGACGTGGGATATCGAGTCGGGCACCCTCGATCTGGGTCTGACCGGCACCGTAAACCTGCTTATCGGTCAGCGCACCGTTGCCCAAATCTTCAACAACAGTGGCGTCACCTTGCCCAAGGGCAAGGCCGTTCGCGTTACGGGTGCCTCTGGCCAGCGCCTCACGGGTGCCCTTGCCCAGGCCGACAGTGATGCCGACAGCCTGACCATCTTCGGCATCATGCTGGAGACGGTCTCTGTCAACAACTCTGGCTACGTCGCAACCGACGGCCTTGTCCGAAACGTCAACACCGCTGCCTATGCCGATGGCGACATCGTGTATCTGTCTCCGGTGTCGGCCGGCGAACTGACGCCCACCAAGCCCGAGGCGCCCCAGCATCTGGTTCAGATGGGCTATATCGTCAAGGGCGGTTCCGTCGGCGCGGGCTCCATCTACGTCAAGGTGCAGAACGGCTACGAACTTGGCGAACTCCACGACGTCAAGACCTCCACCAGCACCTCCCTTGCCGACGGTGAAGTCCTCGCTTACAATGTCAGCGCCAAGGTCTGGACCAACTCCCCCGCCCTGATCAACGCGCAGGCATCTATTTCCGCTTTGCAGGTGCAGCTTAATGCTGTTTCGGCTGCCGTCTCCGCAAACACCGCTTCCATCACTTCAACTAACAATGTCGTCTCTGCTCTTGAGATCCGCGTTAGTACGGTGTCGGCCCGCGCTTCGGCAATCCAGTCGCAGGTCAATGCCGTATCGGCTCTTGTTTCCGCACTCGACATTCGTGTGGCTGCCGTATCTGCGTCGGTATCTGCGCTCCAAATTCAGGTTAATAATGTCTCGGCTGCGCTGACGTCCACCAATAACGTTGTCTCGGCGCTCGACGTTCGTGTGGCAGCCGTTTCTGCTTCCGTCTCTGCTATCAATGTGCGTCTCCCTGTCGGCACGATTGTAGGTACGACGGACACCCAGACTCTTACCAATAAGCGCATCAATCCGCGAGCCTTCGTCACCACTACGGGCGTCAGCCTGACCCCTGACATCAGCCAATTCGACTTGTATGTCTTCACGGCCTTAGCTGCTGACGTCTCTGTCAATCCGCCTACCGGTACGCCAGTCAATGGCAATAAGTTAGTGTTGCGCTTTAAGGATAACGGCAGCAGCCGCAACATCACTTGGACGACGGGCGGTGCCAATTCTTATCGGGCGGTGGGCGTGTCGTTGCCCGCTTCCACGTCTGTCAGTAAGGTGACGTATGTCGGCTGTATGTACAATGCCGATGAAACCTTCTGGGATGTTCTTGCAGTAACAACGCAGGCATAATCATGAACATGACGAAGATCGAATTTGAAGCTGCCACTAAGCACGGCACCTATCGCGATGCCCTGTACCTGCCTGTCGACCACACATACAGCGAGGTCGATATCGAGGCAATGAAGAATGAGCGGGTCCAGAACTGGATCGCCATTATCGAAGCGCCTCCTCCGTCCCCGCCTGAACTGATCGAGATTGGCGGCATCCCCTATGAGCGGGTCGAGGTCGACGGTCAGATCATCCTCAAGCCCGTACAGGTCTAAGCATGCCAGATCGTTATTGGGTAGGCGGTACAGCAACTTGGGACGGCACGCCCGGAACTAAGTGGGCGGCTACTTCTGGCGGGGCGGGCGGCGTATCCATTCCTGGTCCCAACGACGATGTGTTTTTCGACGCTGCTTCTACGGGCACCGTCACCATAGGCGCCGTCAACAATGGCGCTAGGAGCATAAACTGCACCGGCTTCGCCGGCACCATCACCGGCACGGGCAACCTCACCGTATCCGGCAGCATAACTTTGTCTGCTGGTATGACCTACACCCACATCGGCACCATCACAATCAACGGTACTGGCACACTTACCACTGCTGGCAAAGCCTTTAGCAACCTAACTATCAATGGGGTCGGTATTACCGTAACGCTTGGGGACGCCTTTAACAATGCTACGCGCAGCCTAACCCTTACAAGCGGTACTTTTGCCACTGCTAATTTTTCGGTTACTACCGGAAATTTTTTCACTACTGGTACGACCGCTCGCACAATTAATTTTGGATCCTCTACAATTAGTGTTACGTCTTCTTTTCAAGGGAACGATAGTACAAATCTGACTTTAAATGCTGGCACATCACAGCTTAACTTTACGGGAACTAGTTCCTCTCTTAGTTTTGGCACCGTCGCCGGTTCGGGTTTTACATTTCATAATGTCTCTTTTACGGCAGCCGGCGTGGGCACACGGTCGATTCTAGGCTCACATACTTTTAACAACCTGACTATCAACAACACCGATACAACGGGCATAAAAACTTTTCTCATTGGCGCAAATCAGACCGTTAACGGCACCCTGACTTGCTCCGGCGCATCTTTTTCACAGCGTGCTCATGTTCAGAGTAATATACCTGGGAATATCCGCACTATCACGGCAGCAGCAATTTCAGCCGACGACTGCGATTTTGCCAGCATCACGCTTGCTGGCGGCGCGGCGGGCGTTACACCCACTCGCGCTGGCAACTGCGGTGGCAACACTGGAATTAACTTTGCGGCCCCTAAGACAGTATACCGCGTGGGCGCGGATACAACTTGGGAAGGCAACAACTCGTGGGCGCTCTCCTCGGGCGGCGCTGGCGCCAACGCAAACTTCCCCTTAGCACAAGATACAGCGGTTATTGATAACGGTGCCACCACTGGCATAACCTTGGCTTTCTCGACTTTCAATGTTGGGACGCTTAATGCTTCTGCACGAACTAACGCCATAACACTTGCTCATTTTGCCGCCATCAATCTGTGCGGTTCCTACACACTTGGGTCAGGCGTTACAGTGGCTGGGACCGTGGGCATGAGATTAATTGCGCCTGTCACCTCCACTCTCACTAGTGCTGGTAAAGCGCTTGGCTTTCCTATAACTGTAGACAACACATCTTGTACTCTGTCTTTGGCGGATGCTTTGTCTCTCAATTCTAACTTTCAGCTTACGGCTGGAACTTTTACTACTAACAATTTTAATGCGACGGTTTTTAACTTTTTTGCATCCAATACTAACTCGCGCACAATTAATTTTGGCTCATCTACAGTTACGATAAGCGGTAACAACTTTAATGCAAATCCTGCCACCAACCTAACACTTAACGCAGGTACCTCCCAAGTTAACTTTGCTGGCAGCACTGGCAACCTTGATTGGGGCACAGGATCTGCTACGTTTTTCAACTTTTCTTTTACCAGCCTTTTTTCTGGTAGCATTGGTACGGGCGCGTCTTTTATAAATATTATAGGAAATTTTACTTTTAATAATTTAACTTTTTCGGCGCCTTCTTCTACCGGGGTTAGGCGTTATGCCTTTTCGGCAAACCAAACCATCAACGGCACTTTGACCTGCGCGGGAGGTTCTGTACTTCGTCGGGTATTTTTAACTTCTGATGTAGGCACGGCTCGCACTCTTACGGCTGCTGCCATCTCGGCTGACGACTGTGATTTCCGCGACATAACTATCGCAGGCGCTGCGGCAGGGGCTTCCCCTACTCGTGCTGGCGACTGCGGCAACAACAGCGGCATCACATTTCCTGCCCCCAAAACCGTCTATCGAGTGGGCACCAATACGGGCTGGGCGGGCAGCAATTCTTGGGCACCATCGTCAGGCGGCACTGGCGCAGATGCAAATTTCCCGCTCGCCCAAGACACGGCAGTCATCGACAACAACACCTCTCTTGCCACAACCCTTAACATAGATGTGGCGTGCAATATAGGCACTCTAGACGCTTCCGCCAGAACCAACGCCTTGACTTTCAACCATACTAATGCCCCGGTCATTAGCAAATCTTATTTACTTGGATCAGGCATTACCGTTACCGGCACCACCGGTAGCCTAGAATTTGGCGCTCGCAGCGGCTTTGCTGAGATCACGACAGCAGGCAAAACAATAACAGTCGGCATAACAATTGCCGCATTTGGAGCCACTTTTCGTCTTCTAGACGCATTAACATGTTCTAGCGGAGGCAGCTTAAATGCCGGCACGTTTGACCTTAACGGTTTTAACGCCACCTTCACTACTTTCAGTGTTACGGGCGCAAACACACGGACCTTAGCTTTGGGTTCCTCTACGCTCACACTTACAGGTGCCGCCTATCAAGCAGGGACTTTGGCTGTCAATCTGTCAGTTACTGGCACCGGCACCATAAGCATGACCTCTGCCAGTGGCAAACTTTTTAACGGCGGGGGCGCTACCTACAACTGTACCCTCAACAACGGCGGCGCGGGTGCCCTTACCATTAACGGCAGCAGCACTTTCACTACGCTGTCCAACACCGTGCAGCCGACCACCTTTACTTTTCAGTCTGGTGCGACCACCACGCTGACCAATTGGAACATCAGCGGCACGGCGGGCAATCTTGTCACCATCAATAGCGTCAATAACGCCACCAACACGACGCCACCCACCTTGTCAAAATCTAGTGGCACAGTGAGCGCCGATTACCTAGCTATTACCTTTAGCAATGCGACGGGCGGCGCCGGGTGGTACGCGGGCGCAAACAGCGTTAACAACGGCGTGAATACGGGCTGGATTTTCACGGTGCCCCCGCCGCCCGGTCCTGCGGCCGGTAACAATGGATTCTTCTTTTTGTTGCAGGGCGGATGGTGAGGAAGGTGAGAATCTACTTGCATCCCTTTCTCACCCGGGGTAGGATGGGCTCCTAGCTAAGGAGCAATCATGAGCGACAAGATCAACCGCGTCCAGCTTATCAACGACGCGAAGCTTCAGCTTTCGCCGTGGACCACCGAGGATGGTCGCCTCTTCCTCGACTACACCGAAGCCGGTGTGCGGCGCACGCTGACCATCACGCCCGCTGGCCACTGTGACTTCCGTGGGTGGTTCACTTCCTTCTGCGTCGATCAGGTCAACATCGTGCCCGGCGGCGACCTCCTGAACTCGGCTCAGACCTACTTCGCCCACTGGGTCCGCTCACAGGGCCGCAAGGTCAAGGACTTCATCCGCATTGGCGGCAAGGTCGGCGAACTCTACATCGACATCGGTAACGACGCCAACGATGCGTGGTGCATTTCGACCTCCGGCATCACCAAGCTGCCCGGAGGCCCGACCCACATCCGCATGCTGCGCGGCGCGGGCATGCTGCCCCTCGTCGATCCCGACCTCTCCGCACCTGCCTCCGAGTTCCCCGAACTCCTCAAGGACTTTATCGCGGCCGACGAAGACAGCCTCATGCTCCTGACCGCATGGCTGCTCGGTTGCCTCCGGCCCGAAGGTCCCTACCCCGTCCTCACTATCTCCGGCGAGCAGGGCTCCGGCAAGTCCACCGTCCTGCGCCTGCTGCGCCGCATCATCGACCCGCACGCCCTCGACATGCGTACCCCGCCCGAGGATCAGCGTGACCTTCAGGCTATGGTGCGCAACTCGTTCGTCCTCGCCTTCGACAACGTGTCCTTCATTTCCAACAAGATGTCGGACGCCCTGTGCGTCATCAGCACGGGCACCGGGGCGCAGGGTGGCCGCGCCCTCTACACCAACGCCGAGGAGTCCGCAGTCCGCGTCTGCCGGCCCGTCGCCATGAACGGCATTCCCGACGTCGTCGAGCGTGGCGACCTCGTTGACCGCTCGATCCATGTTCATCTGCCCCGCATCGACCCTCGCAAGCGGCGCGATGACTACGAGTTTTGGGAAGCCTTCAACGCCTGTCATGCCCGTTTGCTGGGCTCCCTTATGAATGCAGCGTTGATTGCTACGCAGAATTATGGTAATGTACATTTGGCTGAAAAGCCGCGTATGTCTGCGTTTGCGGTCTGGGCGGTGGCGGCCGAGAAGGCTTTTGGCTGGCAGGAAGGGCGCCTTATGGAAGTCTATAAGCGCAACCGTTCTGCGGCAGAGAGCCAGATGCTCGAATTTCATGGGATGGCCTCGGCTATCCTGCGGATGATGGATAAGCAGAAGGAGTTTTCGGGGACGTATTCGGACCTGATTGGCCAGCTTGAGATGAACATTGGTCCCCGCGAGAAGCTGCCGCAGACTTCGCACAGCTTCGCCGCCGAATTGAAGCGTATCCGTCCTGCCCTCGAACGGCAGGGCATCCGCTTCTTCAGTGCGGGCCGGGCGACCAGCCTTTCGCAGAAGGGTCGTTCTCGCATCTCGATTGTCCGCGAAGACGACGAAACCGGAGCAGCATGACGGACGAACCTTTCGATCTTGCCGACGAAACGGTGGAGGCGGCCTCTCCTGAACAGGGGGAGGCGCCTGCGCCTAAGCGTAAGCGCAAGTACCCACCGTCGCAGAAGGATCGCCAAAAAGGCTATCGACGTGAACTGCGGCGCATGAACATCCACAAGCCTGCCCGCGCCGTCACCAAGGAAAACGTCGACGCGATCCGCAACCTGCGTGATCACCTGCGCGAGACGTGGCAGGCCAAGTGGGACAAGATCACAGCCATCAAGAAGCTGACGCCCAAGCAGGTCGAGTTCGCCCGCCAGTTCGCCCTGAACGGCCGCTCCAACAAATGCGGCGCCATGCGGCAGGCGGGCTACAACAGCAGCAATCCTGTCGTCCTGTTGGAAATGGCCAACCGCATGCTGGTCATCCCGGAGTTCCACGACCTTATTAGCGCGTTCGAGATTGAGGAGAAGGCACGCATGAAAATTAACATCGAGGATGTCGTCAAGTGGTTCAACGACATTGCCACACAAGCTATGGCTTCCGGCGACTTTACCAACGCCAACCGCGCCATGGAAAACCTTGCCAAGTACCTTGGCATGTTCGTTGAGAAGAAGGAAATCGTTCACCGGACCATCCACTCCAAGGAAGAACTGGATACCCGGATCAGCGAACTGACTGCCATCCTGCGTGAAGCCGAGCCGGAAATTGAGCGCAAACTCCGAATCAACTGAAGAACGCCTCCTTCGCGTAAAGGCGGAACTAGCTGACGCCCTCCATCAAAAAGCAATCATGGAGGCGCGAGACGGCTTTTATGTCTTCGTCAAACTGCTTGCCCATCTTCTGTTGGACGGCAATGATTACCGAGACGGGCGTCACATCGAGTCCATAGCCGCCACGCTAGAAGACGTGGACGAAGGCTCCGTCGACCGCCTCATGCTCATGTTGCCGCCAGGCTCCATGAAGTCCGTCCTTCTCATGCTGTTCGTTGCGTGGTGCATGGGCCGCCACCCCACATGGCGTTTCATGTGGATTTCGCACACCACTGACAAGGCGGTCGAATGCTCCGGCCGAATCCGTGACCTCATTCGCTCTGCCGAATACCAAGAGATCTTCGACGGCGTTCGCATCCGCGACGACATGTCCGGCGTCACCAGTTGGAAGCTGATCACAGGCGGCTCCTTCATGCCTGCCGGTGCGGGTAAGTCCATCGCCGGTTACCGCTTCAATCTGGGCATCCTCGACGACCCCCTCTCGGAACAGACCGCCAAGTCCGACACCGAGCGCGAACGGGTCAACAACTGGTATGGCCCCGGCTTCCGCTCCCGTAAACTGCCCGACTCCCGCATCATCCTCGTCAATACGCGGTGGCATGTGCGCGACCTTTCGGGCTTCCTGCTCGACAAGGCCGCCCGCAACCCGCGCGTCGACCAGTGGGAAGTCATATCCATTCCGGCCATCCTCGACAAGCCCGCAGCCGAATACCTGATGCTGCCAGAGGGCGAATCCTACTGGCCCGAATACATCACAATGGACGACCTGATCTCTACGCGCGAGGGTCTGTCGCGGGCCGACTGGGGCGCCCTGTACATGCAGACCCCGACCGGCGAAGACGGCAACGTCTTCAACAAGGACGACTTCCAAGATTGGGACGAGGACGATCCGCCCGAATGCGACGAGATTATTCAGACCCTCGACACCGCCTTCTCCACCAAGGCCAAGGCTGACTTCTCGGTCATCCAGACGTGGGGCATCTTCCACCTGACGTTCACCGATGAGAAGGGCTTCGAGTATCAGGAGCCCAATGCCATCCTGCTGAACCAAGTCAGGGGCAGGTGGTCCTACCCGCAGCTTCGGGCCGTGGCCAAAGAACAATACAACACGTTCAAGCCGGATCGCATAATCGTCGAAAATAAAGCCTCGGGTCAGTCCCTAATTCAGGACCTCAAGCTCAATAAGCTGCCTGTGTTGCCTTTTCAGCCCGACCGTGATAAAGTGGCTAGGGCTCATGCGGTGACAGGCATTATTGAGCGTCAGCGCGTCTGGCTACCCCTCAAGCGGAAATATGCGGCCGAGCTTTTGCAGGAGGCCCTCGAATTTCCAAAGGGCGCCCATGACGACGCCGTCGATGCTATGGTGATGGCCCTGCTCTACTTGCGCCGCCGCTATAAATTGACGCAAGAAAAGGTTGGCAACAATGACCGGCCCTCAAGTAGACGCCCTTTCAAGAGCTATTGGAGTCAAGTAACACATGTCTGATAATCTCGAAAATCCAGAAATGGAATTTGAGTTCTCTGAAGAGACGCTCGAAGTTATTCCGGCCGACGAGATTGTCGAGATCGACATGTCGTTCGGTGCTAACCTAGCGGCCGGCATGGACACCGCAATACTTCGGGACATCGGCTCTCAGCGTCAAGATGCCCTCCAGAACTTCAAGAACGCCCGCCAGCAGTGGGAAGAGAAGATCAAGCAGGGCATCCACTGGCTGGGCCTGAACACCGAGGGCCAAGGCAACACCGAGGTCGACGGGGCCTGCTTGGCCGTCCACCCCCTCCTCATCGAGAACGTAGTCAAGTTCCAGGCCAAGGCCATCCAAGAACTGTGGCCTGCCAAGGGTCCCGTCCGCACCAAGGTCCGTGGCTACGTCGACATTCCCCGCGAACAAGCCGCTGCCCGCGTCCGCACCTACATGAACTACCAGCTTACCGAGCAGGTGCCGGGCTTCTACACCGACCTCGAACGCAACCTGTTCCGCGTTGGCTTCATGGGCACCGGCATCCGCAAGGCCGGCTGGAATGGCGTTACTTCCGCGCCCGACCCCACCGTCGTCTACGTCGAGAACTTCTACATCGACCCGTCGGCAACTCACCTCCGGGATGCCGAGGAATATATCGAGGTCATGGAGCTTTCCACCCGCAAGATGGAAAATCTTGTGGCGGCCGGCACCTTCCTCGAAGTCTCCGAGAACGATGCCGAGGAAGTCCTCGACACCAACGAGATCACCGAAGCCATCGCCAATGCCCAAGGCTTCGACATGTCGCTTGAACGCAAGGGCTATACGGTCGGCGAGGCCCACTGCTATCTCGACCTGAACGGCGACGACCCCAGCCTCCCTGACGGTGGCATGGCGCCCTACATCGTCCACTTCAACGTCAAGACAGGCAACGTCTACTCCATTAAGCGCAACTGGCGCGAGGACGACATTGCCAAGACCAAGCGCATCTGGTACACGGTCGACCAGTTCATCCCGGCCTTCGGCTTCTACGCCCTTGGCTACGTCCACCTGATCGGCGACCTTGCGGCCTCCGCGACCGTGGCCCTCCGCGCTCTCGTCGACGCAGGCCAGTATGCCAACTGGCAGGCGGGCTTCAAGTCCCAAGACGCCAAGTTCTCCGACAGCGACACCCCGCTGGGCTTCGGCGAGTGGCGTGACGTCAACCTGTCGCCCGAGGAACTCGGCAAGGCGTTCTTCCCGCTGCCGGCCAAGGAACCGAACCAGACCCTCTTCACCCTGCTCAAGTTCATGGTGGATAGCGGCCAGAAGTTCGCTGACGCCACCGACGAGGTCGCTGCCAACGCCACCAACTACGGCCCTGTCGGCACCACGCTGGCCCTGATCGAAGCGTCGCAGCGGTTCTACTCCTCGATCCACAAGCGCCTCCACCAGTCGCAGGGCGAGTTCCTCAAGCTCATTGGCGAACTCAACTTCGAGAACCTGCCTGACCTCGTCAACTTTGTGGTCGGCTCCGAGAACGTCTACGTCCAGCGCAACGACTTCGATCCGGCGGCCGTGGACGTCATCCCGGCGTCCGATCCCAATGCCCTGACTGAGTCGCAGCGGGTTGCCCGGGCCCAGATCGAACTCAACATGGCGGCCCAGTTCCCGCAACTCCATGACATGCGTGAGGCGCTGCGGCGCTTCTACGCGGCCATGGGTACCGAGAACGTGGACAAGCTGCTGGTCAACCCGGAAGCCCAGGCCATCAGCGCCGACCCGCTGACCGAGGTGCAGGCGGCTATGGCGGGCAAGCCCATCAAGGCGCAGCTTGGCCAGAATCACGCGGCTCACATTGCTGTGAAGGAAGCGTTCCTCAAGACGCCGCAGATGCAGGGCGCCAATGACCCGACTATCGCCATTGGTCTCCAGCTTCTGAACGCCAACATCGCCGAACACAAGGTGTTGATGTTTGTGGCGCAGGCCGCCCTGCTGGCCCAGCAGATGGGCATGCCCATCGAAGACCCGAACGTACAGGCCCAAGTCGCTACGCAGATGCTGATGATCTCGGCCGCGTCCGGCATGGGTGGTCAGGGTCCGTCCGTTGAACAGCAGATGGTTCAGCTTAATCAGCAGGAGCTTCAGCTTTCGGCGGCACGCATTCAGTCGCAGGATACCCGTGAGGCAGCCAAGATCGCGCTTAAGAACCGCGAGCTTGACCTCAAGGAAACCAGCATGTTGCTGGACGCTGAGAACAAGCAGAAGCAGACCCAAATTGCCGCTTCTTCGAAAATACTTGACAACTCCGCTAAACTGGCGGATATTCAAGCCAAACGACTTGCAGAACGGGCAAACGCAATTCCACAATGAGACTACTATCTGAATATGTAGCAGAGGTTCAGAAGCGGGTCGAGAGGGAAAAAGACTCTCTCGCTCGCGGCTCTGCCGGAACTTACGAAGAGTATGCCCGTGCCTGCGGCGTTATTGCCGGCCTCAATCAGGCCGTGCAACTGCTCTACGATCTCGTAGAGACCAAGCCAGCAGAAGAAAGGAACTAATGCTTACCGCCCGCGTGCCCCTCGACGGGGCAATCACGAACGACCAGTGGATGACCCAGGATGAAATTCCTGACCCGTCTCCGCTGCCTAGGATTCCTGGTGTAGGGATTCTTGTCCGGCCCGTGCCCATTCGGCGTAAGTCGGCAGGAGGCATCCTGCTC
>Ga0315904_10008913_pt1 | contig 13195 bp, 8 predicted proteins | sample LakEriMetagenome_6_FD_203529 | JGI IMG/M metagenome (GOLD analysis project Ga0315904, IMG submission 203529) | Freshwater fungal communities from buoy surface, Lake Erie, Ohio, United States - Buoy 12 MA120 | ecosystem: Environmental > Aquatic > Freshwater > Lake | place: USA: Lake Erie, Ohio... | reverse complement strand
CAAGACAGCAACGGGAAGCGAGCTAGTGACTCGATTTGCAGCACAACAACTGACGATCCAAACAAGTCCAAGCAGTTGCTTGGCTAGGGCCATTGGTAATAAGTGGGCTCCGGGAACACAACTCAAGGCTCGCTTTGGAATTCTCTGGACCGACGGTCAAGCGGAACGCACTGGATTCAATACTGTTCTTGGGCCCAATAAACCATCTTGTTTCGGTGACACGAACAACGCTGCTGACTCGAATGTTGTCGTTCTTCCTGCAAGCTCTATGCATACGGGCGGCGTGAACATTGTTTCTATGGATGGATCTGTTCGATTCATTTCCGACGGAATTGATACTGGCAATACAGCGGCAATTAATACTGCACCGACTGGGCCAAGCTTGTACGGCGTTTGGGGTGCACTCGGTACTATCAGTGGTGGCGAAGTGGCTGTAATTGATCAATAACCACTTGCGATCGAGTATACAAAGTTGAATGACAGCCGAACTCGGCGAGATTTTTCTTAAGTCAGTGAAGGGTTTTGAGTCGATGACGTACCGACAAATGTTGGCGATAGGTTTTATCTTTGCTTTGGTGATCGGATGCAGTGGCGGTGACGGCGACGAACGGCCTACTGCACCCGTCGAAATCACGGTCACTTACAAAGGTAGACCTGTTGATGGCGCAATCGTCCAGTTTATCACGGTTCAAGACCCCCATCCTGCTACGGGAACAACTGACAATGCCGGAAAATGTTCTCTGACAACGTATCGCCAAAACGATGGAGCTATCATTGGTGAGAACTTGGTTACCATCACCAAGCACGAGATCGACAAGACAAATATCAAGCCGGTGAAACCTGAAGATAAAGACTTGATTGGCGTTTCACCTATTCCAACGCTCAAAAGCTTGATACCAGAAAAATACTCCGCACCTGGTTCATCGGGACTCAAAGAGGATGTAAAGAAGGGAAAGAATACTTTTTCCTTTGAACTCAAAGATAAGTAATCTATTTTAGTAATCTCCCTCGGATCGTAAAACGCTCCTCTCCAAGGCATACAAGGCATTGAACGCTTAGGCTATTGGCTCTAGATATTGCGAATTTACTCGACGTCTTCCATACGCCCTTGAGCGACAGCGTTATCCACTCGTTCCTTGATACTGGTATGTGGACTTTGTTCGGGCAATCCGGCCGCAGGTCCTCTCATTAATCTTTTTGGGGGACTTTTGCAGGCGGGCGGTTCGTTCTCTGCTGGAGTTAACTGGAACGTGTCAACGAGCCCCTGCTACCTACAGAACCCAATTCAGAACTTGCATCGTGAGTACCTATTCCCGAATTCAATGCGAAGATCAGATCCGAAAGCCCGTTGGCGATCGATGCTGCATCCATGGTCGACACCTCAGATTCTTTCAACTTGGTGGCATTGGCACCAGAAAGCACCTTTAATCGTTCCGCCTCGACTTCGTTCATCGAAGGAACAGAAAATCCAAATTCTTCTATCATCGACTTCCAGGCTGATAGCGTCTTTGCTTCCTCGTTCGCCATCCCCATCCGCTGTGCTCCAAGTACACTTAGCCGAAGCGAACGAAGAACTTGATTGACATGCGGACCACTTTCATGAGTTGCTTGGTACCATGCAAGTTCACGCAACGCATGAGGTGCTTCATGTGGGAATTGCCCCGCAGCTTTTTGTGAGAGCCTGATCGCCCATGCCCAAATCCGCTCCAGTTCAAATACTTTCGAATCAAAATAATGGCTCGTTTGAGCAAGTTCCTCACGAACCGAGTTGGCCAACCATGTGAAACAAGAGGCATTATAGTATTCCAAGCCGTTGGTTGAACTGACTTGCTTACAAATCGATACCCAATTCGATCGCGAGACAGAAAAAATTCTTGTTTGGAAATCACGTATGGCAGCATTTGACTCCAGCAGTTGCTGAGATCGTTCGTCTTGAGCACTGAGAAGTTGGTCGGTTGGGAAAACGAAAGGTTCATCCGAACCAGATAGGCTCAAAACGCACTGCGTTGCGTAAAAATTGAGTGCATCTCCTTCAAGCAGACATTTTCTGAGCAATTGTCGACATAGCGATTGGGCTTCTCCAATTCTTCCCGCTCGCACACACCACAGAGCATGCTCATAAACCGGTCGGTTGGAATTCTCGATAAGAGTCTGATTTTCAATACTCAAATTTTCGCAACGAACGGAAGAGGCTTGTTTGGTAAAGATCATTTTTCGAATGTTGAAACGCGAGGGACGGAACAGAGACAGCTTTCAAAAAAAGCGTTGGCTAAAATAGGTTCGTCCGCTTGCGTAAGAATTCAAAATCATGTTTTTTTCAGATAGAACAAAAGCACGCCCAACGAAAGAACGGATTAATCGTTGTATCTAGTACCGCGGCTGATGGAGGGCGTGAAAGAAATGAGAACGAAAAAGATGAGAAGACATGCATAGCAATTGAGATTGACTCAAAACAAATGCAACATGCTGTGCATGTCTTTTTTTTATCCTTTTTTTGTCCGGCTACTGACGTTCGTGTTTTTCCTGACTAGCGAACAATCGAGGATCCTCTTGCCGTTCGTTGGCTATCGCTTTCCAGCTCACGAATGTTGTCCGAAAGGGATTTTAGCTGGCTCTCCCAGCTCTTTCGTCGGTCCAAGGCTGCTTGCTCGAGCGCTGCGAGCCTTCGGTCTAAAGTGGTTTTCTCTGAACCGATCCACTGCGATATTCGATCGTCAGATTGTATGATTGCATCTTTGGTTTTCTGAGCAACGGCTGTGGATACGATCGATTCCAAGAATGCCTTGGATTCGGATTCCCATTGCCACTCCCCTGCCGCGCCAATTGCTACCGAATCACTACCCTCCGTTTCACCGCGATTGGGTGGGATTAGCATGGTTGCAATCAATCGAACCTGCTTCGAATTCGTAACCAGATTGCGTAGTTCTCCGGCGATTCCCATTTGCGTAACCGCTGTCGTTTCTAGAACATTGCATAGCGGCACCTCGATGCGGACCGTTCGATGTTCATCGCTGGATGTCGTATCGATGAGGAGAGTCGATTGTCCCTGGGCTACTGTCTCGAGTCGGAAAGCCGACTTCATCATCTTATCATTTGTACTGGAAGAGAAACTGGAAGAGAAAGTAGTGTTGCTGGAAGATTCACTGTTCTTCCAAAGGATCAGCAGGGAGGGATTTTCGGATTGAGAGGTGATTCGAATCTCTGTATCGATTGTTTGATCGTTGACAATGGATACACCGAGAACTCGACCTCTTGCAATCTTCGTTTTTCGAGCTTCTAAGCCGTTGATCGTGAGGTCCGCACCAGCAAGAAACGGACGAGATGCATTCCCATCGCTAGTGCTGTGAGAGGGTTGTATGATCCTTAGATACAAATCCCGGCCAGCGGTGAGGTAGGGTGAGAGAGTCGAGCCTGCGGCATCAACGGTTTGCTCCAGGATTTTATCCGTGATTCGAGGTAGTTGCCCGTCTGCGATCCCCAATTTGCTTTCTGTCTGAAGAAGCAAACTAGATTGTTGGATCGATTTAGCGACTTGGCTTCCTACATCTTGTGATTGGAGGCGGTTCTCCGCCAAGAATTGCCGCAACATCAACAACTCATTCTTCAATTGCGTGATGCCATCGCTGGGGCGGAGCGGATTAACGAGCATATCGTCTTGTGCAAGTTCGCTGATTCTCGTTCGAATCGCTTCGATTTTATGATCGAGGTTTAGAGTTTGGCTATTGGCTTCTTTCTCAAAAGTGGAAAGCCGCGTGGTTGCACTCTCTAGTAATTGCTTCGCTTGCTCGAATCGAGGATCGAAACTCCAATCCACGATGGGAATAGGAGGAGAAACTTTCGAGTCGAGCGAAGAGAATTGCTTCCTGATAGGTAGGTGCCAACGCAATCCGGTGCCAACCATAGGATCGACGATGCAGTTGCGATACCACAGCTCGTCAGGGTCGATTCGAAGCGATAACTGATCTAGGCTGATTCTCGAATCATTACCTTCAATAGCGACACCTTCGAGGACGAGTGTGCTTTGTCCTAACGACAAGATCGTGCTCGCGATTCGCGTTTCGGCGTTGAGTTCTGCTGCGAGTCGTCGCTGAATGGAGTGCGTCACCATCGGTCGCAAGCAATAAATGCCAGCACCGAAAGCGACGATCACGAATATGGCTCTCCTCCTCCAGCTCATGCAGGTTTTCCTGTTTCCTTTCTCGCTTCACGAGATCCGTGTATATGCTTCAGAATATGCCGAAGCGATTCCTCTTTGACCGATGAGTTGCTCATGACATGGGATGCCCCAGTGTTTGGCGAATGAAATTTTATATTCGTATCCGAGCTTCGAGGAGTGGATACGGCTTCTGCATTGGCAGGGATCGCGAGCTTCATAGGGTTTAGGTTGTGATGAGTCATTGGGGGCACTATTTCTGGTTTCTCACGTCGAGGTTGTTTGTATCGAACTACCTCAATGAGTGTTTCTCTCAAAACGGTATCGTCTGCGATTGAATCAAGCTTTTGTGCAATTGACTTGCAATTCGCTTCAACTCGCGTCACTTCATCGCTCGTAGCAAGATCCATTGTGAATGAAGTCTGAGGCAGGCTGAGTTCGGCCGATTTCGCTTCAGCGTTTTCCGAGCGTTGTTCAATGGTGTTTCTTTCTGTCATGGCCAAAAAGCCAAGTTTTCGATCGTGCGATTGGCCAAACGTTCCCGCATTCAGATGACGGCGATGACGAATGGAGGCCGCTGCTAGCTCCGCGATCTGCTCAGATCGTATGATCTCGCGCACTTTATTGCAAAATCGCAACGCTAGTAGAAACGTTGGAAGCCACAAAAATGCTCCGAGTGCTATTCCTCCCATGACCACCGTATTCTCTAACCGAAACCATGGAATGAGTGGAATCTGATAGAGCGAAACAATGAAGCTAGCGATAAGGTCCGATTGAAGAACTAAGGTCCCGAAGGCGTGAGTGAATCCAATCGTCCATCCGGATAATAAACTCAAACCAATGGCAAACACACAGGCTGCAATCTGATTGACGGAGAGAAACAAGATCGCGAGCATAAGAACTAACGCTAGCAAGCTATCTTTGGGAATCAGTCCGAGAGCCACACCAAAGGAAGTTCCTGCAGCAATGGCAGACGGCGATCGATGCTGAGTCAAATGCTCAACAAATGATTTTCGTGTTCGCGTCGTCGCAATTTCAACCATCTGGATGAACCACAACTTCTTCGTCGTTTATTGGATGTCAACCACTACTCCGGAAACATCGGAACAGACGCGGGAGGAAATGGAGCATAATCTACTTATTTTGCAAATTGACTTCGGCAAAGCTAGCAATCATGGCCGGATAGCGGTTGATTGATTCAAGTTTGCATGGTTCCGGAGTCAAATTGCTTTGCATGCTATTGTCGATTGCGATTGCATGATATTGACCCGCGAACTCTTGTCGGAGTATTAGACAATCTGCACGATTCGCGCACTTCAGTCCTCGACCGACTCCATGCGCAGACCTTGAGAAAAGCTTGAGAAAAGGAAGTCTCCCTTGATGGTTTGCAATCAAGTATCACATCTGCACTACTGGAAAAGGGTAGTGGTATGGATTGGTTTGTTCTCATTGTTTAGCCTGAGTACGGGCTGTCAGTCGTGGTTTAATCGAAAGAACAAGGACGAAGACAATCAATTCAAGGAAGAAACCAAACGTGTCAAAGAGCAGCTTCAAGATCCCAATCGCCCTAGATTGATCGGCGAAGTGGCTGGAGTTACAGGCGTCGTATCTCGCTACTACGATTCGATCGGCTTGGTCTCATCCCTTCCGAACACAGGTGGCAAAGTGAGGCCTAGCATGCAGCGTGATTTGATGCTGGCCGAGATGCGAGTTCGAGGTGTAGAGTCGCCAGAATTGGTTTTGGACGCTCCGTGGACAGCGCTCACAAAAGTCCGAGTTTATTCATTCCCATGCTATGAAGACAATCAACAAGTGGATGTCGTCGTAGAGACATCTTCGGAATGCGATGCGACGGATCTTACAGGGGGGATCCTGTTCGAAGCAAAGCTTCGCGAAGTTGCTACGTTGGGTGGCAAAGTAAAGACGAGCGGAGACAAGGCGGTTGCAAAGGGCGAGGTAGTGATTCTTCCGGAGAGCTATACTAAGAAGCCCAAAGAACTACGCAATGGAATCGTCATCGGTGGAGGTCGGCTTCTCCAATCTCATAACATTGGTCTCCAGATGACGCCGGAGTACAAACATGTTTATGTAGTTAGAGAGATCGTGAAGTCGCTCAACGACAGATTTTTCTTCAATGACGATTCAAGGCAACGAATGGTTGCGGAAGGCAAATCGGACTCCCGTATCGTTATTACTACGATTCCGAAATACAAATGGGATCCGTCACACTTTGCCAACGTTATTCTCGCATCGGGGTTTGCCGAAACGAAAGATCAGCAAATGCAACGCTTGATCGGTTGCGAGAAGTTGTTGAAGGACAGAACCACGGCTCGTCGCGCAGCCGCCGAATTGGAGGCGTTGGGAACACCAGAAGCGATCGAAGTTCTTCTCCAGGGTTTGTCTTCCATCGATACAGAGATCCGTTTCTATTCTGCCTATTCTCTTGCATACCTGGGTCGAAAAGAATCGGTCAACGCGCTGACCGAAATAGCGAAGACCACGCCCGCATTCCGTCCCCTATGCCTAACGGGACTTACGATCAATGAGCAAGAGTCAGCGAGAGATGCTTTGGAACGATTGCTACAGGAACCGGAGCCTGAGTTGCGTTTTGGTGCTTTCCTTGCGATCCGCAATCGCGATGCGAGTGATCCGAGAGTCCAGGGAGAAAAGCTAACGCCGGGTGTGGAGCTACATCAAATCCCTAGCAGTACGCCACTGTTGGCGGTCTCGCTCCAGTCCAAACCGGAATTACTGTTCTTCGGCAATTCCGCACCTATTCTACTTCCCTCTCCGATCAATCCGACCTCTGCGATCTCTATCACTCCCGTATTGGGGGATCAACTGAAATTGAACAAACGTCTCTCGGAGGAAGTGGCAAGTGTGGTTGTTCCGGCAGACACACTTTCCTTGCTGCGCGGTTTGGGCACGATCGGTGCTAGTTACAATGAGTTTGTTCATTCGATTGATCAACTGAATGCGATGAAGTGTTCATCTGTTCCGATCGCGATGAACCCTCGTCCCATGGCAGGACGGATCTATAAACGTGACCAAGACGATTCTGAAGATGCAATCGCATCTGTTGTTTCCGTCGATGGGGCAACTCGTCCCAAAGAAGAATCTTCGTGGTGGTATGTTCCGGATTGGTTCAAACGAAGTTCAATAGCAAAGAAAGAAAAAGATGCAAAAACACCTGTTAGTGCAGGCGAAACGGTGGGCGCTATCAGGGAACCGATACCCTACGAACCGACTGGAAGTGATGTGAATTCAAACGATCTTCCGGACATCGATTGGAATGAAATCAAATAACGTTACCCTCCTATTCATTATTGGCTAATCGCCTAAACGCGTATTGGTTTCAATGAGTTCTTGCCCTTTCAAAATGGCGGCGGAAACTAAATGCTCAAAGCCCTCGAACTAGTCGGCTTCAAGAGTTTTGCGGATCGGACTCGTTTCGATTTTCCGGACGGTATCACCGTGGTCGTTGGTCCCAACGGATCGGGAAAATCTAACGTAGTCGATGCGGTAAAGTGGGTTCTCGGTTCCCAAAGCCCGAAAGCCCTTCGTGGCGCTGATATGGCTGACGTCATCTTCAAGGGATCGGCAGAAGGAGGGCGAAAACCATCGAATAGCGCTGAAGTTGTACTCGTTCTCGATAACGAAAAAAGGGTCTTCAATCATGACTCCGACGAAGTGCACGTTAGTCGGCGAGTCTTCCGCAGCGGCGATGGCGAATATGCAATCAACGGGCAACCCTGCCGTTTGAAAGACGTCAAGGATCTCTTCCGTGGCACCGGAGTCGGGGTCGATGCATATAGTCTGATCGAACAGGGAAAAGTCGATCGCTTGCTGCAGGCATCTGCCAAAGATCGGCGGGGAATTTTCGAAGAAGCCGCAGGAATCTCGCGATTCAAAGCGAAAAAACTTGAAGCAGAACGCAGGCTTCAACGAGTAGATCAGAATCTGCTTCGGTTAAGTGATATCGTTGATGAAGTTGCAAAACGGCTTGCGACATTGAAGGGCCAAGCGACAAAAGCCCATCGTTTTCGGGAACTCTCGAAAACGTTAAGCACAAAGCGAACGGAACTCGCTTGGAGCGAGTATCAGCTATTCTGTCGACAAAAGGAAGCTCTGCAGGAGCAGCAACAAGAGTCGGAACAGAGTCGTATCGAATTGAGCGAACGCTGGACAGCGATCGAAGAAAATGCAGAACGTGAAAAGAAGACTTTGCAGCAGATGCAACTGGCGCTGCATGACCTCGAGCGCGAGTATCTGGCCACTCAAAAGTCTGTGATTGAAGCCGAGAGTGGGCACAAAACAGCAATCGAGCGAGTTGCTGAACTGGCTCTAGAGAAGGGATTGATCGAGGAAAGAATCGTCGCGTTGCAAGAACGGGCTTCGCTTTCGGTGGACGAAAAGCTCTTGCGTCTGCAAGAGCTTCAATCGATATCAAGTGAACAGAGTATTGCGACCATCGCGTTGCAAGAACGAGAGTCCAAACTCGCCTGGACTCAGGAAGAAATTCGAAACTTACGCGATCAATTGGATTCGGAGAATAGTCTCTATTCCAAAGCGATTGAAACGATCCATGAACTCCGATCGCACATCGTCGCACGGAAATTGCATCTCGAACAAATTCAACAATCTATCGAAGAAAGCCGCAAACGAGAAGCAAGTCTTCAAACCGAACTAAGTACATTCGAGTCGGATTCGAATCAGCTTCTTAACAACATAGCCCTCGCGAAGTCGCGGTCGGAAGCGGCCAAGGCGAAACGCTCCGAAACCGAGGTCCATTTAAAGTCAATTCGACGCGAACTTTTCGAGCATCAAGAGATGCTTGGATCCCATCAAAGCAAATTGCATGGAGTCCGAGAACGATTGAATGTTCTCGAACAACTCGAAGATCAATTTGCCGGTGCTGGTCGAGGAGGCCAGCAACTTCTCCGATTAGCCAGAGCCAATCAGGCCACTCAAGGAGGCTTGCCTGGTTCAAACTCGTGGAATACAGTCCGCGGACTTGTGGCGGATATCCTTTCGAGCGAAATGCACCTTGCGCCGCTGATGGACGTTGCACTCGGGCCCTTAGCGGATGCCATTGTCCTAAGTGATGGCCAAGTGATTGATTGGATCCATGAAGGAAACTTGACGATCGATGGACGTGTCACGTTGCTCCGATTGGACCGTTTGCCAAACCGGCGAACGGGTGAGAAGATCCAGCTTGACGGCCTTCGTGGAGTGATCGGTCGCGCGGATCGACTGACGCAGTATCCAACGGAGTATGAACCGCTGATCCGCGCGCTGCTTGGGACAACATGGTTTGTTGACTCGCTCGCGACTGCCCTAGAACTCAGTCATTTTCGAGGAGCGGGTCTTCGATTCGTGACTGCCGAATGCCAGCTCATCGATAGCGATGGTAGCATTACGATCGGCTCATTGCAGGCTGGATTGGGATTGATTTCACGTCGAACTGAAATGCAAACGGCGCGCGAAGACATTACTCAATTGGAGAGAACGGTCGAAGATGCAGCAAACCATTCTGCGATCCTTCAGGCGCTCGTGGTACAACAAGAGACCGAGCTACTGTCGCTCGAAACAGACGAAAGAGCAGCCGCTCAAGAGTTTTCGCGATATGAACTACAGCTTGAAGCATATCAACAACGCAAAGGACGGATGCTGACGCGTTATCGGGAAATTGGTGCGGAGATTGCCGCATCGCTTGAGAAAATCGCCAGTGTGGAGAGTCAGAACCGAGAAGCGGAAAAAGACATCGCTTCGAATGAAGCCGTAAGAATTGAAAAGGATGCTATTCTTTTCTCGCAGCGCCAGCAGTGGGCCGATTTGCAATCGACGTTGCAACTGCAACAAACGGAAGCGAGCGATCAAAAAGTCCTTATTGCACGCCTTGAACAACGATTAGAAGGGTTGCGACTCACACTGGAGCAATTGCAGCTCGACGCGACTGAACGAGAAAAAAATGTCGAGCAAGCGCAGCAATCGCTGGTCACGATCCAAAACAAGATTGTTGCACTCCAGAATGCAGCGGCCGAACATCTTATCGCGATGACGGTTGCTACCGAATCAGTGGCGGCCATCGAAGTACGACGGACGGATCATGTTCTGCAGATCGAATCGCAAAACACCATCGCGAACCAAGCAATTCGGCAGTGTGACAATGTACGTCGCCAGCTCGAAAAAAATGATGACAAAATTCAATCGATCAACGCCGCATTGAAGTTGGTTCAGGAGCAAATTGTTTCACTGGTAGAACACTACGCGACCGAGTATCAGATCCAAATTCCTATTAACATGGAAACGAGCGATGAAGCTGTTTCCGACGAGAATAGGAGAGAGCAAGATGTGGCTCTGGCAGAGTTTCGAGAAAAAGTCGCTACTATGAAGAACGATGAACAGCTTCAATCGCTCAAGCACGAAATTGAGGCAGAAGTCAGTTTGCTAAGAAATGAACTCAATGCGACCGGAAGTGTGAATATGGAGGCGCTAACAGAGCTCGATGAATTGCAAAGTCGTTTCGATAGACTGTCTGGTCACCAGAATGACCTCCTCAATGCGAAAGACGGTCTTATCAAAACCATGAACAAGATTGATGAAGACTCGCGTCATTTGTTCATGGAAACGCTAGAAAGCATTCGTTCCAATTTTCAAACGCTTTATCGTCGATCGTTCGGTGGCGGATTCGCTGACATCCTTTTGGAAGATCCGAACGATCCCGATAGCGGTATCGAGATTGTGGCAACACCACCCGGTAAGACAACTCTCAGCAATTCGCTATTGAGTGGTGGGGAAAAGGCGTTGACCGCTGTCGCATTGATCATGTCCTTTTTTCAGTATCGCCCGAGCCCATTCTGTATCCTCGACGAAGTGGACGCACCTTTTGATGAAGCCAACATCGGGCGATTCGTTACTGTTCTTCGCGAGTTCTTGTCGACGACCAAGTTTATCGTGGTGACGCACAGCAAGAAAACGATGACAGCAGCCAATATGATCTACGGAGTGACCATGCAAGAAAATGGTGTCTCGCGTCAGGTCGCTGTCCGTTTCGAGGAAGTGAATGACAAGGGCGAAGTGCTCACGAACACCAAAACTCTTGCAGCATAAAGCTAATGCAGGCCGTTTTCCAGGTCCGTCTACGGTGCGAGTTGTTTCTTGGGTGGCTTTGTAGGGATAGGCTATACTGGAATTGTCTAGTTCTGGCACACGTAGCTTGGGAAGCGAATCATGCCTTCACCTTTTCCTGGAATGAACCCCTTTTTGGAACAGCCCTCGGTTTGGGAAGATTTTCATATGGCTTTTGCAACCGAGATCCGCGAATCATTGTCTCGCAAGTTCGCCCCAGTTTTTTTGTTAAGCTCGAAGAACGTGTTTTTATTCATGAGCCGTCCTCAGAGGAAAGGCGCAAATTGCTTGGCAAGCCAGATATTGCTTTATTCAAGGCTTCGTCGACGATGATGTTCAGTACGGCTTCGATTGTGGAGATCGATTTGTTGCGCGGTGGCCCTCGGCTCCCCTTAAACGATCTACCCTCCTGTGACTACTGTGTCACGGTCTTTCGCAAATCGAATGCACCCAAGATAGAGGCTTGGCCAATCGGCTTGCGGGATCCTTTGCCAAATATTCCAATCCCATTGAAGGGTGACTTTCCGGATGCGACGCTCGATCTGAGCGCAATCATCCATCGCGTTTACGATGCAGCAGGCTACGAAGATTACTTGTACGAATCGCAGCCTGAGCCGCCGCTTGAAGGTGCAGACTTAGAGTGGTCCCAAACGTTCATCCGCTCATGACCAAAACTGCCATTTGCAACGAAAGGATCAGCTGGTACTAGAGTTCTGTCCTTTGGAGAAATTCGGTTGATTTGTACCATGTTCGGTTTCCGTTTCGAGCATGAATTGTATACTTGGATGATCCCGTGAGTGAACAAGTTTTCATCAGTCGCGTAATCATGCTACCTATGTCTTTTCCTTAAGGAGTGAGCCGGAATGGAACGTCAAACAACAACTTTGCGGACATTTTTGACCGTAGTCATGGTGCTCGGTATGGCCTTTATGGCCCCCTACGTACGAGCTCAGGCCACCAACAAATCGGCTGCTAATTCGAAACCAGAAACCGCAACAGGGAAGAAAGTGAATACAGAAAAAGCAATTTTGGCAGGTGGATGCTTCTGGGGAATGGAGGACTTGTTCCGTAAACAACCGGGAGTTGTTTCAACCCGTGTTGGTTATACGGGAGGAGATGTAAAAAATGCTACCTATCGCAATCACGGCACGCACGCAGAAGCCATTGAGGTGGTTTTCGACCCGAGCAAAACAGACTTCCGCAAAATGCTTGAGTTCTTTTTTCAGATCCATGATCCCACGACATTGAATCGTCAAGGAAACGATCGCGGTACTTCGTACCGCTCGGGGATTTACTATACAAGTGATGAACAAAAGCGAGTTGCATTGGATACGATTGAGGATGTCAATGCGGCCGGTTTGTGGCCTGGCAAAGTCGTGACAGAGGTAAAAGCGGCAAGTGACTTTTGGGAAGCAGAACCTGAACATCAGGACTACTTGGTCAGAACCCCAGGCGGCTATACATGCCATTATCCTCGCAAAGACTGGGTGCTGCCCAAGCGGTCCGAGCCCACCAAATAAAGGAAAGTTAACGAGATACGCATTAAACAAATCTCGCTAACTTTTTTTGTTGAGGAGGCTCAGATAGTTCAAGAGAACTGCCGCCTGTTGGTGGCATTCAATTCCGCAGCGGCAAATAGATATCGGTTTTGATTTCGCTTTCAGGTACCTCGTTTGGTGAGTTCCGGTAGAGTTCAAACGTTCCGATTGGTTGCTGTTTCAATTTCTTGTGACGACAGATTTGATTCGCGACACTCCAGCCGTTTCCTAAATGGCGATAAGGTCCAGTTTGCTCGACATGGAACGCTTTGCAGGCAGGTAGATTCCAGACCTTTAACGGATTACCGGATGGGACCTGTGCATTTTCGGGCAAAAGGAAACCGCTGATGTATTCGAAGACACCTTCATTCAT
>Ga0315904_10008912_pt1 | contig 13196 bp, 11 predicted proteins | sample LakEriMetagenome_6_FD_203529 | JGI IMG/M metagenome (GOLD analysis project Ga0315904, IMG submission 203529) | Freshwater fungal communities from buoy surface, Lake Erie, Ohio, United States - Buoy 12 MA120 | ecosystem: Environmental > Aquatic > Freshwater > Lake | place: USA: Lake Erie, Ohio... | reverse complement strand
GAGCCATCGCCAAAGAAACACACGGCGACACCCGCTTGCTGGCGGTACTTCAGCGCCCAGCCGAGGCCCAGCGCAATCGGGACGTTGCCACCGACGATTCCATAGCCGCCGTAGAAGCCGCGCTCCGCATCGCAGATGTGCATCGAGCCGCCCTTGCCTTTTGAGCAGCCGTCGTACTTCCCACAGATCTCCGCCATCACGGGACCGGGAGGTGAGCCAACAGCCAGCGCATACGCATGGTCGCGGTAGTGTCCAATTAAGCAGTCGCCTGCTGCGAGGTCGAGTGCGCCGATAATGCCCACAGCAATGGCTTCCTCACCTGAGTAGAGGTGCAGGTAGCCTCCGATGCCATGTCCTCCGCGCTGGAATGCCCGCAGACACTCCTCTTCAAACTCACGGATGTGCACCATTTGCTCATAGAACCGGCGGTACTTGGCCGCGTCTAGCGCAGCCGTCTGGCCCTTTGCCATCTTATAAAACAGTCTCCTTGCCAGGGGGCGGAGTCCCCGCCCGGCACATTATACCCCACGGATATTCGGTACTATAACCCTATAAAGATAGGAGAAGTTCCGCCCTCTATCCCGCCGGTTGAAGCGGCGGGACTAAAGAGCGTCGCAGGCTCCGCGACAAAGGGCCACTCAGTGGGTACCCGGCCCATAAAAAACCGAGTAAATTCGGGATGGCCCGAAGCGGCCTTTGTCGCTTTAGCTCTCTAGTCCCGCCCCTCTAACGGGTGGGAGTTCATGCGCGTAGCTCGGTGAAGATGCGCTTTTCGGCTTCTTTGGCGACCGCACGCACCTCGGCACGGCGGGCGGCTTTGTAGGCGGCGAGCCGGTCTCCTAGGTTGATGGGCTCCGGCAGGCGGACGCGGGCGCGGCGGGGGCCGGTGAGCAGAGACTTGCCGAAGCACTCGCGCTCTAGACGGACGAGAAGATCAAAGAGGCGCTCCGGAGTGGGGTCTTCTCGGACGTAGCCATCGTAGACCGCGATCCAGTTGGCGATGCGGTCCAGATCACGCAGGAGGGGTCGGGCACGCTCGCGCTGCAGGCGGCGCAGCTCAGTGTCGTAGGGCGTCTTTGCAGAGAGATCGTGCTCGTCCCGAGTGACGATCTCAATGGCGTGAATGAGCACGCGCATCCGCTCGGGAAGGGTCTCCCCGTGGGGTTCTGGGATTCCCGCCGCCAGCGCGACGCGCTGCAAGATCGCCTCCTTGATCGCCGTGAGCCGGGGGGTGAAGTCCGACTCTAAATCGTCGTCTTTATCTTTGGGCGACGGCAAGCGGTACTCTTTCTCCAGCGAGCGCAGCATGGCAAACCCAATCCCACGCAGGCGCTCGTAGGTGCCCGCATCGCTTGGAATCGGGGAGCCGGTGAAGTGCTCCAGCCGGTTGAGGGAGAAGAGAATCGGCAGGCGCATGTCGGTGGTGAACTTGTACTTCAGCGCCACGGGCTGGATAAAGAGATTGGCCGTCTCATCGTCCTTGCGCGCGTCTTCCAGCGCCCAGAACGCGAGCTGAAAGACGCCGTCGTGGAAGGGCAGGAGCGTGTCGTTCTGGGAGTAGACCTCGCCCTCGGGGAAGATCACCAGCTTGCTGGCGTGGCTGGCGAGCAGCTCACGGGTGGCGCGGAAGCTCGCACGGTCTGCCGTTCCCCGGATCACCGAGTGCGCCCCGAGCCGCTTGATGAGGTGCCCCCAGAGCCCCAAACACGCATCGAAGGCCTCGCGGCAGGCAAGGAAATGGAAGGTCTGCTTGACCTGTGCGGAGAGATGAAAGAGCAGTGCCGGATCAGAGTTCGTCGGGTGGTTGGGCGTCAGCAAGACGCGCTCCCCCGAGAGCGCCCGAAACCGCTCTAGCTCGTCTTGGTCGTAGTCCACCCCACTGATGCCCAGCACGCCCACAATCGTGTTGCTACACTTCTGCGCCACCCGGATCACCGAGGGCGTCGGCTTGGCGGCGATAAAGTCCGCACGCCCAGGGACAATGATCTCAGAGGACTCAGACGACATGGGTTATTATAGCCCCTTCGGGCCATCTCCCCAGGATGCTCGCAAGCTCGCTCCGTCCCCTCTTCCCCCCACACTCGTTCCTCGTTGGGAAGAGGGGCTACCCCCTGCTACAATACGAATCACCATGGCGCTACTCGAAGACCTTGAAGAGCTACTTCCCGCGACGGAGTTCCGAGATTGGGACGAGACTGCCTCGTACTGGGTACAGGAGAATACTGTCTACTTTCGCCACCAGCCCGTGCGAGGTGCGCACGCGGCGAGCTTCCGTTTCTACCGTAACTGCTTTGCCAAAGACCACAAGCACTGCTATTGCGTGGGACGGCGGTTAGTCGGAGCCAATCCGGGCACATTACGGCCCCTGAGCTTCACCTATGTCACCGATGGTAGCACCGTCTGGGCACTGGGAGGACGCATTAAAGATGCAGATGCCACGTCGTTTGTGGCCTGTGATGATGGTGTCAATCTGCTAAGCGGCGGCGTCCGTGTCCCCTACGGCTTTGGAAAAGACCACCGACGGGTTTTCTACTACGACTTCAATGGAACTCCCAGCTGGGTTCGTAAAGCCTCACCGGACTCGTTTATCTCTCTGAATGACGGTATTTTCGGCAAAGATGCAAGCTTTGTTTTCTGTGGCGCGGCGGTACTGCCCAAAGCCAAAGTGGCAAGCTGGGAGAAACTTGGTGGCTACTACAGCAGAGATAGTACCCAGATTTTCTACTTCAACCGCCCCCTCCCCGATGCCGACTACGACTCGTTTGAGGTCGTGCTCACGGATCGAAGTTACATCCAGCTTGCCAAAGACAAGAACCATTTCTACAACAATGACCTGACCATCCCCGCCAATAGCTTCGCGGAAAAGCTTGCGAAGTACACATGAGACTACACATTCTCAGCGACCTACACCAAGAGTTCGGCGAGCACGACGTGCCGAGCGTGGACTGCGATGCCGTGGTGCTGGCGGGCGATGTGGGAACCAAAATGCACGGCTTGGAGTGGATTCAGCGGCGCTTCCCCGAAATCCCCGTGCTCTATATCTGCGGCAACCACGAGTTCTACGGTGAGAAGCTACCCAGCCTCACCGAGAAGCTCCGCGCGGCGACCGAGGGCACGAACATTCACTTTCTAGAAAATACGTCGGTGACAATCGGCGACACGCACTTTTTCGGCGCGACTCTCTGGACGGATCTGGCGCTTCTCGACGACTGGAGATCAGGCGCGACCGAGGCAAAGGCAGTGATGAACGACTACAAGCGCATCCGTCACTCGGGCTACGGCTACCGCAGGCTCTCTCCCTGGGACACCCGCGCGGTGCACCTAGCGTCGGTGCGGGCGCTCCGGGAGTTTCTCACCACCCACGATCCCAAGCGCTCCGTTGTCATCACCCACCACGCCCCCTCGGTTCTCTCGCTGCCCGAACACCGCCGTACTGAGGCAATTAGCTGCGCCTACGCCTCGCACCTCGATGCGCTGATCCTAGAGTTCCAGCCGCGCCTCTGGGTACATGGCCATATCCACCACAGTAACGAATACCAGATAGGGGAGACGCGGATTCTCGCCAACCCACGCGCCTACCCCGATAAACCAAATCCAAACTTCCAGCCAGAGCTGGTAGTGGACTTACCATGAACGAAGACGACTACACAGATCACCATTGCCACCCCCTTTGCGAGCATCTCGTCGAGATGGTGGCCTACGAGCGCCACGACGGAAGTTACGATGTTTTTGTCTTTGAACCAGTCGGGGCTTGTCCTGAGCTGGAAGCAGGGCGCGTAGACGAGCACCATATTTTCATCAAGCGCATCTCTTCTCTTTCCGATTTTGAGGAAGTGGTTCTGCGCATCAATTGCCAGCTTGGCCCTCACTACGCGCACGCCGTCTTCTGCTACGAATCAGGTAGCCGCAGTGTCATAGGCCAGCTCTACACACAGTTTCAAGCCCAAGGCATTCGTGATATACAAGTCCAGCCCACGAAGTCGGGGGGCTGGGAGCTACTCCTTCGGCGAAAAGACTTCGCTCTTGCTAAATCTCTACAGGAGACTTTTCTTGCAAAAAACATTTAACCCCCAGCAAACGGACGACATACGCGAGGTCGTTCTACGCTACCATTTGAAGGACTTTCAGGCGAAGTTCCCCAAGCCTTTCTACTTCCTCGCAATCAACCACACCAATCCATCCCCCAGTTTTATGGCCCGTTTTCGCAGTGAGCCAACGATCAAACGGGTATCGGAAGTCAAACCCAAAACGTTTGAGGTGACCGATAAGGCAACCGATAAACGCGGAGTGGTTTTCTATGCGAACCAAGTGCGTCCGATTGCGGCAAACCAAGCGAAAGTGGAGACAGGCTGGCGCACATCGGGGCGTGGAGGCACATTTGGGACGTGTCTCGTCGAGAAGCAAAAGAGTGGCTGGGTCGTGATCTACTACGCCATCCGGGGAGTCTCCTGAGAAACACAACGTATTGGGAACTGATAGCGCTCGCGACGGTATAACCAAGCAATGCTTCGTGAGTTTTTCTCCTACTACCGCCCCCACCGCCGCCTGTTTCTGATTGATTTTTCCTGCGCTGTGATCTCGGGGCTGCTGGAGCTGGCGTTCCCACTGGCCGTGAAGTACTTCGTGGACAAGCTCCTGCCTAGCTCAAACTGGGGACTGATTCTCAGCGCCGCGGTGGGGCTGCTGATGATCTACTTAGTCAACACGGGGCTTCAGTATGTCGTGAACTACTGGGGGCATGTGCTGGGAATCTCTATCGAGACCGAGCTGCGGCGGCGCATCTTCGATCATCTGCAAAAACTCTCGTTTCGCTTTTTTGACAACCAGAAGACCGGGCACTTGGTGGCGCGGATCACCAAAGACCTTGAGGAAGTGGGAGAAGTGGCGCACCATGGCCCCGAGGACGCATTTATCGCCGTGATGACGTTTCTGGGCTCGTTTGGGCTGATGTTCACGCTGAATCCGAAGCTGGCGCTAATCACCGGGCTGGTCGTGCCGCCGATGACCTGGGTCTCGACACGCTACGGGCGGGCGATGACGCTCAACATGCGGGCGCTCTTTGGCCGGGTCGGGGATTTTAATGCGCGTATCGAAGAGAATGTCGGCGGGATGCGGGTGGTGCAGGCTTTTGCCAACGAGGACCACGAGCGCAAGCTCTTCGCCAAGGACAACGAGGCCTACAAAGACACCAAGCTCGACGCCTACCGGCTGATGTCCAAGAGCATGTCGCTGAGCTACATGACCATGCGCATTGTCCAGCTCTTTGTGATGATCGCGGGCGCGTTCTACGTCCTGCACGGCGAGCTGACAGTCGGGGGGTTTATGGGCTTTCTGCTGCTGGTCAATGTCTTCTTCCGCCCCGTGGAGAAGATCAACGCGGTGCTGGAAACCTACCCCAAGGGCATCGCGGGCTTCAAGCGCTACTCGGAGCTGCTCAACACCGCGCCCGATATCGCCGATGCGCCGAATGCGAAGGCGATTGGGCACCTGACGGGTGAGATTCGCTTTGAGCACGTGACCTTTGGCTACGAGGCGCACAAGCTCGTGCTCGATAATATCAACCTCACGATCCACCCCGGCGAGACGGTCGCCTTTGTCGGCCCCAGCGGCGCGGGCAAGACCACGATCTGCTCGCTCGTGCCGCGCTTCTATGAGCCGCTCTCAGGCCGCATCGCGGTCGATGGCAGCGATATCCGTGAGCTGACCCTGGCATCGCTGCGGCGCAACATTGGGATTGTCCAGCAAGATGTCTTTCTCTTTGCGGGGACGATCCGGGAGAATATTATCTACGGGCGGCTCGATGCCACCGACGACGAGATCAACGAAGCGGCGCGGCGTGCCCGCCTCGATGAGATGATCGCGCAGCTTCCGGAGGGGCTGGATACGGTTATTGGGGAGCGGGGCGTCAAGCTCTCGGGTGGGCAGAAACAGCGCCTTGCGATTGCGCGGATGTTTCTCAAGAATCCCCCCATTCTCATCCTCGACGAAGCGACATCGGCGCTGGACACGGAGACCGAGCGCGCGATTCAAGCATCGCTGGCCGAGCTCTCTGTCGGTCGTACGACGCTTGTCATCGCCCACCGCCTCGCCACGATCCAGAACGCTGATAGAATCGTGGTGGTGGATGAGACAGGGATCGCCGAGCAGGGTCGCCACCAAGAGCTTGTCACGTCCGGTGGCATCTACCAGCGCCTCCACGAAGCCCAGTTTCGCCCCCAGCAGGAACCCGCTCGGGCTCTGGCGAACTTAGTGCTATGAGCAACAGAGAAGTTCGGATCGGCATTATCGGCTGTGGGCAGATCGCCCAGCAGCACCTCAAGACCTACAAAGAAATCCCCGAGGCAAACGTGGTCGCCTGCGCGGATATTCTGCCGGCGGCGGCGGACACCAGCGCCAAGACCTTTGGGATTCCCAATGTGTACTACTCCGCCCAAGAAATGCTCAAACGCGATGACTTAGACGCCGTGGACGTGTGCCTGCACAATAACTTTCACCGAGCAGGCGTCGAGGCGGTCTTAGCATCCGGGCGGCACTGCTACTGCGAAAAACCCATGGCGGGCGCCTATGCCGACGCGGTGGCGATGAAGGCCGCGGCGGAGGCTTCGGGGAAGCTGCTGCACATCCAGCTGGCGGGGATCTACTCCAACGAGGTGCGCTCAGTGAAGGAGCTGATTGATGAGGGAGCACTCGGCGAGGTCTACTACGCCCGCACCAACGGCCACCGACGGCGCGGTCGGCCCTATGTAGACGGCTACGGTAAGCCAACGTTCGTGCAAAAAGAGAACTCCGGCGGCGGCGCCCTCTACGACATGGGGGTCTACCATATCTCCGAGCTGCTCTGGCTTTTGGGCAACCCGACTCCCACGCGCATCTGTGGCCGCACGTTTCAGAAAGTGGCGATGGACGCCAAGCGCCAAGAGCTCTCAGGCTACTCGGTGGAAGAACTAGGCACCGGGCTGGTGAACTTCTCCAATGGAATCGCGCTAGACATTCTCGAAGCCTGGGCGATGCACTTAGACACGCTGGAAGGCTCGTTTATCCTCGGCAGCGACGGTGGCGCACGCCTTCGCCCGTTTGGCTACTTCACGTCGCAGGGGGATCTGGACATTGATGGCGGCGCCTCTATGGGTGCGGCGGCCTACCGACGGCGCAAGCTGCGCACCGATGACGGCGATACGGACACGCGCGACAATAGCCAGCGCCACTGGGTGAATGTGCTCCTAGGCAACGACACGCCCCTGCCAACCATGGACCTCGCCCTCAACACCATGCTCATCTCCGAGGGCATCTACCTCTCCGAGAAACTAGGTCGAGAAGTTACCGCTGAGGAAGTGCGCGAGCTCTCGATCAGCACCGCCAAGCCGATCTAGCCCTCGCTAAAGTCCCGCGCGCCAGGAGAAGCCGCGCACACCGCCCTCGGGGCTGCCTTCATGCCGTCCGTAGCGGCTTAGCGCCGTCAGGCCCTCGGCAGAGAGATCACCGGAGACGACAATATCGCCTGAGGCGGCTGATTTTTGCAGCGCCGCAGCACGGTCAATCACCGCGCTCTGGAGATAACCGATAGGCTGGCCGGGCATGAGGGCCACCTCGCCCGCATTGATGCCACAGCGCACGCTCAGAGGCCGGGGGAGGCGGTTGTGTTGCGCATTGAAGCCCGCGATCTCGTTCTGGAGGCGCAGGGCGGCGCGAACAGCGGCAACATCGGTGGGAAACATCGCCATCGTCCCATCGCCCGCCGTGGACTGCACCTGACCGCCCTCAGCCAGCACGATCTCCTCCACAAAACGGCGGAACTGATTGAACGAGTACTCCACCAGAAGCTCATCGGCGGAGCGCTTCAGCTCGCTGGAGCTGACCACATCAATGCTCAGAAATGCCTGCCGCACCCGCTCGCCCTCTAAGCGCTTCTGAATCTGAACCATCTGCGCCAGCAGCTCCTCACGCGAGACCCCACTTGTTTCCACCGAGTAGCGCACCGGCGGCGCCATACCCGGCGATGCGGAAACAGGCGTGGGCAGTGTCCCTTGTGTAAGCTGCGTATGGAGGGCCTCTGCCTCGGTTTTTTTGCGCTTCAGAGTGTTGCTAAGGTGAATTCCAAACCCAATGTAGGTAACGGTTCCCAGCATCGCGAACAAGCCCGCGAGGCCACGGAGAATACGGAGTTCATCAATGATCGCTGGTGGAACCACCATCAGCATCCAGCCGATCGACCACCACTGGGTCTCCCATTTTTTCAGCTCTGGGATGGTTCCCTTCTCGACGCGCTCTAGGACATTTCTTGCGGTCTCCCCCGCTGTCTTACTTGCCTGTCGCACAGCCTGATTGACCTGCTCCGTCTGGATAGAGACGATGGGAATAGTGTTCTTCTTGGGTGGCTCAGCTTGCTTCTGAGCCTCGTGCTTGTCTTCAATCTCGTTGAGGGCTTTGTGGACAAACGCTGGCTCGACCCCAATCTCCGCGGCGATTTTCTCAATATCGTCGGCGGAGTAGCGCTCTTTGTGCTCGGCCTGAAGTCTGTCGGCGAGCTGGATCGCTTGACGGAGTGTTTGTTCGTCGTAGCGCGGAGGTTCAGGTTGAAGTTGCTGTTGCTGTGCCATATTGGGTCTCGCCTATTGTACCGACTCTAAGACAACTTGGGAAAGCAGTTGGTTGATAGTTTCGGGATCTACCACCCCCGACGTGAGGGTGAGACAGTTTGCCGCCGCACAAGCCGTACCAAAACGCACAGATTCTAGCAAGGTTGCTCGCTGGATAAAGTGGCTAAACAAAACTCCCGCCATCAGCGCATCGCCCGAGCCAATCGGATTCCGTGCGACAATCTTCGGCGGCAAGATCCGCCATGCGCTGTTCTCGGCAGTGAGCAAGATCGCCCCCGCCTTGCCCTCCGAGACGAGTGCGTTCTGTGCCCCCGCCTCACAAAGCGCCTGCGCACAGGCGAGCGCCGACGTGTCGGCAGGCAGCTGCAGTGCCACAATCGCCTCCTGACGGTTGGGCTTGACCAGATAGGGACGCTCGACGAGCGCGAGGCGTAGCGGCTCTTTCTGGGCGTCCAGCATCACCGGCGTAGGCGAGGCGGCACAGAGGCGGGCATAGAAATCCGGTGCGGTTCCAGGTGGCAGGGAGCCCGAGAGCGCCAGTGCAGTGGTCAGGGCAAGGGACAGTTTTCCCCGCACACAAGCGACCAGCCGCTCCCGATCAGCTTCGGAGAGGGCTGATGCCTCTTCGACGAGCTCGGTGACGCCCCCCCCGCCCCCGATAACGGGGGAGCTTTCAAGGAGCGTGCAGCACGTGCGGGTGGGAGCATCGTCCTCGGCCCAGACAATCTCTTGTGAGAAGGGAAGGTTTTTGTGGACGTAGCGCCCCGAATCCCCCCCGAGGGGCTGAACCAAACAGACAAGTGCTCCCAGCGTATCGAGCACTCGCGCGACATTGACCGCCTTGCCCGAAGCCGTGGTAACGGTCTCACTAGCCCGATTCACCTCACCGAGAGTCAGGCTCGCAAAGTGCTGGGTACGCTGAACCGTAGGAGTCAGCCCGACACACAGAATCACGCAGAGGGTATTCGACAAAAAAAGCCAAAACCCCTCCGCAGGATGTTCCTGCGGAGGGGTTGAGAAGGAGTGAAACAGGCTTACTTGCGGCGACGGCGCGCGGCAAGACCGGCAAGTCCGAGGCCCGCGAGAGCAAGTGTGCCTGGCTCAGGAATCTGTGGCAGACGGCCACGGAACTTGACATCGTTGCCGAAGCGATCCCGTTGGTTGAACTGGCCAACAGAAGGATCGTGTTCGGTACCAAGCTGACCGACAACGACGCTCCCGTAGATCACACCGTAGTTCATGTCCAGAGTCGCCTTCGGAGCAAGGATCGAGCCGCCCATCGCATCCACACGAAGCTCGGTTGCATCCGGGAAGTTGAACAAGACATTACCCACACCAGGACCGTCTGGGTAGTTCACGTAGTTATAGAGATAGTTACCATTAGGAGCGGTGATATTCGTCCCCGCAACGTTCACAAGAACCGTGGTATCAGGTGCTGCGTTCTTGAAGTTAATGAACCAGCTATTCTCAAAAGCCCTCTCGGTGAAGTTAAAAACCTTCAGGCCACCACCAGAAACATCAAGATCAAAATAACCACCCGTTGGCGTCGCATCCATGATCGAAGTGCCACTCAGGGTTCCGAGATAGGCAGACTGGCTTGTCAAGTAAGCATTCGTCGCGGCAAAGTCCACAGGGGAAGCGCTGGTTCCAGTGCTGGTCGGGAAGGTCTCCGTGCCGGTGTAGGCAAACGTACCACCATGCTTGACACTGCCGGGCTGACCACCGCCGATAAAGACGTTGCCATTGGCCTCAACACTACCCAAGTAGGAGGTCAGGGTCCAGCGATAGTTAAGATCACCACCGGTAAAGACGCCATCAGGATGGACGCTGTGTCCCAGGTTGTTCAGGTCGCCACCAACCACCAGCTTGCCGCCGCCATTCCAGCCCGTCGTAAAGCCCCAGTCACCCACATTCAGGTTGCCAGTGACGGCGACGCCACCCTCAGCATCGGCACCCTGCTGCCAAGCATTGCCTAGGACATAGACATTGTACGGCTGTGCTCCACCTAGCGCCTGAGCCTGGGCAGCAGCGGCGGAGAAAATCGCAAGTAATGCAATGGCTGTTGTTTGGATGATCTTCATGTTATTCAAAGTTCCCTCTGGAGATCAGTGTAGCGCAAGAACCAGACCTAGCGAAGGAGAAAACGCAAAAATCAGGTATCCTTACGGGTAATCAAATGCTAACGGCTACATTTTGTCATGCTCAAGGCCTGGGGCTTGCCAGTGAACAGCGCCTCTGGGATGCGGGGATATTGAGCTGGGAGGACGCTTTGAAAACTCCCTCCTGCCTTCCCCTTTCAGAGAGCAAGAAACAGCTCTTAGTCCCCGCGCTGGAAGACTCACAAGCCGCCCTAGCGCGGCAGGACTCGCGCTGGTTCCAGAAGAACCTCCCCAGTGCCGCGCTCTGGCGAGGCGCAAAGGTTTTCGGAGAGAGTCTCGCTTACGTGGATATCGAGACTGATGGTGGCTATGATGCGGACTCCGTAACCGTGATCGGACTCTTTGATGGCTTTGAGACACGGCTCTATGTCAAGGGACAGAATTTAGAGGATTTCGCCACAGACATTAAGGACTATAAGCTCCTGGTGACATTTTTTGGAACGGGCTTTGACCTGCCGTTTTTACGTCGCCGCTTCCCCGAGCTCGCCCTCGATCAGCTTCATATTGACCTCTGCCCTACCCTGCGCCGCTTGGGGCAAGCAGGAGGCCTAAAAGCCATTGAGCAGCGCCTGGGAATCCGGCGCGTGGACGATATCGAGGGAATGAGCGGGATGGACGCGGTCTATCTCTGGGCACTCTGGGAGCGACGGCGGGATGAAGCAGCACTGGAGCGCCTGCTGGCCTACAACCGCGCCGATATCGAGAACCTTAAGCTCCTTTTAGAGTGGGCCTACCCCCGCCTCGTCACCGCCTCCGGGTTCCCAGCCCTCCTACCCCCAGCCCCTTCCTCCCAATAACCGGGTACCCCTTGGGTGCCGTCGGGTGGGAGGAAGGGGAGTTTGAGGAGATTCGCTCCCCTCCAGCCTATCCCTCCTCCCAGGCTTGGGAGGAGGGAAGAGCGAAGCGAAGGGAGGAGGGTACTAAACCTGGTAAAATGGCGGTCAGAAATGGCTACACAGACCACCCCCCGCAAGCCGAGGCCGCCGCGTAGCGCCGCGCCGCGTCAGACCCGAACCAACACCCGGTTTGCCTACGATACCTGGGGGATCGCTCTCTGCGCCTTCGGACTGATCCTGCTCGCCACACTTTTTGGAGCGGGGAGCAACTCAGGAGACAACTTCCTGGGGCGCACCGTGGTACATGGTTTCTATCTCCTGGCGGGAGTTGGGGCGTGGGTCTTTCCGTTTGTTTTGCTGGCGCTGGGGGGCATGCTCGCCATTGGCAAGAGCCGCTCCTACGACAACATGGGCGCACTCGGTGCCCTCTATCTCATCTTTATTGCCTGGTGGCACCTAGGCCGCGTGAGCGGGATGAAGATTGACTACCACTTCGTCGCGGATAACCTCGTCAACGGCGGTGGCTACATTGGCGCAGGAATCTCGTGGCTCCTGCGAATGCTAGTAGGTGTCTTTGGAGCCCATGTCTTCTTTTTGGCGCTGACCGGAATTGGGATTCTCTTTCTGGTGGATGTCCCACTACCATCGCTACTGGGGCCACTGGAGCGCTTTGTGGGAGAGTGGACAGGTAAGGGTAGGCAAGCTGCAACGGCACAGGCCAAAGAGGCGGTGGAAAAAGTCCGCAAGAAGCCCGTGCCCGGCGAGCGCAAGCCGCTGGTTCAGCCGCCCCCTAGTGTCTACAAGCGCAGCACCCCGGAGCCCCTCGACGATGAGCTCGATGTGGATATAGAGGAGCCTACTGCACCTGCCCGTGGCCAGCAACCGACCTTATTCTCGTTCCGTAAAGAAAAGCCCCTGACCCCCACACTAGCTTCCCCACTTGTGGAGGCAGAGGAAAAAGACGACGAGACCGCGCCGGTCTTGCCAAAACCCTCTCTCCCCCGTCCGATGGGGGCCGGGGGGGTGGCTCCCTTTGTCTTGCCCAGCACCGGGATTCTCGCGCCCTCCCCCCCGGCTCCTGCCAATATCGCGGATGGAGAGAGTGAGGAGCGCCGCCAGATCATCCTCCAAACCCTCGAAGACTTCGGGATCGGGGCCGATGTGGCTGATGTCGCATACGGCCCGACCATCACCCGCTACGAGATCGCGCTGGAGCGAGGCATTAAAGTCAGTAAGATCGTCTCCCTCGCCGACAATATCGCCATGGCACTCGCCGCCATTGATGTCCGTGTCGAAGCGCCCATTCCGGGAAAGTCCGCAATCGGTCTTGAAGTTCCCAACGAGAAGCCCCGCGCCGTGAGTATCCGCGAGTGCCTGGAAGCCCCCGAGTTTCAGAATGCACCGGGCAAGCTCACGTTCGTGCTGGGCCGCGATGTCACCGGAGCCGTCAAGGTGGCCGACCTTGCCAAGATGCCGCACTTGCTGATTGCAGGCTCCACGGGCTCGGGCAAATCCGTCGGGCTGAACGCGCTGATCACGTCGCTTCTGTACCGCAACTCCCCACGCGAGCTAAAGCTTCTGATGATTGACCCCAAGAAGGTCGA
>Ga0315904_10008911_pt1 | contig 13196 bp, 9 predicted proteins | sample LakEriMetagenome_6_FD_203529 | JGI IMG/M metagenome (GOLD analysis project Ga0315904, IMG submission 203529) | Freshwater fungal communities from buoy surface, Lake Erie, Ohio, United States - Buoy 12 MA120 | ecosystem: Environmental > Aquatic > Freshwater > Lake | place: USA: Lake Erie, Ohio... | reverse complement strand
TTGAAAAAGTACAATTGATTAGATTCCGGATGAATAGCTGTAATTAAAACCCACCCATTTTTAAACCATTCATAATATTCAGGACTCGATTGAATTGTTTTCAAAACAACCTCAGGGAAATGCTCTACAATCAACATTAATCTTACCGGATCATGTACCTCAATCATTTGTAAAGGTAGGCCAGGTCTTAAATCACCATCTGAACTGTTTGCCACTCCAATTAACCCCATTACATTGTGAGGTAATTTTGTTCCTGCCCCCATTTTATAATTATCAACCCTGGAAAAATAATATTCGAGATTAATTCCCCCACAAACAATGGGAAGCGGCTTCATAACACCCAATAAACGATCACCATTCGGATCAGTTCGGTAATCATAAGAATTCATGAATGCCCGACGGTCCAGGAAAAGACCTTTAGTAAGCTGCCGATGACCAACGAAACAAAGGGCATTTGTTCCATGCCCCAATTCAGGTCGAGGCTCAAAATAAGAAACTGATCTCTTCTGAATTGATTTACGAACGTGTTTTATGTCCTTATTAGTCTTGATGGAAGCAAACCTTCTGGATCGTTCCTTTGCATTTAAATCTAAGGCCTCTTCAAAATTCACGACATTTAAGTTATGTTTTAATTTATTTTCCGGAGATAGCAAATCAAGGTCATAAAAAGCCATTTCATCACTTGCAGTATCATGTAAAGCACCAATAAACTGTGTTTTCTCTGGAATAATCAATCCCCTACTTTTAAGTATCTTCCGGACTTCAATATGATTTGCCATAAAGGAAAAAACCCTGGAATTTACAGAACCCGGACGACCACTACAGGCACCACAATCATGTGCTCCGTGATGTGGATTATTTGCACTACTGCTTCCATGAGCAACCGCATAGACAATGGGCGGAAAGTTTTGGCTTAAACAAATTCCGCAAAGTAAATTTTCCACTCTATCAGCCATCTCAGTAATTGTAAAACCTACCTGCAACCCATTTTCAACCACAATAGGAGTGGAAACCTCAATTTGAAGGGTTGAGGTTAGATTCATGTGAGCGAAAGCATCTGATATTGCAGCACTCATTTTAGGTCTGAAAATATCCAGAACCATTTGAATGGCAGCCCAAAAGCCAAGAGAGAGGGTGATCACAAAACCTCTAAAAATGGTATTTGCCTTTTTACTAAAAAGAATTTCATGACCACGAACCCCTTTTGATTCAATTTCCCTGATTAAATATTTAGGCGTAACGGGAGCTGGACATAATTTTTCATAAAATTTTCCATTGGCGGGATGGAAGAAGAATTCAACCCCAAAAAAACCCGGACAACCCATTGTTTCGCAATGTGGTTGAACATGTTCAAGATGTCTCCTAATGGAACACTCTCTTTCATCAATACAGAAAATACCTATAAACTCCGTCTGTGAATTAATTTGAGAACTGTCCTTTACAGGTAAAGATTTTTTCTGTTTTTGTAAAGAAATTATACCTGCAAAAACTTCATCATAATAACTCCATTCAAAAGCCATTTGCCATAGAATGAGTACCTCTTGTAATTCTGTTCTGCGAATAGGTGCAAATAAATCAGCGGGCTCCTTAGGTACAAGTTGTCCCAAAGGCTGCCAATTATCACCAAACTCTAACGTTAATGCATCTATTTCAAGTAACAATTCGAGGATAATAAAATCCTTTAAGGTAACAGACTTAGGATAAAGAATTGAATTGGGGTTATCCTCAATGGCACCAACAATACCACTCCAGCCACGATGAGTAAATTGCTGGTCGAAAATATATTCCTGAAAAAGAGTTTCTTTTCCAACCAATAATTTTAACAATCCAGTAATACTTAAATTCTGTTCGAAAAGTAAGTTTTTGGCTCTCTGTGTTTTAAAAAAACTGGAAAAACTTTTCTCTTCCAATAATTTAACGGCGGCTATTAAGCCTTTATCCTCAAATGGGAAATGCCAAAGTGCAATGCCTTGATCAAGATAACTTCCAATGATTCTAAATAATAAAGGTTGGATTGCGTTATCCAAATCAATGTGATAAAATCGCTGCCAATTTTTTCTAAACAAGCCAACCTCAGGTAGTATATTAAAATCATAAGATTTATTTAATACCTTATCTAACCAACCTGGAAAATCAGCCTCTCCAAATTTGTCCAAAATAGTTTTAGTCAAAATTTCTGTCCGGATTCGCCCTAACGTATGCAATTTTCTGAATTCATTTAAGGACAGGGTGACCTTACAACCAAATAAAGATGAAGCTTTAAAGATACCCTCAAAAAATTCATTGTGTTGAAAGGCGTGCAATGAATTGTGATGAATAAAATCCTTAAGAGGTGTTTGGGATGGCAAATAATGTTTTAACTCATGTAAAACATGATCTTCATCAAAAGCGATATGTTTTGTCATTTTCTCCGGTTTAAATTAGGATTTTAGTCTTCTGGCGGCCAAAGGATGATTAGAGATTTGATTTAACTGATCTAATCCCTGAAATTCTACCTTACCGCCTGAACTTTCATAATCATTTTTAAAATGATGAAGATTTTCCAATACGGAATGGTCAACTAAACTTAGTTCAGAAAAATCAATCGAAATAACTTCCTTTTGAGGGAGTTCATCCAGGATCTTTTTTAATCCAAGCCAATTTGAAAAAATAGCACATTGTTCAATAATTAATCTGGGGCCAAATTCTTCATCAACCACTCTGATGGTTGCTTTAAATAAACTTTTAAATTTTGCACCATTAAACAAGTGAATGATTAATTTTAACACTATGCCTGCTGCGATACCTACCAATAAATCTTCGAATAAAGTAAAAAATATAGTTACCAGGAAAATAGCTAATTGTTCTTTACCAATTTTAAATATGTGAACGAATTCCATTGGATGAGCCAGTTTAAATCCTACGGTAATCAACATAGCAGCTAAGGCAGTGTTGGGAATCATCTCAAGTAGCGGAACGGCAAGTAAAAGAAATATCAAAATAAAAAAGCCATGGAAAAAATTAGCCCATCTTGTTTTTCCGCCATTGTAAAGATTATTTGAACTTCTAGCCACCTCTGAAATCATCGGAAGACCGCCCAAAATTCCACTGATTATATTTCCTATACCAATAGCTATCAAATCCTTATTTGTATTTGATTTTTGTTTTGCGGGATCAAGAATATCAATCGCTTTAACCGTTAACAAAGATTCTAAAGTTCCAACTAAAGCAAACATTATAACGTATTTAATAAAAATACCGGTTTGGCTTAATCCTGAAAAATCGGCATTCATCTGTAAACTATCTATAAAATTGCCTATATGAACTAAGGTATAAGTTGGAGCAGTATTCTTAAAATCCAGGAAGATTCCGGCAGGAATAGAAAATGCTAAAATGATGAGCGGTGCAGGAATTTTCCTTAAGATTGGATTTTTTAAGGTTTGCCAAACAAATAAAATAATAAGAGAAATTACACCAATCACGGCAACTTTCGGATTCATATTGAAGATAAATTCCGGGATGGAAGCCAGTAACTCCAATGGATCTTTACCTTTTGTAAATAGTGGATCTACATTTAACAAAACGGGGATTTGTTTTGCTATGATTATCAATCCTATGGCAGCAAGCATTCCATGAATGGCAGATAAAGGAAAAAAGTTTGCCCATTTTCCAAGTTTAAATACGCCAAAGAGAATTTGAATGACACCAGCCACTATGATGGTGCCCATGGCCAGATGCCAACCTTTCTCCCCACCACCAAAATCGGCCACTGCACTGGCAGCAATAACAATCAGACCTGCCGCAGGTCCTTTTATAGTTAATTTGGATCCAGCAAAAAAGGAAACGACCATACCACCAATAATAGCTGAAATAAGGCCCATTAGCGGAGGAAAATCAGATGCTTTAGCTATACCTAAACTTAGAGGAAGAGCAAGTAAGGAAACAATCAGCCCAGATATAATATCTGAACTTTGAATAGATTCTTTTCCCTTTACTGTGTTACCGTTGGATGAATTTTTATTGGAATCCATTGTATCAAAGATTAAAACTCTTTTTAAGAGTTGTTAATAAATAAACCACTAAATGATGTTTCCTGGTGAAACCTACGTGCTGTTTATTTAACAATCAATCTTTAAGGAACAAAAAAGGATTACCCTATTGATGATAAGGGGAAAAAGCAAACTGGAATTTGCTACTAAGCTGCCATTTGGTTGGGTAGGAGGTGGGAGAAATGTATATGATTCGGTAAAACCAAATAACAAATCATCTTCTATTTCTTCGTTTTCAACTATTAAAAGTTTAACTGAATCATTTATGGAAAAAGGATTTATAAAATCCCCTACATTTTTGAGATGCTTTTGTTTTAATTGAATCTCTAGTTTGTGAGATAGCGAATAGGCGTAGGTTACATCTTTGCCAAGGAGCAAGAAGCAAGCAAGAAGAAAAATAAAACGCCTAATAATATACATATAAAAGCTTAATTATGCAAATCTAGTATTTTAATTAACTTATCCTAACTATTAAATAATATTTTTGAACTGAAAGAATAACTTACATTTTTATTTTCGCTAAATTGGTGATTAATTTGATTTTTTTGAATGCACCAAACCAAAATTTATATTCATGTCATTTAAAATTAACTTTTTATTCCTAATCATCGCATTTTGTGGTTCATCTCTTACTGCACAGGAAAATGGAAAGCAACCTTCTATTACCGTTGAGGAAGACTATTTTCACCCTGTCAAATGGCGGAACATAGGCCCATTCAGAGGAGGACGATCTGTTACAGCAACAGGTGTTTCAAATGACCCACTCACCTATTACATGGGCACAACGGGCGGAGGGTTATGGAAAACCAGTGATGCAGGTCATAATTGGTTTAATATTTCTGATGGATTTTTTAAAACCGGGTCCGTCGGCGCTGTGGCAGTTTCTTCCTCTGATCCAAACATTGTGTATTGTGGAATGGGCGAACATGCGCCAAGGGGTGTCATGACTTCTTATGGTGATGGCGTTTATAAATCAACCGATGCAGGTAGAACCTGGACAAAAATAGGATTAGATAAAACAAGGCAAATTGCCAGAATAATCATTCATCCAACAAATCCAGATATTGTATATGTGGCAGCTCAGGGCGCTTTAAATGGTCCAACCCCTGAAAGAGGCATTTATAAAAGTACCGATGGTGGTAAAACCTGGAAAAACACCCTTTTTGTAGATAATGGGACTGGTTGCAATGACCTTTCCATCGATCCAAATAATGCATTGATTATGTATGCGTCCATGTGGGAACACAACCGTTCACCATGGAAAGTTACCAGTGGCGGTCCAGGAAGCGGTCTTTATAAATCGGTCGATGGGGGCGACTCCTGGTTTAAGATACACAAAGGCCTTCCTGATGGGAAAGGTAAAATGGGAATTTCTGTCAGTGGAGCAAATTCAGATGTTGTTTATGCCCTCATCGAAGGTGACACTGAAAAAGAGGAAGGAGGGCTTTTTGTATCAACAAATGCAGGGGCAAACTGGTCTAAGATAAGCAGTGATCACCGGCTCGTTCAACGTGCCTGGTACTACATAGAGGTTTTCGCTGATCCAAATGATGAACACACGGTGTACGTTTTAGGGCCACCTGCACTAAGATCTATTGATGGCGGCAAAACATGGGAAATATTAAACACCTCACATGGTGATCATCATGATCTTTGGATTAATCCTAAAAATTCAAAGAATATGGTCATCGCAGACGATGGTGGTGCTTCTATTACATTTGATAGAGGAGCAAACTGGACGGAGCAACAAAATATGCCTACTGCGCAGATGTATCGCATCAATGTTGATAATCAGTTTCCATATAGAATTTATGGTGGACAACAAGACAATACCTCCGTTTCAATTGCCTCACGATCTTTAGGCAATTATGGAATTAGCACAAAAGATTGGGTCAGTTCAGCAGGAGGTGAAAGTGCATTTTTAGCCTTCGATCCTGATAATCCTCGTTTTGTCATGGGAGGAAGTTACCTGGGTACTATTGATATATTAGATACAAAAGCTGAGGCCAGTTCCAATATTATGCCTTCGCCTATTCAATATCTGGCGCTGGAACCAAAATACATGAAATACAGGTACAATTGGAACGCTCCTATTATCTGGTCAAAACATGAGGCCAATACCTTCTATCATGGAGCTCAGGTTTTACTTAAAACCAAGGATATGGGGCTATCCTGGGAGGAAGTATCTCCAGATTTAACCAGAAATGATAAAGACAAACAAGGTAAAGGAGGTGGACCTTATACCAATGAGATTGTGGGCGCAGAAAATTATGGCACCTTAAGTTATGTCCTTGAATCTCAACATGAAAAAGGGGTGATTTGGACAGGTAGTGATGACGGATTGGTTCATCTGACCATGGACGGAGGCAAAACATGGAAAAATGTTACCCCACCTGTTCTTCCTGAATGTCTAATAAACGCTATTGAGGTATCCCCTCACAATAAGGCCATTGCATATATAGCAGCAACCCGATATAAATTTAATGATTTTAAACCGTATCTGTTTAAGACCACAAATTATGGTAAAACCTGGACAAATATTTCCAGTGGTATTCCGGAAGGTGCCTATACCCGGGTGGTCAGGGAAGATGATAAGTTACCTGGATTACTCTTTGCAGGAACAGAAACGGGCCTTTATATTTCAAGAAATGGGGGAACAACCTGGAAACCTTTTACATTGAATTTCCCCGTTGTACCTGTCACTGATTTAATGGTTAAACATGGTGATTTGATCGCAGCAACCTCCGGTCGTTCTTTCTGGATTTTAGATGATCTGGAGGTAATTAGAAATTATAATGTCAGTGATTCAACTAAAACACTTCTTTATCCTATAGAAGATACCTATCAGGTGAATGGTGGAAGTAAGTTAAATGAACCTGGAAATGATGCCAGTGGAACCGACCTTAAGGAAGGCGTCAATCCTTCTACCGGTGTGGTGATTTACTATCATTTGCCAAAAGATCAAAGTAATAATCCATTGGAAAAATTGAAAATGAATATTTATGATTCAAACAATACATTGGTAAGAACATTTTCCAGTGATCAAAAATCACATTTCCAAAGGTATGATGGAGGACCCTCAAAAGAACCTGTTTTAAGTGTTTCTAAAGGCTTAAACCGTTTTGTATGGGATATGAGGACCTTTTCAAGACCCGGCGTGCCAAATGTTTATATAGAAGGAAGTTATCGAGGTCATAAGGTGATGCCAGGGAAATACATCGTTGAATTGGAATTTGCCGGGGAAAAATGGTCAAAAGAGGTGAATATCTTATCAAATCCTCATATTAATGTTCCCACAGAGGTTTACCAGGAATATAATACATTGTTGACTCAATTATCAAGTACCTATACCACTATGGTAAATACGGTAAACCAGATGAGTGAATATAAGGAACAATTGGATCGAAGCATACTTTACCTTATAAAAAAAGAATCTAACGTTAAGCTAGACTTAAGTACCTCTAATAAATTAATTGAGGATATTGAAAATTGGGACAAGAACATGGTACAGCGAAAATCAAAAGCGTATGATGACGTTGACAATTTTGAAAATAAAATGACAGGTAATTATCTGTTTTTAGTAAATCAGGCAGAAAGTGATATTCCGGTAGTAACTAGGGCTGTCCTGGATGAACAAAAAAGGCTCGATGCGCTTTGGTCTGCCGCTTATAAAGAAGCACTAAATATCATGGACATCGAATTACCCGCTCTTAATAAATGGTTATTGGAAAATGGGGTTGGTGCCATAAATCTTTACCAAAAGAAGAATTAAATGCTCGATAGTCAGAATATTTTACCTTACGATGGGGAAGTTTATTATGAAAAATGCATTTGGGATAACCTCAAGGCTGAAAATCTTTTCCGTGAAATGCAACAACATTTGCACTGGCAACATGATGAGCTGATGATGTTTGGAAAAAAAATAACGACTAACAGAAAAGTGGCCTGGTATGGTGATAAAACATATACCTACACCTATTCCCGCACAACTAAATCAGCTTTACTCTGGCATCCTTTGTTACTTCCTATTAGGGAAAAAACCGAAACAGTGTCAGACGCTTCATTTAATGCTTGTTTATGTAATTTCTATCACCATGGAAACGAGGGAATGACCTGGCATAGTGACGATGACAAAGAATTTGGATTAAATCCAACGATTGCTTCTCTTAGTTTTGGCGCCGAAAGAACCTTTAGCTTCCGACATAAAATTACTAAAGAAGTAATATCCATCATTTTAGAAAGTGGAAGTGTACTACTAATGAAGTCAAATACGCAATCTCACTGGGTGCATGCCTTACCAAAGTCAGCTAAAATTAAGGACCCAAGAATCAATTTGACCTTTAGATTGGTTGTGTAAGAATGTTAAAAAAATTAAATGAAAAAGTTATCTTTCTGGATTTTCTTAGGTTACCTCATCTACTTCCTTTTGAGTGGGGAAGAGGAGGTTGATGAAACGGTTGTGAGACCACCCATTCCTGAGGATATTCCCTATAATGAGACAACAGGTTGTAAATCATTGGATAAACAATGGGCATGGAATTCTTTAGATGGGAATAATTATGAAATGTCTTTTCCTGTTTGTCAGGAATTATACGATGAAAGTGTTTCTACCCGCGAAAATATTGGCTATCCGGAATATGAACTTTCAGATATTGAATATTGCAAATTTATTTATGAACAACTTTTAAGTGCCGTTGAATTTCCAACCAATGAACTTGCATCAGGTTATAAAAATATCATTGATGAGGCTAATCTTGATTATATGGGCGCCCTAAATTTGATTATATCAAGTATTCAGGCTATCCCCTACACATTAATTATCAATGAGAATTGTCCTTATGTCCTAAACGGTGTCAAATATATAAACAACTGTGCCCCACTGGAAAGTGGACAGGGATGCTGTGGAAATATTCAGCCCTTTGGCGTTTATTCCCCCATGGAGTTTTTATACCACGAAGCAGGTGATTGCGATACAAGAACCGTTTTTGCTTATGCTGTGTTAAAAAATTTAGGCTTTGACGCGGTAGTCATAAATGGAGAAGAACATTCTATGCTCGCTGTTCATCTGCCCAAAAGCCCGGAGGCGGGGTCAGCTCATATAAAAGACCAGAGGGGGAAAAAATATTATGTGTGGGAACTTACGGGAAAGGACTGGGGTCTTGGCGTAAACCCAGACGTAAATTTGAATAAATGGGATATTGTATTACCTTAAAATAAAGAATTATGCTAAACGAATGGATGGACTTAGGCACCTTGACCATACTATCAATTTTTTACCTTTTTACCTTTGCCCGAGTACAATCGAATTTCTTCGATAAATACCTGGAAGAAAAAAATGCTGCCATACTCATTGTTTTTGGCTCTTCTCTACTCGCTGCTGGTATTAACTTAAATCATATATCGGACACAAGTTCTGATGCCATGCGATTTTTAATTAGTCAAAACGAATGGGCAAAAGCCATAGGTTTTGCCCTGCTTTTCTTTGCTGGAATGTGGGTTTTTTCTTATGTTCTCTTTAGAATTACCTTTTTTATTACAGGTTTCTTAACTCCTGAATCTGAACTAAATGAGTTGAGGAAGAATAATATAGAAATTGCTTTAATACACGCTATTATTATATTGGTGCTAAGTTTTGTATTGGCTCCCGCAATTACCCGGGTAGCCTCTCATTTTGTACCCTACCCTACTTTGCCCTTCTAAAATAAAAGGGGGCTTGCTGGCCCCCTTTTATTTCTTATTTATTGATATATTTCAGAATATCTTCGCTCAGAGGTTTCACACTACTTGGGAAATAAGCTACTAATTTACCATCTTCATCAATTAAGAATTTATTAAAATTCCAGGCAACTTTAGCATCTAACACCCCATTTTTCTCTTTCTGTGTAAGCCAGGCATAGATAGGAGCAACATTATCTCCTTTAACATCAATTTTTTCAGCCATTGGAAAACTCACTCCGTAATTTTTCTGACAAAATTCTTTGATTTCTGTCGCTGACCCTGGATCCTGACTCATAAACTGGTTACATGGAAAACCAAGGATAACCAATTTATCCTGATATTTACTGTAAAGTTCCTGCAATCCAGCAAACTGAGGCGTATAGCCGCACTTAGATGCCGTATTAACGACCAGAATCATTTTACCCTTATAATTGGACAATGGGATGGGTTCACCTTCCAATGAGTTTACTGTAAAAGAATGAATTGAATTGGACATGCTGGTTTGAGCTGTTCCCACTGTTCCTATACAAAGAAAGAGGAAGAGATGAAAAAATGAGGTTAATTTCATGAGTTTTTTTTATTATAAATGAAAGATTTAGCTCTTTTGTTTAAAAAATGTGTATTTAAATTCAATATAACTTTAAAAAGTTTCAATTCTTTTTTTGAAAAATTACCTATATTGAAAGGAAATTAACAAAAAACACCCTAAAGTAAAAAGAAATGTCCTGGAAAACAAAAATAGCACTCTCCATAATGATGTTTTTACTGTACTGTATTTGGGGATCCTGGTATGGGCAAATGAGTAAATATCTCAGCAATCAATTAGAAGCGAGTGGCGTACAAGTGGGAAACGCTTATGCCATGTTTTCCATTGCCATGATTGCCTCTCCTTTTTTGGTAGGTCTATTAGCCGATAGATACATAGCGGCGCAAAGGTTACTTGGGATATTAAGTTTGATGGGGGCAGCCATTTTATTCTGGCTAATAAATGTAGAAGAACCAAGCACTTTTATTTGGGTGCTGTTACTTTATTGTTTAACCTTCACTCCAGCGATATCACTGACTACCTCCATTGCGATGAGGCAGATGGCCAATCCAGAAATTGAGTTCCCTCCAATCAGAGTATTTGGAACCATAGCCTGGATTGTCATTGTAAACGTAGTAGGTTGGTATGGATGGGGGGATAAAGCTACCATTTTCCAATTAGCCTTATTATTATCTTTGGTGTTGGGCGTTTTTTCATTTTTTCTGCCTCATACCCCTCCTGGCAAATCAAAGGAACCATTTTCTTATGCTCAATTGATAGGAAAAGATGCCTTTGTTTTGTTTAAATCAAAATCATTTTCGCTATTTTTTATTTCCTCCGTACTTATTTGTATTCCATTGGCTTTTTACTATACCTGGGCAAATCCTTCTTTAACAGATGCTTATATACTGGCATTTCCAAGTATCAATGCCGATAGTTTTGCTATTGAAAATAAAATGTCTCTCGGGCAGGTTTCTGAAATAGTTTTTCTACTAATGTTACCGTTTGCCTATCGCAAATGGGGATTAAAAAATATATTTATCATCGGTTTATTGGCCTGGGTTATTCGATTCCTCTTTTTTGGGTACGGAACAGCTGATAACACTCCCTGGATGCTATATTTAGCTATTTTACTTCATGGCGTTTGTTACGATTTTTTCTTTGTAAGCGGACAAATTTATATCGATAAGAAAGCCGGAACGGCTATAAAAGCACAGGCCCAGGGTTTAATTACTCTGGCAACTTATGGTATTGGTATGTTATTAGGCAATTTAATTGCAGGTTATGTAAAAGACATGAATACTTTATCCAATGTAACCAATTGGACAAATGTTTGGTTAGTTCCCGCCGGCATCGCTTCCCTCGTCCTCTTATTATTTATGTTTTTTTTCAAACAGGAAAAAATTTGATTTTAATCTCTAAAACGTCTTTTACCTTATGTTAGATTTAGGTTTTGTTTCTGCTATATTACCTGATTACTCTTTGGAAAAATTAGTCCTTTTTGCCGCCGAGGAAAAATTTTCCTGTATAGAAATTATGTGCTGGCCCCTGGGTAAATCAGAAAGAAGATATGCCGGTGTAACACATATAGATATAGACACGCTGAATTCGACAAAAATAATAGAGATTAAGGCCTTATTAAAAGACCACAACGTAAGCATATCAGGTTTAGGTTATTATCCTAATCCATTGGATGAGGATGTAGAAAAACGCAAGTATTTCCAGGAACATATAAAAAAGATTATTAAAGCTGCTGCTGCACTTGATATTCCTGTAGTGAATACCTTTATTGGGAGAAATCAATATTTAAACTTAGACGAAAATTTTAAATTATTCGCCACCGAATGGGCATCTATTATAGATGTTGCCCAGGCAAATGGTATAAAAATTGGGATTGAAAATTGCCCGATGATTTTTACATACGATGAATGGCCTGGAGGAAAAAATATGGCTATAAATCCTCAAATCTGGGAGAAAATGTTCGATTGCTTTCCAACTCCGTTATTTGGATTAAATTTCGATCCCTCCCATTTTATATGGCAACAAATGGATTATATTCAACCTTTATATGATTTTAAGGATAGACTGCATCATATCCATCTGAAAGATGTTAAATTATATAAAAATAAACTGGATAAGGTAGGCATTATGTCACCACCAAATTATTACAGTTCTCCCAAAATACCCGGATATGGAGATGTTCACTGGGGAAAATTTTTCTCGGCATTAACTGATATTGGATACCGGGGTCCAGTATGTATTGAAGTAGAAGATAAAGCGTTCGAAGCCAATGAAAAAGATGTTTTAACAGCGATTAAAACAGCAAGAAATTATTTAAATCAATATTTATCTTCATGAAAAGAAGTAGAAGTGGTATGTTTGGCGGAGTACTGGCCGGTATTGCAAATAGTACAGGAATTTCCGTTGTACTTTTAAGGGTCTTATTCGTCGTTTTCTTTTTTAGCATAGGTGGTTTGACCCTTGGAATATCAAAGGGTGTTATGGTTTTAATCTATTTCTTGTTCTGGCTGTTTATGGATTAGACTTTATTATTATAACTTCGTTCTAAAAAAAAATATATTTAATGTTAAAATATTCCTCTTTAGCCCTTTTGTTTGTCCTTGTTTATTTTTTACCGTCTTGTAAACAAGAAAATTTAGGAGAACCTAAAAACGAAGTAACCTTTAAGGTTATCCAGGATCAAATCCTTACGCCAAGTTGCGCATTATCTGGCTGCCACCAATCGGCTACTGACGGAAGTTTCCAGCAACATAAACTCATTTTATCTGAGGGTAATTCCTATCAGAATCTGATAAATAAGATACCTGTAAATATCGCTGCGGCCAATGCAAAGATGATGTTGGTTAAACCCAATGATGCAGAAAAAAGCTTTTTGTTTCATAAAATGAACTGCGATTCTTATA
>Ga0315904_10008909_pt1 | contig 13198 bp, 15 predicted proteins | sample LakEriMetagenome_6_FD_203529 | JGI IMG/M metagenome (GOLD analysis project Ga0315904, IMG submission 203529) | Freshwater fungal communities from buoy surface, Lake Erie, Ohio, United States - Buoy 12 MA120 | ecosystem: Environmental > Aquatic > Freshwater > Lake | place: USA: Lake Erie, Ohio... | reverse complement strand
CCGAGATCGAATCCGATGGTGGTGGATGGGATGATGTTTTTCATGGCAGGGTGGATGTTACCACGGCGCTCAAGCGCCGCCCGCTGCCTTCTCATCTAATCTTGTTCGGTTTCTTCATTGTTCTGAATGCGTTCGAGTCGAGCTAATCTTCCCGGACTCATCAAACCAAGTCCACGTCCCTACCTGCTTCCCCTGTTTGTATTGTCCGGTGTAAGCGATCTTGCCTGATCGATGGTATCCCGTATCGGGTCCATCTGCTATACTGCCGGTGTAGTGCTGGATGCATGCCTTCTCTCCGTTGGAATGATAAGCGATAAACTCTCCAGAATACTGTCCGTCTCGATAGTTTATTTGATGGCTTTTCTGCCCGTTGACAAAATAGGTCACCCATAACCCAGCGAAATCCTTGGCAGGAGCAATCCATAAATGCCTGAGCGAGCGTTCCAACTTGCGATCAATCAAAACATCACCTTCGTTCTGGAACCAGCAAATCAGAATCCACTCGTCGTCCAGTCGGTATGATTGAGAGTGAGACTGGCCACTACCGGCACCGCCCTCTCCCTTCACGTCAAATGGACGAAGCAACTCTAGCACCTCTTTCTTCGTTTGACCCTTCTTGATCTTATCGGCAGTGGGGGTCCATTTAGTCTCGGGTGTATCCTTAAATGTAATTCGCAGCTCTGCGGCGGCCTTATCCCGAATCGCCTGATCGGAGGATGCTAAATCGTCCATTGGATCACCGCTCGCAATCGTGACGGAAAAGGCGATCAAAAGGAGAATTATGGATGTGGCTTTCATATTCTCTACCGAACAGTGCAGGTATCACACCCTTGCCAAGGTTGGAGAGGATGCTTGTACGGAACTGAAACATGATTCCTCCCAGTGACAAGCCTCAATCCCTCACCCGGTTCACGTGCGCGCAGGGCAAGACGTGTTTCCAGCCACGCTCTCCGCACTTGCTCTTGCCTCGGGAATCTGGACGCTTGGTTCCGGATGAAACTCATCAAACTCCTCGCCAACCTCGGCTACGGCTCCCGCAAGGAAGTCCAGCGGCTCATCCGCAGCGGCGCGGTCACCGACGACACGGGCCGCGTGCTCGGCGAGGGCGATTTTCCTCCGCACGACAAGATCCTCTTCCGCGGCGAGCCGCTGGATCCCTTGTTTCCGCTCACCATCATGCTCAACAAGCCGGACGGCTACACGTGCAGCGCGGACGATCCGGGAGCGGTGATTTATGATCTGCTGCCGGAGCGTTTCGCCCACCGCAATCCCGGCCTCAATCCGATCGGCCGACTCGACAAGGACACAACAGGGCTGCTGCTTCTCACCGACGACGGCAAGCTGCTGCACAAGATCATCCACCCGAAGTCGCATTGCCTGAAAGTCTATCACGCCGTGCTCGACCGCCCGCTCGAAGGCCATGAGGCGGAGATGTTCGCCTCCGGCACGCTCATGCTCCACAACGAGACCAAGCCGCTGCTGCCCGCGGGTTTCGAAAAGATCGGTGAAAAGGAAGCGCTCGTGACCTTGCACGAAGGCCGCTACCATCAGGTGAGACGCATGTTCGCCGCGGCGGGAAACCACGTGCTCGAACTCAAACGCATTGCGATCGGCGGATTGAAGCTGCCGGCTGATCTCAACGAAGGCGAATGGCGCGCGCTCACCGCGGAAGATCTCGCAACGGTCTTTTCCGGTTAATGTAGGGCTCGTTCGTTAGAACGAGGAGGGTGGGCGCCAATTACAGGAAGATCGCATTCTAACGAATGCGCCTACGGCTTGCCCGCCGCCGCGGCATGCGTTATGCCCGGCGGCATGAGCGATGAAACGATGCTTGAGCCGGCGATCGGCGTGATCGGCGGCAGCGGACTTTATGAGATGGAAGGCATCGGGGAAATTTCCGAGCTGTCCTTGAAAACGCCCTTCGGTGACCCATCGGACAAGATCATCACCGGCCGCATTGCGGGGCGCAAAGTCTGTTTCCTGCCGCGCCATGGCGTCGGCCATCGTTTGCTGCCGCATGAGATCAACCACCGCGCCAACCTCTGGGCGCTGCGCTCGCTCGGCGTGCGCTGGCTCGTTTCCGTCACCGCCGTCGGCAGCCTGCGCGAGGAACTCAAGCCGCGCGACATCGTCGTGCCGGATCAACTCATCGACCGCACCGGCACCGGCGCGAAACACACGTTTTTCGGCAACGGCATCGCCGCGCACGTCGGCTTCGCGGATCCCTACTGTTACGATCTCCGCCAAGTGCTGCTCAAGGCCGCACGCGCGGTCGCACCCGGCACCCACGATGGCGGCACTTATCTTTGCATGAACGGCCCCGCCTTCTCCACCCGCGCCGAGGCGGCCATGCACCGCATGATGGGCGCGGACCTCATCGGCATGACCAACGCGCCGGAAGCCCGTCTGGCGCGCGAGGCGGAGATCGCCGCCGCCGCGCTGGCGCTTGTCACCGACTACGACTGTTGGAAAGACGACGAGGAAGCCGTGGAAGTGGATGCAGTCGTCGCCAACCTTCACGCCAACAGCGCGCTCGCCAAACGCATCGTCCGGGATGTGATAACTCTCATTCCGGAAACACCAGGCAGTCCCGCACACCGCGCTCTGGCCACCGCCATCTTCACGCCGCGCGAGTCATGGCCTGCCGACACAGCAAAGAATTTGGCTCCGATCCTTGGTGGTTGAAATGACATACCCGCAGATATGCGTTCCGGACTAGAAGCTTAAGAAACCACTGAGGCACCGAGAACCACCGAGAGAACTGATTTTCTTTGCAGTGCATTCAGTGATGCTCAGTGTTTCAGTGGTCGATTGCTCCAACTTAAAAAACGTATTCCATACCACGTTTTACAGGCCATCATCCCCCGCTGTTCCACCACGCCGGCTGTTTGCCTTCCTTCCATTTGATACTGCATCCGCTGCTTGGATACGGTCTCACGAGCGGCTCCTCGCCACTGATCATGCGGCGCACGGCCTCGCGCATGTCCCCGCCGTGCGCGGCCATGCCGCCACGCGGGCGGGTGTCGTCGAATTGTCCCATGTAGGCGATGCGCCCCGAGGCATCCATCAGGAAGAAATCCGGCGTGCAGGCCGCGCCATACGCCCTCGCCACATCCTGGGCCTCATCGACCAGATAGGGAAAATCCCAGCGGTATTGCCGCGCAAAAGCCGGCATGTGCTCCACGGCGTCCTGCGGATACTTTTGCGCGTCGTTGGGATTGATCGCGACGGCGTTCACACCTTGCGCGGCGATCTCGCGCGCCACTTCACCGAGCGCATCGGCGAGATGGATCACGAAGGGGCAGTGGTTGCAGGCGAAAACCACCAGCAAACCCGCGGAACCTTTGGCTTCGGCGAAAGTGACTTGGCGGCCATCGGCATCGGGTAGTGAGAAATCCGGCGCTTGGGCACCGGTGTGGAGGCGGAAAGTGGAGAGAACTTCAGGCATAGGCCAAACTAACACCAAAAACGCCGCGTCAAAGTGCTTTTCACGCTTGGAGTCGGTTCCACTCGCGCGCATTTTCACGCCGCCGTGCCGGAAGCCCTCTCAGCCGCGGAGTTGCAGCGCTACTCTCGACACTTGCTGATCCCATCGATCGGCGAGGCGGGGCAACTGCGCTTGAAAAACTCCTCCGTGCTGCTCGTCGGCTGCGGCGCGCTTGGCTCGCCCGCCGCGCTTTATCTTGCCGCCGCCGGTGTCGGCCGCCTCGGTCTGGTGGATGCCGATGTGGTGGATGCCACCAATCTCCAGCGTCAGATCCTCCATGGCGAATCATGGGTGGGCAAACCCAAGCTCGACAGTGCGATCGACCGCCTCCGCGAGGTGAACCCGCATGTCGTCATCGAGCCGCACCGCGTCCGTTTCACTCCGGGCAACGCGATGGAGATCGCCGCGAGTTATGACATCATTGTCGATGGATCTGATAACTTCCCTACGCGCTTTCTCACCAACGACACCGCGTTCTTCCAGCGCAAGCCGCTGGTGTTCGGCGCGATCCACCGTTTCGAGGGGCAGGCCGGCGTTTTCGCGCCGCATCTTGGCGGGCCGTGCTATCGCTGCATGCTGCCGCAGCTGCCCGCGCCCGGCAGCGTTCCATCCTGTCAGGAAGCCGGCGTGCTCGGCGTGCTGCCCGGCATCATCGGATCGATCCAGGCGATGGAGGCGCTCAAGCTCCTCCTCGGCATCGGCGAGCCGCCACTGGGAAAACTCACGGCTTATGACGCGTTGCACAGCCGCTTCCGCACGCTCACGCTTCACCGCGATCCGCACTGCCGCCTGTGCGGCGATGCTCCGGAGATTGATTCCGTTAGAAACACCGAAACCCTCGCGCGGGAAACCTGCACCCTTTCCGACAACACCATGCAAACCATCACCGTCTCCGAACTCCGCTCCCTGCTCGCCGGGGATTTCCAGGGCCTGCTCATCGATGTCCGCGAACCGCACGAGCACGCCATGGCCCGCATCGATGGCGCGCGGTTGATTCCGCTGGGCAGCCTGATGCAGCACATCGACAGCCTGCCAAGCGACCGCGAGATCCTCGTGCACTGCAAGATGGGAATGCGCTCGGCGCGCGCCTGCGAGATGCTGATGGCACGCGGCTTCACGCGTGTCAAAAACGTCACCGGCGGCATCGACGCCTGGCTGGCGGAGGAGGATGAATGAGCAAGCGTCTCACCCCGCGAAGGCGTGGGCGGGGAGGCCTTTGATATTGAGGCCGCGGATGACGAAGAGGCGGCCGGCGTGTTCTTCGACGGCGGTTTTGTGGACGCCGGTGGTGACGAACAAATCGGTTAGATCGGGGCCGCCGAAGGCGCAGGCGGTGGTTTCGAGGCAGGGCAGGGCGATGCGGCGGAGTTCGTCGCCGGTTTGCGGATCGAAACAGGAAACGCAGCCGCCGTGACAGAAGGCGATCCACAGGCGGCCGCTGGCATCAATGGCCATGCCGTCGGGCGCGGCATCGATGTGGCCGGTGAGGATGGCAATGCGCGGATTGACGAGCAGGCCGTCCTGATAGTCGAAGGCGAGCACCTCCTTGCGCGGGGTGTCGATGTAATAACAGGTTTTGCCATCGGCGGACCAGACGATGCCGTTGGAGTTGGTGACGGGCGCGAAGGCTTCGTGGACGGTGAGGTCGGGATCGAGCCGGTAAAGGCGGGCGGTGCCGGTTTTTTTCGCGAGGCTGATGGTTCCCGCGAAGAAGCGGCCGTCGGGCGAGCATTTGCCGTCGTTGAAACGGTTGTCGGGCAAGTCGGCCTCCGGATCGGCGATGGGCGTGAGAGCGCCGTTTTTTTCGTCGAGAAACGAGAAGCCGCGGTCGCCTGCGATGACGAGTCCGCCGGACGCGCGGGGGACGACGGTGCCGACGCGCTGGCCCACGTCCCATGATTTTTCCGAGCCGTCCGCCGGATCGAAGCGGTGGACGAGGCGACCCTCGATATCGACATAGTAGAGGGCGTCCCGCCACCAAAGCGGGCCTTCGCCCCATTGGCTGCGGATGTGACCCACCGGTTCGACACGGACCATGGCGGGTTTCTATCCGATAGCGCGGCCCGGCACCAATGCAAATTCCGAAGCGCGGGCTTTCCATCCGGCGGGTTTGCAGGCAGGATGCGGCGATGCGAAACGAGGCCCACGGTGACGTGCTGAAGGTCTGGCTGTATGCGGCGGCCTCGGTCTGGCTCGGCGCGTGGTTTTCGCCACTGCTCTACAATGCGGGCAAGGCGCTGGCGGAAGTTTCGCAGGGCAAGACGATCAACGGGCCGCTAGAGTGGCTGGCGGGGGTCTGCATGCGGGCGGATTTTCCGGCGTTTTTCATGGTGTCGATGATGCTGGCGGCGGCTGTCTTGTTTTTTCCGTGGATGGAGTGGCTGCATGCGCGGCGCGGCGCGGCGCTGGCCTCCGGACCATGGGGACTGCGGCTGCCGGATGGCGCGCGCGTCTCCAGGCTGGGCCAGAGCTTGGGGAAAAATCCGCAGGGGCCGTGGCATTTGTGCGCCGGTTTCCTGCTGCTGGCGGGCTTGTTGCTGCCGATGGGCATCGCACTGGTGGCCGCCGGTTGGTTCAAATTGGAGCTTCCGGCGGATGTCGGGCTGGCGACACATTTGGCGGGCACTTTCATTGTGGCTCTGCTGACCGCCGTGGTCGCGGAGGTGCTTTTCCGCGGCATCGTGATGGGGGTTTTTCTGCGGGCAATGCGACCTGCGGCGGCGCTTGGAATGTCGGCCGCGTTTTTCGCACTGGCGGCCTCGCTGGCCCCTGCGGCAGGCATGCATGTCGCGGACCCGGAGGCGCGGGGCGCGGGCTTTGAGATGCTGCGCCTGCTGGCACTGCGCTTTGCGGATGGCGCGGCCTTGCTGGAAACTTTCTTGCCGTTGCTGGCTCTGGGGCTGGTGTTGTCCTACGCTCGCTGGCGGACGGCATCACTTTGGCTACCGATTGGTATGCACGCGGGATGGCTGACCGCCAAAAACATTCTAAATGGTATGGTCGCCATCGGCTCTGGCACCGGCCCCCTGTTAAGCGCGGAGGTGGTCCAACATTTCCTGCTTCCCGTGACGGCCATCCTGATCACCGGCGCGCTGGCGCATTACCTGACCGCGAATCCCGCCCATCCGGATGCTTCCCGCTCCTGAAATCCCCGTGTGGAAACGGGCGCTCATGCGCTTGTTGGATGGTTTCTACCCGCCGAGATGCGCGCTTTGTGGAACTTGTCTGCGCGATGGCCGCTCGCTCTGCACGGCATGTGATGCGACCCTGCCCAGGCTGGAGGAGCCTTTCTGCAAGAGTTGTGGTGAGGCGTTTCCGGGCCAACTTGTTCGACCCTTCGCCTGCCCGAACTGCCAGGATCTGCACTTCGATTTTGATTTCGCCAGGCCCGCGACGATCCGCGATGAGCGCACGCTCGAACTGGTGCACCGGCTGAAATACAAGCGCGAGATCCACCTCGCGGAAGAGTTGGGGCGGCTTGCCGCGGGGTCGTTCGAGGATCCCCGTTTGCATCCGGCGTTGGCTGAAAGGTGGCCGCTGATTCCCGTTCCGCTGCATCACAAGCGCCGCAGGGAACGTCATTTCAACCAGGCGGCGGAAATTTCCCGCGCGCTGTCCCATCTAACAGGTTTGCCCGTGTTGCACGCCCTGCGCCGCACGCGCGAGACCGACACCCAAACGACGCTCAGCCGCCGCCAACGCATGGACAATCTCCGGGGCGCCTTCGATGTAACGCGCCGCGGGCACCGCTGGATCGCAGGCTCACCCGATGGGGCCGTGCTCGTCGATGACGTTCTCACCACCGGCTCGACAGTCAACGAGTGTGCGAAAACCCTGCGACGCGCCGGTTTTCTAAACATCGGCGTGGTCACCGTGATGCGCGGCTGATTTCTCGTCTGGAAACCACAGCATCACGAAATGACAAACGCCGGCGGTGACCACCAGCGCCAGCATGGGCACCAAGCCGGAACTCAATCCGCTGCCAATGCCCCAGGGCCGCAAGGGATGATCTTCCACCGCCACATGCAACAGGTTGAAGCCCTTGAACGCCGCCACCCAGCCGGCATGCAGGCCGATGGAAAACCACAGCGCGCCCGTGCGCACCCGCGCCCAGGCCAGGATGCAGCCGACCCCGAACAAGACTGCAAACTCCGTGCTGAAGAACAAAGGGTCCGTGAAGTGATTCAATATTTTCCCGACCAGTTGAAACCCTGCAAGCGGGTGGGTGGGATCGGCGATCGCAGCGCCGGGTCCGGGCTCGAGGAAATGCATGATGGCGAAAACCAGCGAGCTGCCGATGCATGCGGCAAGCGGTTTGGCAAAGCGCAGCCATAGCCCGAGCAGGATGCCGCGGAACAACCACTCCTCGACCAAAGGCGCGGCGATCGCGGGAATGACGACCTTGGAAATGATTCGTCCGGCTTGTGGCGGATCCGGCTTTGTCGTGTATGCGCCGACGGTTTCCAGCAGCATCCCCATGCCCCACAGCAAGCCGCCGGCGAGCACGCAGCCGATGACAATCTGCAAGGTGATCGAGGACTTGGGATAATGTTTCCTGCGATCCGGCCCGGCATGGGAAACGGCGCGCAACCCCCGGATGCGCAGTCGCAGGAATGGCAGCAGCAACACCGCGGACAAAAGCAGCGCACGGTCGTAATAACGATCGATCTTAGCCCTGCCGCAAGAGCGCGCCAGCGATTCGATCAAGGCGGGCATCTCCCGCGTTTCGCCAATGGCGGCCAGCCACTTGCCGCTCTGATAGAGCCAGGGCGTGATCACCGCCGCCAGCAGGATGGCGCACAGCACCCACATCAACGCGGCGCCGACTTCGGATTGGAGAAATCGTCTCAACGGCGCGGATTTGAATCATCGGAGATGCGGCATGTCGAGCGTTGGAGTGGCGGGCTTGTCGCGCGCGCCGCTCCGGCCTAAGATGCCGCCATGCGGAAAATCCGGCTGATGCTTGTGATTCTAACGGCGCTTGCCGCGGCGGCCGCATGGTGGTTCAGGAATCCGCTGCTCGCCACATGGCGCGCCGCGTACCGGGATGTCGAACTCGCCACCCGCAACGTGCCGAAACCGGACCCGGAAAAGTATGCGGTGCTGACCGCCGATCTCCAGCGCTGGCGCAAGGATCTCGCAAAACGACATCGTGAGGCGCGCGACGATCAGGCCCGCGCCGCAGTGGAGAAAGACGCGAGAGTCATATTGGAACAGGCCCTGCCGGAAATGATGCGCTGCTGGCTCGGCACACCGTGGGACTTCAACGGCACCGCGGCCAAACCCGGCGGCGGCAAGATCGCCTGCGGTTATTATGTCGCCACGGTTCTCATGGATGCCGGTTTCCGTGTGGACCGCTACCAGCTCGCCCGGCAGCCATCGGAAAACATCCTGCGCTCCTTTCTCACCCAAAAAGACGCCTGCGCCCTCAGCGCGGGGGAAAAATATGAAACCTTTGCTGCGGAACTCATCGCTGCGGAACCCGGCATCTATCTCGTCGGGCTGGACACCCACGTCGCCTTCATCGTCAACGGCGCGGACGGCGGCTTTCGTTTCATCCACTCCTCCGGCTCCAAGCCTTGGCGCGTGGTGGACGAAAGCCCCGCCGAGGCCGTGGTCTTGCAACGCTCGAACTGGCGCATGCTCGGCAATCTCACCGCCGACCCCGCCGTCATCCGCCGCTGGCTGCGCGGCGAGAAGATCATCGTGAGAAACTCCTGAAAACCACAGCGGATAAAGCGGAAAACGTCCGCCACTTTCCCGCAGGATGGACGTTGACGAACCATGCGTTTGCCGCCAGCATCCACAGCGCAAGCCGTTTCCGGAACTCCACCCCATACCATCCATGAGACTCATCCGCCGTTTTCTCGCCGTTGCTTTTGCGGCCTCCCTCGTAACCGTTGCCGCCGCCCAGGAGGGCAAGCTCAACATCGCCACGGTGGACATGCAGGAGCTTTTCAAACAATACTACCGCACCAACGAGGCGCAGAAACAGATCAACGTCGAGCGCGCCCGCATCCAGAAGGACAACAACGAGCGCCTCGCCCGCATCCGCGATCTTGAGGAAAACCTCGCCAACCTCCGCAAGCAGCTCGAGGACCCCGCGATCAACGATTCCAAGAAACAAACGCTCTTCAAGGAGTGGCAGATGCAGCAACAGGAAGGCATCGCCCTCGACCGCGAGCGCCGCGAGTTCCTCCAGCGCCGCAACCAGGCCCTCAACGAAAAGATGGTCCAGCGCATGAAGGGCATTCTTGAGGAAATCCGCAAGCTCGTGGAAGAACAGGCCAAGGTGGACAACTACGATTATGTCTTCGACAAATCCGGCCTCAGCACTTCGCAAGTTCCCTTCCTGCTTTATACGAAGGATGCCACCGACATCACCGCCGGCCTGCTCAAGGACCTCAACAAGGACGCGCCCGCCGAATCCCTGAAGCCGGTCGAAGAAGTTGAGGAAGAAAAACCCGCCGAGTAATCAACCCGAGCCTTCCCGAGTTGGCACTGGCCCTCACGCTTTCCGAGCTCGCCCGTTGGATCGATGGAGACATCGTCCGGGGCGGGCTCGATTCGTCTTACACCGGCATGGCCGCGCTCGATGCCGCCGGGCCGGGCGATGTGAGTTTTCTCGGCAACGAAAAATACCACGGCCAATTTGCGATAACCAAAGCCGGAGCGGTGATTGTGCCGCGCGGCGTGACCGGCGGGCCTGATGGCACGGCACTCATCGCAGTGGACAATCCGACGCTCGCGTTCTCCACAGTAGTCCGCCATTTCGCCGCCGCCAGCCACCGTTTCACGCCCGGTGTCTCACCTCACGCGTTCGTCGATCCATCCGCCGTAATGGATCCGCAAAAAGTCCGCGTCCACGCCGGAGCCGTCATCATGGCCGGTGCACGCGTGGGCGATGGCAGCGATATTGGCCCCAACTGCGTGATCGGCGAAGACGCCGTCATAGGCCGGGATTGCCAGGTGATGGCAAACGTCACCGTGCGCGAGCGCTGTGTCTTGGGAGACCGCGTCATCCTCCAGCCCGGCGTGGTCATCGGCTCGGACGGTTATGGTTACGAGCAAGTGGATGGACGCCATGTGAAGATCGAACAAGTCGGCATCGTGGAAATTCACGACGATGTCGAAATCGGCGCCAATACCACCGTCGACCGCGCGCGTTTCGGCAAAACCATCATCGGAGAGGGCACCAAAATCGACAACCTCGTACAGATCGGCCACAACTGCGTGATCGGCAAACACTGCCTCATCGTCGCCTTGTGCGGAATTTCCGGCAGCACCCGCCTCGGCGATTATGTCACCATGGCCGGCCAGTGCGGAACCGCCGGCCACGTCGTCATCGGCGACAAGGTGAGTCTAGCAGGCCGCTCCGGTGTCACCACCAATCTGCCAGGCGGCGAAGTTTATTCCGGCCTGCCGGCCCAGCCGTTTCGCGATGAAATGAAACTGCGCGCCACCGTGCGCCGCCTGCCGAAACTCGTCGAACGCGTCAAAGCGCTCGAAGCCGCGCTCAAAATCCGCGACCTGCCGGACGCCTGATTAGTCCGGCAAGACCGGTCAAAAGGCTTGCGCGTCCGCGATTCCGCGCCTACTGCCACGCCCATGGCTCTTGAAACCACACTGATTCTCTTCAAACCGGACGCGGTCTCCAAAAACCTCACCGGCAAGGTGCTCGCCCGCTTCGAGGACGCCGGATTCATCGTCCGCGGCATCAAGATGATGCGCCTCGACGACGCCGTGCTGCGCGAACATTACTCGCACATCGCCGACAAGCCGTTCTTCCCGGAGATCGTGTCGTTCATGAGCAAGACACCCGTGATCGCGCTGGCGCTTGAGGGCGAGGACGTCATCAGCAAGGTGCGCGACCTTCTCGGCCCCACCGATTCCAAGGCGGCCGCCCCCGGCACCATCCGCGGCGATTTGGGCGAGGACAAGATGATCAACGTCTGCCACGCCTCCGACTCCCCGGAAGCCGCCGCCGCGGAGATCAAGCGCTTCTTCAAGGACGGCGAAGTTTTCGCATACTGATGTCACGCGAAGCGCTCAAGGCGGCCATCCGCGATGTCGTCGATTTCCCGAAACCGGGCATCGTTTTCAAAGACATCACGCCGATCCTCGCCGATGGCGCGCTCTTCCGTGAGTCGATCACATTGCTGTGTGAAACCGCCGGCGACGTGAAGATCGACAAGGTCGTGGGCATCGACGCCCGCGGCTTCATCTTCGCAGCCGCCGTGGCCGACCGCCTCGGCGCGGGGTTTGTTCCTGTTAGAAAGAAGGGCAAGCTGCCGTGGAAAACCCGCCAGACCGCCTACGCGCTCGAATACGGCGAGTCCATTGTCGAGCTCCACGAAGACGCCGTGAAACCCGGCGAGACGATTCTGTTAGTCGATGACCTGCTGGCCACCGGCGGCACCGCCGCCGCCGCCGTCAAGCTGCTCGATGAACTCGGTGCGAACCTGATTGGCATTTCCGTGCTCATCGAACTGGAGTTCCTGAACGGCCGCGCGAAGCTCGCGCCGCATCCCGTTAGCGCGATTATCCATTATTGATTCCGGCACGGGATTTGCTTCCGCATATTCTGCGATACCAACCCACCCGGAGGCTTGACAGGCGGGACCCGTTAACGCTCTGAATCCGCGCTTCCGCACCCGGAACACCCAAACCACAAAACCACCCCCCAATGACTCCGACGTTTCGTCTCGTTGCATTCAATCTATCAGTTCTCGCTTTCGCATCGCCGCTCGCCGCCGATCTCAAATTCACGCCCACCGGACTGTTGCCTGGCGGCACTTATGGTTATGCCGCCATCTCCGCCGGCGGCACCGTCATAGCGTGCCGGGACAATTCCTTGACGGTGACTTACGAACAGGCCGCCACTTGGACCGCCGGCGGCGGCATGGTCGGTCTTGGAGACCTCCCCGGCGGCCCCAGCACCGCCGGCAGCGACGCCTACGCCATCTCCTCCAACGGTTCCGTCGTGGTCGGCTATGGCACCGCCGCTGGCCGACCGATCCCCTCCGGCGGCTCCACCGCCTCCACCCGAGAGGCCTTCCGCTGGACCGCCGCCACCGGACTGGTAAGTCTCGGTGTCCTGCCCGGCTCCTATCAGGGCACCGAGGCCCGCGCCGTCTCCTCCGATGGCGCGGTCATCGTCGGTGTCGGCACTAACGCCTCAGGCTTTCCCGAAGCCTTCCGCTGGACAGCCGCCACCGGCCTGCAGTCGTTGGGTTTTCTTCCCGGTTGCAATCAAAGCACCGCCACTGGTGTGTCTGCTGACGGTTCCGTAATCGTCGGATATTCCAAAGGCTCGAGCATCCCTGAGAAAGCATTCCGTTGGACGCAGGCCAACGGAATGGTCGAACTCGGAGCTCTGCCTTCCGGCTATGTTTCCAGCCACGCAAATGCCATCTCGGCCGACGGCCTTGTCGTTGTCGGACAGATCGCGACTGCCGTTGGTGGCGACGGCTCTGCCAACCGCGAGGCCTTTCGTTGGACCCAAGCCGGCGGTTATGTGGTTCTCGGCGACCTGCCCGGCATCGAAGTCCGCAGCGAAGCCCACGCCGTCTCCTCGGACGGCTCGGTCGTCGTGGGCTACGCCCTGATCCTTATACACAAATATCAGGGGCCGGCACGGCGTCCTTGGAGCGGAATGTAAATTCCTGAAAATAAATCTGTACATGTTAGAAACGGTCGGTTGAACTGGTT
>Ga0315904_10008908_pt1 | contig 13200 bp, 14 predicted proteins | sample LakEriMetagenome_6_FD_203529 | JGI IMG/M metagenome (GOLD analysis project Ga0315904, IMG submission 203529) | Freshwater fungal communities from buoy surface, Lake Erie, Ohio, United States - Buoy 12 MA120 | ecosystem: Environmental > Aquatic > Freshwater > Lake | place: USA: Lake Erie, Ohio... | reverse complement strand
TTGGATTTAATCCTTAATTTTGATGAACTCAGCACATGGATTTCAAACTGGTTTCTGAATTTCAGCCGACGGGTGATCAACCTGAAGCTATCCGCCAACTCGTTGAAGGTCTGCGATCGGATATTCCCCATCAAACCCTTCTTGGTGTTACGGGAAGTGGTAAAACTTTCACGGTGGCGAATGTAGTTTCCCAGATCAACAGACCAACGCTGGTGCTATCGCATAACAAGACACTTGCAGCCCAACTTTACGGAGAATTCAAACATTTCTTTCCTGAAAATGCCGTGGAGTACTTTGTTTCCTATTACGATTATTACCAGCCCGAAGCATATCTGCCTGTAACGGATACCTTCATTGAAAAGGATCTGCAAATCAATGATGAAATTGAAAAACTAAGACTATCAGCCACCTCCTCTCTGCTTTCAGGAAGAAAAGATGTGCTGGTGGTCGCATCCGTTTCATGCATCTATGGTATCGGGAATCCCAACGAGTTTGCCAATAGTATCATCCATCTGAAGAAAGGACAAACTGTGTCCCGGAACAAGTTCCTTTACAAATTGGTAGAAAACCTTTATTCCAGGGCGAATGCCGGAGAGTTCAAGCGCGGGATGTTCCGCGTTAAAGGTGATACGGTGGATATCAATCTTGCCTATGCTGATTATGCGCTTCGAATCGAATTCTGGGGAGATGAGATCGAACAGATCTCAGCGATAGATCCGGAAAACAACCTGAAGCTGGACACTTACGAGGAGATCAATATCTTTCCGGCCAACATTTTTGTTTCCAGCCCGGAGACGACGAGAAAAGCTGTCGATCAGATCGGCGAAGACATGGAGATTCAGGTAGAGAATTTCAAACGAGAAGGAAAGATCCTTGAAGCCAACCGTCTGAAGGAGAGGGTTTCCTACGATCTGGAAATGATACGGGAACTGGGTTATTGCTCCGGAATCGAAAATTACTCCAGGTATTTTGATCAACGTAAGCCGGGAGAACGACCTTTCTGTTTACTGGACTATTTCCCTGATGATTTCCTCATGGTAATCGACGAAAGTCATGTGACCATACCACAGATACGGGCAATGTATGGAGGTGACAGGGCAAGAAAAGTTAACCTGATCGATTACGGTTTCCGATTACAGGCAGCAATTGATAACCGACCTTTGAAGTTTGAAGAATTCGAACAGCTCATTCATCAGGCCATCTATGTTTCGGCCACACCGGCAGATTATGAGATCGACCGTTCCGAAGGAGTGATAGTAGAGCAGTTAATTCGACCGACTGGCCTTCTTGATCCGATCATTGAGGTTCGACCCAGCCTCAATCAGATCGACGACCTTATCGAGGAGATACAGATCCGGATCGAAAAGGAGGAAAGAACCATTGTGACTACCCTGACCAAGCGTATGGCGGAAGAATTACAGAAATACCTTGAAAAACTGGGAATCCTTTGCCGCTATATCCACAGCGACATTGATACTATTGAAAGGGTAGAAATCCTTCGTCAACTTCGCTTGGGTGACTTCCATGTGCTGATCGGCGTCAATCTGCTCAGAGAAGGACTTGACCTTCCTGAGGTATCTCTCGTCGCGATACTGGATGCGGATAAGGAAGGTTTCCTTCGAAACGAACGTTCCCTTGTTCAGACAGTTGGAAGGGCCGCGAGAAACGTCAACGGAACGGTCATCATGTATGCCGACAAGATCACGGATTCCATGCGGAAAACCATCAATGAAACAGCTCGCAGAAGAGCGCTTCAGATGAATTACAACCAGGAACATGGTAAGGTTCCTACTCCGTTGAACAAATCCAAGGAGAAAATTCTCGATCAGACCAAGGTGGCCGACGGTGATCAGTCCACAAGACGGCTGAAATATGAATATACGGAAGAATTGCCTTTAGCATCAGATCCCGTTGTGGAACACATGTCCAGTGAGCAACTCGATAAGGCCATTACGAACACGCGCAAACAAATGGAGAAAGCTGCCAAGGAGTTAGACTTCATAGAAGCGGCGCGATTACGAGATGAACTTTATGCGTTTGAATTGCGAAAAAAGAACCAGTGATCAAAGTATTTATTATCTTTCGGTGATGCTGCTACGCTCTCTCGGAATATTGTTCCTGACAACTACTTTTTCGTGTTCTGCACAACAGATGGCACGTCAATTAGTTGCTGTCACCGGAAGTTCGTCAACCTCAGATGGGTTTAGTATTCAACAGTCTGTAGGTGAAGCAGTAATCAGCAAAACGTTGGTCGGTAGCCAGGCCAGGATCCAACAAGGATTCCTTCACGCAGGATTTTTGAAAAAACAAGCGGTCGATTTTTCAGCCTCTCTCTTCCCCAACCCGGGAAACGGTCTGTTTACGATTGATACAAATCTCCCCGGTGACAACTTTATCCGGATCATAGTTTCCGATGCTTCAGGAAAAGTCGTTCGAGAAGGAGATATTCTATCCGGTACTTCGTTCAACGCTCATTCAATTTCACCGGGCACTTATTTTATTTCTGTTTCTGCCCGGGACCAACAAATCGTATTTCCCTATATTGTTGCGCCATGACAAAACAATTACCGCTTTTAATCCTGATCATATTGTGCTCATTTCATTCCGGTGCACAAAATTTCCGTGCATCAGAAATTGCCTTTTTCGGGGGTAATTCATTCACCAATTTCCTTTTCCGTGCTGAGCAGGAAAACCAAGGAATCGATTACCACTTTGCTGATGGATTCAATTTCGGCATGAACTACTATTTTTCCTGGAATGATCGCCTGTCTGTAAGAGGTGAAGCTATTGTTCATCGAGCGGGTGCTCAGGCTACATACGGTGGAAATGCAGCCTCGTGGCAGCTCAATTACACAGGTGTTGGAGCAGGATATCTTTTCGCTTTTTTACCGGAAGGACAGAGTTTGAAGGTAAAAATGGAGGCGGGTCTCAATCTCGGCTTTGATTACCTGATCAGCGCGTATCAAACGGTAAATAGTATTCGCTACGACCTTAAAGAAGAATCAGCGTTCAAAAACATTAACCTACGAACAGGACCCATGATGAGACTGCGGTATAACCCTTTACAAAAACTGTACATCGGTCTGGAATACCGTTTCGACTTTGGCCTCTTGCAGATCGAAGATGCTGATGCGTCGACGGGACAAAAAACCAACAACTACGGTCATATGGCACAAGCATTTGTGAGCTTTAAAATTTTCTGAGATGAAGACGCACATTCTATTCTTCTTACTGTTCATCAGCACAGTCACGTTTGCCCAGGCTCCTCCTCAGGGGATCAACTACCAGGCAGTGTTATATGACATCGAAGGTAGTCAGATGCCTGGCGTAGACGCTGAGAACCTGGTTCTAGCCAATCAGGATATACGCGTTCGTTTTACCATTCTGAAAGACACCTATAACGGTACAGAGGTTTACAGTGAAGACCATCAAACCACAACGGATTCCTACGGGCTTTTCACCCTTGTTATTGGACAAGGAAACCAGTTAAGCGCCGGAGATTTCGTTTCGATCAATTGGGGAAGTGGCTATCACTTCCTCAAAGTTGATATTGACCGGAACGGAGGTTCTGATTTCAATACCATTTCGAATACTCAGTTCTGGAGTGTGCCCTATGCCCTTTATGCAGGAAAATCAGGAAATGGAATTGACAATGTTACGGACAACGGCGACGGGACACTGACCTTTACCTATGCAGACAGTTCGTTCGTAACAGTCGGGCCGATTGCCTGGGCACTCACCGGAAATTCAGGAACTGATCCTTCAAATCAATACCTCGGAACCAATGACGCAAAGGACATGGTGATCAAAACCAATTCCCAGGAACGAATGAGGATCACTTCAAACGGCAGGATCGGTGTGAATACTTCCAATCCGGCCAACAGCGCGTTGCTGGAACTCAATTCCAACACGAAGGGATTACGGTTGACCCGACTTACCGCCATGGAGAGGGATGCTATCTCAGATCCTGTCACAGGGCTCATTATCTATAACACGACCGACAATTCGGTGGAGTATTTCAACGGCGTCTGCTGGATCCCAACCTACCTTACTTCATGTGACGACTGTTTGTTTGATCTGACATTGCCGGTTGATAACGGAGTGATCGACAGGGTAACGGCAGACAGTATTCTGATCACGATCAATGTTTCCCAAACAGCGAATCCTCCTCAAACGATCTCCTTCTTCGTAATGGAAAACCTACCCGATCTGACCACCACAGACTTTTCTCAGGATACGCTAACAGGAAGTGGATCCGTCACTCTGGAAGTTACCACTTCCATTTTTGATGAACCGGGACTTTACCCGATAGCCATACAGGCAATATGTGGCAACAACATTCAGGTTGAAGTTTTTTACCTGACCATAGACAGTTGCTACCAGGTCATCGTTAACTCTTCCGTTTCCCAATATAATCTTAAAACATTCAATAGTTTACCGGGCGTTGGAACACCTATTTGTGTTGTCCTCGATGTTCCCTCTACAGGTCAGTTCAGTAGTACTTCCTCCTCAATAGCAAGTTATACTTCTGGAGCCCTCGACCCACAGAGCCATGTCGGTATCCGAAATTACGGTAGCTTCTTCGGCCGCGGGGGTAACGGAGGAACAGGAGGTTCACTGGGTACCTTTGGAGAAGCCGGTCAAAATGGTGGAACATCACTCAACATGACCTGCAAAACGACTGTGCTCAACTACGGATACATCTTTGGTGGCGGTGGCGGTGGTGCCTCCGTTGGTCTCTCTCAGACCATCAACATTCCAATCGTAGGAAACTGGACACTGGCCATTGGTGCTGGCGGCGGCGGCGGCTGTGAATTCGGAGCCGGTGGAGGAACAGGTGGAAGTATTATTGGTTACTGGAATAATGGTCAAACCGCAACGGGTGGACTTAGCGCCATCCCCGGACAAGGCGGTGAGATCGATCTACCTATCAATATTCCTTTAGGCCCCGTTACACTTACGATAAACCCGGATGTTCAAGGTGGAGACGGTGGCAATTATGGTCAAGCCGGATCCAGTGGACAGTTGACGATCAATGCAAGTGCTACCATACCGATTATAGGAACTATCAATATTCCGTTACCATCTGTAGGCACCTTTCCCGCAGGAGGTAATTTCGGATATGCGGTACGTAAGAATGGTAATGAATTGATCGGCATCCCAAATGGGAATTACCAGTTGAACAATCTTAAAGGAATCGTCAATGACTAAAAGGCTCTTTTTAATTCTCATCCTGTTCTGTTCACTCAGTTTAAATGCTCAGAACGGATTTTATGGCAAGCTTTGGGCAAACGGGCAGGAATCTGAATGCAACTGGTTCTTCGATGAGAATCGCGCTTGCATGCAACTTAAATTCAGTACTGGTGATTCTGTCATGACGGATGCACGAGTCATTATGCACTCAGGTTCGGGAAAGTTGGAATTCATCACCTATTCCAATGGTCAACGATCCGTTTTTACAACACACGCTGATTCGATCGTCATACCAACGGATTTTGAGCCAATTAATTTCTTCACAAGTGGTCTCACTTCGGAGTTCGCAGGAATTGGTAATTGCACTAAATATCAGGGCAGAAACCTCAAAGCCCAATACGTAATGTATCTTACTGACACCGTAACCATTGATCTAAGTGCTTTCCAACTGTTTTTCCGTGGCGATGAGAGCTTTTACTGGGTAAGTAAAAACCAGCCTCATTCCTTCCCTGTCAACACGGTAAAAGTTTCCGCAAGCGGCGAACTAATCCAGTCATTTCTTGTTCATAACATCACTAACGAGATCCCTCAAGGGATCTGGCAATAAAATCAAATGAGAACATTACAAATCTTAGCAGTTGGCGAGGGTATTTCCTGGATCTTACTCATACTGACCATGATGTTAAAGTATGGATGGGGCATCAAAGAGCCAAACTACTTTGTTGGGATGGCTCATGGCGTTCTATTTATCGGATTCTGTATGTCTGTGGTATATAATCATGTAAATCTGAAATGGGATCAAAAGAAAACCGGCATACTTCTATTAGCCTCTCTGGTGCCTTTCATGACCTTCTGGGCAGAAAAACGTTACCTGAGAAACTGATCCTCTCATTCTTTTAAAAAATTCTACATTTGCTGTGTCTTATGGATACACGCAAACATGTTGAGGTATGTTTTACTCCTGGTGAGTATACCTATTACAAGGATGAGTTTGAGATCGTCGTAGTTATCGATGTGCTGAGGGCTACTTCTGCCATGTGTGCGGCTTTCGACAATGGTATTAAATCCATTATACCAGTACCGACGGTGGAAGAAGCCTGGGAATACAAGCAAAAAGGGTACTTAGCCGGAGCAGAACGGAAGGGTCAGATCGTCGAAGGTTTCGATTTCGGAAATTCGCCTTTTTCCTACATGAAGGAAGAATTTCGGGGCAAGGAGGTTGTGCTTACCACCACTAATGGGACTAAATCACTTGATGTTGCAAAAGACGCCGAAATCGTTGTGGTTGGTTCGTTTCTTAACATGACAGCTTTATCCAGATGGCTGGCTGAGCAGGATAAGAATATTCTTTGCCTCTGTTCAGGATGGCAGGACAAATTCAACCTTGAAGATACCATTTGTGCAGGAGCCATTTCCGATCATCTTGTATCAACGGGTCGCTTCACATCGGACGAAGACTCTTCGATCGCTGCAAAATATTTGTATCTTTCGGCTAAGGATAACTACTTCGGCTATCTGAAGTCAAGCTCTCACAGGAGAAGGTTGAAAAACCTTAACCTGAATGAAGACATCAAGTACTGCCTGACTCCCGATCAGACCGATGTGATCCCGATCTTGCGAGATGGTAAACTGGTCAAACTATAAACTTAGCGTAGTCTTTATCCTGCCTTTGTTACTGGCGGTAAATCTGGATTCTCAAAAAAAGGTCCGTTGGGGGTTCTATGGCCATAAACGGATCAACCGTATTGCCGTCTTCACGCTTCCACCTGAAATGCTGGGTTTTTATAAAGAGCACATCGAATACCTGACCGACCACGCCGTTGATCCTGACAAACGCCGTTATGCCGTGGAAGGTGAGGCTCAGTGCCATTACATTGATCTTGACCATTACTACAAACCGGGGGAAGATCCGTTCGCGATCGTGCCCAAAAAATGGAACGATGCTGTCGCCAAATTTACAGAAGATACGCTTCAGAAGTATGGGATCGTTCCCTGGCACATCAATGTGATGAAGTACAAACTTCAAAAAGCATTCGAAAATAAAAATGTTGATCTGATCCTCAAGTATTCTGCTGATATCGGACACTACATCGCTGATGCTCATGTGCCGTTACATACCACAGAAAATTACAACGGTCAACTTACCGGTCAGAAAGGTATTCATGGATTATGGGAAAGTCGTCTCGTTGAGATCAATGCAGAGGATTACGATTATTTCGTAGGTAAAGGAAAATACCTTAAGAGTGTGCTTGACATGGCCTGGGATGCCGTAAAAGGCTCACATACAGCGCTTGATTCCGTATTAAGGATCGAAAAAGAACTTACAGCAGAATTTCCGGCGGACAAGAAGTACAGCTTTGAACAACGGGGAAATGTAACGATCCCTGTGTACAGTTTTGAATTCTCTCAGGAATACCATCGCCGCATGAATGGTATGGTTGAACGGAGGATGAGAACTGCTATCATTGCTGTTGGCTCAGTCTGGTATACCGCATGGGTCGATGCCGGTCAACCGGATCTGAGTTCCTTGCAAAATGTGCCACCGACCGCTGAACTTCTGGAGGAAATGCGACAACTGGACGATCATTTCCACAACGGAGAACACAAAGGGAGGATCTGCGAATAACCACTCCATATGAAACACATCACACTAACCCTGTTACTTACGGCAATCGTATCTGCCGGTACGGCACAGTTAACAGAAAGAAAATTCCATGTTTACGGGCGATATAGTGCCGGAGGCATGGATACTGCAGTTTACAACCATGTCGGAATTGGTTTCGAATGGCATGTTCATAAGAACATCGGATTGATCTACAATGTAGATCTTCAGTTACGAAACGATGACTTCCGCCATATCCATGCACCAATGGGACTGGCCGGTGGTCCGCTGCTTATTTATGCTTCAGCCGCCCGATGGTGGAACGATGACGAGATCAACGATGACAGTGACGGACTAGGATTCCTTATCGGTTTTCTGATCCTGGCTCTGCCTGATGGGATCAGTGGTCACTTCTCCCCTGGCTACAAATGGGACATTTCACCTTATGCCAACGGTTTGGGGATTGACTTCATCAAGAACAGGGAAAATGGCGAAACGTGGATCAAATATGCGTGTTCATTTGGAACAAGAGTGCATTATTCAGTTATCGACAACATGACGATCAGTGGTTTTTTGGAGACGCGAAAGGCCGCCGGACAGCCATGGGGATTCGGTGGTGGCATCGGTTTCGGCTATGCCTTCATCAACAAATGATCTATTGAACGATCAACTCACCGGAAAGACTACTATCCGTTCCCTCAATTTCGATCCTGAAATAAAAGCTTCCTGAACTTTGAAACAGAGACCTATTGATCGAAAACTTCTCTGTTTCATCCTGAACGACGTACACCAGGTTTCCCAGATGATCATAGAGGTGAAGCGTTGCTTTTCTTAATCCATCATTCCTGAAGTGGAGTTCCGTCTGAGCCACCAATGGCATGGGAAAAAGTGCATACCCCAAAGCCTCCGTATCAATGATCAGAACAGAAACCATTCCTGAATAACCGTTACCCCCAAGATCAAGCCTATAGACGTTATTCCTGTTCTTTTCAGGGGAAACATCGGTGAAGGTATAATCAGTGGGAAAGGACAGATTTCCGCACACACCTTCCAGTGAACCGATCTCGATGAAAGACAACGAATCAGATGATCGCTGGATCTGAATTCCGTTGCAGGTACCACCGGCAGCGATCGTCCACGATAACTTAACCTTTCCGCCGATCTCGTCCGCGGTGAACTTTTCCAGTATCGGCGCATCCTGACCATGAACAGCGACAGCTACACTTGTTTGAAGTGCCATTTTATTACATCGAGTATGGGATTGCTCAATTGGGTGCTTTGGGTGTTTGGAAAAATAGCTTATCCGATACGAAAGTGGCCGTAGAAAAGTACAAAAACGCTCTTCGACTAGGATATACACGTAGCATCCCTGAAATCTATAAGGAAGCGGGAATTCGTTTTGATTTTTCTTCTAATCATTTGAGAGAGTTAACATCTTATATTAAGGAAAGGTTATCGTTTTAGTGAACTCACAAACTTCAAAGTTTATTTTCTAGTTTTGCAACTGAAACCAACCAACCAACCAACTCTATGAATATTGCCTTAATTGCACATGATAAAATGAAGGTTGAAATGTCTTCTTTTGTTCAAGCTAACAGATCATTTTATTCTCACAAGAGCAACTTTATTTATGCTACAAAAAATACGGGCAATGAAATTTTGACTATTGGACTGAGTAACGTAACATTATTGTCTTCAGGACCAATGGGTGGTGATGCACAAATCGCATCATTAATTGTTGAAGGCAAGATCGATGCCGTTTTCTTTTTTATCGACCCGTTGTGTTCTCATGTACATGAAGTTGACATTTATATGCTTATAAGACTGTGTAATGTTCATAATATTCCACTAGCAACAAATCCACTTTCAGCTTTCCATATCGTAAGTTCTCTTTCGGCGCATCAATTAGTCAGAACTAAAGAAAGTTTGAATTAATTCTTAAGTATTCTTACTAAAGTATAGTTGGGATCACTGAACTCGAACCAGCGACCCAAAAAAGGCACACTGCCATTAGTACAATTTTAAAACCCTTTGTCGTTTGCATACTGCGTTCACGTAAAATTAGTCCTTACAACGTATTTGAGTCCTACTTTCGTATAAAACAAATGAGTATGATCGAAGTTTCGAACCTCGTCAAAGATTTTGAACTTACACGTCAGCAGCAGAAAGAGCTGAACACAAAGGACAAAATAGCAAGAGCTGTTGACTCCATTTCCTTCACCTGTCAACCAGGCAGGGTGTTTTCATTGCTTGGCCCCAATGGGGCAGGAAAAACAACCACCATGCGAATGCTTTCCACGATCTTTAAACCAACTTCCGGATCGATCAGGATAGCTGGGGTTGATGCGATCAGGAATCCCCAGGAAGCCCGAAAGAGGATCGGTTTCCTTACCGGAAGTACAGGATTGTACGCACGCCTCACTCCGGATGAACTCATCAATTATTTTGCTGACCTGTATAAAGTACCGAAAGAGATCCGTGAAGAACGTAAGGAGCACTTGTACAATCTACTGGGCATGCATGAATTCAGAGGAAAAAGGATCGGTAAGCTTAGCACAGGTATGAAGCAGAAAGTATCGATCTGTCGCACCATGATCCACGATCCTGAGGTGGTTGTCTTTGATGAACCGACAAGTGGTCTGGACGTCATTACTGCCGAGAACATCATTAAACTGATCAGGGATTGTCGTGATCAGGGAAAAACAGTCATCTTTTCCAGCCACATAATGAGTGAGGTCGATCTTTTATGTGATGACATGGCAATAATCCATAAAGGCAAACTGCTCTTTTCCGGCACAATGGATCAATTCCGTACGGATATGCAAGCCGACAATCTCACTGCTGAATTCATCCGCATCGTTCAATCCGCCTAAACGCAACCAACATGATATTTACCATCTTTAAAAAAGAACTGATCGATACCCTTCGGGACAGAAGGACGCTCATGATGATGCTTGTCATCCCAACATTGGTGTTTCCACTGATCATGAACATCTTCGTTTCAGTTTCTGCCAGTTATCAGGAAGAATCAGCTACTAAGAAGCTCCGCATTGGGGTTGTAGAGGCCGACAATGGATATATCGGCAGGGAACTGGAACGTTTACCTGAAAGTATGGGGAAACGGGAATTGATCGCATTCCGTGATACTGCTACCATGATTGCAGCTGTGGAGAGTGACAGTATCCAGTTAGCCGTTTATGAACCGGAGAATTTCCGTTCTTCGATCGATTCCATGAGACCGGCAACAGTAACACTTTATTTCAATGGAACCGATGTCGCTTTGCAGGACCGTGCACAATCGTACATGGCCTTTATCTCGGAAAAAGCGAAAACAGAACGTTTGACAAAACTAAGTATCGACCGACAGAAGATCGAACCGATCACGGTGAATTACCGAAACGTTGCGTCGAAAAAAGAAATGATCGGAATGCTGGCGGGAGGAATGCTGCCTTATGTATTTATCGCATTTGGATTCCTTGGATGCCTGTACCCTGCCATTGATCTTTTCACAGGAGAAAAGGAACGGGGAACGATCGAAACACTGCTTACAACTCCTGTTGCAAGGTGGCAGATCCTCACCGGTAAAATGGGAGTAGTGGTGCTATCCGGTTTGACCGCTGCTACCTTTGCGCTGCTTGGACTGATGCTATCCATCGAAATGCTGGACGTGATCGAAAACAAGGAGATCCTTGACATCATTCACAGTATCCTGAGTCCGGGGTTCATCCTGATGCTATACGCTCTGTTGATCCCATTAACGATATTCTTCGCCGGAGTGATGATCCCTATTGCTGTTCATGCCAAGACCTTCAAAGAAGCACAAAGTATCATTACACCTTTGAATATCGTGATGGTACTTCCAGCCATGATCGGCTTCTTCCCGGGAATTGAACTTACAGCTGCTACAGCTTGTATTCCGGTCGTGAATGTAGTTCTCGCAACCAAAGAACTGATCGCAGGCACACTGGATCTCGGACCGCTGGCCCTAAGTTTTGGAGTAATGCTTGGTCTTGCTGCGATTGCAGTGTTCATATCTTACAAACGCTTTGATAAAGAGACGAATATAATTCTCTAAATTTGTAGTAAAATACTGAATAATGAAAACACAGCTAACCCTCCTATTAATTCTTGGAAGCCAAATTTTGAATGCGCAACCGACCATCACGAATGGATCAGGCATTGTTACTTCCGGAAATAGTTTTCCATGTAAATTCGCAACGATCGCGGATATAGGATCAATTGGTGCCAATCAGACCTGGGATTTTTCTCAGCAAATTTTTTCAAATCTGGGTTCTTGCGATATCGTCGATGTTTCTACAACCTATTTTGCAACTGATTTCCCGACTGCCAACTGGTCATTTACTGTTGGTCCATTGACCAGTTACTTCGAAATCACACCATCAGAAATGAATAATCAGGCCTTGAACATCAGTTCAACGTCCGGTGCCGGCGACTACCGTGATAATCCCAGAAAGGTACTTCAGTTTCCATTTGACTTCCTTGACAGCTACGTGGACACGTATATGGAAGGTGGGAGTTCAAACGATCTGACCGTCACCTACGAGGGGTATGGCACCCTCATCATGCCGGATGGTTTTACCTACACCAATGTGGTCAGAGTTCGGGAAGAAGAGTCGAATGGGGTTGTCCTAACCAAATTTTACACGGTTCAACCATTGATGAACATTGCCATGCACTTCAGTTCTAATACTGTATTGAGCTGGGTTCAAACACCTGTTAATCTCGGTATTGAAGAAATGCAGGAAGGAAGGATCAGTGTTTATCCCAATCCGGCAAACGACCTGATCACACTTACGCTATCTGAATCGAGCTCTGGAACACTGACCGTTTACGCAGCTGACGGGAGGAAACTCCTTACTCAGGAGATTAACGAATCGAGTGCTGAAACGATTGATATGAGTTCTTTTGCTGAAGGGCTTTACTACATTCATTTCGGTTCACTTGTGACATCTTTTGTGAAAGAATAAATGGTGCGTTCGCCAGCAGCTATTGCATTCGTGGAAGTTTTCAGTGCCTTCCATTTAAAGTAAGATGACCGTCCGCATTCGTCCTTTCACGGAAGAAGATCTGGCAGCAATGGTTCACCATGCCAACAACCCCAACGTAGCCTAAATTCTGACAGATGCCTTTCCTTTTCCCTACATATTAGAAGACGGGAAGGCCTTTCTAGAAAGGATCATGAAACAGGATCCTCCGGAGGTACTTGGGATCGAAGTAGACGGCCAACTCGTTGGGAATATCGGGATCCATCCGCAATCAGATGTGAACCGGCTCAATGCTGAATTAGGTTATTTTATCGGGGAAGAACACTGGAGAAAAGGCATTATGCCCATCGCGATCCAACTCATGGTAGATTATGCATTCTCCCATGAGTTGGATCGCGA
>Ga0315904_10008907_pt1 | contig 13201 bp, 5 predicted proteins | sample LakEriMetagenome_6_FD_203529 | JGI IMG/M metagenome (GOLD analysis project Ga0315904, IMG submission 203529) | Freshwater fungal communities from buoy surface, Lake Erie, Ohio, United States - Buoy 12 MA120 | ecosystem: Environmental > Aquatic > Freshwater > Lake | place: USA: Lake Erie, Ohio... | reverse complement strand
TTCCATAAACATATGGTAGATGAATACCAAGGAGTACAAGTTGCAGTGTTGCCATCATTAGTAGGTCAAGATGATTGGCACAAAAAGATGGGGTACAATTCACCTAAAAGGGCACAGGCTTATATCTACAATGTAGTTACTGGTCCTGAAGGATTTATCCAACTTAATAAATAATACACAAATTGCTATAAAAAGGGATAGGTTAGGAGCTTATCCCTTTTTGCATTTATAAATAGTAGGAAGTATTTCGATATATTTGTATTATGACTAATCGTGATATTATTTCTGATTTGCGTAGATCAAACCACTTGATGGAATTTGATCACATGGCTAGTGATAGATATTTGTTGACTATTGCTAAGAAGCACGCTTTGTTATTAATCCAAAGAGAAACTAACAAACGTAAATTGTGGAACACTGAAAATAGTTTCCATGTGATTCCTTGTTTAGAAATGCAACAAGTACCATTAGCTGATTGTATTTCCTACAAATCTGATCAAATTATATCTAGAACTAAATTACCTCTACCTAAGATTGAACAAGGGTATTATGGATATTTAGTACAAGGTGTATATGATATTGAAGGTAGTCATGAGATTTATCCTACTACTACACGACAATATATCAATATCTTACAAAGAAGATTTAAACCAAAAAATTTGCATTGGTGGATCCAAGATGATTACCTTTATGTAGATTCAGATAGTATTGAGAAAGTAAAGCTTGTTGCATATTTCAATGATAGAGATGTGGACTTGACTAGTTACAATAGCTGTTCTCCTGTTCCATGTGATACATGTCCAGATTGCAGAGAACCACTAGATGAGGATTTTAAATGTCCTGGTTATTTGTTAGATCAAGTTATACAGATGGCTAATCAAGAGTTGGCTAATACCTTCAAGAGATATACAACAGATGAAACAAATGACTTATCAACAAAAGTATAATATGCCAAAGTTAAAGCACCCAACCCAGATTAATGTAACAACATTTAATACAGCAAGTGAAATAGATTACAAGTTGTACAAGAAGTATTGCAAAGATCAAAACATTGAACCAGTTGATTATAGAATGTACAAGAAAGTTCTTACTACATCTAATCAAATTTTATCAGAGAAAGTTCTAGATGGTAAAAGAATAAAGTTGCCATTTGGTCTCTCTGATGTGTTCATCAACAAGTATAAACAAGAAGTAAAAAATCAAGATGGTAAAGTAAATTTACCTATTGACTGGAAAAGAACTAAAGAGTTTGGAAAGAAAATCTATCATTTGAATAAACATACAGATGGATTTATTTTCAAATGGTTCTGGGCTAAGGGAGATGCCAAATTCAAATTTAAAGATTTGTGGTCTTTCAAAGCTGTTAGAAAAAATACCAGAGCTATCAATAATAAAATTAAACAAGGAGAAGAGCTTAATTACAAAGAATACCAAAACCCTAAGCTTCATACAATTAACAAAAGGAAATATAATGCTACAGCAAAAGTAGAGGAATATGATGCAAGGACTAAAAAACTTGTAAAGGTTTGGGAGAATAGAAATGAGTTGATCAATCACTATGATATTACTATCAACTATTTCAACAAACTAATTGCTCTTCCAGGAAAAAGATGGTTAAAGGGCAAAACATATATCGTCTACAAACATGACACAAATTAAATGGCATTACGATTGGATCTCCACTGACACTATTATTGCTCAGTTAAAGGAAGAATTACGCTCCTATTTTGAAACAGGTGTGATTGATGATGGTATGTTTCCAATGTACGTTGATCACTGCTTGAAGAAAGTAGGTATGACTATGTTGGAATCTGTTGATGAGATCATTCCTTTACGTAATAAAAAAGCAATCTTACCAGAGGGTATAGTATTTCTTAATGATGTACTATATGCTGGTGATGAACAAAATATTAAAGGTAACATTCCTGGTGGTACTAATATGTATAATCAAACCACCACTGAGGTAGTGTTACAAGATGATGGTACATTAAATGTACCAGGTAATCCAGAAGTTGGTAGCACTGTACAGATTGTAGAGAGAACTACTAATCGTCTACTCAATACATATGATATTGTAACTAGATTACGTCCTGCTTCATTGCAAGCTAAGAATATGTGTGAAGATAGTAGATTTAAAAAATTCTACGATTATCCATACTACTATGATGTGAATGGTAGAATCCTTTCTACTAATCATGCTGATGGTGAATTACTTATTAGATACAAGAGATACCGTACAGATGATGAAGGATATCCAATGATTCCAGATCATGTAACAATGCAGGACTTGGTGCAGTTCTACTTGAGGTATAAAATTTTTGAGCAGTTGTGGAATTCTGTTACAGATGAAACATATAATCAGATGCAAAATAAAATGCAATACTATGAGCAAAAATATAACGAAGCTCTCATTATGGCTCGCACTGAATTTGTTGCACCCAGCTTCCAACAACAAAAAGAAAGCATCCTTCTACGCAGACACAAGTTTAGAAGAAACTACAACATAAGATAATTTTTACTACACTATGGAAATCAATTCTTCAATTCCAGTAAAAGGTATGAATCTTGATTCCATCACCTCTCAGAAGGGTGATGGAATTTATTCTTTAATGTTTAATGGTATCACTGAATCAGATGATCACAAATACACTGCATCCAATGAACCAGCTAATATTAAACTAGTTGGTCTACCTGATGGATATTTCCTTATTGGACATGTAAGAATTAGAAATAATAGAATCATTGTATTCCTTGTAAATCCTGTTGAAAATAAATCTGAAATAGGTTATTTTGACCATGTTGAAGATCCAACATTAGATAAACAATTATCTGAAGCTACCACCTTCAATGAAGTGGTAGGATTACTTTCTGCTACACAAGGTGTATATTATAAACTTGTTGAATCTACAGAATCAAATTATTCAGCTAAGGTAAGTAATGGAACAGCTGATGATTATTTTGGTAATGTTTCAACAGATCAAGATCCAGTTACATATCCTGTACCTGGGGGATCTATTGAAGCTGGAACAGCTATCACCCCTTATGTAATATGTAATTGTTTAAATTTTAAAATTACCTCTCCTATTTATCATGCAGTATATAAACCAAATATCTGTGATGATAGAATTTATTGGACAGATGGTTTGAATCCTCCTCGATATTTAATCATTGATAATATTGAAGGTGATGATCCATTTGTATCAACAAAACAAAGAGTAACAGCAAATGATGGTACAGCATACTGTCCTCCCACAGAATTCTTAAATGAATTAGATTGTGGTAAAATTAGAATCTTCTCTTTAATGAGTCAACCTGATATTGATATTGTTGATATTCAAGAGACTGGTTCTTTAATGGTTGGTTCATACCAATTTGCAATTGCTTATGTTGATAAAACAAATAATAGATTAACTAAATTCTTTGATATTACTAATCCTGTAATTATCACTGAAGATTCTTATGCATTACCTTTTGCTGCTGTACAAGGAGCACCATATAATCTTTTTAGTACCAAGAGTATTAAAATGAGGATTTCTAACTTTGATCCTAAGTACACTCATTATCAATTAGGTATTATTGAGAATCTAAATGGATCAAAAAATATTTTCCAATTAGGTCCTTATCCTACAGATAGAACAGAACTTACCTACACAGGTAATGAACAACAAAAACAAAGATTATCTTTTGATGAGTTTTATCAACAGCGTCCTGTATATGAAACAGCTGATATTATGTCAACAGCTGGAGATAAACTTTTAATTGGTGGACTTAGTACAAATCCTCTCCCTAACTTACAGAGAATTGCCAACAATATTAAATTGAATTGGCAGACAGTTGCTGTACCATATTTACTTCCTGAGTACTCTTATAAAGGTGGTGCATTTGCAGCTAACTATCGTGGATACATGAGAGGAGAAGTATATCCTTTTGGTATTGTATTTGAATTTGAAGATGGTACTAACTCTCCTGTTTATCATATTCCAGGAAGAAAATCAACTCTCTCTGATACTGAATTACAAGTTGGAGAAAATAAAGATTTAATTCAAAATGATCCTTGTGTTACAGAAACTTTTCCAAAGTGGAAAGTATATGATACTGCTACAATTACAGATACATTTGCAGAGTATGATGATTTGGTAGCAGGTGATATTGATGGAGATACACTTGCATCATCAGGGTCATATGTTTATAAAGAATCTGTCTCTCAAACATTTCCTATTCAAGCTTCTAAAATAATCACATTTAATGTTGTTCAAGATAATTCTCCAGCTACAGTAATAGATAACTCAAATGGAAGAATTATTCAAATAACAGGTAGTGATTTTACAGGTACTATTAAACTTATAAAAGGTGGTAGTTCAACAGATAATGATGTGACATGTACACTTAGTTATTATTCACCAGATACAAATAGGGTGGATACTGGTACTAAACGAGATATTGAAACTACTATTTATAATACTTTAAAAAAAGTAGCTCAATTAGATATTAATAACTCCAGTCTTACTACCACTCAACAATCTACTTATAGTATTGTTAAATTTGATTTTGAAATAAAATATGGAACAAATACAACAACTAATGGTAATGGTGGTTCTGAATTTGTTCAATTTGCATTAGATAAAATTTTTACTTTTTTAAGTGCTTCTGACTGTATTGTTACATTTGATGCAGGTACTGGTGTTACTAGAAATCTTATTAATGCACCATTTATTAGTAATTATTCTTCTACAACTCCAAATCCTTCAGCAGCATCTGTTATCAGAAGTTTTTATGTGTCATCGAGGATAGATAATATAACATGGGATAATTCAACTGGTGTTTATATTGTAAATTTTGATACATCATTAGGTGGTGAATCAGTAGTGGATAGTATTATTGCATCTCTTACTTCATTTTATGATAATGCCAATGTAGCTACTAATTTTATTACAAATCAGAATATAAATACATTATTAGCTTCTAATAAATATCAAAGCAGTACTAAAACAAATTCTGTTTATAGTAGTAAGAATTACAATACTAGTATTATTTCAAATGGGGATAACACCCAACAAGCAGATGTTTGGACTGGTAGTGTTACTGTTACAACAGATTGGTCTATTACATTAAGTAGTGCATTAGCTGCTCAATTTTTATTAAAGAAGATTTTACAGTGTGAAAAGATCCCTCATGCTTATGGTGAGTTTGCATATTGGGAGTCTACTGAAACTTATCCCTGTGATGAAGATGTATGGGGAGATCTTGCTGGCACATTTATTCGTCATCATAAATTTCCTGATGTAGCTACAATAAGTCACTTTAATACATTGAAGGGTATTAGTAGTGAAACATATGGGGATTTAGATGATGATATTGCTTTTATCTATCCAATGGGTGTAACCATTGATCATGCCTCTGTAGTTAATGCTTTTATTACAGCATTAAAAAATCCAAATAATTATCCTAATCTTACAAAAGAACAAATCTATAAAATCAAGGGGTATAAGATTGTAAGAGGTAATAGGGTTAATGATGCATCTATTGTAGCAAGAGGATTGTTATATGATGTATGGCAACACAATAAAAAATTAGGTTTAGATTACAGTAAAACATTCTACTATTCAAATTACCCTTATAATGATCTTAGACCTGATCCATTTATTTTAACTGGGGATGGGCATTATAATGTTAATACTTATTTCTCTCAAAAAAATTATGCTTCTAATCATAAAATTAAGCATCCTAATCACGTTGCTAATACTGGTAGGGGTATGTCAAATAGTAGATTTACATTCTTATCTCCAGAGACATCTTTTGCAAAACCAAAGATTGATGGTTATTTAGTTTTAAATCAAGAGCAAACAGGAACATCTTTTGGTCACTATGTACCTGTAGTAAATCATGCTAAGTATCAAAGACTTAGAGCTCCTGGTTATTTATTCTCTTTTGTATTAGCTAATACTATTTCATTAATCTCATCTCTACAAATTGGTACATCTTCTAAAATTGATTTAGCTGGATATGTTGGTACTATTATTCCTAACAGAGATAAGATTAGAGATTTAATGAAACTTGGTATCCCTCTTACTAACCTTACATATCAATATAATTCTGTTGGATTTTATAATTCATTTAATAGTGTAAACATCACAGCAGGTAATACAAGAAGAAGAATTGACATTATCCAATACTTAAGGAAAGATATTGAGAATGTTGGTGATCAATATCAGTTCAATAACTTAGATAGAGAAAATGCATTGTATATTAAATTAAATGATTCATTTATCTCTCCATCTACAGTTGATGAATCTAGATATAAATGGACTGATCTTAATGTTGATTCCCCAACAAAGATTGTTACTAAACCAATTAGCTCATACTATGCATCTATTAAAAGAGATTTACCAGATCAATATGGTCTTATCTCTACTGTTCAATATTGCTTCACTGGTGTGAAATATAGATATGATCAGATTGCTTTACAAGGTGCAATCAATACTGTAATAACAGATCCTGGTGAGGTGGAGCCATATACTAACTCTCAAATTTATGGGTATGTAGTATTTGGAGCAGGTCAAGAAAAAGATACTATTTTTGGTGGTGATATTTTTATTGGTCGATTTGGTGTAAAAAGAAAACATAATTATTTCTTATCTAATAGAAGAGGATTCCCTGATAACACAGATGTAAACTACTCTGATGTACCTAACGTTGGTTATCCTACATACTTCTTTGATACAATGACTAGACTTCAAGCTGATGATGAAGATGAAACGGCTACACAAAAAGTAAAAAATTATGATAAAACAGCATCAACTACAATAGATCAAACTTATGCTGATATGAGTAGTTCAGCTAATCCTAATACAGGAGGTATCAGATCTGGTACAAGAAGTACTTTATTAGCACTTAAAAATATATTTAGAAATTTACAAAGTAGACCAAATGACTTTTTTGATTATTCAACTAGTAATACTGTTGTTAAAAAACTAGGAGAGTTTGGTCAAATCTATCTTCACTCATATGGTATCCCTTACTTCTTTGTAGAAAGTATTATTAATGTTGACCTACGTCACAGAGGTACAAATGCTTGGGAGGATTTCTACCCTCACACTGAACCAGATATCCCTGATACATGGTTGGAAGAAGATATTAAGTATGATGAATTCTTTGGATATAATAGAGATTTCTCAGCACAAAATACAGATAATCCACTTATCCCATTACAGTTAAATTACAATCCATTAGAAGATTGTTTTGATTACATGCCTAATAGAGTAGCATACTCTCAGCAATCAAACTTTGATGAGTTGATGGATAATTATTTATTGTTTAGAGTAAATGATTATGCTGACTTTGGATATGATTATGGATACTTGAAGAATATTGCATTCTTACCTGGAGATAAAACGTTAATCCAATTTGAAAATGCAACTAAGGTGTTTAGTTCATTCTCTACATTAGAACCTGCAAATAGTACCAAACCTATTTATCTTGGCTCAGGTACATTGTTCCAACAAGGTATTACATTATCTGACTCTGAAGTGGGATATGCTGGTAATCAAAATAGAGCATTCATCCTAACAGAACTTGGTGCAGTATGGTTAGATGTTAAGAGAGGTAGTGTGTTTTCTTTTGGTGGTGGCATTAATGAGATTTCATTGAATAATAAAAACTGGTTTAAATCTAATTTACCATTTAATATCATCAATGATTTTCCAGAGGTATATACAGATAATCCATTCCATAATGATAGTCCTATAGGTATTACAATGGCTTATGATAATAAATATCAAAGGGTTATTATTACCAAACATGATTATAAAGTTAGAAGGAATATTGATGCAAATATCATATATGATATAAATACTAAAACATTTAAAGAAGATGTTTTTAATACTACTGTTACTTTAAAAGATACCAACTACTTTATTAACAAGAGTTGGACTATCTCTTATTCCTTCTTAAATAAAGAATGGATTAGTTTCCACTCCTATACACCTAATGCATACATCTCATTGAACCAAAGATTCTTGTCTACTAACATTAGTGGCACTACACAATCTTTCTGGACACATAACCAAACTAATAAGGTGTATCAAGTTGTTTATGGTTCACTTGTAGAATACATCTTAGAGTTCCCATACTATGCTAAGGGTGCTACTAACATCTTAGGTAGTATCATGATGTACTCTGAATCACTAAGATATTCAGGACAAGATGATTATGCTCAGAATTTATCCTACTTCTTTAACAAGTGTGTTATCTGGAATAAGTACCAAACTACAGGGTTATTGAACCTTATTTGGGATGATCCTAACGATGATACTTTAGCTATAGATTACCCTGTCTACAATTCATCTAGTATCAACATTCTTTACTCTAGTAAGGATGATTCTTATACCTTTAACCATATTTGGAATGTCTTAGATGCTGGCAGAGGAGTTTGGGCTGAATCCCTTACTAATCCAATTGTTAAAGCATTAAATCTTACACCAACAGAGTATAATAAACCACAAGATGAAATGGATAGAATGAGAGGTAAAGAGTCATTTGTTAGAATGATCCAAGATGCTGAGTGGAAATATAAATTCAAAGTATATTTACAAGTTGAAAAGGAAAACCCATCTATATACTAATTATGCCTTGTATTAAACTATCTTCTGGTAAAACTGTATGCTATGGTGATGAACCTACTACCTACTCGCAAGGTGGTACAATATTTTTTAATCATCAACCAGTGCATTTTCGTGATGGTGGAGAAGTTGATTTAAAACTTAATAGAGTTCCTAAACCTGTTAAAGATGACTTTGATATGTCTGGTGGATTTCAGGGTAATCTATTTCATAATGTTGGTGCGAGAGGAGAATTAAATTATGGTCCATTAAACATGTCTGGTCAAGCTATGTTGAGTGGATATGATAAAGGTTGGAACCCTAATGTATCAAGTAACTTAAGTACTAATGTTCAAGTGAATCCTAAACTTAATGTTAGTGGTAATTTGAATTATAATTATAACAAAGGAGAAGGTTCACAATTTTCTCCAACTATTGGAGCAAGTTATCAAGCAAATCCAAATTTAAATATTGGTGGATCTTTTACCCCAGGTTCTAATAGTGCTTCTTTTTCAATTAGAAAGAAATTTCCTGATGGTGGACAAACTATAAAAAAAGGACCTGGTCCATTTCTTGTTCCTGAATCTAGACCACAGTTTAAATCAATGCCTGTACCTAATAGGTTTGATCCTAGATTTATGGCATATCAAGATAGTGCAAGAATTAATCAAAATAGTGTAAGAGATTTGGAAGCTTTTAATAAAGCTGCAAATAGTAAACAACCTTATACAACTTCTGCACAAACCTATGATGAGAATTACAATACCACTAGTGCTGCTAATAAATCAACATATACTAATCCACGTAATACTAAAAATCATTTAAATCCATCTAAAAAAATTCACGGTCTTACAGAAGAACAAAGAGGTGTATTTCATGGAGGATTTAATACAGCAGATAATGGTACCCCTGAAAATTTACCTACTGCATTATATTCAGCAGATGTAACAAACCCTGCTATGTACAAGGATGAGCAATTGTGGTTACCTTATCACACTAATCCTGTACAACCATATCACGTAGAACCAATGGAGTTGGTTCAATCAAAAACTCCAGGACCACTTTCTACTTCAGTTGAAAGACCTGCTCCTGCAATTCCACAAGTAATTCCCTACACTCCTACAGGTAAAGGATTTTCTCCTAAAACAGAAGGTCTTACTATACAGGTTCCTACTGTTGAAGTTTGGAAAGAAAAAGCAGCACCTTTTTCTAATGCTGTATTTCGTCAAAATAAAATTAATCCTGATGCTAGAACTAAACTTAATATTAGTTTTGACCTTGATAGAAGAGAACTTATAAATAGAGGTAAATTAGATTCATTAAGAGAGTCTGTTGGATTAGAACCAAAAGGTTATAAAGATGGTGGTGAAACAAATAGTTCTTCCGAGTGGATGGGTAATAAACTTGATAAACAAGGATTTGTTACATCTAGCACCAAAGGTGGAAATAGAATATCTTTCACTGGAAATGCTAGATCTGATGATTGGATTAATAAACAACTTGATACTGGTAACTTTGGATATAATCCTAAAACAGGAACTGTAGTAAAATTAGATAAACCTGTACAAGGATTAAGTAAAGAAGATAAAATTAGAGGTACAGAAACATATGCAAAAGCTACTGTAACTGGATTTCCTAGTAAAGAACAACAAAAAGAAATATCTAAACTATCTAAAGAAGAACAAGATTTAATAAATAAAACAAATCAACAAAAAAGAGAAGATTTAGTTGTTAGTCAAAATGAGGCAGCATTAAAAAATCCTGTAACTTATGCTCCAGGTGCTGCATTCTTTGGTGGAGTAGCTGCTCCATATATAACAGCTGGTTTAGAAGGAGCCACAGCAGCTCTTGAACTTCCTGCTGTTTTAGGAAGTAGAACACTCCCTTATTTAACTGCTAATAATGTATTAGCTTTAACAGGTGGTGTAACAGGAGCTAATGCATTATCCTCTGATTTAAGTTCAGGATATTATACATCTGATGCTCCATTAATGGATAAAGTAGCAAGAGGTGTTGAGACAGGTCTTAATCTTTTTGGTAGTCCTGGTGTAACTCAAAAACTAGGACAGAGTATACAAGCTGCTCCTAAATTAGCAAAAGAGACATCACCTATATTGAATGAATATAAAAATATTGAACAACTTAGATTAGCTAACCGTTATAATAATTTTGAAAAAGCACATCAATCATTTCCAGATTTATTTCCTAATAAAGAAGTATTTGATGCTACTAGAAATCAATCTCAAAAACTATTAAAAACATACGGTAAACAGTTTAATCAAAAATTTGGACCAGGTACGGATGAAGAAATTCTATTATATGGTGCTCATGATGATTTAGGAAAAATGGATAATAATCAAAACTTTTTAGCTAATGATCCATTTGCTGAATCAGCTGGTTTAAATACTGATTTATCTAATCAAGAAAAGTTTTTAGGAGATGCATATCAATTAGAATTTTCTCCTTACTTTAATAGAAGTAAAAGTTTATCTGGAAATAAAAAATTTTCAAACTATTTAGCAGATTCATTTGAACCTGTTATAACTAAAAATAAAATTAATAAACCAGTTCAAGTATCGAGAGTATCTAATTTTAATAGACCTATTAAAACTATGAGAGGTGATAACAGTGATTTTCAAATGATAAACTATAATGATTTAAAAGAAGGAGATATAATTTATCCAGAACATAATTGGAGTACTACATCAGATTTAAATACTGATGTTTGGGGAAGTGGTAATCCTAATACCCAAACAATGAGGATAAATTTACCTGAAGGACAGAGTGTATTTAGACCAAATATGTTTAAAGGATCACAGTTTTCAAATGAACAAGAAGTAGTATTACCTCCAAAATTAGGATATAGAGTCAGTGGTATTAATCCTCAAGGTTACACCCATGAGAATCCTAGATTTATTTTAGATGTAGTAAATCAATATAAACAAGGTGGTAAGAACACCAAAACTATTAAACTTTCAACTGGAAAAATTATAATTTTAAAATAAAAAAAACAATGGATATTAATAAACTTAAATCTCAATTGGCTGCAATGCAGGAAGAGATTAATCGTACTGCTGAACAGTATGGTTTAGGTGGTCATCTTCAACAAATGTTGAATGGTGGTGAAATTCATCATTTACCCGTAATGCCTTATGGGTTTGCAAAAGATGGTTCTTACATGACTAATACCAAAGTGTATTCTCCTGAAGAACTTAGAACAATGAAACTTAATCAAGCTACATCTATTGTAGATGCAATGAAACTTATGGGTGATGATTCATCTTTTGCCAATAGAAAAATGATGGCAGAAAGAATGGGTATCAAAAACTATACAGGTACTCCTGCTCAAAACCAAGAGTTGATGCAAAAATACTATGCATCTAAAACATTCTCAGATGATCAAGATATGATGGGTTTACCAGAAACAAGTACTCCAGGACTTCCATCACAAACACCTATGTTATCTCCTTCAGGTGAAAGACCTGCTCCTCAATTACCTTCATTACCTCAAAATGTTGTTCAAGATCAAGGAATGACAGGTGGTATGTATGAGTTTGATGAGATGCCGCCTAATTCTGGTGCAATGATGATGGGTGATACTAGTGGAGGTACTGCTATGCCTCCTGATACAAGAGTTAGAACACTAGCTGATCTTCCACCAAGAGAAACTATGGCACCTGTTGATTTATCACAAAGACTTGAGAAAACAGCTATAGCTGAAATGCCTGAAACTAGAAGACCAGCTCCAGTTAGTGTTGTTCCTCAAGCTCCAGTTAATACTCCTAAAAAAGCTGCACCTGCTCCTGTTGTAAAAAAACCAACTGTTAGCACAACTAAAAAACCAATTTTAGAAACAACCAACTTTAATTCATTATCAAGTTTTGATAAAACTACTCAAGATATTATTAAAGAAGCAGCTAAAAGAAATAATGGTAAAGTATTTATAACAGACAAAGGTACTAAAACTACTATTGTAGGAACTGTAAAAAATGGTAAAGTTGATTTACAAGCTTTCCCAGTATTAACTGGTCAACAGGATAAACCAGGAATGTATCCTGATTCATATAGTTTAGAAGATGTTAACGAAAATAAAAATTTACGTTATACACCAACAGGTGCATTTGCACTAGATGAGTATCAAAATGTTTCTGGTAAACCAGGTCTTTTTTTAAGAGGGTTAGATGATGCTTATCACGTTACTTATCCTGGAGAGTATGCTAAACGTACTCCAAAATATACCGATGCTAATATTAACAACAATAATATGTCATATGGGTGTATTAATGGCAGATGTGGTGATATGGCTACATTAACTGAAATGTTTAATACAGGTGATTCTTCATATGTCATTGATACTAGATTGCCATATAATCAAAATATTAAAATGATAAATACAAACAAACACAAAAAATTAACCAAAGAAAATGGTGGTATGAACTATTATTCTGGTGGAGAGATTGAGAATGATCCACACATTATGGAACTATATGGTTTTCAAAATGGTGGAGAGATTATTCAACTACCTGTAATGCCATATGGATTTGCTGAAATGGGTATGATGACTGGAGATGATGTAACAGGTAAAACTGGTAAAACTAATCCTC
>Ga0315904_10008906_pt1 | contig 13202 bp, 12 predicted proteins | sample LakEriMetagenome_6_FD_203529 | JGI IMG/M metagenome (GOLD analysis project Ga0315904, IMG submission 203529) | Freshwater fungal communities from buoy surface, Lake Erie, Ohio, United States - Buoy 12 MA120 | ecosystem: Environmental > Aquatic > Freshwater > Lake | place: USA: Lake Erie, Ohio... | reverse complement strand
TTCCCGACGTCGAGTTCGGCCCGGACGAGCGGCTGCGGCTGGAAAAGACGATGCTCGGCCTGTACGTGTCGGGTCATCCGCTGCACGGGTTGGAGCACGTCCTGCGCTCCCGCCGCGACGCGACCGTGGACGACGCGAAGGAGCGGCAGGACGGCGACATGGTGCGCCTGTCGGGGCTCGTCGCGTCGCTGGTCAAGCGGCACACGAAGGCGGGAGCCGCAATGGCGACCTTCGACCTGGAGGACCTGACGGGAACCATCCCGGCGACGGTCTTCCCGAAGGTGCTCGAGAAGGTGGCCGCATCGTTGGCGGAGGACGCGGTGGTGGCGGTGCGCGGCCGCATCGACAAACGGGACGAGGGCGAACCGGGCATCGCAGTGATCGACCTCGAGGTGCTCCCTGTGATCCGCCCCGAGCACCAGGCGCTGCACATCGACATTCCGCCGCACGCGCTGACGGACCCGGTCATCGACTCGCTGAAGGCGTTGCTCACCGCGAACTCGGGTGGGACGCCGGTGTTCCTGCACATCGGGGCGGGAAAGGTGATCCGGCTCGGCGGCGAGTTCAGCGTCGAGCTCGACCGGGTGATGGGCCCGCTGCGCGCGATGTTCGGCGACGGCGCCTACGTCGCGTAGCCGCCGCGGGCGTCGCAAATCGCGGCCCCCGCTGGCAGAATAGGGGGCATGTCCGTCGAGGTGGAGACCCGCGACGCATCATCCTTGACCGAGGGCCAGCTCGAGGATCTGGCCGCGGTGGGCGGTGCCTTCGCTCTTGGGCCGATCACCAAGGCCAAGGAGGACTGGGTCCTCTTCACCGTCGCGTTGCTGGAGGGCAAGGTCCACGGCTTCTCCTTCTCGACGCTGGAGCGAATCGGCGGCACGCCGTGCGTGCTCCTCGGAATGCTCAGCGTCAAGCGCACCTCGAAACGGGACGCCGTGCTCAAGGGCCTCATGGGCGAGGCCTACCACCGCGCACTCATGGCGTTTCCCGACGAGGACGTCGTGGTGGGCTCGCGGTTCGCGTCGGTCGACGGCCTCGAGGCGTTCAAGTCGCTCACGTCGGTCATTCCGCGCCCCGGCCACCGTGCGGTCGGCGAGGAGCGCGCGTGGGGGAAGCGGCTCGCGCGCCGCTTCGGTGTCGACGCCAGCTACGACGAGCAGTCGTTCGTCGTCAAGTCGAACGGACACGGCGGCTTTCTCGACCACGAGTCCCTCAAGCAGGCGCCCAAGGATCTCGCCGACCAGTTCAAGGGCGTCCCGCGGACCAAGGGCGGTGTGCTCATCGTCCACGGCTGGGCGATGGCGGAGTCCCTGGCCAAGCTGGGGCGCCTGAAGTAGCGGTGCAGTTCGCGCGACTGGTCAGGTCGCGCCGCATGGTGCGGTCCTTCCGCACCGACCATCCCGGGCGCGAGGCGATCGAGGCGATCGTCGAGCTGTCGTCGCGCGCTCCGTCGGCGGGGAAGGTCCAGGGTTGGCACGCAGTGGCCCTCGATGGTGCGCGACTGGACGACTTCTGGCGGGTCAGCCTGCCTCCGGATCGCAGAGGGTCGTTCGCGTGGCCGGGGCTGCTGCGGGCGCCCGTCGTCCTCCTCATCCTCGCCGATCCGGACGAGTACGTCCGGCGCTACCGCGAGCCCGACAAGCGGGCCACGGGTCTCGGCGAGGGGCGCGACCGTTGGCCGGTTCCGTACTGGCTGGTCGACGCCTCGTTCGCGTCAATGGTGGCGATGCTCGCGGCCGTGGATGCGGGGTTGGGGACGCTCTTCTTCGCGGTCGCCGACGAGCCCGCCGTGCGGCGCGAGTTCGGGGTGCCCGGGGAACTGGTGGTGGTGGGGGCGCTGGCGATCGGCGTGCCCGACGGCGAGGATCGGAAGGGCCGCAGCGCGGGGCGACCGCGCCGCGCAGCGTCGGAGATCCTGCGCTGGGGAGGCTGGGTCTAGCCGCCGAGCGCCGTGCGCAGCGACGCGAGCAGCTCGTCGGGGGTCGACGACGGGGCGAGGCACTCGGTGCTCCTGCAGACGTAGGCGCGTCCGTCGACCCGACCGGTCCACAATGGCGACGCAGTCCGTTCTCCGTGGGCGACGACGACCGTGGGGAGCCAGCGTCGCTGGAGCGCGGCGAGCAGGTCGGGTCGGTCGCCGGCGACGACGACCTCGGTCGTGCCCACGTGACGGAGGTGCACCGCGGCGAGCGCGTGTCCCGCCGCGGTGGGTGCCGCGGCCATCAATGGGGCGAGGAGCGCAAGGATGTCGTCGGCCCGCTCGAGGTACCTGCCCGTGCCAGTGAGGGCGCCCAGACGGAGCAGCGCGATCGCGGCAGCCGAGTTCGCCGACGGGACCGCGTTGTCGTCGAGGTCCTTCTGCCTCGCGACCAGCGGCTCCGCGTCCCGTGGCACGGTGAAGAGCCCGCCCCGCTCGGGGTCCCAGCAGCCGTCGAGCATCGCGTCCGCGGTCTGGGTCGCGGCGTCGAGCCACTGCGCACGGCCGGTGGCCTCGGCGAGGCGGGTGAATCCGTCGGTCAACTGCGCCAGGTCGGCGGCGAGTGCGGGGTGGCGGGCTCGTGGCACCGCGTCGCGCTGCCAGCTGCGGCGCCACGTGCCGTCGGGGTCGCGGAGGTGCGCGAGCAGGAAGCGGCCGTTCGCCTCGGCGCGCTCCAGCCAGTCCGTCCGTCCGCAGATCCATGCCGCCTCGGCGAGGGTCGCGAGCATCATGCCGTTCCACTCTGCGAGCACCTTGTCGTCGAGGCCCGGCCGCGGGCGCGAGGCCCGTGCGTCGAACAGCGCCGCCCGTGCAGCCTCGATCTGCGGCGGCCGTGCGAACCGTCCGCGCGCGGCCATGCGCGTCGGAATGCTGCGGCCCTCGAAGTTGCCGCCCTCGTCGATGCCGAACCACTCGATGAGCGCCTCGCCGTCCGGTCCGGGGACGGCGGTGCGCACCTCGTCCGGCGTGAAGACGTAGAAGCGTCCCTCATGGTGGTGTCCGTCGTCGCCTGCCGAGTCGGCGTCCTCGGACGAGTAGAAGCCGCCCTCGGGCGCCGAGAGGTCGCGCAGCACGTAGCCGATGGTCTCCTCGGCGACCTGCAGCCACTCTGGGTTGCCGATGGCGGACGCGGCGTGCAGGTAGGTGCGGGCGAGGAGCGCCTGGTCGTAGAGCATCTTCTCGAAGTGGGGCACGAGCCACCGCTCGTCGACGCTGTACCGCGCGAACCCGCCTCCGACGTGGTCGTACATGCCCCCCGACGCCATCGCGTCGAGCGTCGTCGTGACGACCCCGCGCACGTCGCGCGACTGGCCGTCGAGCCACGCCCGGAGGAGGACCCCGAGGTTCATCGTCGACGGGAACTTGGGCGCGCGCCCGAATCCACCCCACTCGCGGTCGGCGTTGCCGAGGAGCGTGCGGACCGCGCCATGGAACGCGTCGATCGTCGCCCGTGACGGATCGGGTTCGACACGCGCGGAGCGCCCGAGAATCTCGACGAGCGCATCCGCGTTCGAGTCGATGTCCTGGCGCCTGTTCCTCCAGGCGTCGTCGACGGCCCGGAGCAGTTGCTGGAACGCCGGACGCGGATAGTACGTCCCGCCGAAGAACGGCCTGCCGTCCCCGGCGAGGAAGACGGTCATCGGCCAGCCGCCGCGGCCCGTGAGGGCCTGGACCGCATCCATGTACAGCGCGTCGACGTCGGGGCGCTCCTCGCGGTCGACCTTCACGTTGACGAAGAGCGCGTTCATGATCCGCGCGGTCTCCGGGTCCTCGAACGACTCGTGGGCCATGACGTGGCACCAGTGGCAGGCCGAATACCCGACGGACAGCAGGATCGGGACGTTGCGGCGGCGGGCCGCGTCGAATGCGTCCTCTCCCCACGGGTACCAGTCGACGGGGTTGTTGCGGTGCTGGCGGAGGTACGGGCTGGACTCGGACGCGAGACGGTTGCTCACGGTGCCGCCACGCCGACCACGAGAACCGTGTTGAGCGCGGGATAGGGCGCCCGTGCCGCAACGCGCACCCGGATGCGGCAGGTGGACGGCGCGACGGGCGCCACCAGGGCGCCTCCCTGCACGGTGCACCCGCCTTCGAGCACCGTGTACCTGCGCGCCCCGAGCGACGGAGTGGCGACGAGGTCGGCGAGCAGCGTGCCGTTGGGGGCTTCGGGCGCCGCGAGCGTCACCGCCATGAGCCGTCCGGTGGTGGCGGTGACGAACCTGCCCGACGGACCGTCGACCACTGCGCGGAGGAAGCGCTGCGCGTCGCGCGGTCGCGACGCGTAGGTCGCACCGGTCGCGTCGGGGATCGTGCGGCACGATCGAGGGATGCGGGTCGACGCGGCGCCGGGTTCGCTGCAGCGGAGCCACGTCACGGGCGACGGGTTGGCCGCGCGGACGGAGAAGATGCCGCCGACGACACCGTCTCCGTCGACGGAGGGCTGCATTGCGGACGGATAGCGGCGGACGAGTTCGGCGACCGCCGCCGCCGCGTCGACCATGCCGAAGCCGGTGGCATCGTCTCGGCCCGGAGCGCCGACGTCGCGCGCGGTCGCGAGCAGGATCTCGCGCAGCTCCTGGACGGCCAGGTCGGGCTTGATCGAGACGAGGATGGCGGCCGTGCCGCTGACGAACGCCGCGGCCATCGACGACCCGCTCTGCGCCTCGTACTCGCGTCCGCGGAGCGCCCCCGGCACGGTGGAGAGGATCGCGACGCCGGGTGCGCCGATGTCGATGTAGGCGCCGCGCTGTCCGCTCGCGGCGGGGTTCCCGTCGCGATCGAGCGCGGTGACGGCCAGCGTCAGGTCGCTGGACGCGGGCCACTTCGGCGAACCGGACGGGCCGTCGTTGCCCGCGGCCGCGACGACGAGGACGTTGCGCGCGGTTGCGTCGGCGATCGCCGACGTCACGCGGGCGTCTTCGTTGAGCGACCCGAGCGACAGGTTGACGATTCGTGCGCCGGCGGCGACGGCGGCGGTGATCGCGATGGCGAGGTCGCGGGTGGTGCCGGCCCCTTCGGGGCCGAGGATCCGCAGCGGGAGGATCTTCGCCCCGGGTGCGACTCCGGCGATGCCGATTCCGTTGCCTGCGATCGCGGCAATCGTGCCTGCCACGTGCGTGCCGTGCCCGATCGTGCCGATGTCGCTGCCGTCAGGTCCCCCCGAACCGGTGCGGAGGTCCGTTCCGGGAAGGAGGTTCGCGTCGAGATCGGGGTGCGGGCCGCTGCCGCTGTCGACCACGGCGATGACCACGCCGGTTCCCGTCGCGGTTGCCCACGCCGCCGGTGCGTTGACGACCCATGCGCCCCACTGCTCGGGGAGGAGCGGGTCGCTCGATGCCGCTGCGGGTGGCGCGAGGGAAAGGGCGCCAAGCAGCGATGCCGCTGCCGCCGCCGCGGCGAGGCGCCGGAGCACCGTCAGGTTCCGACGGCGTGGAATCCGCCGTCGACGTGGACGACCTCGCCCGTGGTCGCGGGAAACCAGTCGGACATGAGTGCGACGCATGCGCGGGCGACCGGCCCGCCGTCCATCACGTCCCATCCCAGGGGCGCGCGCTCGGACCAGACGTCCTCGAAGGCGGCGAACCCCGGGATCGACTTTGCGGCCATCGTCTTGAGCGGACCGGCCGCGACGAGGTTGACGCGGATGCCGCGCGGACCGAGCTCCTTGGCGAGGTACCGGCTGGTGGCCTCCAGCGCCGCCTTGGCGACGCCCATCCAGTTGTACGCGGGCCATGCCACGGTGTTGTCGAAGTCGAGTCCGACGAACGACCCTCCCGGCTGCATGAGCGGCAGGAACGCGTCGGTCAGCACCTTGAGCGAGTAGGCGGAGACCTCCATGGCGACGGCCACGTCCTGCCACGTGGCGGCCAGCAGGTCGTCACCGAGGCAGGATGCCGGCGCGAAGCCGATCGAGTGGAGCACGCCATCCACCCCGCCGAGCACCCGACGGGCGGCCTCGCGCGCCGACTCCACGTGCTCCTGCACCGTGACGTCGAACTCGGCCACCTCGACCGGGACGTCGAGCTTGCGGGCGGTGCGCTCGGTGATGGACAGGCCCCGCCCGGCACCCGTGAGCAGCAGCGAGGCACCCTCCTGCTGGGCGAGGCGGGCGACGCCGAACGCGAGCGACTGGTCCGTGAGGACCCCCGTGACGACGATGCGCTTCCCCTGGAGAATTCCCATGCCGCTGACCGTATCCGCCGGAGTGCGAATGTGTAAGGCTCGCGTGGTGCGCATCGGCATCATGGGCGGTACGGGCCCGGCGGGGAGCGGGCTCGCGCTGCGGCTCGACGCGGCCGGCTACGTCGCCGTCATCGGGTCGCGCTCGGTGGAGCGCTCGCGGGAGGTGGTGGACCGGCTCGTGGCGGCGTGGCCCGGCAGGTCGGTCGGCGTGGTGGCGGGAACGAATGCCGATGCGGCGGCGTGCGACCTCGTGGTGCTGGCGACGCCGTGGGATTCGGCGGCGACGCTCGCCGCGGAGCACGCGGAGGCGCTCGCAGGCAAGATCGTCGTCACCATGGCCAATGCGCTGGTGCGCGTCGGCAACGAGTTCCAGCCCCTCGTGCCGCCGCGGGGGAGCATTGCGGCGCACGTGCAGGCCGCGATTCCCGCGAGCCGGGTGGTCGCGGCGATGCAGCACATCCCCGCGAAGGAGCTCGGCAACCTCGACCACCACGTGGACAGCGACGTCCTCGTCTGCTCGGACGATCCCGAGGCGACGGAGGCGGTGTGCGACGTCGTGTCGAAGATCCCCGGCTGCCGTCCGCTGAACACCGGCGGCCTCTCCAATGCGCTCGCGCTCGAGGCGTTCACCGCGGTGCTCCTGCAGCTCAACGTCCGCTACAAGACGAGGGTGGCGCCGCGCCTGACCGGCATCCCCGAGGTCGATCCGGTCACGGGTCGGGACACCGCGATCCGCCACTGATCCAGATGCGCCTCTACGACACCGCACGACGCGAGGTGGTCGCCTTCGAACCGCCGCCCACGGTGCTGATGTACACGTGCGGGATCACCCCCTACGACGCCACCCACCTCGGGCATGCGTTCACGTTCGTGTCGTTCGACGTCCTGCAGCGGCGGCTCGTCGACCTCGGCCACGAGGTCCGGTGCGTTCGCAACGTGACCGACGTCGACGACCCGCTGTTCGAGCGCGCGCGCCGGATGGGCGTGCACTGGCTCGACCTCGCGGCCGGCGAGGAGCGCCGCTTCGAGGAGGACATGCGTGCGCTCGGGGCGCTGCCCGTGTTCAGCACGCCGCGCGCGTCGTCGGCGATCCCCGACATCAAGGGATTCATCGGCATGGTGATCGACCGGGGTTTCGCCTACGTCTCGGGCGGTTCGGTCTACTTCGACGTGTCGAGGTTCCCGCGGTTCGGCGAGGTGTCCCGGTACGACGAGGCGACCATGGTCGCGCTCGCGAAGGAGCGGGGCGGCAACGTCGAGGACCCGAACAAGCGGCACCCGCTCGACTTCGTGCTGTGGCACCCCTCTGCGAGCGACGAGCCGTCATGGGACACGATGTGGGGTCCCGGGCGCCCGGGCTGGCACATCGAGTGCTCCGCGCTCGCACTGCGCGAACTGGGTCCCACGATCGACCTCCACGGGGGCGGGTCGGACCTGATCTTCCCGCACCACGAGTGCGAGCGCGCACAGTCTGAGGCCGCGACCGGTGCGCCGTTCGTCCGCCACTGGATGCACGTCGCGATGGTCGGGATGGATGGCCACAAGATGTCGAAGAGTCGCGGCAACCTGGTGTTCGTCGACGCCCTTCGCGGACGGCACGATCCCATGGCGGTCCGGCTGCTGCTCGTCGCGCACCACTACCGGACGGAGTGGGAGTGGCACGCGGATCTGCCGACGGAGGCCGAGGCACGCCTCGCGCGGTGGCGCGGCGCCCCGTCCGGGATCGGGGACCCGGGGGTGCTCGACGACGTGCGGCGCGCCCTTGACGAGGACCTCGACACCCCGTCGGCGGTTCGGACGATCGACGCTGCCGCGAGCTCGGGGCGCTCCGTCCGCTCCGCGGCGGCGCTCCTCGGCGTGGCGTTGTGAACGAGCGCGTCTACCGGGGTGCGACCGATCTGCAGAGGCGCGTGCGCGCGCTGCTCTGGCCGTTGGCCCGGCGCGCGTGGCGGATCGAGGTGTCGGGGCTCGAGCGGGTGCCGGTCGACGGACCCGCCGTCGTGTGTGCGAACCACGTGTCGTTCCTCGACTCCGCGGTGCTGATGCTCCTGATGCCCCGTCCGATCACGTTCGTCGGCAAGAGCGAGTACATGGACTCATGGAAGACGCGCCGGCTCTTCCCTGCGATGGGGATGATCCCGATCGACCGAGGAGGAGGCGAGCGGTCGGAGGCGGCGCTCGCAGCGGCGGAGCGGGTCCTCCGCAACGGCGGGCTGTTCGGCATCTTCCCAGAGGGCACGCGCAGCCGTGACGGAATGCTCTACCGCGGGAAGACGGGAGCCGCGCGTCTCGCGGCCCGGGTGGGCTGCCCGATCCTGCCGGTCGGCATCGTCGGCACGCGGGAGATCCAGCCGCCCGGTGCCCGCGCGCCGCGCGTGTCGGGGGTGATCCGCGTCACGATCGGCGCGCCCGTCCACCCCGGACGCGGGGCGCGTACCGGCGACGGTGGCGGTGCGCAGCTCGACGGCATGGAACTGCGCGCGGTGACGGACGAGGTCATGTTCGAGATCATGACGATGACGGGACAGCCGTATCGCAACGTCTATGCCGGCGGTCCCTCCGCACCGCAGTCCGTTCCGGTGGTCGACTCCGGACCGGTTGCCGCACGTCCGTAGACTCGGGCGCGTGACAGGGTCCATCACCGTCTCGCTTCCCGACGGTTCGTCCCGGTCGCTGCCGCAGGGCTCGTCGACGCTCGACCTCGCCGCCGCAATCGGATCCCGTCTCGCCGCAGCCGCCGTCGCCGCGGAGGTGGACGGGGTGCTGCAGGACCTGACCGCGCCGTTGGGGGACGGCCAGTCGGTGCGGATCGTCACCTCCGACAGCGACGAGGGACGCCACGTGCTCCGGCACTCGACCGCGCACGTCATGGCGCAGGCGGTGCTCCGTCTCTTCCCCGGCGCGAAGTTCACGATCGGCCCCGCGATCGAGGACGGCTTCTACTACGACTTCGAGCTCCCCGACGGACGGACGTTCACCGAGACCGACCTCGAGGCCGTCGCGGGCGAGATGCGAGCCATCGTCGCCGCCGACCAGCGGTTCGTGCGCGCCGAGGTGGGTGTCGCCGAGGCGCTCAGGATGTTCGCGGACCAGCCGTACAAGTGCGAGATCATCGAGCGGGTCACCTCGGGAGCGGCCGACGGCAGTGACGCCGGCGAGGTGTCCGGTGGCGGTGCGGTGAGCGTGTACCGCAACTCGGACGCCTTCGTCGACCTCTGCAGGGGGCCGCACGTGCCCGGGACCGGGAGGCTCGGCCACTTTGCGCTGATGAAGGTCGCCGGCGCGTACTGGCGGGGCAACGAGCGCGGCCCGATGCTGCAGCGCATCTACGGCACTGCGTGGGAGTCGAAGAAGGCGCTCGACGCGCACCTCCACCGCCTCGAGGAGGCCGAGAAGCGCGACCACCGGCGTCTCGCCACCGAGATGGACCTGCTCTCGTTCCCCGCCGAGCTCGGCGGCGGGCTCGCGGTGTGGCACCCGAAGGGGGCGATCGTCAGGAAGCTGATGGAGGACTACAGCCGCGGACGCCACCTCGACGGCGGCTACCAGTTCGTCTACACGCCCCACCTCGCGAACGGACGCCTGTTCGAGACGTCGGGCCACCTCGACTTCTACCGAGACGGCATGTATCCGGCGATGGAGATGGACAACGGGACCTACTACCCGAAGCCCATGAATTGCCCGATGCACTGCCTGATCTTCCGCGAGCGCCAGCGCAGCTACCGCGAGCTGCCGCTGCGGCTCTTCGAGCTCGGCACGGTGTACCGCTACGAGCGCGCCGGCACTCTGCACGGGCTTCTTCGCATCCGCGGCTTCACCCAGGACGACAGCCACATCTTCTGCACGGAGGAGCAGCTGACCGACGAGATCGAGTCGCTGCTCGACTTCGTCGTGTCGGTGCTCAGGGCGTTCGGCTTCGAGGACTTCGGCTTCAACCTGTCGACGCGTGATCCCGCCAAGTCGGTCGGTTCGGACGAGATCTGGGGTCGTGCGACTGCGGCACTTCGCGAGGCGCTGGAACGGCACGGGGTCGAGTACTCCGTGAAGGAGGGGGATGCGGCCTTCTACGGTCCGAAGATCGACATCGACGTCCGCGACGCGATCGGCCGGAAGTGGCAGTTGAGCACGATCCAGTGCGACTTCAACCTCCCCGATCGTTTCGGGCTGGAGTACGTGGCGAGCGACAACACGAGGCGCCGACCGATCATGCTGCACCGCGCCCTCTTCGGCTCGGTGGAGCGCTTCTTCGGCGTGCTGCTCGAGCACTACGGCGGGTCCTTCCCGGCGTGGCTCGCGCCCGTGCAGGTGAGGGTGCTCGGCGTGACGAGCGAGCACGACGGGTATGCGGAGTCGGTGCGCGACGCGCTGGTCGCCGCCGGGTTCCGCGCAGACTGGGTCGCGGCCGACGAACAGCTGGGGAAGCGGATCCGTTCGGCGAAGATGGAACGGCTGCCGTACGTGCTGGTGGTGGGGGCCGACGATGTGCGCGACGGCACCGTGGGGGTCAATCCCCGGGGCGGCGAGGTCGTGCGCGGCGTTCCGGTCGGGCAGTTCATCGACGGTCTCCGGGTCGAGACGGCGGGGACGTCCGTTGCTTGATCACCTCTGGAACGGATGGCGCGCGGACTACGTGCAGCGCGGAACCGGACGTGGAAGCGGCGACAAGTCGGTCTTCTCGTCGATCCTCGAGTCGGGCATGGCGGACGACGAGTCGTTCATCGTCCGGCGCGGAAACAGGTGCTTCGCGATCCTGAACGCCTTTCCGTACTCCTGCGGACACGTGCTGGTGCTGCCGTACCGCGAGGTGGGGGATCTCGAGCTGCTGGACGACGGGGAGCGGAACGAGTTGTGGCTCATGGTGCAGCAGGCCGTGACGGTGCTGAAGGACGAGTACCGGCCGCACGGCGTGAACGTCGGCGTCAACCTCGGTGCGGCCGCGGGTGGCAGCATCGCGCAGCACCTGCACGTCCACGTGGTGCCGAGGTGGGGTGGCGACTCCAACTTCATGGTGTCGGTGGCGAACACGAAGATCCTTCCGGAGGCGCTCGGGACGACGTGGGGCCGCGTGTCGCGACGGTGGTCGGAGTCGGTGGCATGAGCGCGGCCGACGACGAGGTTCGCGACCAGTTGCCCGGGGACCTCGACGCCTCGGCGTTCGTCGGGCCGTACCAGTTCCCTGACAACAGCAGGCGGCGGTGGCCGGCCGCGATCTACCTCGTCGTCTCGGCGGCCTGTTGGACGTGGTGGCTCGCGGCACCCGCGTCCCCCTTGGTGAACGACGGGCTCGCGTGGGCGGGTGCGCTCCTCGCTGCATTCGCCGCGTACGCCATCTCCTCGTCGTGGCGCATGACCGTCGACGAGACGGGCGCACTCGTTCGGGCGTCCGCTGCAGCGGGGTTCGCGGTCGGCCACGCATCCGCGCAGCAGGTGTGGCGGGGCGTACGGAGCCGTCCGACATGGCGGGTCCTCTGCTACAGCAGCGAGAATCCCCCGGCCACGCGCGCGCTCGTGCTGATCGATGCGATCAATGGCACCGTGGTCGAGTCGCTGGTGGAGGCGAATCCCGAGGACGCCCGAACCCAGGGGTAGGCTCGCCGGAGTGTTCGACGGTCGGTTCCGAACCAGCATCGAACGGGCGATCCGCCCCGTGGGCGAGCGCCTCGGAAGGACGCGGCTCGCAGCCGACCACCTGACCCTCATGGGCGTCGTCGTGGCCGTCGCGGCGGCCGTCGCGATCGGCGCTGGCGAACTGCGCCTGGGGTTCGCGCTCGTCGTGCTGTCGGCGCTGCCGGATCTGCTCGATGGGGCGCTCGCGAAGGCGTCCGGCCAGGCGAGCCAGCGCGGGGCGTTCTTCGACTCGGTGGTCGACAGGGTGAGCGACTCGGTGGTGCTCGGTGGCGTCGCGTGGCACGTCGCGACCGTGCACGATCCGAGGCTCACGGTGCTGCCGTTCGCCGTGATGGCGACGTCGATGCTGGTGTCCTACCAGCGGGCCAAGGCGGAGTCGCTCGGCCTCGATGCGAGGGGTGGGCTGATGGAGCGCGCAGAGCGGATCGTGGCCCTCTGCATCGGGCTCCTCTTCTCTCCGGTGCTGCTGTGGGTGCTGTGGCTGATGCTCGTGCTGACGACGTTCACGGCGGTGCAGCGCTTCGTCAAGGTGTGGCGGCAGGCCGCCGTCGGCCCGCTCGTCGCCGAGCGGCAGGCGATGCGCCGCACCCGGCGCGAGTCGCGCCGTGGCGAGCGCAGGACCGACCGGCGCAGGGCGCGCCGCCGTCGGCGTCTCTTCGAGGAGTGACCGGGCGCAACGAGGTCCGCGACGCCGCGGCAGCCGCGTCGTTCCGGGCCGCGGCCGTGGTGGCGTCCCTCGCTCCGTCGCTGCTCGCATCGGGCGTGCCGGCAGTGGTGGGAGCCCCGCTCAGCGTCGCGCAGCGCGACCGTCGCGCGATGATCGAGCGGCACCTGCGCCGCGTCGTCCCCGGGCTGCGCGGCTTCGCCCTGCGACGGGCGGTGGCGGAGTCCTTCCAGAGCTACGCCCGTTACTACGTCGAGACGCTGCGCATCGCGTCCCGTTCGCAGGGTGCAATCGAACGGGGATTCACCGTCGAGGGCTTCCGCCACATCGAGGAGTCCCACGCCGCAGGGCGCGGGACGATCCTCGCGCTGCCGCACCTCGGCGGCTGGGAGTGGGCGGGGCGGTGGCTCGCGGGGCGCGGCTTCGGCGTCTGCGCGGTCGCCGAGGCGCTGGACAACGAGGCGCTGTTCGAGTGGTTCACCGAGCTGCGCGCCTCCATCGGCATCGAGGTGATCCCGCTCGACGACTCCGCGGCGACGCGGGTCGGCTCTGCGCTCAGGGAGAACCGCGTGGTCTGCCTGCTCTGCGACCGCGACCTGCCGCGCGACGGACGCCGCACGGGTGTCGAGGTGGAGTTCTTCGGCGAGCGGACGACCGTGCCCTCGGGGCCGGCGCTCTTCGCACTCAGGACCGGTGCCCGCCTGCTCCCTGTCGGCACGTATTTCACGCGCCGAGCGGACGGGCACCACG